>Ga0209208_10008484_pt1 | contig 13689 bp, 14 predicted proteins | sample S1TSphfallax_3_FD_187694 | JGI IMG/M metagenome (GOLD analysis project Ga0209208, IMG submission 187694) | Host-associated microbial communities from peat moss isolated from Minnesota, USA - S1T2_Fd - Sphagnum fallax MG (SPAdes) (version 2) | ecosystem: Host-associated > Plants > Peat moss >...
TGGCTGGATGGTGCAAAAAAAATTTAAAAAAAAACTATTTACTATACATTTTTCATTTCAACTATGTTCAGAAATGAGCTTTTTTATTTGTAAATTCTTGTCTTAGGAAGTTTTACATTCAGTGGAAAATCTAATTTAATTTATTTCAAATTATTTCAAGTATTACATCAAATCCATGATTTGGGTTTTTCAAATTTGCTTGACCACAAATTGAAAATATTTGGCACAAAGATTACCTTAATGCAATGAAAGGAAATTTGCAAAAATAATTTGGTTTCATTGCAGTCAAACCCAATGATTGAATTATTGATTACAACATTGAAAATTTGTTGAGATCCATTTTCTTCCACATGAACCTTTCATGCCCATTGGATAAATTTGCGAATGTGAATTTCATTTCCATCTAAAATGAATGGTGATCCATTCACAAGTTGAATCAACAATACTCCAAAGTTATACACATTACTTTATGTCGATGTTCACTTTGAAAGAATTTATAGTGCCATATATCCATTTGTTCATGGTGTAGAAGTTGAAGCTAATGGAATTTGAATTTGAATTTTCCAAACAAATCAATAATTTCAATGGGTGTCATATGCATTGAATATACATGTTGAAGTTCATAAAACCCACACCCAAGATCTAATCCAATACCAATAGGAACTCATAATTTATTTTTGAAATTCTTTTTCAATCACAAAAGTTCCAACCCTTGTGTCATACTTATGCACACATAAAAAGAAAGTTTGTAATATAAAATGTAATTTCATGGATTATTACAATAAGTATTTTTCAAATATTCATTTTAGAATGTGAATGTTTATCATATTCATTCCATGACCTATAATAATGTAAATATGAAATTAGCAAGTTGTGCCTTGCAAGAGTGTTCAAATTTGCAAGGTTCATAATCACACTAAGATATAGTGTGCATGCACATAATCAATTAAAAAAAGATTGGTGGGGCACATACCACATTTTCATCCTTGCCATCTGAAATTTTTGCCAACCCAAGATCAACAATTTTGGGGTGTAATCCTTATCCAAAAGGATATTTTGTGGTTTGATGTCAAGATGGACAATGATTGGATGACATTTATGCAAGTGTGACAATCCTTGAGCAACCCCTATAATGATGCACATTTCTCAATCCCAATCCAAAAGGTTGTTTTCATAGAACCATTTGTCAAGAGATGAATTTGAAATGTATTCATACACCAACATATTTAAGCCTTTGATACAATAGCCCAAAAAATAACCAAATTGATATGTTGAATTGATCCCAAAGTGTGCACTTCAAATATGAAAGATTTTTTTGCACCTTCATTGTGGGAGCCACTCCTTTTTAAAACTTTAATCACAATCTTGGTGTCTTTCCAACAACTTTGATACACCTCACCAAAGGTTCCTTTCCCTAAACTTGTTCCAAAATTCAATTCATTGTATGTAAAATATTGAATACTTCAATTGAATGGAAATTACAATTCTATTGTGGGTTGGTATTCATCTAACATCCATTTCAACCATTTTTGAGATTACAATATCAAATGATCATTTGGTTCAAGATGATGAAGTTTATCCACGGTCTCCAATGCCACTTGATATTTGTTTAACTCTAATTTGTGTTGGCATAAATTTTTTAAGTGAATACATTGTTTGGTTCAAGAACATTAACCTTGTCAAGGTCTTCCAAGGTTCCTTGATAATCACTCCAACATGTATTCGACTCCTCCATGAGTCTTTAAAGTGGATGTATTGTTTAGTTCAAAAACATGAACCTTATCAAGGTCTTCTAGGGCTCCTTGACAATCTTTCAACATCAATGAATCTTCAAAGTGGATGCATTGTTTGGTTCAAGAACATGAGCCTTGTCAAGGTCTTCCAAAGCTCCTTGATAGTCATCCAACATGTATTTGACAATTCGACAGGTCCTCAAAGTGGATGCATTGTTTGGTTCAAAAATATCAGCCTTGTCAAAGTCTTGCAAGGCTCCTTCATAGTCATCCAACATGTATTTGACATTTCCACAAATCGTTAAAATGGATTCATTGTTTAGTTCAAGGACATGAGCCTTGTCAAGGTCCTACAAGGCTCCTTGATAATCTTTCAATATCCATTTCATATCTTCACAAATTGTCAAAGTGAATGCATTGTTTGGGTCAAGAACATTAGCCTTATCAAGGTTTCCAAGGCTCCTTGATAATCTTCGAACATGTATTTGACATTTTCATGAGTCTTCAAAGTGGATGCATTGTTTGGTTCAAGAACATTAACCTTGTCAAGGTCTTGTAAGGCTCCTCAACAATCATCCAACATGTATTTGATGTATCCACAAATCTTCAAGGTGGATGCATTGTTTGGTTCAAGAACATCAACCTTGTCAAGTTCCTGCAAGGTTCCTTGATAGTCATTCAACATATATTTGACATTTGCATGAGTTTTCAAAGTGGATTCATTGTTTGGTTCAAGAACATTAACCTTGTCAAGGTCTTTCAAGGCTCCTTAATAGTCATCCAACATGTATTTGACGTATCCACAAATCTTCAAAGTGGATGCATTGTTTGGTTCAAGAACATTAACCTTGTAAAGGTCTTACAAGGCTCCTTGATAGTCATCCAACATGTATTTGACGTATCCACAAGTCTTCAAAGTGGATGCATTGTTTGTTTCAAGAACATTAACCTTGTCAAGGTCTTTCAAGGCTCCTTGATAGGAGTCCTCAAAGTGGGTTCATGTTTGGTTCAAGAACATCAACCTTGTTAGAGTTTTACAAGGTTCTTTGATAGTCATCCAACATATATTTGACATATGCACAAGTCTTCAAAGTGGATTCATTGTTTGGTCCAAGAACATCAACCTTGTTAAAATTTTACAAGGTTCCTTAATAGTCATCCTACATATATTTGACATATGTACAAGTCTTGAAAGTGGATTCATTGTTTGGTTCAAGAACATCAACCTTGTCAAGGTCTTGTAGGGCTTTTTGATAGTCATTTAACATATATTTGATGTCTCCACAAATCTTCAAAGTGGATGTATTCTTTGGTTCAAGAACATGAGCCTTGTCAAGGTCTTGAAAAGCTCCTTGATAGTCATCCAACATGTTTTTTACTCTTTCACAACTCCTCAAAGTGGATGCATTGTTTGGTTCAAGAACATTAGCCTTGGCAAGGTCCTTCAAGGCCTCTTGATAATCTTTCAACATCCATTTAACATTTTAACAAATCGTCAAAGTGAATGCATTGTTTGATTCAAGAACATGAGCCTTGTCATGGTCCTCCAAGGCTCCTTGATAATGATATTAATGTTGAGCTAAATGTTGAACTGATTTGTGTTGGTTTAGGAACTTCCAATAAAAGTACACCCTTGATGTAATGCATGTGGAACGCAACATAAGTGATTATGTGCTCAAACATTTGTTAGGTGAGAAAGACACCTTGGGAACTAGAAGGGATATGGAGGAGGTTCATGTCCATCCATGGTTGTGGTTGCAAAGAAGAGGTTCAAATTTTGTAAAACCCGTGGCCCCATATTTTTTAATAGTAATGAAACTCGTGAGTTTTTGGAGTTCATGTCTTCTATTAAAGTTCCTACGGATTATGTTGCAATGTTCAAAAAACATGTTGTAGGGTGAAAATTAATTGCTATGAAAAGTCATGATCATCATGTCATATACAACAAATTTTACCTACATGTGTAAGAAATATTTTACTATCGAGTGTATGTCAAGCCATTATAAGATTAAGCAAATGCTTTCAAAAATTGAATCCAAATGGCATCCTTTCTTCGAAGGTGTATGTTGTGGAAACATGATCCATGCTTGAAATGTGGTTCCTCTTGGATTTTTTGATAATATGACTCATTTACTCATTCATTTGGTGGAGGATTTAGATGTATGAGGACTAGTAGGGGAAAGGTGGTGTTACCCCATTGAAAGGTTTATGGTTATTTTAAAACATTATGTGCACAATAAAGTTAAACCAAAAGGGTGCATGGCTATGGGATATATGTATGATGAGCCCCTTGGATTTGGCACTAAATATTTTATGTTATACAAGCACAAAGAAAAGGATGTGGGATCCAAAAGAAAAGTTGGTAGATGTAGGTGAAGTTCTTCAAGGCAGGGCAAGAACAAAAACATTGAACAATTAATAATTGCATTTGATTCATGAATATGTGTTCATGAATTCAATGGCAACTCAAGCATTCATTTGGTAAGTTATAACATTTTCATGTTACTGGATTAATTACACTATCATGTATAGTAATCAAGGGAATAAGTTGTCTAATCTAGATTCATTAAAATAACATTGAAAATTAAGGTAGCAATAAATTAATAGCAACATCACTTTCCATTTTATCAAATCTAACATCATGATTGAGGATAAGAATTTACATTCAAGAGTAATTTGTGACCTCTTTTTGAATCTAGAGAACATGAAGCATGCCAAAGTCGTTTAGAAGAGGCTAAAAAGCAATATAAACATGAAAGGTGGGGTGTTAGAAAAGGTCAAATGGCAAGAGCATTTTCAGCATACTTGGCCATGGATATACCCCCTTTTGGCGAATGGTTGCATGAATATGTCCATTGGGCTTTAGATTGCAATGAACCCCTCAATGAAAACATCATTTGTCTCTCCCAACCTCCATCTAGAATTGTAGAGTCATATGCTTCAATGTGGGCTTATGGAAACCATTACTAGGTGGAAGGTGAAATAGGCGATTGCCACATGACATACGATAATGGAATTGCATGCATTTTCATACAAGGGAGTCGTTCTTTTGCAAGGGACTGCAATGTTATTACAACAAACCTATATTATGTGGGAGTCTTGAAAAAGATTCTAGTTGTTTCCTATGCAACCATGAAGAATATTTTGTTTTGTGCATCTTGGATTCCATCAAATCTACGTGGGGTGCAAACTATTCGACAAGATCAGGGTGGATTTTGGCTTGTTAATTATGCAAGAAAATTGCCAAAACATTCACAACCTTTTGTTTTCCCATCAACAATTTTTTAGGTAAAATAGTATAATAGTATAGTGTACTATTTCCATTGACATTTCCAAGCATTTAAACCACATTAAAGTGAATTGAAAACTTTTAAACAATTTATTTTGTGCATGTGGGGATAGGTGTTTTTTTTTTTGACTCATTAAATCCAAATTGGAAAGTAGTTGTCCAAAAGGAGTTTCGAGCTTATAAGGTGATACATGAAGTTGAAGATGTTGTTCTAGGAATGCAAGCTTTGGATGAAGAATTAGTCACACAATCTTCCATGAATCAACAATTGTTCCTTGCAAACATGGAGATTAAAGGTGATGAAGTTGGTGTAGCACAAGAGGAGTAAGCAACAAATGAGGCAGCCCAAGTTGAAGCAACCTACAATTCAAATGATGATTTACAAAAAACACAAACTTTCATAAATAACCTTTAAGCATGCATTTCATTTGAATGGTTCCTATATTTGATTCACCATGGACAATTCCCCTAAACAAGGTAAATAATAATCTTCACATCTTGACATTTTTATCCCACATGTTTGCTTGTCTTGCATATTGGTCACTTATGAACTTGTAGAATTTCAAGCATGTTGAGCAATTGTGGCATTGGATATTTGAGATCTTTCCTTGACATCTTGAAGCAATAGCCCTTGCCCCATGCCTTGAACACATGTATGAATGATTTCATTTATCACAATGCATGTAAATTGTTTTGTGACAAAAAATGCATTGTTGTAAAAAATCTTTGCAATGCACACATTGTAATGATCAATTTCGGCGTGGTTTTTCTATTTGTGAAATGTGCAATTTTGTGAATCACACAACTTCTTGTGTAAGATGTCTACAATCTCTAAAGAATTTTTTTTTAAGAAACTAGATTTTTTTTTTTCACGAGCTCTTTCATTCCATAAGGAAATATAATTTTTTGTTACAAGCTAGAAACTAGAAAGAAATTTGAGGATTAGGGTTTGGGGTGGGAGGCATGGTGGAGCCATGCACTAAAGTAAACTAGGCTCTACATCTCATGTTTTTTAGTTTTTTTTCAACTTTGATTACTGCCAACACCCAATCTTATGTGTTCGTTGTTTTTTCTTTCACAAAACCAAAATTTGAGTGACATTAATTATAAAGTTCAACATGGATGATGATGAGGAATAGTGTGATGTAGTTGAACGTGAAACTTAAAAGCTTGGAAGAAGCATAAGCTCTAGATTCTTTGGATGGCCATCTTGAGCTTCCACTAAACAAGATCTACTTCTTTCTTGTGTGAAACATCTTTCTCAATATAAATACTTGGACTCCCAAAACTAGTGTGTGATGGTGTTGTAGGGTTGACAATTATTCCATCTAGTAGGACTACATAATCTACAAGAATTTGTTGTTTGAAGTCTAAAATGGTTGATTGTTTAGTTTTCAACATAGGGGAGAACCATTTTTTTGCACTATTATTTAAAGTCTATACATGTGGTTCCATCAAGGGAAATGGAGTTTTCCCTTTTACATTAAAATTAAACTTGAATCATGTAGAGATTTTTCCCCCCTCTAGATTCCTTTATACTTCTCATGCTTCATGCATCTACTATGTTGTAACGATCATTATTGTCATGAGAGGCTTGATTGCAAAGAAATATTCATGTTAATAATTGAATTTGATTGATGTCCAATACTAGATAACTTCAATTGATTTTAACATTTGGTTAATTTTCTAAAGTTGAGTTGCATTTGTGTAAACACCTTTGTAAACTTAATGAATCAAATGATGTTTCTCATTCTCCACGTGAAATGAATGACATGTCTTTGTGTGATGCCATAGTAGTGATGGTAGGAGCTAGCCACCTCTTCATAGGCACACTTTCAATTGCACATAACCACCTTTTGGGGACCCAACTTCTAAGAGTTGAGAGGACAACAACTTTCAAATTCCTTGATGATCTTCTCTAGTCAAGTGCATTTGGAAACATCCAAACCTTAATATATTTATGACTTGTAGAATGGTAAGATTTTGCTTCTTGTTCTATCCCTTTGCATTTCTTATGTACTTATATTTAGTTTTCATTTCTTTTGTCCCTTTTTAACATGCTATTATATGTGTTACACATAGACTTTCAATCATTGGTGACATCTCTCTTTCTTTTGAACATTTAATTGTATGAATTATATTGTTTGGAGTAGATCTTGGTTCTTGGATGGCAACTCCTATGAATTTTCCCAAGAATGTCTACATATTGGGCAAATCTACAACTTATGGACAAATTTGATGTCACCTAACAAGACATGCAATTATACCCAAATGTTAAAAGACCGATGGTAAAACTAAAACAACATCAATTAATAAACAGGTCAACGTCTCCACCCAAAGCTATGAAATTTTCTATGCCTAATACTAAACATGATTTTGGCATAGACCTAAGAATGAACATCTTGTAAATGTTATGCAAATGTCCTTACCTAAGTCACCCAAGTTTGCAGAATCCTCCATGAAAGGTGCCAACCATGAATTCAGCCCATGATTAGGTAATATCATTTTGTGACCATCATTATATTGTGATTCTTTGGAAAACTATTTGTGGAATTTTACACATTACAAAGGCACATTATAAAAGCACCTGAAATTACCTTGAAGTTCACACAATTTTAGTTTTCCACCTGAAGCAAAACCATGTCAATTGGCATTTTTGAATTTTGGCAACTATCATTAGTTTATTTAATCTTTGACACAATTTTTCATGTGTTCACCCATTTTTTAGCACAAGTTCCTTGTTGCTATATTCACCTTCTCAAATTGTGGTTTTTGATGTCTTTGTCCTTTCTCAATTTGGTGCCTATCCATTGTCATATGGTTTACATAGCTAATCACAACTTGAGTAAAGCCTAGTCCTTGTCAGATTTACTACAATTGTGTGAGCAATTCTTGCAACATGATTGCAACCAACAATTTCATAGTTTAGGTGTGGCCAACAACCTGTCTTGAGTTCCAATAGCGTGTCCATAATCAAATTATGATGTAGAAAATCTAGGTCAACTAAGTAGTTATAAGAAAATTGAAGCGTTGGGCCCATAGCATAGGCGAAGTCTATCACTGTCATCCCATCCATAAAGACTTGGAGGAAGTCCAAATGTTGTTTGGAAAGCTTTTGGTGGTGTTGATAAAAATCAAGCCTTGACAAAAAAATAAGTTCAAGAAAGAGAAAGTTGTGAAAAGTTAAGGTGTAAACAAGAGGAGTCATGGATATAAATACATGAAGAAGATAGGTGGGTGACATGTATGGCATGTGGGGTGATGTCAAATCTATAACTTTTGGAAGGCATCCATGTAGACTTGAAATAAAAGCAATCAGACTTTAAAAAAACTCATGTTTGTCAACATATTTGGAAATCCATCCCCTCCTTTATGACCTCCTACAAGACTTTTGAAGTCTTGGGACACATCAAGGTTTCCTAACGTGCACCTTGGCGTTGAATGGTAGCTGGAAAAATCAGCCACACTTTTTTTAACATGACATTTCTTCTAGGGAATTCGCAGAACCTCATTGTTTTAAGGTTTTTTGACAACATGCTTTCTAAAGCATTACCCATATCTATGATGTGCTTCATTAATCTTTAGTACTTGTATATACTATTTGCAAAACAATCGGTTCACAAGCCCTCTACCTCTCGAGCTTGGGAACTACAGTGAATTCAAGTGGAGTTTGTGGCATTTGGAAATGGACATAGCTTGAGTATTTTTTGGAGCTTGGGAAGCTCAAGAAGCTACAAACACTTGTACATGAAGCTGTAGAAGAATTTCATTTTCAATAGTGGAAACTTGGGAACAATAATGGAAGGCAAACACATTAATGTGGTTGTAAAGGATTAGCATAACATGTCAAGTATTGAACACAAAGTTTCAGGTATTGAAAATGAAATATTTCGTTTTGTTGAGGACAAGGAAGATGATGTTGGACATATAGATGTGTGCCATGATGATGAAGGAGCATCCAAAGACTAGGAAATATGCCAACAAGTTGTATTGCATTGATTTTGTCATACACAAGTCCAAGGGATGTAGCAAGGCTTGCACTCGTGAACCACACCTTCGGGGAAGCATTTGGTTGGGATTTGGTATGGGAGAACATGCTTCCATTCAATTATAGTGACATTTTATCCCTTGCAATGGATTATAGGCCTTTGCCCCCATGTAATTCAAAGAAGGACCTTTATCATCTCTTGTAAAGACAAATTCTTCTTTGAGATGTGATTGAGGTATGCACTTCATTTTCATCATCATTCTTATATTTCACTTCAAGCAGACTAAGGCATTTAAAAAAAAAACAAAACAAAACCTTGTTGTTAATCTTCTTGCAACTACTAAACCATGCATTATGTCCTTAATGATATTTGGGCTTATTCTTCTCCCTATGCAATGGAAAATGTTGTTCCCATTCTATTGAGAATAAAGCTTTGCTTAATGGCACTATCCAATTCAACATCTTAGTGGATTGAGATTGTCTTAAATAAGGTGCACACTTGTGATGAGTATCGTCATCTTTGAAGCATGTGTTGAAGTTTAGTTGTAAATAGAACTCCTTAACAAAGTTCTCACTCCTTTAACATCCAAGCCAATGTTTCTTTTAACCAGGTAGGTACCAAAGGCACGATGATGATTCATGAGTGTATAGGCTTTCATAGATAATAGTTTAAGATCTAAACCTAGTTTTGTTTGAGGACTAGATTTGCACTTTGATGTAATTTTTTGTTTTTTTTAGAACCACAAGAAAGAATGTATCTATAAAGATAATTTTGGGGTATATGAAAAAATTGAATGAGTGAACATGAGTTGTTGAATGTGAGAATACGGTACCAAAGCTAGATATATTGGTGGTGCGTAGAGGGCTTGGCATTACTGCGTTTATGGAAGATGAAACTATCTTACAATGGTTGTGGAAGGTATAATACATGTCTATCCTAACGTCCCAATTGGGTGTTCCTTGTTTGAAAAGGGATATGAATATAAAAGCCATGGAAGTTGCTTTCCGATTTCCTTTGATTTTAGTATTCTAACCATTTAACCTATCAACTATGATGATGGGTTTTGTGTTTGCGATGGTGATGACCACCAAGTGCATGAGACTAGTTTATACATGACATTTGTATCTATAGGTTCTTTCACTCTAGTTATTGTTGGTTTACTCAATGTGTTCAAAGCAACTCATATGATGTGCATGTAAGGTTTGGTGCCAAGCTTGTCAAGGACAAAGTTGTTCAAGAGGTAATGTATTTTGGATGCATCTTCATGTGTTTAAACAAGTGGAATGCCATTATACTCAATTGTGTGGCATTGCTTGCTAACATTTTCAATTTGTGTGTTTGTGTGCCATTTGTGTTGTCCATGTTGCAACTATGAAGCTGCCTTATAATTTCACACAATTTCTAAAAATTGCAAAATCAACGTTCTAAGACTAGTTTTGGAACTCTTGACGTTGTTGTGTGGGATTTGGGTGTTTTGATTGTTTAGGGCAAAATTTCATCACATTAACATGTGTATCCTCTAGAATTGATATGGCTCTTCAACTTGCAACTTTGATAACTAATGAAATTATAGCCCAAGTTGTGCAACTTTTTATCGAGTATGACCCTCAACTAGCATTCAACTATGGGAATCTTGACAAAGTTAGGCCTCAATTGCAATATGGTTAGGAGCTAATTTATGATTATTTCATCCTCAAGTTTCCTATTGTTGTGATTATTTTAGATTTTCTTTTCAAAGGCCTTTAGGACTATCACCAAATTACTATCATGTTTAAGGTCATCTTAACCTCCATTCATTTGTCAATGTCATGAATACATAGAAAGGTATCCCTTATCATGTGAAGGAAGTGTCTTGGGGTGTATATTGTCTTCAAAAGATTTTTGTGGATGGTGTTATTGGCAAATCTTGTTGCCAATGTATCTTCAAATGAGACCATGGAGGAGGATGGTACTAAAGAAGAGGAGGACAACGCTACCATGCATTCTTCTAAGGTAGAACCTTATTTCTAGATAGAGAAACATCAAAGTGGTGTGCATAGTGAATTAACAAACATGCCACTATTGCAATTTTACTATATTGAACACATAGTGAGTGCAATATCATGCATGTTGGTACAAGTTTCAAATGCACTAGATGTCATATATGAACCACAAAAGCAAGCTTTTCCATATATTGCACACATTGTGGCACTAGAAAGCACATGAGGCAACCTATTGATGTGAGTTTTACATGTTACTAATGTTCTTGCAGATGGTGAGACCAATAACATAAACAACAACACACTTACAAGACAACAAGATAAAATTTTAGCAGCAAAATCAAGCCAACAAGATGGAAGGCAATTTATGGGTAGTGGACAAAATATCTACTTGCCAACATAATCACCTTGTGAGAGTTCTCCTAAGCTAAGTCTTGGGAATTGTGCATAAGATATTTGCTTAATAGTGTAGATTGATATTGTGTTCAACATGCTAATTGTTATTAAGAAAATTCACTACCTAACTTTACACAACCTTGTTAAGAACATGCCTATATAAAATTGAAAAAACCTTGTTCATGTAATCATGGTGATGTTCAATTGTTTGTTCAGATTGTTTTTTAGTTTTTGCAAATGCATTCAATACATTTTATTGGTAATTTCGTGTTTTTTATCTAGTCATTTATAAAAATGTTATGGCATTGACTTTCTTCCGTAGAATGCTTACAACTCATGGTGGTTGGTGGTTTCCAAGCATCAAACGAGGGCATGATTGTGAGACTATATAAATCCCAAACATTAGTTTACCATTAGTGTTGAACAAAATGTGACTCAGAAGACCCATTGGCACATTAAGACCCACTCTGCAATAAGCCACCTTGATGTTGAAACAAGATAATTGTATGGAATTTGGCTTGGTGGAGACTATAATTTTAGTTTCTACTATATTTCTTCTTATCCACCTATCTTCTCTCAATTTTTGTGTTTCACCAAATTTGTTTCAGTCAAATTGTCCATTTGTCATAGATTTATTGATGTGGTGTGTTTAGTTAGTCTATGGCAACAAGATGTCATCTTTGAGTAATGATGATTCTTCATTTGTATAAATTGCAAGCACATTAAAGTTCAAACAAGCATCATTAGACGTTACAAATTTCTATGCATGTTTCTATACTTGTTATCTTGAATTCTTAGATGGACACATGGAAATTACAAGATGAAAATACTATGGAGCTAAGTACCCATATTTAATGGTTAATAGATGGAAAAATCTCCTTAAATTAACCATAATTTGTGAAAAAAAATTCTTAAATGAACCAAACACAATATAGTAATTTAAATTAACTAACCACACCTAGTGAAAAAAACCCTTTAATTTGACTAGTGTTGTAGGCTGATTTAACTAATAGGGTGTAATTTCCACCTAAATTTTGGGCATCACTTATTGTCATCTTGTTTCATTAGCTTATTTGACTTATTTTTAGTACTTAGTCCCCATTTACTAGGGGGTTGGCATGTTTTACCATGATTTTTTATAGTGAAATTGTCTTAATTCACTCAAATCCTAATGAAATACAAGGTGAACTTGGCCACATTTCCTAATAATGATTCCAATTGAATGTGGTGAAATTAAATTACACTTCATAAATAAAATGGTATTGTGTATATATCCACGTGTTTACTTCAAGAATAATATTTAGGGTTTGCAATTCATGGGATTGTGTTTTGATTGTCTAAATATATTTTTGTGGCATGCATTTGAAGGTGTTTACACACTTTGATGATCTCATATGGATGTTACAATGGTAGTTTTTCTTATATTTCTCAGATACAAGAGAATAAATAAAATAAAATTGATTGAAATAATAAAAAAATGGAATCATTCATCTAAAGCTGTCATAATTAACCTTCTAAGAATGAAAAAATCAATCAAAATCATAGACAACTAATAAGTAATGGACTTTTGAATTTTGCCCACATTTTTTGTCACACTTGGAAAACTCATGGATATGAATTTTTATTTTATAATGTGTTAGTCTTATGTGTTTGAAAATTTGGGATATTGAATTAATTATTTTTTAAAAACTAAATATTCATTGAATGAATGGAATGTGATTTTAATTTATTATGTTATGGATTTTTTTAAATCTCAATTTTTAAAATTATTTTAAATGCCCTTTTAAGCATTTAAAAAATATTTTAAAAACATTTTTTTGTGATATTTTTTATATTTCTTATAGCACCATGATTTGAAATTGGAAATGGAAAAAAAATGTTATTTTCAATATCATTTAAATATTCATATTTTAATCCAATTTTCAACTACATTAGAAAAGGACTCTATGTAATGCAAAAGTAGGTTGTCAAGCCTGTGTGAACGTTGGGCTGATCTTGGGTTCTAGGTCTGATTGATTTGGCCGTCTTGTTTTGACGGCGCCCCATCACTACTGTATGGAGTGCATGGTTGTTTTCTCTCTGGCTGTGTGTGCTGTAAGTTACGAGGGAAAAGGCGGCTGGTATTGATGATGGAGGATGGAGCCAAATTGATGAAGGAAACAAACAGTGACGGCTAACGGTGGGAGCTCAATGGAACGGAATGGCTGGATTTGGAAGGCTTCAGCGGGAAGCCAACGGAGATTGAGGGAGACTAAATAGCACCGGATCTGGAGTTTGAAGGGTTCCTGGAGGGGAGATAGATA
>Ga0209208_10008485_pt1 | contig 13689 bp, 6 predicted proteins | sample S1TSphfallax_3_FD_187694 | JGI IMG/M metagenome (GOLD analysis project Ga0209208, IMG submission 187694) | Host-associated microbial communities from peat moss isolated from Minnesota, USA - S1T2_Fd - Sphagnum fallax MG (SPAdes) (version 2) | ecosystem: Host-associated > Plants > Peat moss >...
CATGTCATTAGAAAGCTATTGAAGTGTAGATGTTGAAAATGGCCTTGTATGAACCGTTTGGACATTTGTAGCACAAGTTATGACAAAAAGAAGGGTCGGGAATCAAACTAGTGATTTGACTCCCGACCACTAAAAGTCGAGAATGGACCCGACCCTAGTGTGTGTAGATGGAGTGTGACACACTATTGGAAAGCTCTCAATGAGAGCTACAAGTTTGCTTCAGATGTTATCCGAATCCGAGGTCCGAGCAAAGAGTTATGAACTCACAACGTCTCAAGAGTCCAAACTAGGACAATTTCGAGACTCCTCCTTGGGAGTCCTAGGACAAAAAGTCATTCAGATGTGGGTGCTGCGGAGTAACACAAAGAATACTATATGGGGGAAGGTGGTGGCTTCCCTCGAGTCCGGGCCGTGGTGAGTCTTGTGAGTCTAGAGTTGCTTGTGGCTTGTCCTAGCACCAAAGGTTTCCAAAATGTGAACTAACCAACTTGTTGGTTGGTTTGATGCAAGTTCGAGTGAATAATTAAAGCTTGTCGCTCTTCTTAGTCCCATCTCGGAGCTTCAACACGCCCCTCTACCCCTTTTAATGCTGAGAGCTGGGAGCATGCCCTCAAATCCCCACAATTCCGTTGTTTTAGAAACCAAGGCCCATCTTGGGCCTAACTTGGGACTTGGGAGTGCGTCACTTGTCACCAAAGATAAATTTCGAATTTTGATGGATGTTGTCATTATTGATCCAAGTCACATAGATATGATGTAGTAAACATCAATGACAATCACACATGTAACAATGATGTATGTTTAGGACAAGACATGATCATACACCAAACAAGCACTAAGTAATGACTTCATTCGTTTTCATATTGAGACATATGGGTGTTTTCATTTTTGTTTTAATTCATTTTTAACTACTTGTCCACAGACCACTATCGTGTGTGATTAGTGATCTTTTTTAATCCCTTCAATGTTTGTTTTTTACTATTGATAATGCATATCCATAATTATGTAGCATGCGCATGTCATAACGATTCTTTAACAAGCTATAATAGTTGGTCAGAGTCCCTCATCTCTTCCGCACATTATACTTAGTGCACTTTTGTCATTAACCAATTTGTGGTAGATGACAATTCATTCATCTTAGGTCTTCTTTGTTATCGTTGATTATCATTTCATGGCCATGGGTCCTATTCACATAGGGTTTTTACCTTGTTTTTGTTGATTGTTTTTTTTTTCTTTGGGTTATACTTGTGTTCTCATTTGTTTGTACTTTTGATTAGATGGGCTCCAATCCTTTATTTTTATATACAAGGTTTTTCTTCTTTTTTTTGGTTTTGGTCATTAACTTTGGTAGCAATAATAATAATAATAATTTAGAATTAGACATTATACTAAATAATAAAACTAGCTAATGTGGTTGAGAGTTTTTTCAAATTCTGGGCATGGTACTTTTCAAAATTTTCAATAAATTCAAATGTAATTAATTAGTGCCTAACCAATCTAGGTACTATGGTAATTATTTTAGGACCTAATGGCATATAAGTACATACATGATAATAAAGAATTATGTGAACAACTTGAAACCATAGACTTTGAATAAATCCAAAAATATATCCATCATTTAGATGAATTACATTTCCTTTATTCGTTTCAATAACTTAAAGAACCATGACCGTGTGAAATTTTTTCAAGGGAAACAATCCTTGTATTTTGTGGTACCCCTACAGTTTGAGCTTGTATTATTTTCCTACCTAGTTATAAAGGGGATAAATGTTACTATTTATTTTTTTAAATGCTTTGTATTGGCAATTGATAAATTATTTATAAATGAAATAACACGTTAGGTATATTCTCAAATACTTAATCTAATTTATAAATATTTTCAATGTTCTTTGGGGGTCTGATTTATTTCTAAATGTGTCATAAAATATATTTCCAAAGTAAATTCCTTATTTTGAAATAACATCAATTGTGTACAAATGTAACTGACTCCCCCGTGGACAAGTTGTATCAATTAAAAGATAATTAATTTTGCAAAGAATTGACTTGAAAAAAGATTTGAAATCTTTAGAACCCCACAAATTTTTCATATGCAAATTAATAAAAAGAAACTAGATATGATAGTTATTCGAAAATCTAAATAATTTCCCAATGCTGCACACCACACAGAAGAACGAATTTTGTTGATATTTTTACACTTTGATGGATGCATTAAGAAAGCTTGAAATAAGTTCAAAGATATCAGAGTTCATAGATAAATTAAGAAATATGCCTCCACAAAAAAAATTCAAAATATTCAAAATATTTTGGAGAATAACATAAAAGTTCTACTGTTAAATCCCATAATTCATAATTTCATCCAATGATAGCTGTGTTCATGGATAAAAAAAAATTCACATTTAATCTGCTTTCTTAGATGACAAGTCCTATGGAAGGATGTACGAAAATCCTATAAGACTTCCCTTCATAAATAAGAATACATTTGTAAATGGCTGCTTGCCTTTAATTTAAACAATACTACTGAAAGGTAAAATGAAATCATTTCCTTATACTTTGGTTTGTCATCCTGTATTAAATTTCATGGTTAAACTATTATTTTTATATTTCATCACATTTTGTTTGGTTTTCATCTTGATTCCATATTTGCATTATTTTTATACATATTAAACAAATCCACAAAGTTAGGGCATGTTTCATTTTGCGTTTGGGCCTCCATTTACATTTTCATCTCTAATAGTGAGCTATCCTTAAAGCCCCTTCATAGAGAATCACACTCTCAAACTTGACATGGAATAATAATAAATGCATAATAGTTGTTGAATACTTAGTGTAGGAGTAATTGTCAAATGTGAAATAAGTGGGATTTAGGATGAAATTACTCTTACCACTAGTGACAATGGTGGCAAAAACAATTTCATAATTCATTTTGTAGCAACATACTTTCTTTTGGGCAGCATTTTGGCATCTCATTCCCTGTTTCAGCTAAACTGGGGGTTCTAGTTCCTTATTACATTGACTTTGCAAATCACTTTATTATGTTGAACTATAGTTTTCTTGTGTATGTTTAAGTGATTGGTGTTTTAATTGGTCTTTATTCTAAATGCCCATGATGAGTTGGGTGTTTAACAAAAGTTAAGATATCAGATGGGTATTTTTATTGTTGAAGGAAGGAATGTATCTGATGGAAAGGCAGATCCCCACTGGTTGAGACCAAAAACAAACACAATTTATAAGCCCCTCTTCCACACAAAAAGACTGTGATTTTGGAAATAAAACAATAAAATATCATAAATCAACAATTAAGATTATTTTGGAACCCATGGACTTTGCTATTAGGCCCACCTCTTTGAAGTAAGCCTGAAAAAATACCAAAGGTGGAAGCAATATTATCCACAACTATGAATGTAGTATTCCAACAAGTTTTTTCATCCAAAGTCATTTGCTTGGGTTTGGGCCCTACTTTACCCTAGTATAAACCCAAACTAACCACCCTTTGTAGTTTGGACTAATGAGGGATTTTAAATCTGTGTGGTCCCAAGCCCAAGCCCTCTAGTGTAAACTGCCCCTATGTTTTATCACATTTTACATGACTAGTTTAAAATGTATTTGTTTTTTTTTTTTTTTTCATTAATTTTTTTGAAACTTGATATGCAACTTATTATAAAGTTAATAAAATGCTTAACAATTTCATAATGATATTTGAAAAAGTTTTGAATTTACTTTGTTAAGGTTGTTTCAAAAGTAACAGATTGTAGTATTAAAGGATATTTTTTTGGCTTTTTTTTTTTGCATGTTTTCTCTTAGGAAAGACACTCAATTTGAATATTATGGTCAACTTTAACTTTCCATGTGTTAATGGCAAGGGCTTCTTTGGGTGCGTTCCAAATGAGGGTTTTTTTTGGGTTCAATATTTGCATCCTTAATTTAGTGTTGTATTTCAATAGTGATACCTATTCATTCCACCTCCATAGTGCAAGGTCAAAATGGTAATCTATGATGGTTCCATAAAACAACCTCAATGTCAATCCATGAATTCCTTCTTTGACATAAACTTTTATCCTTTTCAAGGTGCTAGATAACATTTCCCAAATGTGCAGGAATTGTAGCAACCTAAATCAAACCCCTACTCCATAGGTTTTCATACAATTGGGATCTCAACTCCCTTTTAGGGGTTAACTCCCAAGGTAGGCCAAAACTTTTTGATTGTGCAAAAAACTATTTTAAATGTTTGACCCTAGGCGTTAGAGGTGAAAAAGGCAAATAAAAATGGCAAGATACAACATTAAATTAGGGAAAGAATTACTCAAGTTGAAAGAAGTTCTCAAAATGAATGTAACCAAATTATGGAGCCCAATGCTCACACAAAATTTCTAGCTAAAATACAAAGATGTGTCAAAGTAGTGAGATAAAAAAGATGTTAGGTTTGTATGGTCATTTTGGTACCAAGTGTTCGTAATTAATACTTGGAGAGCAAAAAAAAACCAACTACCATATTAGGCTAAAAGTGTCGCAACCCCACTTTGGGCAAAGTGTGAGGATGAGACTCACACTCCCAAAAGTGGGAACTTGGAATCCTTTGGGACTCCCGCAATTTCAGAGCTCGACAATAGAGGGAAAAACACCTTGCCTTGAGGTCTTCTTTATACCGTTGGAAAGGTCTTGAAATGTAGATGTCCAAAATGGCTTCGCATGAGCCATTTGGACATCTATAGCTCAAGTTATGGGCAAAAGAAGGGCCGGGAGTCAAACTGGCAGTTTGACTCCCGACCATTAAAAGTCGGGAATCGACATCTTCCCGACATCTGCAGAAGGAGTGTGATAGAGCAATGGAAAGCTCTCGAGGAGAGCTACAACTTTTGTTTAGACCTCACTCCAATTGGAGGTTGGAGCCAGGAGATATGAGTTCCCAAAGTCTTGGGAGTCCAACCCAAGACAATTTCGAGACTCCTCCTTGGGAGTCCCGGGAAAAAGTGCCATTCGGATGTAGCCTCCGCGGAGTAACGCAAAGAATACTATATGGGGGAAGGTGGTGGCTTCCCCCGAGTCTAGGCCGTGGTGAGTCAAGTGAGTCCAAAGTTGCTCGTGGCTTGTCCGAACACCAAAAGGGTGCAGAATGAGTCCTAACCAACTTGGGGTTGTTTTTTTGGATGCAGGACCGTGTAACAACATAATTATCCTTCTTCCTAGTCTAATCCCAGGACTTCTAGCACGCCCCTCTTACCCCCTTTAGTGCTGGAAGTCAAGAGCGGCCTTCAAGTTCCAACTTTTTGCAATTCAACATACTTAGACCCTCAAGTGGGTCTAATAAGGAACTTGGGGAGCGTGTCAAAAAGAACATTGTCCAATATATATTTAAAGGGGAGAAAAGTAAATTGATCTACATCAATCACCTTCCTAAGAATTGGTTGTAGTCCAATATAAGACTTTAATAAAAAAATTCTAAGAAACATTTCAAAGAGAAATAGATGTTAGTTACTTAGATTTTCTTTCTCACTTGATTTTAAAAATAAATAAATATCAAGCATTTATTCATGGTGCCTCTTGCCATATCTTGGTATTGTTGGAAAACCTTGATTAAGTTGGGTGCACCAAGTTAGTTTCATAATGTTTCAACCTACAATGGAGAAATCATTGAATATTGAAAAAAAAATTCACTAAAATTTCATTTAAATCAGACTGAAATTTGTAAGGGAATTTCAATGAACTTTTGGTATTTTAGGAAAACCCTTGATGAGAAGGACTTCACGAAGGTGACTTGGAAATTTTTATACATGAGGTGCAGGAGATATTGAATTCTAAGTAGGTTTTGTCATTGGAAACTCAATTAAATTACAAAAAATGGATTTGCAAGGAAATATTAGTTGATCAACTAGTTCACAATTGGGTCAATGGCATAGGCTACACTAATACAAAGTGATTGTCAAAAGTCTAGAATCTGAATTATAGCTTTAATTTGCTAGTTTCATGCACATAATCAACTCACTTCATGACAAGTGTCTCAAGGTTTAAAGTTTGAGAAAATTGAATCACCATGACAAATATAAAATGAAAAACAAATGTTTGAAATCTAAATCAAAACTCTATTTTGCTAGCTTCATGCACATAACCAACTCATTTCATGACAAATATCTTAAGGTCTTGTAAACAAACAAACATTAACCTACAATGAAAAAGACAAAGTGAAAGACAAATGTCTTAAGTTTGAATGAAAATTCTCATTTGCAACTTTCATGCATAAAATAACATGGGCATTAAGGTCTTGAATGCAAGTGCATCAACTTACTCCTCTTCAAAATAGTTCACTTCCCCTAAGTCCTTTTCATGTTCATCTAATACTTTATTTTTGCAAATTAGGAGTTACAAAAGAACAACCCTCTCTTGGATCATTTGTTTAGTTTTTGTAAATCATGACTAGTGCATCAATGTTAGTAATTTTGAAGCACATCTTCACAACCCCGTGACTAGGCTTAAAACAAATAAAATTCATTCGATCTCAATTTGAGATCCCCATTATATGCCCTAAATCAACCAAGCCTAAAAACACACATTTGGAACTTCATTGTATGGTCCTTCCAGCAAGTTAGGGGTTTTATAGCCTCCACTCCAAAAACAGCAACCCACATGACATCTCAAGCTTAGACACAATTAAAGATTCACTAACTGTTAAAGCAAATGTTGGATCATCCAAAAAGGAATTTGCAAAAAAATGTGTAACTTGGTATTGCATTGTTGGCAACAACATGGTTCAAAAATTGATTAACTTTGACAAATAAAGGAATCGTTGCCTTTTTGTCATGTATTAAAAAACAACAAACTATTTTCATCTATCTGTGCATAAAAAACTTTGGGATACATATTGATGCCAATGGTGGCATGTAGTGTGCATCATACAAGACTCAGCAATACCCTCCAATCTAGTTCAAAACATGTTGCTTCACAATTGGTGTTAAAATATCCATGACATTACAAAGAATTACTTATGTCAAGTCAAATGGTATTTTAGCTTGCATATTAGTAGAGGAAATTTGGAAAATAATGATTCAATTTTATAGTTGGATTTTGATTGTAACAAACATGTGTGCAATAGTTCAAACTTTCATACACCTAGGCCAGTCTAGTATCAGAACCCTAAACTCTGAAGACATACTAACCCTAGTATAAGTATGACCTAGGTAATAATTTTTTTCATACCCAACTAGTCATTTCATTTATAGCCAAACTCATACCTGTACTTCATACCAAGGTTGACCCTTCTTTAACCAGTTGATGACCTTAATGGTAAGCCTGTCTCACTATACTGCAAATGCCTAGTGTAGGTGTTTCCTTCTGTTTCCTAGTACAGGGCTTTCGAAGACTTTTGCCACTACCCATTGAAGCCTCATTTCCCAATTCTGTGGTTGTGTCTGGTCCATGAATGCTTTTCTCCATGGAGAACCCACTACGAAGCCTTACTCATAAGGTGAAGGCGCTGGTTTACCCTGGCCTCACTTCTGGCCATATCAAACTTCTTTAGCCAGTAGAAAAACTTGGGTGTTTATCAGCTCTGTCCATAGAAAAGAGACAGGGAAGAGACTAGGGGCATCGGTGTAAGATTTGGGCATAGAAATTTTGCTTGAACTTGACCCAATGTAGGAGTGACATTTAGAGTATATGTTAGCAAATGATGAATGGGCGGCCTCTTCCATAGAAGATTTATGTATGTAGAACAGAAGTTCTACATTGAGTAAGTGAAGGTTTTATTTTGAAGTTTGAACCTGCCTTAAAGGGCAGAGTTATTAAGTGATGAGCTGCTTATTTCCGGTGCATTTCTAGGCCACATCGTTTGGCGCAATCACGGCCAGTGGGGCCATTACAGACAGTGATTTCCTGGTCACATTCATAATCTCACTCTGGAGTCTGGACCATGCCCCTACGACTCTCACATCAACGCCTTGAACCAGCACCGATTATTTATTAGTGGCAAAATATCGCTAGATTTCTCTCATGAAATGGGACTTGTGAGCATTAAACACTTCACTCCAATTTGGAAGTGTTTGAAACTGCCGGATGAGTAAGAGATGCCTTGGGTGAACCAGGTTCCAGCACTTACACTGGTACCACAGTAAAACCCTGTCTCTAAGCATTATAAATAATCATTCCATAGACACAATTATGGTCCTCCAAAAGGACTGAAACCAGGTTTTGAAACTGCATACAAGCTTGTCTCAGCCACTGATTCTACTTGTGTCTTGTTTGTTCCTGCTCATCCGCGTCTTTTTTATGATGGGCAAGGCCCTAGGATGAGGGATATACTGGAGCAAGGGCCTCCTCAAGGAGATAGCAGAGTTCAGCTCCAATACAGAATTGTGCAGGACCTTACTCCAGTGATGCCCTCTTCTTAGGACCTTACCCTACACACTAGGAGGCCTCGCACACAAAGGTGAAGGTAGCACTGTAGGTGCTGGTTGACCGTGGTGGGCTAGATAGCTCGTCTCAACTTCAAAACTATTATTATATCTAGCATTGTTTTTCGAGTAGACAAAGGTACAGGTGTCCTGGTATGTTATTAGATGTGGCACACAGTGGCCATTAAAGCTACTTGTCAGAATCCTTATAGAAAGCACTGATTGGTGTAGTGCGAGACTGGGAGTCCCCCCAAGCCTTAAATTTGAAGCCTTCAATGCCCTTCAATGGCCTCTAGTCCTTCCAAAGAAGGGCAGACGATTGTGGGACCCTTTCACATGTGAAAGGCAACATTTTGTCCAAGCCTTGAATGGGAAGCGCACTTTCAGAAAAAACAAACTATTTGATAACAATGTCAGAAGATGTTATATGAGGGCCAGAAGTGAACTGGCGCCCATCAGTCCACTAATCCGGATGGATGGTGCACTGATGATTTCACTTTTTCATCCCTATGTTTACCAAGCTGGTTAACAACACGTTGACATTTTTTCCCCATGCTCAACCCTAATCCCAATTTTTGTTTGGTTTGAACTTCTTTTCCCTCTCCCTTACCTACCTATATATATTTGTTTCTTTTGAATTCTCCCCCCCCAAATCTAGTCTCACGTACCTACTTTGAATTCTTTCCTTTCACCCCCACCTAGTCTCACATACTTACCTATTTCTTGTCTTCTTTTGAATTGTTTTGCCCTATAAGACCTTGGAACCATGACTCCAAAAGTAGAACTTGGAGAAGGGATATTGGGTGAAAATGTCAAAAATTACAAGGGGAAGGGCAGTTTTCAATTATTGTCATGAGAAGGCAGCTCTGCCTTCCAACATATATAATCAGGAAAATAAAGCAAAAATAGAGAAAAAAATGGAATTTTCAGTTGTCCTTGAAAAAGGGCCAGAAAGTACCTTCTTTCTAGCCCCACCTCTTGGGTACATTTGCAAGCTTCTAGTCCAATAAACCAGCAAACCAATGCCTTCCACCTAACGGCCTTGCTTGTAGTGAGCTACTGGCTTCCACCAAACAATGTAGAATTCTTTAGTGCTTTGCAATAGTTATTTTCTAGCAACTTTCCATATTCTAAAGAGCCAGTTGGAGGTGTAACACAAGAAAAGTTAATAAATTAATATCATAACTACAGTATCATACATCAAACTATAATAGATTATTATTGTTCTAACAAGTAAGTAAGGTAAGAATAGAAATACAAACACAAGGACATCACATGATACACACAAGTTCTACAATCTCTACACAACATTTGTATAATTTTTCTTTCATACCACATTCCTCTCTTGCATTCCTCCAAAGTTTTTCATACAATACATCTCCAAATCCCCTTTTCATGAGACCACACAAGGCACACATTATTCCCACCAAAATAAGTCCCCATTATTTTGATCCATTCACAAATCTGTCTAATTGAATGGTAAACAAATGTTAATCACCCATTTCTATCAGCCAACTAATCTAAGGTTTCATCCTCAAGATAACTAGAAAATAGTAAATAATCTATCACTAGTAATTATTTACATTGCAAACTTACTAGCTTCATTGGTTCATTAAAGAGTCACATAAAATCTATTATTTCACATATTCATATTTTTTGCACATAGATGTCATGCATCTAAAACACATATGATTCATGTATAAGTAACATAAAATATTTTCAAGTTTGTGATGTAGTTACTAAAATGCTCAAACTAATATAGGTGGAATTTTTACCCTTAACATATCCCTATTCTACCCTATATTATGTTCTCAAAATTTGGCCTAGGTAATCTTGGAATTTAAAAAAATCATTTTCCACCAATAGTTAAGTGTACATTAAATGCTAAAGGGCATAAGTGAACCTACCATCCTCCATCTTGGGATGGCTAAAAAACCTTCCCCCACCAACTATGTACGTTAGTTTTGTGAATGTATAGGATAATGAATTTGATATCCATTCAATTTGACCCCCCTTTTGGTTTTGGTTTAAAGATAAGGGGGAGTTGATTGGAATACCTAGTTCCATTTCTAGATTACTAGAAAGTAGTGTTGAAAAGGTACAAGAGAATGGGGTTGGTCTTCTACCATTACCTTTTCTGCTCCTATTTGAAGAGAAAGGGTGATGATAATTGTGTGCATTTCAATTTCAACCTCCTACGAAAAAACACTCAAATGGTTCCATAAATTTCAAATGCAAATCAAGCTTGCCTCTAAGATTATAAGGTGATTCACATAGGCACAATCCTAGGTGATTTTTTCTCATCCTCAAACAACCCACAAACTAAAAAGTCACACGAGCAACCATTTAATAACATTGATTAACATGATCACATGGTCTTCACTGTTGGCGATGTTGAGGTCATGGAAACTCCATGTGGGGATGGAGTATGGCATATAGAATGATGTATGTTGGCCTTGCATGTTCAATGTTCCACATTACCAAAATCCACTAGGCAATGTTGCACTTTGAAGATAATTTCCAAGATGACTATAATTAAAGTTCCTACTCCAACTTATTTTGGTATGTGGTATCAATTCTCAAGTGCACCCTTCAAACTACACAACTTCTCGTTTTGTGCCGATGATACAAATCATTGCATGGAGGCACCAAGCATAGATATGTGGTGGGTAGACTAGTTGTACCCGAAATTTTGGCCTATGCAAAAGGGTACCAACTTGACACAAGATGAGGTGATATTTCTTGAGGAAATAGGTTTTGTTCTTAATGTATGACATTATATCTAACATTGTAACCTATTTGGTGCAAAAAGATTTATTCCAATACATCGACCATTAGATGTAATGTCATGGTATACAACACACAATGGTAAGATTATTTAACAACCAATCCCATGTCTAAACAACATTACAATCAATGGGAAGCTAGTTGTCTTTTGGAAACAATTATAAACCCACCATTGGAGGTTCATATGCCTAGGTATGGATGAATCTACAACATTTTGTTCAATGTTATTACGAATAGGAGGCAAAGTGAAGTTACAATTGGGTACTTCCCAAATTGTACTTGCTTGGATTTTTTGGGCATTGTTGTTAATTTGTTGGGTTAGTGAAGGAAGTGGATGACTTGCAAATACTTGTATTATGTATTGCAACACATGATGTTTTGTGGGAAGTTTGAAAATTTTATTCATTTCCCCACTTGGAGTTATGATGCAATTTGTCGTTTGTTGGATTGAAATTTAGCTCCTAAGCAAGTGATTCATGTTTTAAAATGACACTTGAGTGCTTATAAAAAGATGTGTGTTCAAATGTATTATATGAATCAATATAAATGATCTTCATTTTCATTCTAGTGGTTTTGTTGGCATGACTTGGGATTTCAAGAATCACCCTTTTTTATTTTGAAAACATGTCCAATATTTCATATATTATCTTGCCTTTAAGTCTTTTATAGCAATGTCAAACTTTTTGTATTTTATTTTTGTGTTACTAATAACCAGCAAGGTCCTTAGCCATAATCATTGGACACAATAAGATGAAACAATAGCACAATATGCCCATTAACAACCAAATAGGTGACATGGCAAATTATCACTGCCACATCATAAGAAGATTCTTGACACATGGAAAAATATTCATATCACATGGCAATAGGAATCTTATTGGTTAGCAAGCATATTCTATCCACATGGCAAGAATATTTTTAAAAATATTCCTTCATACTCATGAAGTCAAGTTCATGCTTGCAAGCTTGCGACTCATGTTCATAGGCTCACGCAATAATTACATTATAAATAGAAATCTAGATTTAATTATAACAACATGTATTACTAGTTTTTCTATTGCTTTAGTATGGTTAATATAATATTTTAACTTATATTAATAAGTTAACATTTTTCACGGATTATAACAAGTTCTTTATGCTTAAAATCAAAGTGTTTCGCTTCACACCCAGTATTGCCAATCATAAATCAGGTAACAAACATGTGTTGAAAATAGTGGTGATGAAAACATATGTTGTTCTAACCTATAAAAAATTTGCTAATTTGATCAAGTGTTCATAATAAACCTCAACATGTTCAATAGTTGGTTGTTGAATGTTTCATAATTGCATGTAAACCTCCTCATTATTTTTCAAAGTTTTGAACCATTTACAAAATGTTTGCTCTAGTTTTTCAAATGTGAAATTTGGACGATCTTCAACAAAATTTTCACCCCATTTAAAAATATTATATTTGAAAATGAAACCAAATAGGTTGAAAATGTTAACTTCCACAATTTCACCCTTAGCTTTAATGTTCTTTTTTTATATTTTAATGTGAACATCAAGGTCAATGTCTTTCATGTAAATTGGGTATTGCAACTTCTTATATGGTAGTTTGGTTGATGGTTCTAATACAAGTTGTGCAACAACTCATGAATACCATGGTGGCATGAACATACATGGATTAGGTGCTAGCCATTTAAATGATCGAATAGGTGGATTGAATGGTGGTCCTCTAGGTGATCTCCTTTAAATGAACTTCCTCCAAGTGAATCTCCAAGTTATCCTCCATTCGGTGGATGATGAGTAGAACTTTTCTTGGTACATGAACTAGGAAACCATCAATGATTCAATGTATTTCAATATTGATTGCTATAATGCTTGTCATTGAAGCAATAATTTGTTGTTGAATAAATCCTTTTTACTTGTTAACAACTAGTTGAACCACTATAGTGAATTGATTACCAACAATGTGTGGTGTCTATATTGGCAATATAACAAGTTGTTATAGTATTAAATACATCACATATAATCTAGGTATGTAACCTATGGGATTCCTAAAAATTAAAAGATTAAATCATTTTGTTCTAGTAAGATATGTTAATTTCAAGCTCAAATTTAAAAATATGTCATCAACATACATGACATTATACCATATTGGGTATGTTGATGGGTCCAAACAACATTTAATGAACCAATGTGTTTATTTTACATTTAGGACTATTATCCCTTTTAACACTAGAAGAAAACTGTGTATTTTCGACTAGTGTTTGTAACTAAATTTTAGTCGCAAGAGACATTTTGGAACTAAAATCCATGTAGTCGCCTAAGACAAGTTGCATGTGATAAATTAGTCGTAAATGACAAAAGGTATTGTATGAAAAAAAAAGTCAACAAATACATTTCATCCTTTGATTACATTGTATACGTATTGTCACATGCGACTAAGATGCAACTATTTTGGTAACAATTAAGGGCAAATGATGTGTTGCCACGTGTTTTAATATTTGATTATTTAAAATATTATTAATATTATTTTGAA
>Ga0209208_10008486_pt1 | contig 13688 bp, 9 predicted proteins | sample S1TSphfallax_3_FD_187694 | JGI IMG/M metagenome (GOLD analysis project Ga0209208, IMG submission 187694) | Host-associated microbial communities from peat moss isolated from Minnesota, USA - S1T2_Fd - Sphagnum fallax MG (SPAdes) (version 2) | ecosystem: Host-associated > Plants > Peat moss >...
TAGTTGCATATGACAAATCATGAAATACATGTTTTAGCATTATGAATATTTTGTATTAATCAATAAATGAAATTTTATTCAAATTAGTGTCATGAATTAATAGGTTGATTATTAATTGCTAAAAAAAATTTTAATCATTTAAAAAATTGTATTGGATATTATAGTTGCATAATACAAGTTGTAAGAAACATGTTTTGCCATTATTAACATTTTTGACCAATCAATAAATGCAATTTTAGTGAAATTAATGTCATGAGTCATGAAGTTAAATATTAATTGTAACACCTTATTGACACAAGACATGCCACATCATCATCAATAGAAATTAAGTTGTTATTAATTACTATTAGTTGTAAAAGTAAATGGTATTTTTTAATTTTTGATTCTAAATCATTCAAATGTATAAATATAAATTCAAAAAGAATAATTTATTTACCCAAAAAATGAACAAGTTGCCATATTGATTATAGTCACAAAATTATGATGCCATGTGGCATCTTGATGTCCTTTGTAACTACATAATAATTTTTGTGACCGAATAGATATAAACATAGTTGAAAAAAATAATAATGGTTTTAAAAATTGGTCATAAAACCTAAGATGTGTTATTGTGCAAAATAGGTTTCATGGGGCAATGTGGCTATTTATATGAGCCCAATGCCACCAAACGTTATTGGGAAAAAGGTTTGTTTACAAATTAAAGGTCCTTTTGGGCTATCAAAGGATTTTGGACTTAAAAAATGCCCAAACACTTGAAGGAGGAAGGAGTAAAAAAAAATAAGGGACCCTATGAAGGTGGAGGAGGGAGGTGTGCATCATAGAATGTATGATGTTTGTTGCACGAAACAATGGACTAGAATTCCAAAAGTACCTAAACATCATCATTTTAACATAAAAAGGTCCACATGTCAAACATCCTAAATAGAAGGGCATTTTTGATAAAAAATGATGTGAATGATGAGGTGTTCAATGGAACCCCCAAGATGGGGTGTTAAATTGGAATGGGGTGTTGAAATTAGGTGGTAGGCTAAAAGGTGACCATGCACATTTCTGAGGTTGAATAGAAAGACCTATCGCATGGAATTTGGTTTAGAAATATTCATATGCATATGATACAATTGAAAGGGGGCCTATGATTTGAATTTTATTTACAATGGATGGAAATAGAATAAAAGGGAAATGACTAACTATAGAAGTAAAAGTTTAAAATGGGTTAAAACAAATATTACTTTTCCTAAAATATCACCTTGATGAATTACCATGGTAGATGGGATGATTATGACATCGCTTTCATGATTATGGTGACTACAAAATAGGGGATATTCAAATGCATAGAATGGACAAACAAAAGGGATGAATTGTATAATGTTTCCACCTACTACATATTTTTTTGAAATATGACCCCTTTTGACACCAAATTGAAGGCGTTTGCCACATCCAATTGGAAAACAACCAAGTTGGGGGTGAAGGTATAAAGTGCACCTGATGCCATGGATTATTATTTCATAACTTCCTTTAGTGGCAACTCTAAATTGGTGTGGGGAAAATGTGTTATAAAAATGTTGTGGAATTGAAAACATAAAGTGTGGCTTGTGAGTCGATATAATGTTTCTCCCACTATAATGGGACAAACTCCACCTAAAAGTTTAATCATGGCTAAGAGGTAGGCCACTCTAAGGACACGTGTAATTCGAGGTGGAATGTGACCTTGTGCAAAATGAAAACAAAGTTGAAACAATTGAGGGAATCCATTTGTTGAATTTTCTAGATGAAAATAGTTCCAAAGGTGTTCAAAAACCATTTTAAAAGACCATTTGTCAATAAATGTGGCATGCATTGGAATGTCAATTTGAAAGAATCAAATGAACATTCGAGGTCATAATCTTCTAGGAAAAGCGGGATGTAGCCATTTGATTTAAGGTGTAATGCAATGAAAGCTAAGGTGGTGTTAGAGGATGTGTGTGTAAAGGAAAATGGTGCTAAAGTGTGAGTTGCTTGAAAATCTTCCCTTACACGTCTAAAAAACTAAACTACATGAAATACATTTATGAATTGTAGGGTCATGTTGGGGACATATTAAGCTTGGACTTGTTGCCAAAGCTTGGGCCTGCAAAAAGAACCTTTCATGCAAGTTTTCCAAGTCACTTGTTAGAAAATGTTTGAATCAACTTTGCATTTCCCTATGCTTTATTGCCTTGCCATGAGAAGGTAAAATGAAACACCATTGGGCTAATAAGAGGAATAAGTGCCAAGTTGCCACATCATGAGGGTCATGTGCTAGCTTATCTAATGGAAAATGAAATGCCACTTGTACATCGTAGTGTAGAATGATAAGAATGTGGTTGTACAATCAAAGACAACAAAAGTTTAAATGAAAGGACCTAAGCGTAGTGTAGAATGATAAGAATGTGGTTGTACAATCAAAGACAACAAAAGTTTAAATGAAAGGACCTTAGGACATTCAATGATAAAACCCAAGTCCATGTGGATATAGGTAGGGTGGGAGTCAAGGAAAATATTGAGTTGGAATGGTCATAGAGGTTTGTGTTAAATGAATTGGATACTTGATAAGAATGTTGATAACAAGCTAACCCTTGATTGGTATATTGACGCCCATAGGTGAGGCAACAAACTTTAATTGAAGGTTGCGAACGTGTTGAAGAAATGGAGGTAGATTGGGGGGTTTTATCATGAACCTTCTACTCAAGGGTTTCCCCTTTCCACTATAAAGATTGATAAAGTGGAAAGGGGAAAAGGTCCTATTTGTGCATGATTAAGGGGGTTTAGAAAAGTGTAGGGTTGGGGCCACTAAAAAAAAATGCCAATTTGCGATAATAAAATAGTTGTAACCAACATTTACATCTAAAATTGTTTTAATTTCATGAATGAAATTAGATTTGACATCTAGTTGCAAATCATGATTCATCATGACATCACCAAATGGATCATAGATGATGTATATGATCAACGTATACATGGGTGAAAACAAAATTAAAAATTCTATGTTACTTGTCTACATGAACAGAAAATAACCATAAAATACACCTTCATATTGTAAATTTTAAAATATTATTTATTCCAATGATTAGTATGGGCATGTTCTTTGACTTTATGCTAATGATATAAAACTATTACATGTTTATTGTCCATTTAAGTAGATTTTTCAGAACTACTAATAAAATTTTCTTTATTTTTTAAGCATTTGTTTCATAGAAAATAGGTTTAAAATAGGGTAAATATTAGATTATTCTATTTTTGGATATTTTTTCTCTAAAATTATTTAAATGTTTTCAGCTTTCATTTAAAAAATAATAATATATTAAACTTTTCAATGTAAAAATATTCAAAAACATGGCCAATATGTTTCATAAGTATTTTAAACCTACTTTTATTGTACAAAAGTTTTTCAAACTTTGTGTACAACAAATTATAAATTCATTATCGAACAACATGATGGTTTGATAATGATTGAAAATGTTTTGACTCTACTTTCTTGCATTTATGTGCAAAAATATGATTGCATGAACAATAATTATTTTTTATGTCTAATTGATCATGCTTTGATCACCCACATGTTCATCCTTTGACCATCCATATAACATTTGCAACTAAGTCTTATTTTTGCAACTATTTTAACAACTACCAAATATCCACACATTATTTGGCACATGTTTTAAATTTAGGTAAGTTTAAAACAATGATTTTAAATGTTGAAAAAATCCATGCCATCAAATTCCAATGACTTGTGATGGTGTCATTTAGTGATACCAAAATCCACCATGTTGCATTATGAGAAATTTTGGGTGAGAATTCTTTCATTATTCAAACATTGATCTTGGCCATCCATTATAAACATTCATTTTAGATGGTCCTAGATTGTGACATGTGGTATATTAATTAAATTTTGGAAAAAAAATTGAATATTTATTTGAATAAGTAGGTAGGTAGATTCATAGGCCTATGTAGGTAGATAGGTAAAATTAAGTAAGTAGGACATACTTACCTTCATAGGCTACATGCCTATTTACCTATTTACATAAAGAAATAATTAAAAATTATGTATTTACCTACTTACTTACCTGGGTAGGTAGGTAGGTAAATAACAAGGTAGGTGGGCAAAAAAAAAAGGCATATAAATATTGTTATTTTGTTTTATGTTTTATTTTTAGGGTTAATCTTTTTTGAGTTCAATGTCCCCAATGGTGCGTGTTTTTTAATGTGAAAACATAAGTTAAAACACATTTGTTATATAGTTTCCAAGATGATTAGAGAACAAAACATATGGGTTAAATTTTCTAGTTGCACCTTATTTGCAAATTGAATTGTAACTAGAAATATTCTCCCATATGTTTTGTGTCTGCTTTTTATTTTGAAAATTTATATAACTAAATAGGTAAATAAGAAACTAATTAACTAACTAATTATTAATTAGCCACTAACAAATTCCCTACCTACCTACCCATTTACAAACCTATTTATAATTACCTACTATTTTTTAATTATTTAATTCTAAAATTACCATTGACTTTTATTTCATACTTTTTATTGACTAATAAATTAATTCTTAATCATAATTCATTAACAATATGTAATTATTTTATGAATTTAATTCACTGGTTATTATTTTAATTATATTTACTAAATTATTTATTAACAATAACTTAATTTTTCTTGACATTTAACCTTTTAAATTCTAGTTGTCAACTAAATAAATAGATGAATTAATAATTGATTGACTATCTAACATAATATAATTATTAAATAATAAATTAATAAATACTAAATATTCGATATTATCTATTAAATTATGAATTTACGAGCTTAGTTAATAAAAATAAAATAAAATAAAAATCAGTTCTAATTAATTATTAATACTAAATAAATAAATTAGGTCATGAATATTTAACTAATTAATGTTTAATAACTTAGTAACTCATAGTTAGTTTAATATTTATTCACCATAACACTTGTTTAGTAAATCTGAATTATTAACTAATTCATTGAATATTATTTAAATAGTATTTAAATAATTAATTGAAATATAAATTAACTTTTAATAAATTCTAAACTGATGAATAAATATTGATTATTAATTCTGAACTTATGAACTAAATAGAAAATCAATTTAATTAATCATTAATAACTAGATAATTCAATTCGTGAAATTTTAATTAATATTTTTATAAGCTACATAAGTATTTATCAACTAATACTTGTTAATTATTTATCATAATTTCTGATTAGAAAAATACGAATTATCAGATAATTAATTGAATATTAATTGGAAATTATTTAAATCACTAATAGAAATAATAATTAACCTTTAATGTGTATTTTATGTTGCATTAGCCTTTACTCATCTTGTAGGCTAAGGACTCTCTACTACTAAATGTTACTAGTTTCAATTTCGTTCCCGTGTTGTGAGGGTCCCACAATCCACCCCTGTCACAGATATTTGTTCTGTTACTTTCCAAGTGATGCTTTCCAGGTGTTGTTGCTTTTTGTAGCGAATTTTGAATCACAGGCGAGGTCTCGATCATCGCAGGACCTCGTTCCGGGACCTGGAGACTTCTTATTATTGGAGCTTCTTCGAGTTTCTCTTTCTGGCGATGGCAGGGGTAGGAAGAAGGTGCAACCGAAGTTTCTTCTTCTGTCTGTCTTGCAACCAAAACGTCGCAATAATAACAACAAACAACAACAACAACACGCCAGTAGCTCTGCTGCTGCTTTTCTTCTTGGATTGCAGACTATCGATTCCCCTCTGAGAATAATAATCGGCGAGTAAAACTTTCGATTTCGTTTACCGATTTGGAGAAAACATGCTGGCCCGCTGGTCATCGTCAGCTTTGGATGTGACGAAGCTCTGAGGAGGAGGAGGAGGAGTAGCAGCAGCTGGTGGCGTTTCTGACGAGTTTTGATGCATCTATAAGTTGTTGCTCCTTCAACACCAAACTAAAATTTTACCTGTAAGTGTTTTTTCGCAGGAAACTTTCGCCAAAATCTTATTATTATGTTTACTGTGTTTTTTTCTTCAAGGAAGAAGTTGGGACCGATTGATTTGTCTGTCGAGTACTTGTTGTGGTTTTAATGATACTTCGTGAGATTGCTTGCGATCGTTGGATAAGGCAGCTGCTCTGTTCGTAGAGTCACAGTGCTCTGATTTTCATGTCAGTAAGTGTACGAATATTATACCGTATCTGTTCTGTAACGGTTTTGTTTGTGCATTTCGGAACAAAAAGCAATCTGAGAGAAGGCGGACTGTGCTCGTGACGGTGTTGTTGTTGTAATAAGAATCAACAGGAGTGTTTGTTGATTGGAATTGATTGCTGAGAACCTCACGGATCTGGATACCGTCATCCATAGCGGGACCTGCAAAGTGAACTTTTGGTGAACTTTTGCGTATGTTTCAGACGGGATGCAGTAATGAGAATGTCTGTGATTGAAGGATTTGTTGTGCTAGTTTAGATTTGTACGCAATTTCAAGCCTGGTGTGGAAAAGATGCATTTAGATAGCATTGTCAAGCAAAAAAAAAAATCGCCTTTGAAGCTAATACTCTGTATGGAATTCTCCATCAAGTCTCAGATGACAAGAAGCTAATAATAATAGATGTAGAACAATTTTGGCGCGTATAACCAGTGTATTCTTGGAGAATTGCAGGCATAAGAAAAGCAGGTGGCAAGTCATTACAATTTAGTCCAGATGGGACTTGCATTCTTTGATCACATACCAACCGACTGGAACTTTCCCATCATCTTTTTGGAAGTCGCTATTTTCTTAATTGCAGCTGCAGTGCTTCTGTACATATATGATGGCGGAGTTCCTCAAAAGAGTGCACAATTGGGAGAATTGACTCTAGAAAATGAAGTCATTCCAGGTGCAATTGATAGTGTTTCGGGTAGGATTGTGTACACAAAAGACTTGCGGGAAGCATGTGGTGGCAATATCAACTCTGCCTGGCTACTGGCATCACGCACCATCTCCTTTTTGTATCTCCTCATCATCAATATTGTTGATACTGCAGGTCAAGCAAACTTATTGAAAGTCTACTACTACTATACAGAGTAAGCTTCACCCAATGACACAGTTGTAATGATCTTAGGGTTTGTCTATTCAAAGGCTTCCACTAATGCTTATCATTAGTTGTAAGGAAGGTGAAACACTTGGTCTGGTTGCTCTAGTCTGCAGCCTGCACAGAATGGAACTGCAATAAGGGGGATCAAGCTTTTGGAAGTTGCAAATGAGGGATTGCTGAAAGTAGATGAACCAGTGTATGGAGTCTCATCTTACATTTGTGTGAGCCCATGACAGAGCACAACAACAGGCATATGGAAATGGGACTTCCTTTTCACATGAAATTGTGGGATTACTTTTTGCAGATGGACTTTAACATTCCTTGTCTTCTACTTTGGGGTTTGTATTTTTACCATTGATTCTCTCCTTTGGTCTTCCTCAATGCATTGAAATTCTCCTCTCCATATCAAGTAAAACATGTAAAAGAATGCTACTAGATTCTCTTTCCTTTTATCAAGAGCTGGGTTGTGCTTCAATATTTGCACTCTGCACCATTTGTTGCACTTTTTTCAATCTTCAAAAGAAGTAAAGGGCTTATTTGAACTGCAAAACTCTGTTCAAAGTTGTACTTGATAGATAGAATCAGGATTGCCTTAATTGTCCTGCTCATGAATTGCTTGGGTTCTTCTAGGTGGCCAGTTGTGTGAGCTTATCTGAGTTTCTACAATTCATGAAAAAAGGCACAGAGAATAGCAACCGCATTTTGGACACTGAAGCTGGGTACCCTGTTCTACGTAGCATCAGTCGCTTAGGGTCAGATGGAGAGGTACAAAGCTTAGATACTAGTTCTACAGTAGAGGTGGTGATGGCAAGCCACTTGAAGGGTATAAATATGGAAGGTGCAAGTGAGGCAGGGTGGTTCGGCTACAGTCTACAAGCACTGTTCCAGGTTATCATTTCCTCTTGAGAATTTTTTTGCTGTGTGACCCAGTCTAAGTCCTTGTCACACAAAACACTTTTGGCGTTACTCACATCTGAGTGACTTTGCTTGTGCACAATTTATCTACATGACATTTCAGTGTGAGTTTCAGTGCTTATGAGGGTTTGAAATGTGTATGGCATTTGGCATGGCAGATGGCAGTGCCTGCAGTTTTCTTGACAGATGGAGTATATTGGTTGCTATTGGTCCCCATGTTTCCAAAGGGTTACCCTCGTAGTTTTGTAAGTCTTATACACTTTTGGCCAATGTAGTGTATGATTGTAATCTTCTCACATGGCATGTTTATCAGGTTACAAGAAAGGTTGGTCTGACAGCATTAACACTACTGACTGTGCTTCACTGAATCGAACTGCTGTCTGTCTTGTGCCTGGACAATCAAGGTTGCTTAGACTGTGTATCATCTACTGGTGGTTTGTATCAAGAAGCAGATTCCAGTGGAGTGATTTGGTCTGATGTGCAGATGTGAGGGGTTGCAGATGGAATGGAATTTGCATGGAATTAATATCATTTTTATCCTTGTTGAATTCTTCCTCAATTCTATGGTATGCAATTTCTGTTCTATTGAGTCTTTTCTTACCCCTGCATGTTAGAAGGCTTCCACTTTTGCTGTCTTGTCCTTGCACACCATATTTGCCTGTCTTCAATTGTATAGTCATTGACTGTATGTTAGATGGCAACATCTCGATGTTATGTGCTGCTTATTTAATGGCAGAGGGGAGCTTGTAAGTCTGATTGTATTTGCTTGTGACAGCCCTTTCCATGGTTCCGTGGTGCCTACTTCATATTGTACAGCGGCATGTTTACCATCTTCCAATGGACTATTCATGGAGTTGGCTTAGTGAAGTGAGTTGAATGCTTCTTTAGATTCAATGAGCAATTATTCAGTCTTGTGCTGCTGTAAAGGTGCAGCAGATGTAGGGATCATTGTTGTTGGCAGGAGTATGGTCTACATTTGACTATGGTACTGCATTATCAATATGGAGCCAAGGATTTTTCTTCAGTCACTTATCACAAACCTGGAATTGATTTCCTGGTGTTAAACTACTTGGGTTGTGTGGGGTTGGATGTACTTTACAGTTGGCCATACCCCTATTACTTCATGAAGATTGACACTCCTGAAGCTCCTTTCTGGTACCAGCTCTCTTGCACTACTCTTCTCATTCCCATTACTCTCCAATTCATAAAAATAATTGTTTCTCACACTGTCCATCTAATGGAATTGAAAGCAAGCACAATCAGACAGGCATGACAGATCTGTATGGTTGGTGCAGGTATTTCTTTATTGCAATTGTGCATGTGGTATGTGTTTTATTGAGCTTGCTCATAGCAGGAGTTAAGCACAAAATATATGTGCACCTATTCAGCAGCAAAGCAGCAACGAATGCAGCAGATGTGAGAAGACCTTTGCTTGAAACCTCAACCTAATCGCAGAGGGGCATCATCATTGTACTTGTTGATCCACTTCTTGGCTCTTCCTTTGCTTCCAGCCACAAGAGAACTTTGGCTTTTCTTATTTTGATTGGAACTCATTATTGATCCATTGGTTGACTTTCAGTGCTGAAGAGATACCTCCTAATTGCATCACTTGATTGAGTATTTCATAAAGCCTCGCTTGTAAGGTTTTATGTTGCTCTCATTTGTTTTTCCCTGTTGTCTGTTCTTTGTCCGCTTTGTTTACCCTCTTCTTTTCTGCCTGTGTTTCCCTCTCTGTTTTGTTTTGTTGTTTGTTGCTAGCCAATATCATGGCTGAATCTTCCCATTGCTTCTGGGCTTGCAACAGAAACTTGGTATGCAGGTTAGTAGTCATACTGGATATACCCACTGTAGGGAGCTGATGAAGTCCAACAAGTAGCAACTGGTACTACCCTTGATGAAACCCAACAAATTTGGCATACAAATAGTGTTTCAACTTTTATAAGCCATTTATGTAAAATGGAAAACATTTGGTGGAGGGGATAAACTGGTGGCCACCACAAACTATGGCATAAATGCATTTTTAGTACATTACAACATATGGCTTCAAGGTGGTCATGATGGTATGATATTATCTTGTGTGCTTTAAAAAAGAATCTTTCAAACCTAACTCCTCCCTCTCTTCCCCTGCTTACTTACATGGATATGCAAAACTACATTAACTTTACCATTACCTTTACAACTTTTTTCAAATGCCCCTTCCTCCACCTCCTTTCCCATTATTTTTCTCTTTCTTACATACTCTTTGAAAATTTCTTTTACAAAGTGAAGTTAAATGATCATAAAATTAAAACCATTATACTACATTACATAAATCTTTTTAATGGTTATCAGATTTATATTTATAAGAATGATTATTAAATTCATAAACCTTCACCTTCTTTTATCATTATTCTGACCTCTTTCTCACATTAACTTCACAAACTTCCCTTCCAAAGTTAAACACTTTAATGACACTACTATTTAATTATAGTTTTTTTGAATTAACACTATACATCCCTCAAGAAAGCCTCTCTTGATTTGGCACTAAATCACAACACCTGCAAGAAGAGTTGAGAAACATTCAATTAACAACCATTAAATGGACTTAGTTGGACTTTAGCCACTCAAACTAATGTCATGGGTACCATCAAAATACTTAGCTTTTTTGTTGGTCTGTTATTTTGCTCATTGGGGAATCGGGCTGTCATCCAGCCCACTTTATATTTTTTCTTCTCAAAGCATGGTGCAATGTTTGCAACAATTTGCAGTCGTGTATAGGCAAAAGGACATGCTTAGTGAAGCTTTTTGTGTCATGCAAAGCATATCACAGACTTGTTGGATAAAAACACACTGACTGCCTCTAGGCCTCATCTCCACAACACATGAACCGATGATTATTGTCATATATCAGTAACACAAAATCACCTAACTTGAGTAAACCTACACTAGAAGCATACCTTTAGACCTGTTGTGCTTACTTTTTCAGTCAGTTGGTCCACTACAACATTGCTTGGAACACAAACCAGAACCTGTCCATGGCTTTTGCCTAATCAAATTGAAGGATAAAGTTGCAAAAAAAGTTCAAAATAGTTCAGAACATCCTTGGGAGCAAAATAAAAAGTAACTCCGGTTGAGTACCTAACCCTGGCCATGCTTTGCCAGATGATACACGAATAACTACAGACGTCATTGTGTCCTAGGAGGCCCTTGTATCAAGTTTAAAGCACACTCTTAACAACATACACATACACACAAGCCATGAGTTTTATGACCATATACTAAATGCAAGGAAACATGACAAACAAGGAATTTACTCAGCAAATAAAAAATTGGGTGTCATGAAGATGAAGTAATACCTAAGGGGCATTCAACTCAGAAGCCTAGATGCTCCAGATCGCCAAAGGAGAGTACTGCGAACTGTTTTGAGGTTCAACCTCATGTCCCAAAAGCCAATGGTAGATGTATCTGCAATTATTGCATTAAACTCTGCCAATAGGACTCTAAAGGATGTGAACCAACACAACTAGGTTCAAACTGTTGTAGATAGGGTGGACATTTAAGATCAAGGTTCCACAACCAGACCAATTACATAATGTTTCAAGTCTGATGTAGCCAATTTTGTTTGGTGGTTGAAACAACCCATCTGCCATTATAAACTGAAGTCAAAAATGTAACTTACCCACTCACGCTGGTCTCATCGACCACAGCAAATGTCTCCGTAGCAGCTTGCATGTGATCAACGCTAGAGCTATTCCAAACAAAGTCAACAATGAAATTGTGGTTCACATTAATGAGGACACCTTACCATACACCGATAAAGGACAACCCTTAGCTCTGCTTACTTGTGAAACCAACCAGGTGACAAATAACACAAAGCACAACTAGGTACGTAATATTTTTCCACGGAAATTTGTCACGCTTTTTTCCAGACTGACATTTTTTCATGCTTTCACCTCCTCCAAGTCATTTATCCACCTTTTTTTGACACCAATTTTTTCCACAGTTTTTTCCAAAATGTTTCCACATGAAATTTTCACATTCTCTCCACTCTTTGGTTTTTCACATTTTCCCCACACTTTGTTTCCTCATTTTTGCCCCATTTTTTCTACACAATTCTTTTCACATTTTTTCCAGATATTTTCCACACTTTTCCCATGCTATTTTTTCACACTATTTTTTTCACAGCTTTTCCACACTTTTCCCACACTATTCTTTTCCACATATTTTTCCACTCTATTTTTTTCCCATGTTATTGTTTTCCACATTTTTTCCACACTTTTCTTAGAGTATTCTTTTCCACATTTTTTCCATACTATTTTTTTCACAGCTTTTCCACACTTTTCCCACACTATTCTTTTCCACAAATTTTCCACACTATTCTTTTCACAAAATTTCCATAATTTTCCCATGTTATTGTTTTCCACATATTTTCCACACTTTTCTCACAATTTTTTTTCCACACTATTCTTTTCACAAATTTTCCATAGTTTTCCCATGTTATTGTTTTCCACATTTTTTCCACATTATTCCTTTCACAAATTTTCCACACTTTTCCCATGTTATTGTTTTTCACATTTTTCCCACAATTTCCCCACATAATTCTTTTCCACCCTTTTCCCACACTATCCATACCCACATAACAAGTTCAACATTTTTTGTGATATCATTTTTTCTTTTATAAGAATAAGACTTTAACAACTTATTAATATTCCTTCAAATTTTTCATTTTCCTTCATGTTTCTTTGCCTCATGACATCCTTAAGTAATATTCCATAATGAACAACTTGGTAAAAATAATGCTTAATTTGGTGTAATTGGTTTGTATATCTATGAACAAGATCCATGATGTCATGGAAAGTTAAGGATACAATGATTATGACTTAGGTGAACTTGGAACAATTCTAGTTCCAAGCATCTTGGGCTAGCAATGGATAAGCCTAGCAGTTGTAGAGGATTCACAACAAAAGAATTCATAATAAATTGGGCAAGGTTAAGAAAATGTAAAATTTCAACATCTACATTAGTTTAATTCTACAACACTCCTTTATCCAATGACAATAAATATATTTTGTCCAACATATAAGGTGCACCAAAACATCACCATCACCTTTGAATCAAAGGTATACTAAAATAATGATGTGGGAATAATTAGCACATCCATAAAAGCCATGTGCTTCACAATTTTCAGAGCTTAAAATGTTTAAAAACAATCCAAAGATCTAAATTAAATCCAACCAAATGTACCTTGGTCGGGCTTGATGCATTGCCTTTGAAGATGTTTTTATTTTTTGGCCATTCCAACAATTTAACTACCCATTTAACAAGGTGCAAGTCCAAGGCTTCCTGCACCTTGGCCTTAATCCTCATACCAACATTTGTTAGCAAGGTAGGAACATGTTTTAAGCCTTCACCCAGGGTGGTATTTCATGAAATAGATGAGGTTTGTTTGCTTCACCATTTGTTATAACTTCTTCCTTGTTTTTTTCTTTCTACCTTTGCCAATACTTGAAACAAGTGAGTAAACTCTAAAAATGCAATAATTGGTAGTCAATGTCCACACAAATATGTGAGAAAAAAATTTTAGACTTCTTGGAGCTATTCGATAGCTCAAACTCAATCTTAACTTCTAATTCTTGTTTGCCAAAGCAAGCAAAAGAAAACAAGGAAACTAGAACACTTCTTAAAGTTGTAACTATTGTAACAAGGTGGCTACTTCATTTT
>Ga0209208_10008487_pt1 | contig 13687 bp, 7 predicted proteins | sample S1TSphfallax_3_FD_187694 | JGI IMG/M metagenome (GOLD analysis project Ga0209208, IMG submission 187694) | Host-associated microbial communities from peat moss isolated from Minnesota, USA - S1T2_Fd - Sphagnum fallax MG (SPAdes) (version 2) | ecosystem: Host-associated > Plants > Peat moss >...
ATCAACGTCTTTAGTTGTTCAAAAATCTTCTATAGTGATGCAACTCCTAGTGGAGGTAAACTTCAACCTCCATTGATCTCTATTTTTGTGTGTTTAAATTTGGGGTTTAAGGTTTCTATCTTAGTTAATGTTGGATTTTTGAACTAGATGTGTTGATTTGAATGGTAATTACTTGTTGCCATAACATTGATTCAATGTTTGTTTAGAAAGGACAGAAGAATTATGAGGTTGTTTGATTGAATCCATGCAAGTTCTATTATAGTTGCCTAAGGTTTTGTTATAATTGCTCTAAGGTGCTATATGTTTTAGCAACCTACTACAACTGCTTAAGGTTTTGTTGCAGCTATTCTAAGCTACTATAAAGTTCTGAAGCTTGTTCCAACTACCTAAGGTTTTGTTGTAATTGTTGTAAGGTTCTACTACAATTGCTTTAAATTGCTCTAAACATCTTGCTTTAGCTACCTAAATGGTTTAACTACAGTTGTTTTAAACTGTTCTAAAGTTTTGTTGCAATTATTTTAAGGTTTTATTGTAATTGCTCTAAGGTTTTGCTATAGTTGTTCTAAGGTTTTGCATTATTTTTAAGTTTTGTTGTAGTTATTCTAAGGTAATAATAACACCACCACCACCTTTTCAATGCACTCAAATTTATGTTGAGGTTATAATGGCTGAAAAAGAACAATGTAATGTTGAGAATGTTGGTGGAGTTGACAAAGATACTCCATCAACTTCTCATGTTCATATGTTATTTGCCCCTAGTCATATGTTGTTTGCTTTGATTCATACACCATTTTCATCTATTTCAGATGTTGAAAATGTGCATTTGTAAACTCCCAACATGTCACATGATGATATTTCATAATTTGTTGTTATAGAAACACAAGTTGTGGCTTAAAGACCTCACAATCATTTATTAATATCCAAGAGATTTTTTGTTATCAATGATGGCTTCTTGTGGATTTGGTGAAACCACAAGTGTTGCAATGCATAGCCTGCAAACCTAAACATGTATCTATTAATGTCTTGATTCAAGGATCTACACTCTGCAAGGGTTTAATTAAGTATGGCAAAACAAACAACAATATTACTTGTATGATTACTCATGTGCAAACTACTCATCCAAGGTTGTTTGCTCACACAAAACAACAATTTAGTGATAAGTTGGCAAAACCTACTATTCATGTTCAACAATCTAGGAAGAAAAGAACAAGTCTATCTACTTATGCAATTATTGCATTTTTTGGTGCCACAAACCCCTAAAAAAAACTAATGAACATCAACAATAAATTTTGGAAAATTTGGTGTTGTATGTTTATAAGGTTACAAGATATCCTTGTCCATTTGTGAGAATATTTGGCTTTTTAGGTTAATGTTATGCCAATGCCTTTACATTTTATTTTTTTCTCAGTCTTCACTTGTTGCTAGCCGTGGTCAAAAAGACCATGGATCATCACATTTTGTCAAATCTTGCATCTACAACTATAGTTTCTGCTAGTTTTAACTTATGGATGTCTCATGGCAATGTGGATACTTTTGTTCCAATAATTATTTTTTTGAATAACAATTGGATGCAAAAGGTATTCTTTGTTATAAAAAAATTTATAAAGAGAGTTTTTAGCTTAGTAATTTACAAAATTGACAACTTTTGATGCAATTGGTTCAAAGGTCCTTTATTAAACCAAAACCCAAAATAAAAGTTTTTAAATTTTTATTTTGTTTAAGATTCATGGTAGTCATTTAGCACTACGTTCCATGACTTACATGGAATTAAAGTGGCACCAAAAAAATATATTTAACATAATTACACTTTTTATAAAATTAATTTGGCAGTCGCTCAATGTGTTTTTTGGTATTGTGGTGAAGAATTAACCTAATGACTCACGTGCCAATTGCAAGGCCACATTCAGACTTCCAACAATATTCGATGGTAGAAGAATCTTTGGCAGAAGAAAAATACAATTTAATGGGAAAAACATAACTTGTTTGAAGAATTGAAGGTTGATGGTGATTAATTTTGTTGGGTTGAGATGGGTTTGTGTTTTATGTGGGGTGTGGGTGGGGCAAGGAACTTGTGCTGCAATTGGGCAAATTTTTTCATAGAATTGGGGTTCGATTCCTCCACAAGTTACTTTGAATCTCTTTGTGTTGCTTTTGTTCTGGAAAGTTAGGCTACTGTTGTAAGTTTTTTTTATTAAGCAACATACTTGAAAATTTGATATACATATCTTTTGTGCATATCCGCCATGTTTTGAAAACTGAAAACCGGCATATACATAACTGGCAAAAAAAACCTTTTAGAAAATAAATGTGTAACCGTCTTTTGTAGTAAAATTGATTTCTTTTTGGAATACATATCATTTTTTTGTCCAAATTCAAAAACAAATCTTTATTGGTATCCACAGGATAGGTGTAAAAGTTGATAACAAGACAACACTGGTCTATAGCAATCAATTATCCCAATCTGAAATATGACAAATTACAAAATGCTTGGGTTTTACATTGATGATAAGATCCATAACTAGAATTAGAACTTATTTGACATGAATGATGTGAGCATAATGCGAATGTGACAACATTCTCACAAAATAACTACACATCATAACCATTTATGACACAAGAAAAGTACAATTTTTTTTTAAAATGGAGAAATTAATCATCAAGTTATTGGAGAGTTGTCAAAGGCTAATTACAATGTCATAGTTTGTGTATTTCAAGTGCATGATCCTTGAATAAAAAAGACATATTCATCAAATTAAAAAATATAAAAGAAACTGCATCATCTATGAATTTGCAATTGGAATTAAACATGGAAACCATTGGACACTTCAAATAAAGTTGATTTATGTCCCCTTATATTTTCTTGTAGTACCCCACATCATAATCAATATTTATTTCAAATTGAACCATTGTTCCATCAATGAATAATATCCAATGTAAAATTCCAATAGTATGATATAATTGTTGCATTGCATACTTCAACATCCCAGAATTCACACCCTATATTTTCAGGAAAGTTGAATTTGAGTCAATTTCAGGGCATTTATATCAAGGATATAATTGAAAAACTTGGAACAAAACTCACCTCAAAAGCTTAATTAGTGAGTATGGTTAAAGGACATATCAAATTTAAGCCCAACATTAACAAGCTTTGTCTATGCCATTCAATTTGTGTAATGTGGTATTTCTTTGGGTGAAAGTTGAATTTGGACCAATTTCAGGTGCACCTATGTTAAGGATGAGAAACTATGTACAAATACCTTGAAAGCTTAATTGGTGGTTAAAAGGTATATCAAATTGAAACCCCACACATAAAACCTTCATCCATGCCACTCAATTTGTTTAATTTGGCAAAAGAAATTATTCTTTTTTAAGGAATTTTTTTTACACATGTTTAGAATTGATGGTGTGCAGATGAGAAAATGATATCACGCTATATTCATTTCATGTTGATTACACAATTCAAACACTATGTGTTGTACAATAAATTTTTGAAACACATTTAAAACTTGAGATAAATATAAAAATATTGCATAAAATATAACTTTCATTGTCATCTTCAAGAACTTGATGGATTGTTTGGAACTAATATCAATGGCTCACGGAGGCTTGATTTTTGTAAAACTCTTTTCCATATGCTCCACCAAGTTTTGAGCACGGCATGTAAGGTTTGTTTGCAAAATTTAGGGTGCTACAACGTGGCAGGTGGCCATTGAAACTTTTATAGGGTGATCAAATTTTTCCTACCACTTACCTTTGAATTCATTGATGGGTTTGTTTTCAAAATTTAGGGTTCTAGGATGTGGGAGGTGGCAACTGAAACTTTTATGCTTTTATATCATGCAGCATAAAAGTTACAATGGCCACATTCCACATCACCCACATTCCCACCACATATCTTTCAATTCATTGATGGGTTTGTTTTTGAAAATGTCTACTTGGGAGGGTTTAGGGTTTATGTAATGTGGGAGGTGGCAATTGAAACATTTACCTATGCTTATATATCACATAGCATACAAGTTTCAATGGCCACATCCCACATTACCCACATTACCCCCACTTACCCTGGTACCAGCATTTATCCAACCCTTTCATTGCAAGATATAGGGGGAAACAATAAGAGTTATCCGGAAAGTCACCCTCTCTTCACCGTGTCTTTGGGCCTACTTTCACCCCCTATCCCCAAAGGGTAAAAGGAAGGAAATCTTAGTGGTATCCACAAAGTAAGGAAATTTTTATTAAATCTCAGCATGAGATGCTGAGACTCAGCATTTAATGCACAAGGTTCAAGAATAACTATAGTAGTTGTTGTACAGGTAGGTCTAGTCTCTAAGGTTTTAAAAAATCCCCATGAGAAAGACAAGTTTCAGGCTTTAATTGCTGCCACCTGAAAAACAATGGAACTTTGAGGAGTCGTCAGGCCATGCAATGACGCTCCCAACTGCTGGCTGGCTGCTGCTGGGCTTTCATTCTCTCTCTACCAGTCACCCACCACCTTCACTTCTTCACCTTATAATTTTGCTCTTGTTGTTGTTGTTGTTCTTCTTCTTCTTCTTCTCGTCCTCAAAGTGTTGTGGTACTAGAAAAGCTGTTCCTTCATTCAGTCACCGTAGCATAGCTCAAAAAAAGGACTCCAGCTGCTGCTGCTGCTGCTGCTGCTGCTAGCATTCCAGCTTTGGCATTAAGTTCAAAAACAAAAGGACTCCAGCTACTAGCACTCCAGCTTTGGCATTCCTTCACATCCAGACTTGTTTGTTTGGACGTGATTTGTATTCTATTGCATGTCCACTCATAAGTTGCCTTCATCTTTTTCAGTGCAGTATTATTCTTCCAGTTGGCTTTAATCACATAACTAGACTTAGAATTCAGGCTCTATACAATATATTTCCTTTGAAACTTTTGTGCCAATTTTTAGCTTGAGTTCTTGGCATAGTTAACACAAAATTCTAATAATAACTCCGCCTTTCGTTCACAAGGTAAACACTCATGGGTTTTTTTTAGATGACCGTTTCCAAACTGGAATCTGTCATTAGACAATTTTAAAGTAAAGAGAATGGAAAAGATGTCCTTTTTGGATTTGTATTTTTCAAAGTTTAATAAGAAGGAAATTTATAAAAAAAAAATCATAGTCAGTCACACACCTTCTGCACCAATTTGCGGCCCATTTTTCTTCAATCGAATTTGAATTCAATCTCAAAAAAGTTGCATGCAATGTCATTCAATATTTTCATTCAAATGGAACTTTACTTTCACAAAATGAATTCCTTTCTCTCATTTAGTTGATTGTGTCATCAATAGTTTGTAACAATGTGGAGCCCAAGTTAATGGCTTTGCCTCCAATCCAAGGTTCTATTGCATGTTACTACTATACATGATTGACTTGTTAGAATTTTCTTTCCATATTCAACGACCAAGATTTTAAACAGCACCTACAAAGAAGGGAAGGCCCTTAGCAAAGTTCGGAAACACTAAAATGCATGATGCCCTAACATTATGATTTTTTTGTGTTGTCAAATTATTTCACCTAAAATTTGCTTGGTGATTGATTACATGTAAGCTAATGTCTAAGGAGAGGCATTCCCAAAATAAGCACCCATGCAAGGTGGAACACTTATTTCCAAGGAACACCTTGCTTTGAGGGTGTTACCTAACATGAAGTGATTTCTCCATTAGGTATAAAATAAGTGTTTTTCATTTTTTCTTACAATACCCACAACAAACCCAAATGGTATGAAAGGAGAAAAGAAGAGGTCAAGCATTATGACAAGAGAAATGCTTATTAGAGTGGGGATTTTGTTTCTCAAAATGCCTTGCCTCTTGCAAAGGAAAAGTTTTGCTTGATAACATGCCCTCTAGATACATTAGAAGTTTTTTTTGCCAATGCTTTACATGATGAAAGAAGCTTGTATTGGTTAATAAGGATGAGTGCCAATTTAGCCAATGCCTTGATTTGGCTTACTTATGTTAGTGTTTTTCTTCTTGTCTTTTATGTGTATGAAATTACAATAGGGCCATTGTTGTTGGCCATTAGATGACATGTAATAATTCTTTCTATTTATGGGAATGTTTTTATGGCTAAGGGCACTACTTGGGTTTTTAAAATATTCTTGTAAACTTGGACTACTTGATCCCTAGAAAGGGGATATAAATTAAATAATTTTATACCATAGGTAATGAATGGCTTGCAAGCAATAATGGCCTTTTTGTTGTTTCTTAGTTGCAATCTAGTTCAAATACTATGGTCTTGATCACACTTTAATATTAAGTCTTTTTCATAATTTGTGCCTAACAATTACATGCATAAATAATTTATAATGGTTCCCTAGAGGTTAGTTATGTGCTATATGCACACTTTAAGATTCATATTTCATGGATGCTTGTTTGGGGGGGGTGCGGTGGGGGGCCGAGACAATACATTGTATTCTAAGACCATATCCAAAAGGTAATAATAACATGGAGGCGACAATGATGACAAACATCAGGAGTGCAACCCCATGGTCACCCAAGATTGGGGAAAAAAAAACTACATGTCACACACAATGTTCAATTGGGTCCTATCAAAAGTCCAACTTAGAATAAAGGCCCACAAACAAAGAAAAAATATGTTGATTACATTGGCCATGTCGGATGATAGATATGTATGGGAACTATCATTTGTGTGCAATTTTCAAAATAAGGAAAGGAAACAAAGAAAGTGCATGAATACCTAGAGTTGTGGTAGTTGGAAAAATGCATATATTTAAAGTTGTGACAATTAAAAGAGCTAGAGAAATTGCAACAATGATTACAATCACTCATGGAAATTGTGACATGTTTAACATTGTTCCCTCCCCCCCCCTGCCCCCTCCCATAATAAACTCTCCCCTTAGAGACAATTGAATGTCACATTACATGGAAACAAACTTCACACCTTGATTACTCAAAGAGAGTGCAAGAAATGTCAATCAAAATAGTTGAAACCTTTTAAGGTCTACAAATGTTTTACCAAATCTAGATATGTTCATAACTTGTAATGTATTTGTAAATTCTACAATTGTTTTGCGCCTTCAATGTATGCTTGAAAAGTTAGTCCTTTCTAATTAAACACATTTGCTTGATCAAATAATGATTCCAAATTTATATTTCTTTCATCCTCAATTATCATATTGTGTGGAATCACACAAGTTATCATAATGTCATAAATTGTGGCCATCTACCACAATTTGCAAGGGTTTTGAATGATAGGAAAGTGAGATTGCATAATACACCAAAATTATTTTCACAACTATCATTTCAACTATTCACCATGGCACCATGGCAAAAATGACTTGTAATCACATATTTGATTACAACATGGTTTTAGGTTGTAGATGTAACTATGATTTGTGACTATTATTGGTTTGGATGAAAATGAAAATGGAAAGCATGTTCATATCATTCACAAATGGTGGCATCCAACAATAAATGAAAATTTAATTGTTTTTGTGATTGGTAATGTGCTTCATAAAAGATTAAATAACATTTGGCATCTTGTTCAACTTTAATTATGATTATATATCATAGTTGGAGATGTAGCTATGTTAGTGATTGGTTATTGCATGCAATATGACATGTTCACTTAGATTTCCCAAACTTAGGCAACCTTTAGGCAACCTACATAAGTTAGGTAGCCCTTATGTAAATTTGTAAATAAGGTTTACTTAACTTAAATAGCCCTTAAGTAACTTACATAGACCTTAAGTACACCCCTAGTACCTTAATTAGTCTAGGTAATTTTTAAGTAGCCTTTAAGTAGTTTTTACACAACCTAGGTAATTCATAGGTTGGCCATGGGTAGCCTAAAGTAATCTTTAAATAACCTAACAACCCTTAGTTAGCCTAGCGAGCCCTTTAACTAGGTTTCAAGATAGTGTAAATGACACCTAGAAAACTCTTATATAGCCTAGGTAGCCCCTACATACCCTAGATAGTTTAATTGGTCTTAAGTAGCCTTTAAGTATTTTAAATAACTTGGGAAACCCCTAGGTACACCCTTAAGTACTTTAAGCAACCTAAATAACCACTAACTAGGCCTTTAAGTATCATAATTAGTATAGTTTACCTTTAAGGAACCTTTAAATAGGCCTATAAATACTTTCATTAATTTAGGTAACCCTTAGGTAAACCCTAATTAGTCTAAGAAACCCTTAAAAAGCCTTGAGGTAGGCCATAGATATTATAGTTAATATATTTGCAGTCTTTAGGTAGGCATTGAAACATTGTAGTAAGTAGCCCCCCAAATAACTAACTAGGAAGTCTAGTAAAAATATTCAAATATATGACTAAGTTTATAACTAATATTCCAATCATAAAAGACAAAAATGACTAATACCCCTAAAGTCATTATGAACGAATTATTTAGGAAAATAATCATTTAGGACATGATGTGACACAATGATTTGACAAATATCATCCATTAATCACAAAGGATATATGTGAAGTCATTAGTGATAGTTTAATCATTGTTTAAATTTTTTTATTATTACGAATTAAACCCAAAAACTTGGGAAATATTATTTTAAAATTTTAAAAAATTATTATTATAGATTTATTGTATATTTTATTAATAATATGATTAAAAAAAATTTGGATAGTTTTAATCTCATTATTTTCCATCCTAGCAATTGTTGACATGTGTCACCACCTAAGCTAAATTAAAAACTTAATTTAATTGGCTAACTAGACCACTTCTTTATCTACATATTTAGGCCTAGTTAAGTAACCACCTAACTTAGGTAATATAGGTAGGTATAAAATATTCGGTCAATATTCTAATGTAAATCACAACAAATGTCAATTGTGAAGTTTGATCTTTAGACTCCATGGACAGAGTTCAATTCGTTTACCACCAACCCACCCCATTTGTTGTATAAATAATTTAATTTTTATTTTATTTAGACCATACTTCATTAAAACATGACATAAAGCCTCAAATTTGATAATTCATATCTTATTGATAATTTTTCTAAATGAAAAAATTGAAAATTTATTCATAAATCTCCTTCAATAATGTACACAATTATATAACTTATTTTTGAAAAATGTAAATTCAATTCAAAAGAAAAATTATTTGAATTTTGCTATTGAATAACATTTCAATGGCCATCTTTTGGACAATTGAAATTCAAACACATAATTTGTAAATGGAAAAACCTTTTGGCTATTACATGAATAAATAAAATATATCTTTCATATCTTAAATCTTCATTTAATTTACGAATTTATATTATAAAATTTTGCTTCCAATATATTATAGTTTTATTAATAAATTTTTATTTAGATCCATATAATGTATCCACATAAAATATTTATAAATGGATCATAAATCAATTATATATATAATTTTTACATATTAATCATATTAAATATGATGTATAAACTTAATCTAAATATTTTAATTTAATTTGAATAATAATAGCAATAAATGTTAGAATATTAAGTAATTCTTTGAAATTATAAGTTTTATTCGTTTTTACACATATAATCTAATATAATTGTGTAATAAAGTTTTTCTACACATGTAAAATAAATAAACTTATTGATCTAAATATATAAATACAATTTTATTTTAATGTACAAATAAATTATACATTTCCCACCTCTTACACTTTTATTTTATATTTGAATAATAATATACAAACTTATTTATAAATATCATACTTTTACCATTAAATTTTATTTCCATGTATAACATTTAATTACATTGAATATTTGACATAGATAATATATCAAGTATATGTAAGAAAACTTTGATGAAGGTTCTTATATTACTTGTATGTATAATATTAATCAAAATTAGTTTTTTACATGTTGTAGTTCATTACATTTATTTATAATCATATTAAATTATAAATAGTCATTTTTGAATCGTTATGAAATTATTGTTTGATTACATTGTCTATGTAATGACATATCATATTGTCCACGTCAATTTCATACTTATTTTTTAGTCATATTTTAAATGACTTTACTTTAGTCACATTTTCAAATGATATTTTGGACATGCATGTTAGTTTGTCATCAATCATGGATGTCCTATGGATGAAAACTTGTGATGAAAGAATGATGTCATCCTTCCTATTACCACATCATTATCTACTAGTCAAATGCACCAATAATATATGATTACAACTTTTTTCACATAGGATTTGAAGTAATATCCTATGACTATAATCAATTATGTAATCATTTAAGATATTTAACCATTGATTTTTTAGTTGCAAACTTAAAAAAAATCCTTTTATTGTAGGTAATCTAAGTAAACCTTAGGTAACCCTTAAGTGACCTTTGGTAACCTAGGTAACTTAAACTACCCCTAAGTACCTTAAAAAGCTTAGATAGCCCCTAGATAGTCTATGCCGCCTTCATATAAGCTTCTAAGTAGCCTACAAATTTGAAGTAGGTGAGTATGTCATTTAAGTAGGTTAGAAAAAATTGTTCATTAAAATGTGGATTTTTTTCATGTTACATGAAAAAAAGTTGGTTCAATGGTAAACATTTTGCTTATGAAAGTGAGGGGATTAAATCCTTATCATTACATGAATGTATCTTACCTTGTTTAAATTAAGTAATTTAGGTGGTTATTAAGTTAGATTGAAGTGTTTAGCCTAAACCATCTAAATTTTGGTTTAGCCTATGTTTTTAACCCACATAACTTAAGTTAGGTAGGTTAGGGTACCTAGCCTAAGCACTATAAGCAAGTTAAGCAACTTTAAGCCATCATCACAAACTTTCAATATCACAAAATTTTCAATATACTTTATGAAAATGTAAAAAAAATGTCTATGCAAAATCCATGGGCTTCAAATGTAAAAATGGAATGAAAAATATATGTATTATTTTTATATAAATGACGTCTTCTCTACTTATGATGTTTTGATGTGAAAAATGTTCAATTTACATTTGCTTATGAAATCTGTGCAATTATTGTGATGTAATTTGCTTAAAACTATGGGATTTTTGTATATTAAACATGAACAATCACATATATCATTCAAAAAAAATGTTTCATTCATTTGATTATTTCAAATATTGAATACATACAAATATTGTTCATATTAAACATAATAAGAAATTCATGTGATTTTTGTACGAACCTATGGAGCTTATATGTGTCAACATTTCAATGATAAAAAAAACTCTTCAAGTTTGCACATTTTAGTTGTAAAAGTAATAAAAAATGTTAGTGCGATTTAAGCATATGTCATTACACATTTTAATTATAAAGACTAATCGTAAATGAAATTACCACATAGGTTGGATGTCAATTGGATGAATAAGAGTGTAAATTGCACCTTGATGTGACTACTATTTCGACTTTGTGCCATGTAACATCTTTTGCAATTAAAATTTTATGTGATTTATTACAAATTTCTAGTCACATTTTTCAGTTACAATTAAAAAATAATCATTTGCAACTAAAGAAATTAGTCAATAATATTCAAATTCCTTGTAGTGAAGTATGTCCATTATGACTAAGAGTAATTGATTATGTAGTCAATGTGATTAATTTGATTAAAATTTTCATTCAACCTTGGGTTCCACATTGCTATTAATGACAATGTTTTCATATGGTTTTGAATAATTCATCATTATTTATGTCCATGTCAAATTTAATTTGAATTAATATAAATATCATGGACATGAAAAAACATATACATGTTGGTGGGTAGGGAAAAGGAGTGAAATAATTATAAGGATTGGAGGTAATTATTAGGAAAGAAGTGAGATAAATAGGCTTGGAAATGAGGTGGTTGTTTTTGGAATTTTCCAATGATGACTATATGAAAGATTATGCAAAATCTCTCATATACCAATTCTTCAAAATTTCTCATCACCAGAATTATAACATGTGTGATTTTATGGTTAATTTTGACATATTACATTTTTCAGCTCATTAATGTTTTTCAAAACATCATGTAATAATTTGGCAATTAGTTCTTGAAAAAATGATAGTAGTATGGTTTTGATATTTCATAAATTTTAGACAATACAATACAAATGCAATTGAATCATTAACCTATCAATTAATAGAATCAATTTATAATTATGTGTGCAATGAATATCCTTGTGAAATTACATGTTGATTATTCACATTAATTTCATAGCACAAACAATAATTACACTATCATAATAAAAGACATCATACATTAAAATCTTTGGAATATGTTTTATTGGAATGAATGTAGTGTCTTTAAATTTGATTAAAAAAAAAGAGTATTAATTATAAAATTTCAGGTATGAAATTCATTTCCAAGTATGAAATCTTTAATTTTTGATTCTAATTAAAGATCATAATTGAATTTGTGGTACAAATCAGATTTTCAAAATTAGTGGAATGTTGTGATGGAATTAATGTTTAATTAAAATTAGAAATTATAAAATTAGATTTAATGAAAATTTCACATTAAAATCTACAACCCAAATCAAAATTGAAAACATTAGATTTGAATTTTGAAAAAGAAATCAATTTAATGTAATGTTTAAAAATTAAAAATTAAAAATTTAATTATGAAATTAAAAAATTAATAATATGAAAGATGTGTAACCAATTCCAGTATGAAAATTTTGTAATTATATAATAATGTTATAATTAAGGTTTTTTTTTCTCAAATTGTGAAGGAGGAAGATTGTGATCCTCCACAAGAGAGAATAACAAAATTTCACTACAAGTCATAAAGCAAAGTTTGTTTTTTTGGAATCCCAATATATTTTGGCAGCATTCCATAAACTATGGTCTAAATATTTCGGTTTTTTCTTCCTTGAAATATGGTGACTTTGTTTCATGTTTTCAAAAAAATAACATTGAAGGATTTACAACCCTTTTTTATTATCACCAAGTGAAAAACATTGACCTAAAAAAAACTATTAGTTATAATGTGAAAATTTCAAAATAGATTCATGTAAACATTATTTGCCTATGAACTAATGACCTTGAATGGTTAATGTTTTAAATATTGTGGTCAAAGAGGTGAAGGTTTGAACCTCACTTAAGTCATTTTATGATTGTGACTTATATTGTTTAAAACAATCATGATGATGTGGCAATAAATAATAATAAACATACATGATTGATAGGTACGTATTAATATTGAGAAAATAATAATTGATTTAATAAAATTATTTATTTATTTATTTATTTTAAATTAAAAAAATCTTGCCATGCCAACTTGTGTTTTATGGTAGACTCAATCATCTTAGTCATTAGCATGGACTTATCAAGTTTTTGGCATAAAATGATTAGGTTGTTTTGATGGAAGCCAAAATTGTCCACAATGTACAAACCAACATAAAAACCATGATCTATATTGGTGTATTTGATGATAGCTTCCAAAATGATAGAACTCTTTCCATCTTTGTTCTTGAAATTGTCCTTGCAGATGGAACAAATTTTCCATATATAATGCATGCAATTGATGCTAGTAAACATACGTGGACGGACATCTAGTCTAGGCTATTACAAATTTTTGAGTTGCTTTTCTTCGATCTCTTTTATGGGTGTTGTTTCAAGTACTATGGTCAATAGATTGCTTTTTTTAAAGGCTTGTACAAAATCTTTCATGTACTCCATTCCATTATAACTAGTATTCTCACCAAGCTGACAATATTCATCAATGGTTTTCGTCGACACTTATTCCATCCACAATCATTCAAAATGCAATTGTACACTTTT
>Ga0209208_10008488_pt1 | contig 13686 bp, 10 predicted proteins | sample S1TSphfallax_3_FD_187694 | JGI IMG/M metagenome (GOLD analysis project Ga0209208, IMG submission 187694) | Host-associated microbial communities from peat moss isolated from Minnesota, USA - S1T2_Fd - Sphagnum fallax MG (SPAdes) (version 2) | ecosystem: Host-associated > Plants > Peat moss >...
CAAATGTGTTATTCAATAATGGTTACACATGCAATGGGTCATTCTATCATAAACTTTCCTTTGCATTATAAGTGGGTGAAAACATGATCAAGTATACATTTTGTGATCCTTGTCAAAAAAAAGTGTAAAATAGTTCCATAAATCAAGCCTTAACATGTTAATTTTTTTAAAATTATTAAATTTAATGATCAATATGAAAATATTCTTTGAATTTATGTCAATGATATTGAAGAATCATATATTTAAAATAGAGATAAGTAATTTTTTTTAAATGCAAGTAGAATTTCTTATTTTTCGTGTTGTCTAAGAAACAAAGTAGGTTTGAAGTAGATGAAACATTGAATATTTTTATTTTCTTGGTTAATGGCCATTCAAAATTTACTTATGCACTTTCAACTTCCAAAGTAAAAGTAATAACATATCAATATTTTAATTTAAAGTATTTTTAAACATAATTCCACTATTCAATTTCAAAAATATTTTTGACCTACTTTTATTACACTAAAGTTTTCCAAACTTTGTATACAATATACTATAAACTCAATATTGTGCACCATGATGGTTTTAAAATGATTGAAAAGATTTTGATTTTACTTTCTTGCATTTATGTGTATAAATATGATTATAACTACTTAGACCCATTTTTTGTGTATACTTAATCATGCTTTCACCCAATTAGGATGCAATTTTGTGTGAAAAATATGATCATTTTTTAATATCAAATTCCATTAGAAAATGATTAATTGCACATGAATTCTAGGGAAGTTACAAGGGTATGGAATATTTTGAACATATTTTTGTCGATTGTACAATTTTGGTCAACGTGCATCAACTTCGTGTTTTAATTGTTATATGGTTGTAATATGCAACTCATGCACCCAAATACAATGATGTGGATTATACAATTGTTTTGCACATGAACACATCCAATGTGGCAACTACCAATTAGCACATACATTATCATCCCATACATGCATGGTATTTGGAATGAACCCATGTGCAACTACATTGTAACTTTAGCAAGACTATATTGAAATTAGGACTTTCTCAATTTTGGAAGCCCATAACTTTTTTTTGTCAACTTTTGATTGAAATGAGGTCTGAAGAAAAGTTGTAATCTTTGTCAAGAACTTTTCAATGATATGTGACATGTCACCTACACACAAGTATATCAGGGCAATTTCCAACTTTTAGTGGTAAAAAGTCAAATTGGCACTTTGACTCTCGACCCTTCTTATGGTCATAACTTGTGTTTTAAGTATTCAAATGGGACATGCAAACCCATTTTTAACATCTACGTTCCAAGAAATTTTCAATGATACAAGGAACTTTTCAATTTAATGAGTTTTGACCCTTGTAATCGCTTTCTAAAAATTTGGGAGTCCATTGGGCTTCCAACTCCCAAAGTGAGAGCCCACTTGGGAATGTGTGGGTTCATTCCCTCACACCCTCCTACATTCATGGGAGCATAAAATGTGATTCATGAACTTCATTTTCAGCTCGCATTATTGCAAGCCCTTACATTAGTCGTGAGCCGAAAGCTAGGGTCATGACATTCATGGCATTTGACACACCCTTGATCTCCATCCTAATTGAGTGCTCCTACAAAATAATGTGTCCAATGCATTTAACTAAGTGTTTCACATTATGATGTTTTAAAAATTATGTGTTGTTGATGGTGGCATTGTGGAATTCCTACCTTTCATTCATAGTTTTTATGTTTGTGATTTGTTTTTCTATAACCATCATAACCTTAAAGGTGAGCTCACTATGATCCTTTTAACCATGGGAGCCATTGAGGTAACCCCCTTGGTAGACCTTTGTTTGTTTTAGCCCATTTTTGAGCTTTTTGTTCTATCATAACTTGATTTTTTAGGTGCTTGTTCTTCACCATCATTCATTCACATTGTAGGCTTTCCTTATTTGATAGTTGCATCATTTGAATTCTTATTCTTAAAACTTTCTGAGATCAATCTTTTAATCCAACCCCACAAATTTGTAGTTTGGTCCATGTTTGATTTACTTAATGATTTCACCTCATTATCCTTGTTTAACATTCATTTCGAAGGGTTCAAGGCTTTGGGTATTATAATGGAATCCACTTCATTCACTTTTCCTTCATTGAAGATTCCATATTATAATCTCAAACAAGAAGATGGGTGATTTTCAAGTAGCTTTTGTGATTTTCATTCGTTGTTTTCTACAATGTTCATCATACTTTCTTTAGTGCATCCCTCTTAATTCAAAATTCTCAAACTTTCTTATGTCATTCAACCTATCTTTATTTTAAGTGCTCGAGTGTATTGTAGTTGCAAGATTGTTTGATGGTCCCAAAAGACATTTAGCTCCTCACTAAGCCTTTATTCCCATCTCCCTAGGATGCATTGGTTTCATTTCCATTGTTATGGCTACCCAATTGATTACATTCTTGGGGATGATTGGGCAAATTAATTATTTCATCTTTCAACTTTCAATTTCTATTTGATCATCATCCTTTTATGTTGGAGACTTTGTTTCACTTTGATTCTAGCACCCTTCCTTTCCAACAATAATTGAAGGTAGCCCACAACCTCTTGTCTCTAATGGCCAACAAATGTTTTCCCTCTTTTGGACAACTCATCAATAAATAAATCAAATGACTTCAAGATTCCATTTCAGACTGTTTACATTAGCAATCCTTTCTAACAGTCTTTCTAATGAGATGTCCAACATTCATTGAACTTGCATCCTTTCATGTTTAGGCTTAGGTTGAAATGTTTGGTTCATTATGTGATCAATCCTATTCATGTTTTGCCATTCATCAACAATCTTCTCCATCACCATATAAATCTCGCTTGATTACCCCATCCTTCATTGTGTCTACAATCATCCATTGATTTTTTGGGTATCCATCTATTGCAATGTTCACAAGTAATGAACGCATCGAAACACTTAACACCATATGTGATGTCTTTGCATCCATTGCAAAGGAAGCTAATTTTCATGTGGTTTAAAAACAATTATATGTTCTGCCTCATGTGCTTCAAACATCTAGATCTATCGCATTGACATTGTCCTTTCGAAGGATGGAGAATAAAGCTTTTTAAACATTGTCATTGTTGATCCCACATATGCAAATCTTTAGCCCACACATCTTTTACATTTAGTTTTGCAACATGAAAGGTAGCCCAAACATAGGAGTGAAATTATCAAGATCACCACTTGGGAGATCATTTTCTTCCCCTAACAATATAAATCTTCAACTTTACATAAGCAAGTTATGATTTTTCCAACTTTGTTCTAATAATGTTTAGGGGAATGAAAGGTCTTAAACGTCCTTCGTTCTTGGTCCTAACCATTTACTTTAAATAGAAAGGTTTCAATTGTGTTCTAAATGTTGAAGCACTCCACAATCCTATATTGGGTTGTAGTTATGGGGTTGGCTACTTATGGATTTTCATCACTTGCAAACCTTTTGACCATTTCTACTTTATTTGTGGTAGGTGAAGGATGTCTTCTAGTTTTTGTTCTTGAACATGGAAACTCAACATTTTCTTAACAAATTTTGCTTTCTATGGGATAAAGAACCATGATATTTTTTGGGTCTCCTTCTCTCCTTCTCTTGTCTCCCTTCATTTTATTTTTTCCCCTTTTTTTTCCTTTGAATTTAAAGTCTTCCCATCAAAATAAGTAAAAGGGCCATGGAACAACAACCCAAGCAATGGACATTTTTACCCAACTCAATTTGCATGTATTGAATTTTTGGCACACATTCTGAAATTTATCTGCCCATTATGAAAAACTTGAGCACATTTTCACCCATTTCAGTCTGCCCGTTTTGAAATTGCTCAGACACATTCTTCCCATGTAAGTTGGTCCCACCCATTCTCAAATTTCTCGGGCACATTCTCCCCCTTCATTCAGAACATTTATGGGGGGTACCTTCTGCCCAGGTAAGCTGCCCACTTGGAACATTGATCTGGGGCAACTCTTGTCGACCAAGTTGCCCGTTCAGAAAATACATAGGGGCTGACACCCGAGAAAATTTCACAGCGGGCAGAATGGCCACCAATCAATCCGTCCATCCATCCAATCTTTCATCCATCCCCGGGATGTTGGATTAGTGCGCAATTGGACAGCCGAGAGCGCGCGCTTGCAGGAGACGCACGGTTGGATTAATGCGCAATTGCACAACCGAGAGCGCGCGCTTGCATGAGACGCACGGTTGAAACCAGAGAACCAGTGCGCTTCAAGGTTAGACGCAGGGTTTGTGCGCAAGCAAAGAGGCAGCGAGGAGGCAGGCAGGCAGGCAGGCAGGCAGACATAGTTTGCAACCTTGAGAGATAGAGAGAGAGAGAAAGAGAGAAGCTCGCTCGCTGGCTCGCTGGTCCAAACATAGAGCAGCTGCTGCAGCATCAGCTTATACAAAAACCAATTGCACCCAATTTCTTCAAACCTCCAAAAAGCTTTTTGCAAAGCTCAGCTCTCGACTCAGCCAGCTTCCGGTAAAACCAGCTTGCCTGCTTGTTTGCTGCCCTCTCTCGTTTGTTTGGCAAAATCCTGAACCTCTGGGCTTCCACTTGGGCCGCTGCTGCTGCTGCTGCCCATGTTTGTCTGTCGGTTACCCTAATTCTCTTGTTGTTGATGATGGTGCTGAGAGGTAGGTTGGGTTTGTTGTTAACTTTCCTTTTTCCGCTCTTGCTTTGCTCCTCTCGCTTGGATGGTGCCTAACCCTAATAATAGGTGCTCTTGCTCTGGGGAGTTTGTAGCAGCAGCAGCAGCAGCGGTATTTTGAAATAGGGGAAGAGGAGCTGGAGATGGGAAGTTGGAGATGGTGGCAAGGGAAAGGAGATTCAATTTAGAGCTTGAGCAAAAATCCAACATGTACTTTCCGTTTCGCCATGACGTCAATGGCAAAGAGGTGCACAAACCCTCCTCCGTTTTTCTCCTGAAATTTGTTCTTTCTTCGCTGTGCGTGTGTTTTTTTTTCCCTCGTGTTTGAGCTCACTCTGTATCTGTTTTTTTGTATTTTCTTTTTGTTTTTTTGATTGGGCATCCTGCAATGCCATCAGTGTCTGGAAGCAAGCATTTAGTTAGGGCTTTCTAGGCTCTCGGGTTTTTTTAGGGGTTTTTGGCCTGATTGTAAATTGAGGTAGATGTGTATACTTAGTGTTGGTAAGGTATTTTTTTGTTTGTGTTTGCAGTCCATGCTTAACAGCTCAGCTTCAATGGTTCTCGACTCCGGCAGCTCAGTGCGGCCATTTGCCTCATCCTCATTCTCAGCTCAATCTGGAACACAACCATTTGTCCACCATGGAGGTGAGATTCTTTTTCTTGCAGAATAAGGTTTGAGAAAAAATCTTTGCAGTTTTTGAAATGGCTACAACTGTGTCTGCTCTGTGTTTTTTTTAAGGGGGGTTTGTTTTCTGGGACCTGCTAGTCTCATCAGGGAATAATGTCTGCAAAAGTTTCTCCTGCACATGAAATGTTGATTGTGTGGGTCCCTCAATCTTTTTGAGTGCTGCTGTCTGTGCAGCTGGGACTCTGCAAGGGTTGCACAACCTTCAAGCAAATTACAGTATGCAGAGTGTTCAGAATGCATTGTCATCACGGAATCAGGGGATGGCAGGTGGACCTTCAACTGGAACACATCAACCCACTGGAGGTCGTTATTCATCCAACAGCTTGCCTGTTGGTCTGCCTCAGGTTCATCATGCTCACTCTTCTCTGGAAAGAAAAACTTTTGCTCTCCATGTTCTTAAACCATATTTCCACAAGAGACCTTGATGTATTATGCTCATCTAAGCATTGTTCTTTTGCGCATATATATTTCCATGGCCATCATTAGACCTGAATATGCCCAAGTTCACTATGCCATTTGATGTCCATGATCTTTCTCCTTAGCCCTTGAAAGAGTTTTGCCTAGTTTGGATCTGTTGTTTCAAGTACATTCTGATTCCAGAGGACTTGACTTGGCATCATGATCTGGTATTGCTACAGTATACTCATGTTATCCAGGGCTTCTTGTTGTTGGGGTCATAGCAATTATCACATGTCGGCCTTCATGGACATACACCTATGACAAGCCGCTCCGGAATTAGTGTAGTGGGCAACCATGCCTTCAGTAGCAGCAGCAATGGAGGAGGTGGATCAGGTCCTGGTGGATCCCTGGGGGCTCCTACTGTTGGGAATCGTGGATCCTTCTCAGGGTTGGGAGCAAGTGGCCCCCGTATTGCAAGTTCTGTTGGTGGCATTGGTGGTGGAGGAGGAAGCCTTGTTGGGGGCGGTGGTCTTACAAGAGCATTGAATGCCGGGGTGGGTCTAGATGTGCAGAATCTGAATGGATCACGTGTGAATATGGGGCCCTTAACTAGTGGTAGTGGAATGGGTGGGCAAGGACCTGGGCGGTCTGCAACCTCAATACTGCAACAAGGTGTGAATATGGCATCATCAACGTACAACCCTTCCAGTGATTTGCTTGCCATGATCAGCCGAGGTATTGATCTCTCAGATTCAGAGTTTTGCAGTACTAGTACAAGTATGACATTTACCATGGGTTTCTGTCTCAACCCTTCTCTGTGATGATGAAGCTTGGAATTTGGTCAGTGCAGGTTCTCCAAAAGGCATCTCATTGCTAGGAAGCAATTTCTCCACCTCACCAGGCTCAGGCATCCAAGGCCAAGTACCTTCAGGAAATGGGCAACTTGGCAGCATCGGTCTAACTAGTGATGGTGGTGCAAATGATGGGTTAGCCTTTGACATCAGTGAATTTCCTCAGCTTGGTACCCGCCAGTCATCATCTGGAGGGCTTCAGGGACCAGTAGGTGTGTTTTTTGGTTTGCCATTCCACAAACAGTTATCTTGTGATGAGTGCAGGGAGATAAGAATAATAGGGAAGGGCATTCAGGTCTTTGTGTATAAGATATTTCTGGAGGACTTCAAGGTGTAGATAGAATCTTAAGGATTACACTCTGGGTGCCCTGTGTACACATGAGGACCTCAAATAAGTCAGTCACAAAGCTGACCCAAACAGTGGATTCCATTCCACAGATGGGCTGGAGGAATACAATCAGGATATGCATATACAGGTATTGGAACACTCCGATTGTGGCCTGACAGGGTTGTGCTGCTGGTGCTGTTCCAGGTTCTTTGAGAAAGCAAGGGGTTTCTGTGAATGCCATTGTCCAGCAAAATCAGGAGTTTACGATACAAAATGAAGATTTTCCTGCCTTACCTGGTTTCAGAGGTGACGTCATCTATTTCTGTTTGTGTGGTTTCTCATGTATTCTCCCAGCTAGAACTACACAAACAAACAACTGAAGATCGGTCTTGTCCTATTCATAGCTGCAAGGCCCATTGGATAGGGTGTCTTCTTTGAAATCCAACAACGGAGTCTGGACAGATGTGATGTTGTGATGGTAGGCAGCAGGACATGATTTCTCTTTCCAGCAAAAAATTCTTGGTCATCTGTGTCACTGTTATCTCAGGTGGGCATTTGCTTGTAATGGCTGCAGGAGGCAATAGTGAGATGACAACAGAGTCACAACACCACAAGGAGCAGCAGCACGAAACTGTACTATCAGCCACAGTGCAGTCTCAACATTTCCCGGTACAGACTTGCTCACTGCTTCCAGATGTTGTTTGAGCCTTTATCATTCCTGGTTATAAGGCTAAAGCAAAAGGGTGACCCTTGACTTCCTTTTTGTTGTGTGGCTTCGGAGTTCTGTGAAAATCCCATGAAGCCTAATTTCAAAGTGGCTAAGTTCCTTCCATGAAGCTATCCAATCCTTTGTTTTGTCAGTCCATCTTTAGGCAGCCAATTGCTATCACAATTGGTACTAATTGTGCATTCACATATATGCAATGAAATCTTTTGAAACGTCTTTTTTGAAGTCTGATGTTTTTCTAGTCATTTTTTCTAAGTTACTGTAACTAAGAAGGTTTGTAGACAAGCTGTTAGTTCCTGATTCCCATGATTTCTTGAACTTCATCTATGTGGACAAAGACTTCACTTGTGGTGCCATATATGAGAAGACCATTTTGTGAGCTTAATTGTACTACTACTGCTGTCTCTTGCAATTTCTTTGATCATCCAACAATAGCCCAAGGTTTAAAAGGATTGAAAATTGACTTTTGATGGTGTTTTCAGCAAGAATATGCTGGAATCAGCATCCTTTTTGTTTGCCTCATGTGGATTCCAACACATTTCAGATTTGGCCAAATTTGGAGGAGCCAATTGTCAGTTTTATAGGGTTCTCTCAATGTTTTATAGCTTGAAAGAACCTCTTGGTAGCTCAAATTGTGAGCTTGACCAGCATTTCAAAGACTTAAAATGCTCTTAATAGTTTCTACTAAAACAATCCAGAGGTTTCCTGAAGATAAATTAAAAAATTGATTATTGGTGTTTATGTTTTGGAATCTTTGAGTGATTGTTACTCTCATGTGGTTTCTTTCCTCTCTTCCTTTGTTTGGCAATTTTTGGGTGTTTCTGCCTTTTTTGGGTTTCTCTTTCGTCTTGGTTTCTTTTGTTATCTGCTTCTTTTTTTGTGTTTTGTTGAGCAAGCCAGCATCATGGCTGAGTCTTTCTGGTACTGCTGGTCCCCCAGCAGAAACTCAGTTATGTCCAAAGGTTTCTGTACCCAGCTACCTACAACTAGTACAAAATCTCCTTTCTTTGATTGCTATCAATATTGCTCTTCAAACCTTACATGTGTGTAGAGCAAGATGCTTGTGACACTGTCATATCACATTGCATTTTAGAAGTAAGGTAGTGTGGGGCCAATCAGAACTGCATAGTCTGGCACCTGACTGTAGGGCCAGCACACACCTACAACCTGTCCATTGTGTCACAGATTCATGTAAGTGTAGTCCAGAGTGCCAGTGGTCTTTACAAAACTCTTGTTTTCAGAGTAGCTGAGCACTTCTGTGGAGTAGAGGTGTTTTGTCTTACAAGTAATTATGGTATTTGCTCCTCAGGGTCAATCTGGGACAATTAATAAGTGGAAATCCTGTCTGTGAAACCAGAGGCCTTTCAACCATCTTGTGATAGTTTCAGCTTCTTCAAGCTGTGATACCTTCATTGGTCTTATGGCTTGGTACTCTATTCAGTACCAGAATGATAAGAGAAACAGCTACCTGTTTATTTTACAAGCAGATTTTGTGTAAAGATGAAATGACCAAGTAACTCCAATGCTGAGTTTGGGCACATGCATGATCCCATAGGATTGTGTGAAACATTTGATGATTGGAAGCCCCAATACTGCAGATGGGGAGATCTGCGGGAATGTCACCAGGAGGGTCCTATGTCCCACACCGTCAATTGCAGCAACAGTTGGCAGGCATTGTTTCAGGGTCGATGGGATCCATGAATGCCTCTGACCTGCAGCACCTACATGCCAGTATTGCTGACTCCTTCCCTTCATCACATGACCTCTCGGCTTCTTACCACTCTCAGGTAGGACCTACATATCATGTTGATATAAAATTGACCATACAGGTGATGATTGTTGAGAGGCTTAGTGTTGTGTTCATTGCCCCCTGAGCAAAATTTGGTCTCACAATCCTGGGACCAATCACTATTGACAATTGCATTTGACATGAACAGCAGGAGTTTTGAGGAATGGAGATATGGCAAGTACAGTTCTTTCTTTCTATTGTACATCCCTTTTTTTTCTGTGTTTTTTCTGGGTTTCTCCCACTATTTTTCTCTATGTTTTCCCTGCTATGGTGTTGTCACTAGTCCATATTGTGGCTGAGTCTTCCAGTTGCTTCCAGACTTTTGACAGAATCTCAGTACAATGGCCTATACCCACTGTAGGAAGCTGATGAAGTTAGTGGGTAAATTGTGATAGATAAGCAGCTATCATAAATGTCACTGTTGATGGTCTGTGAACAATTGAAAATCTCTTTTGTTCATACTGCTAGTTTTGTTGTTCTTTGTTTTAGTTCTACCCTTTGGTGTTTTCTTCTTCCCAGTTTTTCATTCCTTATCTAGAAGTCTTTCTTTTACTTCAAGGAAAAGTTTTAACCCTTGTTCTGGCTTTCTTAATCATGAGTATGGAAATTTCTCAGTTCTCATGAGAGTTATTTGTTACTCTGTACAGTTACAGGTTCCTCCCTATTGGACGTTTCAATTGCATTTGATTCAAGCTTCTGATGGTCACAAAGCTGATGTTGAGGCCTCGTAACATATTTTATGAGATATCTGCTTCTTGTGTACTGAATATGGAATGGCTAGTGTCCAGGCTGTAGGTCAACCAGGGGGAGGGGAAACACAAGTGCATCGATCAGGTGGTGGATCGCCAGGGTTGGGCTCATATGACCAACTGGTGCACCATTATCAGCAAACACAGTTAAGACATGGAGGGGCAAGCCATCCACAACAGCAACTTGCACAGCAACAGTCAGCCAGAGATTTGGCGAAAGTGGAACAGCAAGGAGCCTCAGAACAGTTTGGTTTGCTAGGTTTGTTAAGTGTGATAAGGATGAGTGACCCTGATTTGACCACTCTAGCCTTGGGGACTGACCTGACCACATTAGGGCTTAACCTCAACTCAAGAGAAAATTTGTACAAAACATTTGCATCTCCTTGGGCTGAGGGCCCAACTCGGGGTGACCCAGAATTCACGGTGCCTCAGTGCTATGTTCAGCAAGCACCCCGATTGCAGGTACCTCACTTTTTTCCTTCTCTCGAGGGATGATCTTGAAGGACATTGATGTATTGTTATCATTGGCAGAGATGATGATGATTGAGAGTCATGCCTCTTTCAAGATATTGCATATATCAACCTGTTTCGCTTATGCTGTTGAGTGACTAATCCTAAACTCTAAACCCTAAACATATAGGCCTTTAACTGATGCTGTTGCTGCTTATTGTGTATACAGCCAGGCTATTTCAGCAAGTTCCAGCAAGATACTCTATTTTACATCTTCTATAGGTGAGTCGAGAGCATCGTTGGCTGCTCCTTGTGATTTTTTTGGCTGATTTTTTCTCTTTATGTTCGGAAAATTGGGTCTCACTGTTCATGATTTCCATCTGCTTCTGAATTGGAACTTGTGGCCAGTTCATGGTCAGACAAAGGTGACATCCATGATATAGTTTTGTGCAGAAGTTGACCCAGAAAGTCATAACTTTTGGTCATTGAAGTCCTCAGTTATTGGTGATTTAAGAATTTGTGACTCCCTTGTTTTGTGCAGCATGCCTAATGACGAAGCTCAATTGTACGCAGCTGATGAGTTGTAAGTAGTCATGGGACTTCCCTCCTGCTCTCCAAACAATGCCAAAGAAAACAAAAAGAGAACACCAAGCAAAATGAAGTAGTCTCTCCAACATCCGGTTTTCTGACAATTTTGGATTTTTCTGATGTGCCTGAAACATGGGCAGTGTTGGGAAAAGAGATGTGATTGAAGCTTCAGATCCATCTGCATCATTGGTTAACATAGTGGCCACAGTTTATTGTTGGTGAAGCAAGTAACGGCATAAAAACTAGTCCTATGAAGGATGGTTTTAAAGCAGCTTTTTAATAGTTTTAGGTTGGGTCTCTGGACACAGGTGTAACAGAGGCTGGTTTTTTCACCGAGAACACAAATTATGGCTGTTTCGTGTTCCCAATGTGGAGCCATTTGTCAAGGCAGATTCTTTTGAGCGAGGATCATACTACTTTTTTGATCATAACACATGGGAAACTGGTCGTAAGGTACAGCCTTTTGCTTCACCCACATGCTAGGCATGGTTATGTCTGATGTGGATCTCTGTTGTGCAGTATATCTGCTGTAACCTGTCTTTGTGTTGGCTATGATGTACAATCTTGGGAGACAAGTATAGCTTTAGTTGAAGTAAGTGAGCAGGAGCATGAATGAAACCTACATGCTCATTTGTTTTATGTGTGGTGGATGATTGCAGGACAACTTTGTGCTCCAATTTGAAATGATTGAGAAAAGACCACAATTGCCTTCTCAGCAGCATTAATGCGACTGCTTCTTCTGGTCTTCAGAGTGCAGAGGTCACAAAGGGTAACAACCCAAAGTGTGACAGCAATACAAATTTGTTTCAAGTATTTTACAACAGATGTGGACATCAGCTGGTTGACCTTCTGTTTGATGTTTCCTGCACGAGCTTTTGAAATGAGGGAGAAATTAGGCCGGTGACAAGAACAACAGCTTTTTGCTATATTCACTGCAATCCTTCCTCCATACCATCTTTCTTCTTCTCTGCCTGCTTTTTTTTTTTTCAGGACCTTTTTAATCATGGTTGTTCTTGAGTTGCAAATGTAGTGGTAATGTTGGCAGGGTTTTGTGTGATTGATTTTCTGGGTGCATTTGGATACCATGGAGCAAACTGGAGATGGAACCCACTCAGCTCCTCAGAACCCATGTTTCTCTGGTGTTGAATTTTTGTCATAGGGGGAAGCACTTTGTATATTGTACCTTTGATTATTAGAACATGCTTTGGCTTCAAGAGTCCTTTTGGAGAGGCATCCACTCAGGTGACCTCTACTACCTGTCAGAAGATGCACAGGTGTCGAGTGATGAGTGGTGCAGTAGTCACTTTAAAGCGGAGAAAAATGTGGTGTAGTATATGCACCCAGGTTGTGATTCCCGCAACAAAGGACTATTCTTACTTCTGGAAGGATTTTAAGGAAAAGTATTGTGAAGGGTGCCTGCCTCGGGTTTACATCTTATAGCACAGGCTCATGCTCAGGTGTTCATGTATGTCTATTTCAATCCCACCCTCTTGGTGCATTGTTGATTTTGATTCTATGGCATTGTCATGCAATATCGGGTTGATTGTTGGCTTGGAAACTTCCTGATGAATACACATTATCTGCTGTAACAAGATTCAGATGATTATTAACCTGCCAAGCAGAAGAACCTGAACCTATTCATGAAAAAACATTAAGACTAAAACCTTGGGCTATGTGTTGCTACGCACTACCATTGATGATCAACTGATGAAAATATATGATTGATTTTGTGGAAATTCAGTTCTATTCAAATGAAGATATTGAATGACATTGCATGCACCTTGAATTCAATTTCAATTTAGTTGATTTGAATTCAAATTCAATTGAAGAGAAATGAGATTGAAATTGGTATAGAAATTACTGAAATTTTTCTTGTGATTAAGGTGTTGGAAAAAAAAAGGCTCTCTGGAAAAACACAAATATGAAATTTTCATCTCTCTTTACATGGGAATCTGTTAAATAGATTTCCACTTGAAACTGTCCACAGGATGATTTATGCAACTATACCAATTTTGACTAATCATTGTCACTCAAATTATTAAAGTGACAATGATAATTGAAACTAGTTTATGTGAACTAGATGTAAGGTCCATTAGTAGCCATGGCTACAACAATTTTAGACATTGACCATTTCACATTTTTATTAAATGGAATGGAACAATAGTTTTTGTAATTTATGTGTGGTTTTAATTTATAATTTTATATAAGAATGAATTAATATCTTGCACTTCAAGAACATTTGGAGAAGTTGTCATTTCATTGTTTTGGTGCAAATAAGGAGAATTTATTACATGTTACACATTGTGTCTTATCATTATTATCCTGTGACAAAAATATTTATTTTAACATGGTGAGTCATGATATATGAACATTTGTTGTCTAATTAAGCTTCATGTGAATATGTTGACATCATTTAAAAGGTTGTTGACATAGCAAATGTCAATGCAAAAGGTGAGAATCTAAT
>Ga0209208_10008489_pt1 | contig 13685 bp, 11 predicted proteins | sample S1TSphfallax_3_FD_187694 | JGI IMG/M metagenome (GOLD analysis project Ga0209208, IMG submission 187694) | Host-associated microbial communities from peat moss isolated from Minnesota, USA - S1T2_Fd - Sphagnum fallax MG (SPAdes) (version 2) | ecosystem: Host-associated > Plants > Peat moss >...
GACATGCTCACCCCATTGGTGCATCTCATGGTATTTGTAAAATAGACTCCTACCCAAGTAAGGGCATTTGCTTATATATGGGAGAAGGTTTAAATATGGCCTGGATTTAAGGTATAGGAAAAAAAATGATGGGCCAATGCCCCATAGTCAAGGCATGCCATACCCGGGTGCATACCTTGATTGATACCCGCCCCACACAAAAAAATTGGCTATATATATCAAGTGCTTTTGAAGATATTCGGTAGCCATAATTCAACCACAATTTAAGAAAATTTTCCAAATTTCTATACATGGTTCAAGTAAGTAGCAAGAAATATAAAAGCATTTAAAAAATTATTATTTTCATATTTAGATTGTAGCCAAATTTGTCTAAATCTTCGAGATCATCGCCACTTTGGCTAGAACACAAAATTGCCCTCCCCTCCCAAACACGACTAGGTTTAGCCAACAAAAGAAAAGGCTGAATGAAGAAAGAAAGGGACAACACCGACGACTACGGAGGGACGAACGAATTTCGTTGGAGTTCGTCGATCGGGAAAATGACGACGACGACGACGACAGAGGGACGAACAAATTTCGTTGGGGGGGGGTTTCGTCGATCATTGTCGTGGAAGACGTCAGAAGTCGTCGACCATCGCTACGTACACTCACCAAACCCTAATCGCAGTTTGTCGTAGCGAGAGTCCGTCCCCACATTACCCCACTCGCCACAATTTCTTCTTCTTTGTCTCCTTCGTCTTCCTCTTCTTTTTGGCAGACGAAGATCAAATCCTACCAACCCATGTACCACCGATGATGGCGGAGGAGGATTCCTATACGTTCATGCACTAGGTTGCAGCTGTGGGTGGATATAGGGGGTTTTGGAGACGGTTGGAGCCGAGGGAAGTAGAAGATCTGGGGGATCTGCTGCATCAATTGCAAGTGGAGAAGAGGTGCAGCAGCAAAGGATGGCAAGCCACGGATGGCAGCCGCAGGAGGAGGGTGTGAAAGAGATTTGTGGATTGCTTCATGAGTCCAAGGTTCCTAGCGTTGATCAGAGCCTAGTGTTGCAGCGGTTGCAACGATGCAATCGCTTCCCGGACTTCAATAATTACCTGACCTTCATCCTGTGCCGAGCTGAGGTTCTGAATTTCTCTCCCACCCATCTCATGTTCTCCCTAGTGGGTTCTCCCCCCCACCCAACCTGCCCACAATACCCACAATGTGTCTCGTGTACATTTGATGATGTGGTATACTTGCTCTGGGTGCCTCTGTATTTGTCGTGATTGTGTTGCATGCATGTATGCTCTTCAGTGCACCAGGAGGATGTACCTCCATCATGGGTCGGTTGCTCATTGCTCTCCAGGTTTCGTCTTTCTGCATTGGAATCTAGCTCTATGTCATGGTAGATTCTCACAGGCTTGATTGGAATCATCATCATTATTGCAGTAGGTGGTATAAGACCCTTCTTCTTTTATTCTTTTTCTTTTGGGCTTTAGGTTTTGAACCACTGGCATTTCAGCTGCTTGTTCCTATGGTTGCAGGGGCAATCGGCAGAAGTGAAACAAGCTGCAGGATTGATGTTGAAGAACAATTTGAAGTCCAGCTACCAGTTGATGCCAGTAGGGTATCAACAGTACATCAAGGCTGAATTGATGCCGTGCCTGGGTGCATCTGATAGACAAGTGCGAGCTACAGTTGCCATTGTTATTAGTGCAGTGGTGCAACAAGGCAATGGCCAGGACTGGCCCGAAATTTTCCAGGCATTTGTGCAGTGCCTTGACAGCAATGACTACAACCACATGGAGGGTGCTTTGGATTCCCTTTTCAAGGTGCACATCTCTTCTCAAATCATGTACTGTTGTGGTGGTTTTCCAACAGTTCAATTTCCACCTTCTAAGTACTGTTGGACTGCTGGTTGATCCAGCAAGACAATACTCTGGGATCATAGAGTTCACTTGCTATGTGTATTGACATCACAAGAGACAAGCTTGGAGAGACCTCAGGACAATAGGAGATGCGCTGAGAAAGATGTGTCTGTACAAAGGATTACCACATTAATTTACTTCATTTCTTTGATGGGAATTTTGTCTGGTCTCTGCATGCTATTGAAATGCTATTTTTGAGATTCTGATACAAAAGTTGGAGCATTATCCATTACTGGTTACATTGCAATGGTGGTCATGGTAGTACATAAGTGGCTGTATTTGTCTCAGTACTCTGCAACTCCTAAACCATCTTCTTCTGCAGGATACGTTACTCATTTTATGTGCCCTTTATTATGAGGCTGGATTGCTCCCAAAATTTTATGTCCTGCCTATGTTGCAGATTTGCTCAAGAGTTATGCCTTTGTGGACTAGCGAAATAAGAAATTCTGCTGTGGGTTGCTGACAAGCATCATATTTCTGAAGGAAGTGAGAGGGGGATTGTAACCAAAAGAAGGGGGATGAGGATAAATGTCAGGGGGTTGTGATTCACCAAATGGAAGATCAGGCTGATCAGCCAATGAAGCTGAGTGGGATTCTTCACTGATTTGGCAGATATGTGAGGATAAGCCTGAAGTGTTGGACCAAGATGTGCCAGGTCTTTCACAGCGGCCGATCAATGTCTTCTTACCAAGACTGCTTCAGGTATTTTGTTTTTCTTTTGCAACAAGTACATTGTGTGGTACCTGCTCAATCATGGTGAGAGTGATTCCAACAGAGATTATTCTTTCAGGCTATAAGTTTCTAGCAGGCTTACACCTGACTCCTGGTGAGTTGGGTGTTGCTCTGGCTGCCCCCTCCCAAATTCTAAGCTTATACATGGTTTGGCCATGCAGTTTTTCGCCTCACCACATGCTGCACTGCGGAGACTGGCGTTGAGCGCTGTCAATCAATTCATTGTCCTCCTGCCTCCTGTAAGCTTCAAATTTGTGTACTGCTGATGCAAATTGGTTTATATTGCTGATGTCTTAAGAGAACAAGTTGGGGGGGGGGGAACCTGCAAAAGGACCAAACATGTGGACTGTAATGTTGTCAAATGCAGGCCTTATTTGTCAACATGGACACCTATCTCCAGGGCCTGTTCTCCTTAGCCAATGATTCTGCCACTGAAGTCCGGAAACTGGTAAGCAAACTGTGATACAAAATGTCTGATGGGTTTTGTTGACAAGTTGTTTGGGAGTTTCACAAGGTCTATGTATTGTGCAAGGTGGAGGAGTTCTTGTAGTTTTTCTTTTCTTTTAACAATTTGTTTGAAATTTGAACATGCTATGATGGGACCCAGCTTCACAGGAGTTTAAAATGTGGCTGCTGGTGGAATTGCAGGTTTGTGCAGGACTTGTACAACTCCTAGAAGTCCAGCCCAGTTACTTACAAGTATGCTCTTTGGCCCCCCAGTTCTGCATAGAGAGAGACTGCAATCTTCATGTGCATGGCTAGGGTCTAGACTTGGTTTCAATCTATGAACACATTTGACAATCCGGCTGGATTTGCACCACAAAGTGTCTTCTCACTTGACACGATTTTACAATTTTTTTAGTTCACTCTGGGAAGGTGTGTGTGTGTCTGTCTGAATTCTGATGATCTACTATTGTGAGTTATATTAATAAAGGGATCCAATTGGGTTGCAGCCACATATGAGGAATGTGATTGAATATATGCTGCAAGCTAATTGTGATACTGATGAGGATGTGGCACTTGAGTCCTGCGAGTTTTGGTAAGTGCTTGTATTAGTGAGATACTTGCCAGTTTTAGGTCTCTGGCTCTCTCAGTACACATTGCTGATGGACATGAGCAAATTTTTGTAGGTATTGAAATGGAAATTATAGCATGTCTAGTGGATTCTCTGATGTTGCAACACATTACCTTGAATGTCAATGTACCTTGTTGTGTGGTTGGATAGTTTTTTTTACTTTGGGTTGGGTTGTCTGAAAATTGATTGCTTGGGGCTGCTGTGGCAGGTCAACATTTTGCGAAGGACACCTTCCACAAGAAATTCTCAGAGAGTTCTTGCCACGTCTTATCAGTGTAAGTTGTGAAATTGAAGTGTATGCCCTTGCTTCGTTTGTGGCCTTGTAATCGCATCACCTCAATTGAGGCCATGTGCTTTATGTGCTTTGTATTTCTGTGTACTCTGGTGCAGTTTTTGACACAGGCAGTTTCATTGTCTTCTTATATAAGAACAGTAAAAGGGGTGTCTTCAGGAAGCCTGTTGTTGCTCATGCAGAGCTTCTAAGTGTTGTGACCTCTCAGAGACTGGTGAAATTTATGTGGAAGTCATTGCTTTGTTTGACATAAGGATTACGGTTCTCTCAACAGGTATTATTGAATAATATGGTGTATGCAGAAGATGATGAAGCTTTGCTTGAAGCTGAGGTAAGTGCCTGCCCATTCCAATTTCACCTGATCTTGTTCTTTTCCAGAATTTTTCTTTTGGGAAAAGTGAAGAACTGCATAATTCTCCAATCAAAGAGGACAGCAAGATGCTGGTGTCCCAGCCTTCAAACTTCAGAAGATAACAGTTGTGGAGAAGATGATGGTCTAACCCTAGAACCATTTCTAGAACATTAAGCCAGCATTTACTGCTGGTGGCAGGTAGTCTTGGGGTTTCTTTTGGCACTGTATCAAAAGTATGGTTGCTAATTGTATCTTATTGTTTCACTGTAGGATGATGACAATGCACCAGATAGGGAACAGGTATGAACTGCTCTTTCTGACCCCAATTCTGTCTGCTACAATTGCACCTTTCTTTTCAGTTTGCCTTCAAGTTGAGTGTGGTACAGGTGACTTATATGGTCAGACGGTCTTGCAGGATATCAAACCCAGATTTCATCACTCACGCATACATGGTGCTGATGGGGCTGAAGAGGATGAGGTTTGTAGATCAGATTCAAATGCTGGTGCAATCTCACTTTCCTCCTGGTTATGCTATTTTTTTGGGGGATTGGCTGAGCTGGGAAAGTGCCGAATCACTTACAACAGGGATGTTTTTTTCTCAGTTTGAAGCATTTTGAAGTTATTTCTGTGTGGCAAATGCAGGAAGAGGATGACATAATTAATTCCTGGAATTTGCGGAAGTGCAGCGCTGCGGGCTTGGATATTTTGTCAACTGTTTTCGGTGATGAGATTCTCCCCATCTTGATGCCACTTGTCCAGGTAAATATTTGCTTTGGGTGCATGCAGCAACAGGAATATTTCCTGCCATGTGTACAGAATCATAGGGTGCTAGCAAGCAGGTCAATCTGGTATATCTGGTCCAATAGTTTCTGATGCAGTCACTATGACATGGGTGCAGGTCAGGCTATCAACTACCACAGATGCAGCTTGGAAAGAGCGGGAGGCAGCAGTATTGGCACTGGGTGCAGTTGCTGAGGGATGCATTTCTGGTCTTCTTCCACATCTGTCGCAGGTGCCTTCTTCTTGAACCCATTCCTCTTGTCAGGACCACCCTTTTCTCTTCCTTAGCCTTGTCCTTTTGAGTTATCTTACAATCTGGATGAGTTTTCTGCATTGGCTTGAAGTTGTTGATTTGGTCACTTTTCAGCAGGTACATTTGATCTTCTGGATGATAATGCTGAAGGATAGCTTCATTTTGCAGATTGTAGCATTTCTTGTCCCCCTCTTGGAGGATAAACGCTCTTTGGTCCGAAGTATCACTTGCTGGACACTTTCACGCTACAGCAAGTGGATTGTCCAGGTGAATAACGTCCTGGTTGCTTGCTGGCATCAACTGCTAAGGCCCACCTGTTTGGACACAGTTTGTGGATTTGCTGTAATAGGTGTGCAGGGCAGTCCATGTCTGGGGAAGGAAAGACTATTTCAAGATGACCAGTGACAAATTGTTTGTTTCTTTTTTGTGAAGGCAATAGCAGAGGTAACCGAGGGACAAGTTCAATTTGACACTGTGCTTACAGTTCTGCTCAGGCGTATTTTAGACAGCAACAAGCGTGTGCAGGAGGCCGCATGCTCTGCATTTGCAACCCTTGAAGAGGTAATCTCATTGTCTTTTCTTTCACCCATTTTGGCCTCTATTTTCATATGATAATTGAGAGTTAGCTATTGGCATATGGATAAATGCATGATGTCATGTGCACTGCTCTAAGGCTCCATATTTCACTTAGTGAGAAGGATCCTTTGAGCAACAGGTTTTTTGACAGGGAATCATGCATGTGACCAAACAGTATAGACCTGCAGAAGACCTTAATATCAGTGCACTGTATGGGACCTAACTTGATTGTTGATGCACATGATAGTTAGTGGGCACCAATTTGCCTTTTAGGTGAAATTCAGAAGAGTGTGCATGGATGTCCAATTCGAGATTAGACATTTCCACTGAGAGAAATTGAGAACCACTGTGTAGCCTGTGGGAATGGCACACACCTTGATGATACCATTTAGTCTAATGGGTCACATGAAAGCCATGGCTTATGCATTTTTGTGATTGGATAACAGGAGGCTGCAGAGGAGTTGGCACCACGTCTGGAGCTCATTTTGCAGCATCTCATGTATGCTTTTGGAAAATATCAGGTGATTTAACATCTCTGTCTCTCTGTGTCTGTCTGTGGACCTACAATTTGAAATTCCAGAGATACATTGGAGAAGGTAGACATTCTCTGCTAATTTTAACATGGTGAATGATTGTCTCTGCAGCGACGGAATCTGCGGATACTGTATGATGCAATTGGCACCCTGGCAGATGCTGTTGGCAATGAGCTCAATAATGTACGGTGAAACTCTTGTAGCTGGTGCATGGATTGGTCTTGGCTGTTGCTTGAGTTGAAGTTGAGGGACTGAGATTAACAAATGGGTCCTCTTTGCAATTGAGATCTGGTAGGTCTGTCTGTTTAGTCTGTCATATGTTGTTCAAGATGGGATCCTTGTAGTGGTCACAAGTACATACTTCAAGACTATCACATGGTGCTAGATGTCGTCCACAACAGTCTTGGTCAGGATCAGATTTCTGCAGTGTGCTGTAAACTTGATATTTTGCATTCAGCATTAAGTGTCAACGACCCATGACTGTAGAGAAACAGCTATTATGTTCACAGTTCTTGTATAATAGAGTGAGCTCACCCAGTGGTATTTCAAACATCTGCAGGCAAAGTACCTCGAGATTTTGATGCCACCATTGATTACAAAGTGGCAGCAGTTGCCGGACTCAGATAAGGATTTGTTCCCCTTGCTCGAGTGTTTCACCTCAATAGCACAGGTATTGGCCTTGTTTCTTCTTGTCTGTGTTCATTTGAGCAGGTGCATGTCTGCTGTAGTTTCTTCTGAGAACCATTCTGCTGTTGGTGGTTGGTTTAATATCAAGAGGAAACTGTTTGATGTGTGGGAAGACCTTGCAGACAACTTTGTTTCCCAAATCTCAACTGGAAAATGAATGGGTGCTTGGTTTCAGGCTTTAGGTCCAGGGTTTACACAATATGCTGAACCAGTGTTTGTGAGGTGCATCAGTCTTATTCATACACATGAAGTTGCAAAGGTAATCCTTTCCCTGAAACTTCTGTACCATTCAGGGCATTACTGACTGTATTCTGGGAGTTCCACCAGTTATACTTGGAGAACAGCACCGTTGCTTTGATGTAATTATGCCTTTATGCAATTATAGTGGTATTTGTAATTAGTTCTATTACCACTTTTCTTTTGCTATCTAGCATGAAGCGTTGATGGAAGGTATACTGTGTTTGTCTATTAATCTTCTTATTGATCATATATAATTGGGTACACTATGTAATGTTCCTTCTTTTCCTCAACTAGCTACTGTCTCTTGTGTGCAAGCCAGTATTATGATGGAGCCCTTTTGCTTCCTGAGTCTTCAGTTGACCAGATTATTATATACTTATGTACACCCACTGATGAAGTCAGTGGGGACTAATGGCAGCTCATCACTGCCATTCATGATGAAGATGATGGTCTGATACTTTGTGGGTTTCATTCCTGAGATTATGACTGTATTGTTCTTGTTGTTTTCATCTTGGTTTTGCTGGAACTGATAACATCAGTTGACCTTCAAAATGTTATTCTGGAGTTTTCTTCGCAATCTCATATGTTCCTTACTGTACACCTTGTGCAACTCCCAGTTGATATGGCTAATTGCTGATTAGTGCTGATTTGTGTTTTCTGTTTGAAATTCTTGATATCAAGTGAGCGTGGAGATGATAAGACTGATCTGTGTTCTAGAGAGAGTGATTTTCCAATGATGCAGTATTATGTGGTGAATTTAGCCAAGTGAAGTCCATGGTCCAACAATGTTACAAGTGACAAAGTTTGCTGACATGGGTTCAGTGTTGATATATTTTGCAGGCTGATCCTGGAAGAGCAGGCGTAAGCTATGATAAAGAATTCATTGTTTGCTCTCTAGATTTGCTGTCGGGCCTTGCAGAGGGACTTGGCAGTAGCATTGAGAGCTTGGTTTGTACCTATCTTATTATTCATTGATTCTTGTTCATTGTTGTCTATGGGTCATGTGCAGAGAGAGGAAACACCTATTTGAATCCATATGCTGCTTCATTGATCCTTTCACTAGGCACTAGATTTTTGCAGTTTCTTTGAGATTGGCAGGTTCCTGATACAGTCTGTAAATGTCTTAAACTTTTAGAGACTCATGTTTATATTTTTTTGCAGGTATCAAGGAGTGACCTTTTTGACCTTCTTCTGCTTTGTTGTGCTGATGAAGCTCCAGACATTCGCCAAAGTGCTCTGGCCTTGTTGGGTGATCTTGCTAAAGTAAACATTGTATTTCACTTTTGTGTACTTTGTCCATCTGATCTTTTGTGGGAAACTTGTGCAGTATTTTCCAGAAGGTACTGTACTTCATCAATTTGCATTGCAGTAATATATGGTGGGCTCTGATTATGTGCAGGCTTGTGCAGTGCATTTGCAGCCTCGATTGGCAGACTTTTTGAACCTTGCAGCCAAACAGCTGGTAGGCCTTTTGTCTTTGTCTCACTGCTTTATGGGTAACTGCTGGTAGAGCTTGAAAGTTCTTATGAAGACAATCTGTGTTAATTGAGGGAGATCATATGTGGAGCACAGCAGGGACATGAAGCAAAGGAGAATGTGTCTGTTGCCAACAATGCTTGTTGGGCTATTGGTGAAGTGGCAGTTAAGGTACTTTTATCAGATCTGACTTGTATCTTTGCATTGAGCAAGGTGGTTTCCATCTGTGCTGCCTGTCACTTTGTACATTCTTTCTGTCAACCCAAGTTGTTGCTATTGCATTTTGGTGCAAATTTGTTGTTGACAAGTGCCTTGCAGGTCAAACAAGATATTGCTCCAATTGTTGTGAATGTGATTTCGTGTCTGGTTCCCATCCTCTCCAACACTGAGGTATGCAGTAGGGTTTGAGACCTTTTCTGTTTGATGACTTACTGAGAGTAGCAGTTTGTGTAAGAAGGAATTTTGTCTTGAACATTGCACAACAATCATGTACAATGTCAGGCTCATCAAGGGAAAATTGAAGCAAGGAGAGGATTTGCAGGGTCTAAACAAGTCACTTCTGGAGAACAGTGCCATCACATTGGGCAGGCTGGGATGGGTGTGCCCAGAGCTGGTGGCTCCACATATGGATCACTTCATGGAACCTTGGTGCTATGCTCTTCGCACGTAAGGATTTGAGGAAGATCTAAGGATTTTTCTGTTACCTTTTATTTTATTGTGGAGTTTCTCTCTTTGCAATCACATTGATATCTCTTAATGTTGCTCTGCTAATGGTGTTTCCAATTTTCTCCAGGATTCGTGATGATATTGAAAAGGAGGATGCATTTCGGGGGCTCTGTGCAATGGTAAATTCCAGAGACCCATTCACTATGCCTCACATCCAATTTCTTTGGTGGTGAATAGCTTCAGAAGGGTTGGATGTATATGTCTGGAAACTCCTTGATTCAGCTTGTATGAAGCTTGTCTCCTGGCTGGTTGTTTTAATAAGTGTGCCTTGTTATTGGGGATTGGCAGGTGCGTTTGAATCCAGGAGGTGCTGTAAATGCTTTTGTTCCAATGTGTGAGGCGATTGGGAGTTGGCATGTAAGCAATGCGTCCTGTACAGCTGAATTCTTACTAAACCCTTTCTCTTCCCTTAAGTCAAAGGTACTTTTTCTTTTAAGCAAGTTCTTGAATGTGTCCAGGTGATTTATTTGAGTTGCTCTACATGCTGATAGCTTTCCCATATGATGATTTGTTTTTCCAGGAAATCCGTAGTGCAGAACTTCGGACAGAGATAGCACAAGTGTTACATGGGTATAAGCAGGTATGCAGACAAAGAGTGTTGTTCGCTTTTGTTTTTAGTACAGAAATAAAATGAGAAATACAGGAATGACCCGCATTGAAATTGTCTTCATTTACGAAGAGTGCGGTGTTTGAAACCTTTGATGTCAGAGTCTAGTGTTTTTCAATTTATTGTGTCATTGGTTTATCCTTGACAAGAGGTCGTGAAGCAGAGTACTGGATTTGCAGATGCTTGGAGGAAGCTGGGACCGGTATCTGGGAGCTCTTGATATCCAGCTGCATGAAAAGTTGGTGACTAAGTATGGCCTGTAGACAGCTGGTTCTGAACCTTACTTGGTCTAGATCTTCTGTTACACAAACCTGTGTTGTGTGGTGTCCAGCCTTATGTGTTTCTGCCTGTCACAAGGAGGTCTTTGCCAGGTCAGAGTGACATTCAGATCTTTGCAACTCCATGTGGCACAGTGTCCAGATTCTTGAGATCCACCACCATCGTCACTGAGTTCTACATTCAAAACTCATATGGGATTGACCTGGAAGACTCCTCCATATACCAGCTCCCTATGTCACCTCAATGTGGGTTCTGCACCTGTGTATGAACACTTCACAGCTTCTATCTGTAAGCCAACTCTGCAAGGTACTGACTCTGGGGCATGGGAAAATTCTGAAACTGCGGAAGAGATTAAACTTTGCTACACATGGCCAGGATGGTGGTTGGTACATAGCAGGTGATTTTGTTCTTGTTGAGCCTAGCCCCCCTCATCACAGGGGGTAGATACAGGAGAGGTGTCATGTTTCAAAAGCTTTCTCGTAGCAATACAGATATTAGTTAGGAAGGTAGACAGTGAGGTCCAAGTCTAGCCAAGTGTACAGTCTTGGCAGGCATTTCCCACTGTTGCTGTGCTGTTTGCAGAAGGTGGTCCTGCCTTCTGTGGTTAGTCAGGGATCTGTTTGAGTGTGCAGTCAGTTCTCCTCCGTATGTTAGGAAACTTGAGAGCTGCTGTCTGTTTTGATCATTCCCATTATTTTGAAGTAGCAGAATGGGCTACTCCAATGTGTCCTGTGCTAGGGTATAGCCTCCAGGTCTTGTTACAGTGACTTTTGTGTCCATTGAAGTGGACAATACAGAATGCAGATCCATATGGGGTGATGGGTCATAACCTGAAAAAGTATCAGTGAATCTGGAAGGTGGCCATTTTATCAACTGGAATTTAGTTACCTATCCACTACAATCTTTGGCCCTGGGGATTGTCCCAATGTCAGATTGCCCAGTCTGGCTGTTGTTACCCATACTCATCACTACCCAACTCTCTTGGTCTCTGTCTCTTGGTCCCCTGGTGCCATCTTCCTGTCAGACAGAGCTTTAGGGTTGCAAGGTGATCATTGAGGAAAACAGCTCCTGGTAAAGGCTACAAGCTTCCAGAGGCATTCTAGAGACATCCATGCCTGAGACCTCTGTTAGAGTAAGAGCTTACCCCCTCATAGGAGCTCAAGCTCAGTTCATGTACTGCAACATATCACTATCTTGCAGATCTGCTGGTATTTCTCAGACAAGCTCAAGTCTTAAAATGCAGATGGTAGGGATTTTACAGGACCCATATTATTCCTTGCAAGAGTCTTTACATGCATATGTATGTCACAGTTAGAGGACTGCTTGAAAAGCACTCCTGTACTGTATTTGACAGGATATGTTTGATTTCTGGCAGACTTGAATACAGGTGACTTATATCATCATTTTTTGAAGATAGAAAACAATACAGACATTGTGGAAATTGTGAACTTATATTATTGTAACAGCTTTTAGTCGTCAAAATGATAAAGTGAAATTTGATGTCAGTTGATGATCCAGTTTAGTTTGATTTTAGTATTTTTTCAGGAATGTGCTTTGCTTTGCTTTGCCAGGTGAGCTTGGTTGGTTTAGAGTACCGGCGTGCAATTCACTTGGCAAGGACTTGAGATCCAATCAGAGATGGATATGTTGTTGCTATAGTCTTTGGGAGTTCTATGGGAGTGCAGCAGATCTGCAGCAGATCTATTAGAAAGTACCTTGACCTGAAGCTTCTTGGCTGTGAAACTGGGGATCGAATGACAAGTCAGAATGAAGGCAGTACACAGGCAAAAAAATATAGGGGACCAAACTAGTGTAAACTAGTTCTCATGTTAATTGGTCCTCAGGGTAGTTCCACCTTTGGTTTTGAATGCATTACCTGCTCCTTGACTGCTATACTCATATCCTTCATTAAGTCAAGCCTTGGAGGAACAAGATATTTCAAATCTTCTGAACTGATGCCCAGTTTCTTGAATCGGTACCCAATTTTGCAGCTCATTAAATTCTTCATTGAATTGAGCCTTGGTTAGAATAAGATCTGCAAATCTTCTGAGATGATAGCTAGTTTCAGAAAATGGTACCCAATTTTGCTACAACCCAATTGGTTGGGCATTTGGTTTTGTTTTGATTTCTTTGAACTATTTTTTAATTTGGTAGCTGATAAGTCATGAAATCTTGTTTTAAACTATGAAAGAGTTGACATTTGTCATTTTCAAGTATACAATGGCATTCTTATATCTTTGGGTAAATAGTGAAGAGCAACATGAATACATTGTCATCAAATCCATCTTGGGTGTTGCATATGCTCCCTCAGCTCCTAACAATGGTCAAAATAATAAATAGAAGTTTGGAACATAAAAATGACACAATGTTTCAATAGTAGAAGACTTTCACTAAGCTTGCTTGCAAAGTGAACAAAAGTGAGATTTAATCTTTGTTAGGGCACAAATCAAAACTGAGACTTGTTATATACTTAACACTAATGTTAACAAAGATTACACTCTTATATGCAATTTCACCCATTTGGACCTTTAATAATGTTCATCACATTTAACATGCTGTACAATGGTTTTCAATTCTTGCAAATAAACACAAAAAATGAGACAATATAACACGAGAGACTATCTAAATTCAGTTGCTTGGGCCATTCATTATTACCATCAATTGAGAATAACCATTTTAATGTGTAAGACCTTTTGCAAGCTTTGGATCATGTGCAAAGTGACTGAATCCAACTAGCATATAAATATTATACTTCATTTTTGAAATATATTGTGCAAGCCACTGGCGAAATTCTTTTAAGAGGCACTACTCCTTACACCAAACACACTTTATATTATGAAACTAGATTTTATCAAAATGGAAAAATTGAGATTCTAGACATTCATTCAGCAAAATCAATATAGATGGTGTTAACTTTAGAAACACCATAATTGTTTTTAAAATGTCATCAATTTGGAGATGTGAATTCATTAGCTGGGTGTTCCTTGCCAAGAGATTTCCAATATTATGTTATGTTTGTTCCTTGAAATTAACTTAACTTGTGACTTATCAATGGGGAGAGATCTTGATGGATTTTACAGTTATTCAGTTCAGATTATGGACTGCACCCAATGTTAGAACAATGATACAATGTGCTTTAGTAAGCAACAACCCAACAATTTCACGAGTTT
>Ga0209208_10008490_pt1 | contig 13684 bp, 7 predicted proteins | sample S1TSphfallax_3_FD_187694 | JGI IMG/M metagenome (GOLD analysis project Ga0209208, IMG submission 187694) | Host-associated microbial communities from peat moss isolated from Minnesota, USA - S1T2_Fd - Sphagnum fallax MG (SPAdes) (version 2) | ecosystem: Host-associated > Plants > Peat moss >...
CCATCACCATTTGTGATCGCGAATCCCGGTAATCATTGGACCATCGTCATCAGTAGCTGCTCATCACCATCATGCTCCGGCTATTATGACTGGTCTGACGCAGGGGTGATCAATGGTCACCAGGACACGGCGGGAGAGCTGACATTTGGAAACCCATCGGGTCCATTTCCCGCCAGCGGTGAGTCGTGTACTCAAACATGTACAGCGTTTACGGGCTGGTCTGGAGCGTGTTCTGGAACCCCTGCGACTGCCGATTCCTGCAGTGTCTCCTTCGCTACCCCAACCGGCCACACGCAGACACTGTCGATAACTGAAAATTTTACGCGGACCACGGTCACGGGAATTTGCGGTCAACTGCCCGCGTGCGGTTCATCATCTGACGGCAGTTCGTCTGGCGGAGGCTCGTCCTCCAGCAGCAGTTCCTCGGGTGGGAGTTCTTCGTCAAGCGGGGGTTCCTCGAATGCGCCAACGCAATTCAGTGGTACGTACACCATCCCCGGTTGCTTGTATGCGAGCGCCTCATCAACTTGTCAGGCCGTCACGGACTCAGGAAGCTTCAGCGGAACACTAACAACTTCCTCCGTCCAAGAATCCGGAGACATTCAGTATGTTGAGTATGACGAAGCCTCGATTTCTGTCTCATCGAGTTTGTTCTCTGGGTTTTCGGGCCTGGCAAGTGCCGGATCTGGATATCTGTATTCGAACGCTCTAGCGGCTTCACTGAACGGACAGCCTTTCATGGCAACTCCAACGTCTCCTCCGGCCTTTGATTGGGAGTGCAACTCCATCAAATGGTCGTCTGGGCCCTTGGCTGGACAGTCCGGTTCAGTATCTACGGGAACGGGGCAAGTCTATGAGCAAGTGGGGGGAGGAAACACGTATCCGCTCTTCAGTACCGAAATCGCTAGTGGCATCGTTAGCACCGGGAGTTGCACGATTACTGCAACGGGAGGTTCCCCGTCCGGTGGGTCGTCATCCGGCAGTTCATCGTCGAGCAGTTCATCGTCCGGAGGTTCGTCATCAGGCGGATCATCGTCGGGTAGTTCCTCATCCGGAAGTTCATCGTCCGGAGGATCGTCATCAAGCGGATCATCGTCGGGTAGTTCCTCATCCGGAGGCTCATCATCCGGCGGTTCTTCATCGGGCTCCAGCGCGCTTCTTCAATGGACCTGGAAAGCCGGTGCGAGCGGTATCAACAATTCGGGCGTGTACGGCAGCATCGGAGTTGCCGCGGCGACCAACGTGCCCGGCTCCAGATCGGCGTCAGCCTCGTTGACCGATTCCTCGAACAATTTTTGGCTGTTTGGGGGACAAGGTTACGACTCCATAGGATCGAATGATGCCCTGAACGATCTGTGGCGATACTCGCCGGCGAGCGGCCAATGGACCTGGGTAGGAGGATCCGACACAGGCGGTGCTGCTGGTGTGTACGGGAATATTGGGGTCGCCTCGGCCGGCAATATCCCGGGTGCAAGAGCCTACGCCAGCTCGTGGACTGACTCGTCCGGGTATTTCTGGCTATTTGGTGGGGGGTACAGCGACTACTCAACCTCTCCCATTCGGCATTACTTCTTCAACGACTTGTGGAAATACAAGCCTGCAACTACCCAATGGACCTGGGTGAGCGGGTCTAGTACACCGAACGCGACCGGCGCCTACGGTGTGATGGGAGTGGCTTCCGCCGGCAATGTGCCGGGCGCGAGATCGGGGGCTCTGTCCTGGGTCGACTCCACTGGCAATTTCTGGCTATTCGGTGGAGCAACAACTTTTTCCCTCTCGACGGTTCAAATCCTTAACGACTTGTGGAAATACAACCCGACAAGCAACCAATGGACTTGGGTCAGTGGATCCGATGCTGCCGATGCATCGGGGTCCTACGGAATCCTCGGGGTCGCCTCGACCAACAACGTTCCAGGTGCCAGGTCCGGTGGCGCCTCGTGGATCGACTCCTCCGGAAATCTCTGGTTGTTTGGCGGACAGGGCTACGACTCGACAGGCACCCAGAGTGATTTGAACGACTTGTGGAAATACAACCCAACGAGCAACCAATGGACTTGGGTCAGCGGATCCAATGTCGGTAACGCACCGGGCGTCTACGGTACCGTTGGCATTGCTGCGGCAAGCAACGTGCCGGGCGGAAGAGAGGTCGCGGCTTCGTGGATCGACTCGTCCGGCAATCTCTGGTTGTCAGGCGGTCGGGGTTATGACTCGACAGGCACCAATAACTACCTCAACGACTTGTGGAAATACAATCCGACCAGTAACCAATGGACTTGGTTGGCAGGATCCAACACAGCCAATGCTCTCGGTGTCTACGGCAGCATCGGGGTCGCCTCGGCCAACAATGTTCCGGGAGCCAGAGACTCCTCCAACTCTTGGATAGATTTGTCCGGCAATCTGTGGCTTTTTGGGGGAAGCGGATTCGGCTCGATAAACACAGTCGGTGATTTGAACGACATTTGGAGATTTGGATCCGTCTTGGACGGTGGTTCGGCATTCATTGGGACCTCGAACGGAGTCTCGTCAAGTCGGGGCCGGAGTGAAGATTCAGCATCGCGGGTTCAAGTGCCTGGTAAAGCCAACTGATGCCTGAACGCACCAGAGACTAACGACGAACAGGGGTGCGGCATGCATTTCAGACGGCTTTTTGCGAGCGCAATTATTTTCAATCTGGCGCTGCTTTCCGCATGCGGCGGCGGCGGCGGGGGCGGTGCTGCGGTGACGGTGCCAGCCGCGCCGACCGGACTGACAGTAACGCCCGGCAATGGCGTGGTGAATCTCTCTTGGAACGCTGTTTCAGGGGCGACTTCCTATAACGTCTATCGATCAACGACCGCTGGCACTCAGGGGACACTGCTGGGATCGGGTACTACCGCGTCGGGTACGGACACAGCAGCCGCCAATGGCACCACGTACTATTACACCGTTACCGCTGTCAATGCGGGAGGTGAAAGTCCTCCGTCTGTACAGTCGAGCGGCGCCACGCCGCAGGCCCCGCCGGCTGCGCCCACCGGTGTAACAGCCTACCTCGCCGGTACAGCGATAACCGTGAGTTGGAGGGCTGTTGATACCGCCGCTACTTATAATGTTTATCGGTCGACCGTATCCGGCACACAGGGGACCAGCATCGGCTCGACCGCGGCAACCACCCTCGTGGACAGCTCCACCACGAGTGGCACCATCTATTACTATGAAGTCACTGCAGTGAACGTCGGCGGGGAAGGCACGGCTTCGGTCCAGGTGCAGGCTCTTCCCGCACCCCCCAATGTCAGTTTTCCGACCACCACCGTTGCGCCGCTACAGCAGATTCCTGTCGCTGTCACCGACCCGGTCGCCGGTGCCACCTACATCGCTCAAATCGACGTGGGCAACGGCACTACTTATCCGGCTCCTGTACAAGTGCTGTCGAGCACCAGCTTGACCGTGACCGCACCTCCCCTCTCAGTATCCACGAGCAGTGGCTTGACGCTGGGCGCCGGCAATATTCGGATCGCAATCGGTACGGTGGGCGCGGGCGGCACTGCGAGCTACTCGCCGTTTCAGACTATTGCTGTTAAGGCGCTCCCGACTGCAACATTCGATCCGACGCCCGGCAATACGACCTTGGCGTGGCTGCGCGCTTCGAAGCTCGTGCTTTTGCAATCGGCCGTCGATCTGAATCACATTGGCAGCAAGGCCGGGAGCGTCAATGTGAAGTCGGCCGCCAGCGCCACCAACGCGGCGGCCCAGCAGCTCGATACTCTGATCGGTGAGGTCGAGGCTTTGCAGTCCGAGGGTCCCAACTGGCCCTATAAAAATCCTTGGGGAAGTTTCAACCTCGATTACAACTCCCTGCTCATGCTGGACCAAATGGCCCAGGCGCAGATCAATGCCCTCAACAGTCTGCCCAGCTCTATGGCGAGTCAGCGCTATGCTCGTCGGCACGGGCGGACTTTTCAGATAGCGGCGCGTAAGCAACTGGGTCTCGATACAGGTAACGACAGGACATGGGCGGTCCGGGTTCCTGGGCCGGTAGGCACCTCCAGCATTCTGAGGTTGCGACCAAGGGCTTACCGCAGCAGCTCGGCGGAGGACTTGGCGGCGGAGATCGGGCAGCTAGGCACTACACTTGCAGCCACGGGGCGAAGCGGAGCGCAGCTCCTCGGGTGTGTTGCGCAAGCGCTTGGCGGTGTTCTGACCGTAGCTGGTGTGATAGCGGGCGCCCCGGAAATCGCCGTGGCCGCTGCCACGATAGGCGCGGTCTCATTCATGACGACCACCATGATCGGCACCGCGACATCGTTGACCCTCCAGTCAGGGACGGAAGAAATTCTGAACGGTCAGGCAACCGGTGACGGCTTGGTAGAGAGTGCGTCCTTCTTTGGTAATTCATATCTTGCATTGGCGGTGGATACGCTCGCAGGAAGCATCGCGTCGGGGCTATTGGGTCCTACCGGACAGGGAGCCTATAACGCCGTTGCCGGTGCCCTCGGAGCTTTTAACAATTTGAGCGCGTCCGTGGCTGCAGCCATTACAGACGGCGATATTCCGCCCGCGGGGTTTCCGCCCTCCAACTACACGCTCAATGTAAGTGCGATGAGTACCAATTCCAACGGTACGACGAATTACGCCGTGACCACGACGCCAGCCATTGCCAGCGGGACCGTGGACGTAGCCGTTTCGGACAATTCGACGGATACCTTGTCTTCAGTGACCGTCAACAACGGCACCGCGAGTTTTTCCGCACCAGGAAATTTCGACTCATTTCAGAGTATCGAAGTATACGACGCACAGGGAAACTCCTCGGCCTTCGTCGATCTCGATACGACCGATCTTGCTGATTCGGACATTGATTCGGTCTCGTTCTCTCAGACGACTGCTGGTGGCCCACCCGTGATCTCGAGCACCGGAGCTTCGGGAGGCGCACAACTCTACCCGATCGAGATCACAGTGGACAATCTCTTCGGGGCTTCTGGTTCCATCGTCGTCACGGACACCGTTAGCGGGGTCTCGCAGACCCTGAGCGATAGTGGCGTGTTGGAGATGCTTCCCGCCGGTGCAAGCTACGACATTACAATCTCGCAGACGTCCTCGAGCGACTACTCCTGCTTCATTGAGGTCGATCCTGCCGGGACGGTTTCAGCGACCAATCCCAATAGTCTATTGGTCGAGTGCTACAACCCGTTGAGCGGCAGTAGCTCGTCCTCCAGTAGCTCATCTTCGGGCGGTTCCTCCTCAGGTGGCTCCTCCGGCGGCAGCTCCTCCGGTGGTGGTACATCGGGCGGCTCGGGCGGAAGTTCATCGGGAGGTTCATCCGGATCAGGGTCGTTGCCGTCGCAATACAAAGGAACATTCAGCGTCTCGACCACGACAGGTTCCTTACCCATCACTCAGGATGGCGTCAATCTTGGTTTCTTTCCCGCCGCTGTATGTCTGCAAGCGACCGCGACATCGTCCTGCGTTCAAGTCTCTGACAACGGAAGCTTCAGCGGCACATTGGTCTCGCAGAGCACCTATCCCGGCGTCGTGTTCGAGAACACCATGACGGTTACATCCAGCTTGAGTCCATCGTACTCGGTGACTGGGGTTGCAGCAGCTTCCGGGTATTATTTCGCCTTGGGGTCCAATGCTTTCGGTCTTGCAAATAAGTATTTTTTTGGACTGAGTGCTTATCCGAGCAATGCACAAGACTATGTGTTCGAGTGTTCTGGAATCACTTGGCTCACAGGCCCTCTTGCCGGCCAGTCGGGAACCGTATCGACCGGTGTCGGCACTGCGCTAGAGGGAGCCGGCGATTTCATCAGCCTATACCCGAGCTACCAGGCCGAAGGGACTTGCTCGGTGACGGTGCAATAGCCCATAGATCCGTTCGAATTTCGCTCAGCACGTGTGCATGCGAACGAGATACGCGGACTGAGCGATCTCCAATTGCAACGCATCGACTCCGGCATCCGGCTTGCCGTAGTGCCGCGTGGCCTCTCCGTCACGGGCTCGGCAAGGCGCGCGACGGGAGCAGCGAGGCAAGCAATGGCGCGAATAGTCCGGACTGCACCCACTTTTTCGCCGCGGCGATGTCGGGCGCGAGGTACCGGTCGGTGGCATAAAACGGCACCTCCGAACGGATGCTCGCGTGCACTTGCTCGAGTGCCATGGACGAGCGCGACGGTCGATGGAAGTCGATCCCCTGTGCACCGGCGAGCAGTTCGATGCCGATCACGGCTGCGGCATTCTCGACCATGGGCCCCAGGCGGCGCGCCGCATGCGTCGCCATGCTGACGTGATCTTCTTGATTGGCTGAGGTTGGGATGGAATCGATGCTGCAGGGTGATGCAATCGTCTTGTTCTGCGCGACCAAGGCCGCGGCCGTCACCTGCGCGATCATGAAGCCGGAGTTCAAGCCGCTGTTCTCGACCAAAAAGGCCGGCAGGCCGCTCATCTTCGGGTCCACGAGCACGGCCATGCGCCGCTCCGACAGGCTGCCGATCTCGGCGATCGCGAGCGCCAGCGTGTCGGCCGTGAAGGCCACGGGCTCGGCATGGAAATTCCCGCCCGAGAGCACGTCACCCTGCTCGACGAACAGCAGCGGATTGTCCGTGACGGCATTGGCCTCGATCAGCAGAGTCTTCGCGGCCTGCTGGATCAGGTCCAAGCAGGCGCCCATGACCTGCGGCTGGCAGCGGAACGAATAGGGATCCTGCACGCGCGTACAATCGAGATGCGAGGCACGAATCGCGCTGCCGGCGACGAGCTCGCGATAGCACTGCGCGACCGCGATCTGGCCCGGCTGGCCGCGCGCGAGATGAATGCGCGCATCGAACGGCGAGTCGCTGCCCTTGAGCGCGTCGATCGACATCGCACCGGCTACCACGGCGGCGGCGAACAAGTCCTCGGCACCGAACAAACCGGCGAGCGCGAGCGCCGTCGAGACCTGCGTGCCATTGATCAGCGCGAGACCCTCCTTGGCGCGCAGCTTGAACGGCGTGAGGCCCGCGAGTGCGAGGCCTTCGCTCGCCGGCAGAATCTCGCCGCCGACGCGCACTTCGCCGACGCCCAACAACACGACACTCAAGTGCGCGAGCGGCGCTAGATCCCCCGACGCCCCGACCGAGCCCTGTGCGGGAATCACGGGATAGACCTCATGCGCGAGCAGAGCGAGCAGCCCGTCGATGAGTTCCTGGCTGATACCGGAGTAGCCGCGCGCCAAGGCATTGACCTTGAGCGCGAGGATCAGGCGCACGACCGCATCGGGTAGCGGCGGTCCGACGCCCGCGGCATGCGAAAGCAACAAGTTGCGCTGCAGTTGTTCGAGTTGTTCGGTCGGGATGCGGGTCTGGGCGAGCAGCCCGAAGCCGGTGTTGATCCCATAGGCGGCATCGCCCGCGGCGACGATGCGGTCGACCAGCGCGCTCGCGGTCGCGATGCGTGCGCGGTCGTCGGCTGCCAAAGTCAGCGCCACCGCTCCTTCGTAAATCTGCCGCAGACCGGCGAGTGACAGTGCGCCGGCGCGCAGCTCCACGGCGCGCGCGACGGACGGGCTCGCGGCCACAGGCCTCGTTGGCGGTGTGCTCGTTGCCACTAGGCTTGCCCGATCATGGGCAGGTTCAGGCCTTGCTCGCGCGCGCATTCGATCGCGATCGGGTAGCCGGCGTCCGCGTGGCGCATCACGCCCGTGCCTGGGTCGTTCCACAGGACGCGCGCGATGCGTTTGCCGGCGGCGGCCGTGCCGTCACAGACGATCACGACGCCGGAGTGCTGCGAGTACCCCATGCCCACACCGCCGCCATGATGCAGCGAGACCCAGGTCGCGCCGCCCGCCGTGTTCAGCAGGGCATTGAGCAGGGGCCAGTCGGAGACCGCATCGGAACCGTCGAGCATGGCTTCCGTCTCGCGATTCGGGCTCGCCACCGAGCCCGAGTCGAGGTGATCTCGGCCGATCACGATGGGCGCCGACAATTCGCCGCTCGCGACCATTTCGTTGAAGGCCAGCCCAAGGCGGTGCCTCTGACCCAATCCGACCCAGCAAATGCGCGCCGGCAGGCCCTGAAACTGGATCCGGGATCGGGCCATATCGAGCCACTGGTGCAGGTGCGGATCGTCCGGAATGAGCTCCTTGACCTTGGCATCGGTCTTGTAGATGTCCTCCGGATCGCCCGACAAGGCGACCCACCGGAACGGTCCGATCCCGCGGCAGAACAGCGGCCGGATGTATTCCGGGACGAAACCCGGAATGTCGAACGCGCGCGTCACGCCCTGGTCGCGCGCCACCTGGCGAATGTTGTTGCCATAGTCGAACACCGGCAGTCCCATGTCTTTGAAGCGCAGCAGATACTCGACGTGTCTGGCCATCGAGCGCTTCGCCGCGAGTGCCGTGCCGTCCGGGTCGCTGACCCGGCGCTCGTCCCATTCGGTCGTGGTCCAGCCCTGCGGCAGATAGCCATTGACCGGATCATGCGCGGAAGTTTGATCGGTGAGCGCGTCGGGACGGATGCCCCGTTCCAGCAAGCTGTGCAGGACATCGACGATATTGCCGAGCAACGCGACGGAGATCGCCTTGCCCGCGCGTGTCGCTGCGCCGAAGCGCGCCAGAGCGTCGTCGAGCGAATGCGCCTGCGCGTCGACATAACCCGTCTCGAGCCGTTTCGCGATCCGATCTTTGCGGCATTCGATCGCGAGCATGTGCGCGCCGGCCATGGTTGCGGCCAGCGGCTGTGCGCCGCCCATGCCGCCCAAGCCCGCGGTCAAAATCCATTTGCCGGCGAGTTGGCCGCCGAAGTGGCGCCGCCCCATCTCCGCAAACGTCTCGTAGGTCCCCTGAACGATCCCCTGGCTGCCGATGTAAATCCAAGAGCCCGCGGTCATCTGGCCGTACATCGCAAGGCCCTTGCGATCGAGTTCATGGAAATGTTCCCACGTCGCCCAGTGCGGTACGAGGTTGGAGTTCGCGATCAGCACGCGGGGCGCATCCGGATGCGTGGGGAATACACCCACGGGCTTGCCGGACTGCACCAGCAGGGTCTGCTCCTCTGTCAAGGTCTTGAGCGTCTCGACGATGCGGTCATAGCAATTCCAGTCGCGCGCGGCACGGCCGATGCCGCCATAGACGACCAATTCGCTGGGATTCTCCGCAACCTCGGGGTCGAGATTGTTCATGAGCATGCGCAGCGGCGCTTCGGTCATCCAGGAACGCGCGCTCAGCCGGCTGCCGCGGGCGGCGCGAATCACTCGAGGCGGGACGGGGGCGAGCATGGCGGATTCCTCACAGGTGAAAGAGACAAGACTAGGGGCGAAAGCGCCCGGACAATTCGTATCGGGAACTCGGATAGTAGAGTCTGGCGACCGAGGCGATTTCGCCCGACGTCCAGGTGCGCCGGATCATCAGCAAACAGGGTTCATCGTGCTGCATCTCGAGCAGACCGCGAGTGCGTTCGTCGGGCATGACCGCACGCAGCACGTGCTCGGCTTCATTGAGCGGCGCCACCTTGACCAGATAATCGTAGGGCGTGGTGGTGGTGAAATCCACGTGCAGATAGTCCGGCGCGAGCCGCGGCAGCACGTGGCGGTCCTCGAGTTGCACCGGCCGCTCGTTCTCGAAATGCACGATGACGGAGAAGAACAGTTCGGTATTCGCGGGCACGCGAAAGTTTTCCGCGAGCTGCGCATCGGCGCGCACCCGTTCGAGCGCGATGACCGCGGCGCGATGGCGATGGCCGCGGCGGCGGATCTCATCGGCGATGCCGCGGACCTCGAGCGGGTGCGCGCGCGCTTGCTGGTCGGCCACGAAGCTGCCGACGCCGGCGACGCGCACGAGCACGCCCTCGTCGCGCAGTTCGCGCAAGGCTCGATTGGCGGTCATGCGCGAGATGCCGAAGGACTTGACGATCTCGCTTTCCGAGGGCACGCGCGTCGATGCCGCCCATTTACCCGAGCCGATGTTGGCGAGGATGTGGCGCTTGACCTGCAGGTAGAGCGGTTCGACCGAGGGGGCGGGCTTCGACATCGTGAAATCCTATCCTGTCTATACAGGTATAGTCAATTCGCGCATCGCCGTTTTGAAGCGCGCTGCCGCGATCTCCTCGGCCGCGTGGCGGTAATCCCGCACGACCCAGCGGCCGGCGACCATGACGTCGCGGATCGCGGCACTCGCGCCGGCGAATACGAGGTGGTCGAGTGCCGCGTCGGCGGCGCAACCCGCCATCGCGGGATGCTCGCGATCGAGTACCACCCAGTCGGCGCGCCGCCCGACCGCGATCGTGCCGACGGCCTGGCCGAGCGCCTGCGCACCGTGCAAGGCGGTGTCGCGCCAGAGGCGCGTGCCGACATGCGAGTCGCTGCTGGTCGCGAGCACGCCGCGACGTTTGCGCTTGAGGCGCTGCTGATACTCCAGCCAGCGCAACTCCTCGGCGGGCGAAACCGTTGCCTGGCTGTCCGAGCCGATGCAGAGGTGGCCATCGGCCCGCAAAAAGCGCTGCGTAGCGAAGAAACCATCGCCGAGATTCGCCTCGGTCGTGATCGAAACGCAAACGGTTGCGCCGTGGCCGGCAATACCCTCGAGTTCGGCGGGCGTGGTGTGGGTGGCGTGAATGAGGCACCAGTGCGGCGTCAGCACGCCGGATTCGAGCAGCAGTTCGATCGGGCGTCGGCCGGTTTCCTGTCGGCAGGCCTCGACTTCGCGGCGCTGCTCGGCCACGTGAATGTGCACCGGCAGCGCCGCGTCGATCGCGCGCAACTGCGCGCTCACCTCGCGCAGCGTGCTCAAAGATACGGCGCGCAAACTGTGAAAGGCCGCGCCGGTGCGCACCGCCCGCCCGCCCGTTTGACGCTCGCTCTGCACGCGCGCCGCGACCGCACGCAGGAACTCGTCGGTCTGCAGTTCGAAGCGCGCTTGATCGCGCCGCAGGGGCCGGCCGCCGAAGTCACTGGCCTGGTAAAGCGTCGGCAGGAAGGTGAGGCCGATGCCGGCGTTCGCGGCCGCCTCGGTGACGGCGTCCCACAGCGCGTTGTCGCCCGCGTATGCCGTCCCGTCGATACGGCGATGAATGTAATGAAACTCGGCAACCGAGGTGTAGCCGGCTTTGAGCATTTCGACGAACAACTGGGTCGCAATCGCGGTCAGGGCCTCAGGCTCGATCCGATTGGCGAGCCCATACATCGCCTGGCGCCAGGTCCAAAAGCTGTCGCGCGCCGAGAGACGATATTCGCTTGCACCGGCCATCGCCCGTTGAAACGCGTGACTGTGGGCATTGGCCATGCCCGGAACGACGAACCCGGGTAAGCGCTCCGCATCGACGCCCTGCGCGCGGGAGCCGGCTTGCACTGCGGTGATGAACCCCGTGTCCGATACGCGCACCAAGGCGTCTTCGGTCCAGCCCTCGGGCAGCAGCGCCGTTTCCATCCAGTAATCTCGACTCATGGCCGGCTCCCGAGCTTGGCTATACCTGTATATATAACCTAGCTTGCCTTATGATGGGACATCCAGCAATCGCTACGCCCTCGAGATCGCCGACCGTGTCCGAAGCCCGTGATGATGTTTCCTTCCGCGATGCGCTGCCCGAAGAGCCCGGCGAGGGCGCTTGGGACCGTGTCTGGATTGGCGCGCATCTCGCGACGATGCAGGAGAACGGGGCGGCCGACGGCGACGCGCCCCGGGGGCGCGCGCCGTACGGCGTGTTGCACGACGCGGCCATCGCGGTGCGGGGCGAACGGATCGCCTGGGTCGGGCCTGCAGCCCTCGCGCGGCGCGCACCCGCCCTGCGCCAGGCGGAGGTCCACGAGGTCGCCGGTGCCTGGATCACACCGGGTCTGATCGATTGTCACACGCACTTGGTTTACGGCGGTAACCGCGTCGGCGAATACGAGCGCCGCTTGTGCGGGGCGAGTTACGCTGAGATCGCGCGCGAGGGCGGTGGCATCCAAGCGACCGTGCGCGCGACGCGGGCGGCCTCGGCCGCCGACTTGCGCGAGCAGGCGACGCTGCGCGCGCGCCGCCTCATGGCCGAGGGTGTGACGACGATCGAGGTGAAGTCAGGCTACGGGCTGGAACTTGCGACTGAAAGACGGATCCTCGAAGTCGCGCGCTCGCTCGAGCGAGACCTGCCCGTGTCGGTCGCCACGACCTTTCTCGGCCTGCATGCGCTGCCTGACGAATACGGCGCCGATCGCCAGGCCTACATCGATGCGGTCAGCGGCCCCTGGCTCAGCGAGCTCGCGGCCGCGGGGCTCGTCGATGCCGTGGACGCGTTTTGCGAATCGATCGCCTTCAGCATCGCCGAGACAGAGCAATACCTGAGTTGCGCGCGAGCACTCGGTTTGCCGATGCATCTGCACGCCGGCCAATTGAGCGACCTCGGCGCCGCCGAGCTCGCGGCGAAATTCGGGGCGCTATCCGCCGATCATCTCGAATACCTCGGCGTCGAGGGCGCGCGCGCACTCGCGCGCAGCGGCACGGTCGCGGTGTTGTTGCCGGGCGCTTATTTTACCTTGCGCCAGACCGAGCCCCCGCCGGTCGCTGCCCTGCGTGCGGCCGGAGTGCCCATCGCCGTCGCCACCGATTGCAATCCGGGGACGTCGCCTTGCACCTCGCTGCTGCTGGCCATGAACATGGCCTGCACCTTGTTCGGGTTGACGCCGCTCGAGGCCATTCACGGCACGACGAGCGCGGCGGCGCGCGCGCTCGGTATCGCCGCAGATCGTGGCACGCTCGCAGCCGGCAAGCGTGCGGATTTCGCGCTCTGGCACATCGATCGACCGGCCGAGCTCTGCTATGGTCTCGGCGCGAATCCCTGCGTCGGTGTCGTCCACCGCGGGCGCCTGCGCGAGCCGTGACGCGCACCGCGAACACGCCGACGATCGTCGCCTGGCTGGGCTACACCGGCCTCATTCCCTTCGTCGCATTGACGGCCGCGGCCATGTTGAGCGATACGGCTCATGCTTGGTTGGGCCGCGCCTTGCTCGCCTATGCGGCCGTGATCCTGAGCTTCGTCGGGGCCTTGCATTGGGGCTTCGCCATGAGTTTGCCGGATCTCGATCCGCGGCTGCAGCGGGGACTGTTCGCCTGGAGCGTCGTGCCCTCGCTGCTCGCCTGGGTGCTGTTGCTGCTGCCCCCGCGGATCGCTGCGATTGGCTTCATCATCGCCTTCGTCGCGCATCTGCTGCGCGATCTCAACCTGGCGCGGCGCATCGCCCTGCCGCGCTGGTATCTGCCACTGCGCTTGCGGCTCACGACCGTCGCGTGTCTTTGCATAGTTGTGAACTGCGTCACAAATTAAGTCAAGTCGCGCTGGAGTCGAGAAGGCGACTCATGTCATTGTCTCGGCTCACTTCGTGTGAAGCCGGTCACAGACCACTGTTACCGGCTGATGTTCACCTGACTATGGGAGAGATGCAGTTTATGAAGAATTTTATGGGTGCTGCCGTTGCGGCCTTGTGCGTCGGCGGTGCCGTTCAAGCGCAGACAATTTATGTGCCGGATTTCGTTGATACGACCATCTACACGGGTACCGAGTACGAATCCCCGTTCAGTGTCGGCGGCTCCGCCGGCAACCTGTTGATCGAAGGATCGACGACAGCGACGACCGGCGTGACCGGCGACATCGTCATCACCAGCTTGACCGGAACGCCGTTGGGCATCGTGGCGCAGGACCTCAATTTCCCCGCGGGCGATCTGTCCGGTAATAACTATGAGTTCCAGTACCAAAACCTCCCCGCG
>Ga0209208_10008492_pt1 | contig 13684 bp, 10 predicted proteins | sample S1TSphfallax_3_FD_187694 | JGI IMG/M metagenome (GOLD analysis project Ga0209208, IMG submission 187694) | Host-associated microbial communities from peat moss isolated from Minnesota, USA - S1T2_Fd - Sphagnum fallax MG (SPAdes) (version 2) | ecosystem: Host-associated > Plants > Peat moss >...
GCATTGTTAAACCTCGATCATCAAGCAGTTGTTTACCTCCAAAAGTAATAAAAAGACATCTTATAGCGAACTGATGTTGTATTTGTAAAAGTATAAGTGACTGTCCCCCCCCCTCCCCTCCTCGAATTTCTTTCTTGTCGGTTTTTTGATGTAGCCAAATTGGCAGTCATCCATAGGAAGATTTAACCAATTTGGGTACCAAGTTACATATGAAGGTAAAAGCATTTCAACATCTTTTTATATTTTTGGCAACATACTTGAAATATGTATAGAAATCTGAAAAAAAATCTGAAATTTGATCGAATTCTAGCTTTCGAAATCTCAAAAAGCACTTGATTTTAGCATTGTTTATTTCACTTTTGGGCTACATAAAGCAAGGGAAAAAAGGCTGCCCCCCTCTCCCTCCTACTAAGGCTGATGGATCCTGCAAAAGGATTTTACGCTCTTAATTATTAGTTACAATTGTGTTATGGTGTGCTGCTGCCTCCTGCAGTACTGGTGTGGCATAACAATACACATTATTATTATTTTATCCATCTCTCCATCTCAGGTCAATTAAGACAGTTGTCACAAAAAAAGTTTGTACTTGAATCTTGATAATGAAATGCTGAAACCTACCTGAATCGGTAGTCTCTTAAATCTCTCAAAATGAGCCTCTTGATCATGCATATCTGATTAGTAGCAAATTCCCGCATTCCAGCTGTTTTATATAGGCCGACTAATGAGTCATATACTGCTGCATGTGGTGAGTTATAAGAAATTATAATCATTATACAACCTGATAAGAATGATGCAGAGAGTTAAACAGTGCTCAATGATAGCAATGAAGTAATATGGTAAGTGAGAAACTTATTAATGAGTGGTGCCTAATTAGCTGCACTCTAGTTTCCAATCCCCAGCTTTAGCAGTACATCTGCACAAGCTTAAGCAAACTCGATAGCATGGCAGGCTCAAAGAATAATAGTATTCGGTTCATATTCTTTGATGTTCATGATCCGCCAAAGCAAACTGCAACTATTCACCAGTGGCTGGCCTCCATCTTGATGTTTGAAATAATCTACAACACAAGCCACACTACTTGCCTGTGCTATAGAACACACAATTTTATCATCGTTACTAGCCCTCGCCCCATTGTTCCAGATATACTAGTCTTAAATGACATTTATTGGTTCACACACCGCATATGAGCCCAAATGCATTTCATCTGAAAACTGTTGAGCCAGGCACCCATGGAACTCCTCTTAGGATTCTTTAAAGTAAGTTTATCACAATTCTAACCTTGGACTTCCAACAAGGCTAGGACAAAACAAAGGGGAAACAAGTTGAAAATAAGCCAAAGCAAAGGAGACATTCAAACATATATCACTTGCGAGAAGGACTTGTGTGTGAGTGCAAAAACGAATCCCCAAGATTTTCAATTGCATATCAACTTTTAAGAATTTGGAGTCTCAATTTGTTCCACAATTTTGGAACAAGGTTTGAAGGAGCAAACCTTGTCCAAATTGAACTTTCTTTAGATTTTATAACATTAGAACGGTTTTGAAAAATAAATATCTAAAACGTAGCCACAATCCCCATTTCAAGATCTAAAATATGGCCAATTTAATGATGAACAATCATATTGGTAATTTGATTACTAATAATTAAAATATCCAATAAAGGGCCAATCAAATCACCTTCAAATAGAGTGCATGACATGTCATTGGAATGTTTTTTTCAAAGGTTACAATTTTTCTTGAAGATTTATTGACTCAAAAATTTTATGTGCAAATTAAACAAGCCCACACGATAGCAAGAAAATAACTTGAAATTTTCAAAACTTCCCTTGGATCAAATGAATTTTTACTTTAAATTTTTTGATGTTCATATGAAGAAAATAGAGAAGAGAAAGTCTAAATGTATATTCTTCCATAAGAAAATCTGTTCCCTCCTGTACCAATCCTGCTTCAAGAGGTGTAAATCTTCTGCTATTGCCACCACCGTTGTGATAACATGGTAACGATTGCAATCGAGCTTGCATATAATTATGGACTGTGAAAAAAAATCTTTACTTTGAAGGTGTTTGAAATGATGCCATGTGGCGCCCTAAAAATTCAGATTGCGTTTTGAGGCCTCAGGCCTACCTCCACTAAAAATGACTATTTGCCATGATTACTATGATTTTAAATGGTAATAAAAATTAAATGTTTGATTTTGACTAGTTATGTCTAACATCCAACGCCCTTTTTGGCTCCTAGTTACGTGTTTTGACCTTGGGATTTGTCATTTAAATATAGTTCACACCATTATTTGCATAATATTCTACAAGGAGAAGAATGATGACTCCTTCCAATTTGAAACATGGTGAGTCATGGGGGTGTGTGTTATTTTGGTTCAAATTTTCATTAATCGTCTTCTTTTTCGTTTGAGCAAATTGATCTCACTTTGAATTCATATTTGTGGCTTTGCTTTAATTTCATCTCAAAGTGCACATGCCTTTTCTTATGAGAATTAAAGAATATGTGCTAGGTTTTCATTTCATTGCAAAAAAAGAACTAACACCCAATACCACTTAACAAACTTGAAGATGTGTCATTTTTCCACCATCACTTTCTTTGGTACTTCAATATGATATACAACAACATATCAAACCACAATTTGAACATTTATAAAAAAAATCAACCTTAATTTCTTCATGCCAACTAAAGCATGGCATGGAACATTATCATTAATTTTCACATCCAATGTCTAATATAAATGCTTGTCCCCCACCCACATATAAATTATAAAAATTTGAATTCATATTGTTAGTTATCATTTAAAAGTACAAGTGAGCCAATCATGGTTGTTGCCCAATCAAGAGTAGGCAACTTGTGGTCAATGTTTTTGTTGACCAACTAGCAACAATAGTTATTCTAGCAAGGGACTTTGAAACCCATGCCATGCATCACAATTTTGGTAGAAGAAACAATTTTTCACTATAGGTGAATGCAAGCTTGAGTGGACAAAAAGTCCCCATAAGTCCATTTGAGTAGCATTTCCTTCATAATTTTTTCAAACAATAAGATGAGTAAGTAACTAGGTAACAATAATCCATTGACTTCAAGCAATTTTCTCCTCATCTATGCTCAAACCATCCTAAAAATTATTGTTTTGTACATGTGTGCACAAATCTAATTAAGAATAAAATTCAATATGATATGGACTTCATAAAAAATTATTGTTTTCAATGACATAAAAACTAACCTACAGTTTACATAGTGTGAAATCTATAAAACTATTTTTCATTACTATATTATTTACTATAGTCCCTAACAACCATAGTATCAATAATTGGATAATTTTGAAGTCTTTTTTTTATGGTTAAATTGTACAATCTTCATGTTCATTTTTCAATATATATTTAAATCTTTCTAGTGTTACAATTGTTGTATGCAAGATATACCTAAAATTAATAACCAAGGAAGCTTCAATCCCATATGTGGAATTGATGAGCTTACAAATTCATTGTCTTGGATGTAAGGCAATCCAGGCAATGCAAAAGTCATCATGGTTGTCTGATGGCTCCCATGACAACAAAAAAATAGGGCAGTTGTGTATGGGAAGGTGTTTTGTTCATCTAATAATGTATTTTTCGAAGCAAAAAAACTTGCAAGGAATTTTTTTGTAAAGACAATATGGAAGTAGGAGTGATAAAATGTTTAGCTTCAACTTGTGTAAGTAGTATGTTCCTTTTGAATCCATCTACGGTAGCAAATGTTGTTACATCAATCAATTCATCGAGAGCACTAGACATTGGAGGACCTATGACAAAACAAGGTAACAATGTTGTGTAGGTGACAATTAGTTGCAATGAATGCTTCATTGACAAACAATTTCAAACATTGAATTATGAATAAGTTTTTAGACATTGAATTTTTAGACTTTCAATATGTATCAGTTTAGTTCATTTAATTTGATCCAATCTCTCTTATTTTATTTCACCATATTTCCTTTGGTAACTAACATAATTCCTTTTTTTTAAATCCATTGTTGATTTGGTCAACTATGCAATTCATAGTTGAGCCATTACATGTACATTTCTTTGTTATTTTCTTGCTCATGAATTTAATTATAACTATAGATAACTATTGGAAGTCATTGCTGAGTTTTTTTCAATTCTTTATATAATGTGAGTCTACATTTTGTTTTCTAGAATATTGATGGTTTGTAATATATAAGTTGTGGATAATTGTTTTTGACTCATTTGTTTGGTGTTGCATTTCTTTTTATCTAATAATGCAATGATATATGTAGACTCATTATTAGTTGACCAGGTTTTGTGAAGCAATCCATCTAAAAAATGCTAAGTAGAAAAAAATTAATATGAAAAATGATTGCATCAATTTTAACAATGCACATATTGAACATCAAGACCAATTGAGATTTCTAACACAAATCATAAACAAATTAATTATGGGTGTCCCATAATTCCATCATCTCTCATGATTTTGTTCGACCTTTAAATAGAAGGCAGAGCCATTATGTAGAGAGCTGCTTGCTTGTTAATGCTTTTAACACCATTTTGCTTGATCAAGATGAAAGCCCAATTTAGTTGGGGTTCATCACCAACTGAATCCTAATAGGCTTCCAATGGATGGTGTACTGAAAGCTGTTGGTTCAATTTCTGGCCAAGAGAGAGATTGAAAGGCTATGTGCTATAAAACAATGGCAGGCTCCAAATTCCAAACATCATCACCACACCTAACTAATCACATGTATGTGTTATTGTACGCAGGGATCAGTGGCACCAGGGGTCTTTTTCTTTCAATTTTGTGATGTAGCAAAAGTGGCAACCATCCATAAGATGATTTAGCCAGATTTGGTGATAAGAAAATATGAAAGTAAAGAAAAACTAGCATCCTTCTACATATTTTTGCTACCTGCTGGAACTTAGGATAGAATCTGACAGTATTTTTTTTAAATTTAAAATTTAAAGAAAAAATTGGCAACTAAAAAGCTCAAAAAACATTAAATTTTCACCACTTCGAAAAACATTCGCCATTTGGTTGACACAATTCTCCCAAAAAAACCCTGATCAGTTTCTTTTTTTGATGAATTTTGCAATGTAGCAGAGGTGGTGGTCATCCATAAAACAATTAAAGCAAATATGGCTACAAACAGGAAAACACTCACCTTGACACTAATGCAATGACTCATTTGCTGGATGTCTAACTTAAAGATATCTTCCAGGATACACAAAAAATTATGAATTCAAACATACAATCCCATTTGCAACAACACTGGGATATCTAAACATAGAGTGATAGAATGGACAAGAAATGAAAAAGTAGAACTCAAATTGTGATTTGAAGAACCTTTAGAAGGTACCAAATTCCAATCATTACAATGTCAGGTTGGGTTGCTACTCTTGGCCAGAATGCAACTTGCAAGGTATTGGGAGTTGAATTCATACTTGGGTTATTGCTAGATTGTTTAGTACCATTCCATAACCAACTCACTTATAGTACCACGTTGGTCATTATATAATCGAGCCATAGTGGGCAGTGTTTTCTTTTTCATTTCTGTGATATGGCAGGGGTGGTGGCCATCATCCCACAATAGATTTAGCTCAAGTGACAACCATTGCACACAAGATTTAGCTTTATTGGCGAAAAGATTGAAGGAAACTGTCAAAACAGTAAAAACCTAGCAGAGAAATTGCCTTCCACAATAAAAATCTGGTGAAAATTCTATAGTGACTGGATGCAACCTGGCACCCTAAACCGCATCCAGGAGCAGTGTTTTGGCGAATTGGAGTTAAAAACTCCTGCTGTGATAGCTGTGCTTCCATGGAGGAGGGTGAATTTTTCCTCAGTTCACCCCAAAAAAGAACACTGAAAGTGGGTTCTTAGTTGGGTCATTTGGGGAGAGTCTGCTAACTATATTGCCTTCATTACAGCAGTTACACACCGACCACCTTTGAAAAGAAATGAACTTCGTAGCACTAAAGCTGGTGGGTGTTGGTTCACTGTGGCCAGGCAATTGCATACCCCAGATCTGGCTTCCCACTTGTGAGTTCATAAAGGTGAGCATCTGCAGCAGTGCTCAGTATGTGACTTTGCAAAAATATTTCTCACATTCAAGTTAGTTAGTAACTTTTTTTCCAAACCCACCCCTAGCACTAAAACCGGGACTGTAAATAGGTGTGAGATTACTAATAGCAAACCACCTAGACCAATCATTATGATTAGCAAACCATTCTGCTGGGCCTAACCAGCACATTTCAACTTCTCTTCATTCAATTTTAATTTGCAGGTTCACGTAAAGCTGGGCATGTGTGGAGTTGCCGAGAGAATTCATAAACTATACCAATCTTGCTAGCTGAAAAATCCTCTTTCTATATTCATTATACTGTGGTCAGCTGAACTTAAGGGAGAATCAAACAACTAACAGTATCAAATCATGTGTTTTTAGGGGCCGCATAGTTTCACATCACAAACATTGTGATTGTGATCAGACCCAATTTTGACAGATAAAGTCAATGTAATAATATCTTTAGTATTTGCTCTAGAAGCCGGCCTCAGAGCAGTTGTTAGACAAGCAAGGTATGCAAGTGGCAGTGCCAAAGCTGGGAACTAAATTCCTACGATCTGTCATATGGAGTTATAACTTGACCTATTGTTTCCTGGATGCAGATATTTCAAACCAATTTTCCATTATTCAGTTTTGAACCGGCTAATAATAGTATCAATAGACAAAGGAAGATCTACTCGTTCAGCAATTGCAATATTGTTCTTCTGGGGCGCTGTAAATGAATGAAGAATATAACTGCAGAATATTAAATATGTTCAGTAACTCTTTAATAAAATGCTGTCAAAATCCTTTGCTGTTTTCAAACTTTGCAATATTGTTCTTCTCCGGCGGCTGTAAAATGAATGAAGCGTTTATAACTGCTGATATTAAATTTGTTCAGCAATTCTTTAATAAGATGTTGTCAAAATATTTTGCTGTTTGGAATCTATGAACATTGATACTTCCCCTCCCCCTCACCCCATACTTGTTAAGTTAAACTTGCAATGGTGCACTGATCCCTTTCGTGGGACATGCAGCAGTGTAATGTGCCTGGGAGGCGATCGATTATTGGTGGTTTTGTGAATCAACCTGGCGTGTCTCGCAGATACCGAAGTCTCTTAAATGGGTTGCTTGGTGGGGTGATAGATCTGAACCAGCTGTGGACCGATCATCAGTCAGTAGATCTTGGCAAACTCATTGATTCTAGACAAATGACATTCTACAAGTAATAAGTGTTGGACGGGTATGGACTTTTGAACATACTAAACTATTTTCATACCTAGCAGGTACTGGTATTGGGTACTACCATAGTACCTAGCTTGGCGGATTCAACACTGATGAAATGTTAAAATGTTCAGAAAATATTTTATCCAAAGAAAAAATATCGTGAAAGAAAATAGATAATTTATAGGAATATACAAGAATGTTTTTTTTTTTAACATGAAATCTTAATTTAATTAGTTATTCAACAAACATGTGTTGAAGCTGCCCTGTACTACAGTAGTTTACAACTTTCATATCAATCTGGTAGTGGTCCCAAACCTGGCTTTTGCCTGGTATCCAAGCAAGCCCCAGAACAATTGAGTTTTTAGCAAGGAACCCGTGTCCATCTACAGGAACCTGGGGATGCCCACAATAAGGGGCAGAAAACCTGTGAATTCTATGAATGAAGAAATAGGTGAGAACTTAATAACATGTAAGAATACCCAAGCATTCTGCATGGTCCAGTTGCCATTTCCACTATGCAAAATATGTTATATTCATTACCATAATCTGCACAAATTTTGGTGGGGATTGTTTCAGCGCCCAATATGGTTTATTGCTGTTACTTGGATCTGATAGCACACTACCAAAGGGGCTCCTTCCACCAAAGAATTTGGCAAGCCTGTTAAACTGAGTCTCAATACAATTATGTGGTCATGGGTTCTACCACATCCTGTTCCAGTGTATAACTGGTGTTGCCCACCTTGATCACATTACAAATGAAACTAGCAGGCGCAAAAGTGAGACCACCAGATGACTGCCCGTCTCACCTGAGAAAAAAACAAAAAACCTGAAATAGTGCTTCAATAGTACACCAAAAGCTATAGGATAACTAGTCTCAGTTACATTATTGTGTGATGCAGTGTGTACCAGCATTAGAGTATGTCCAGCGATGCTTGTATACTCTGCAATGGCATTATACCGCCGTCATTACAAAAATGGCAGTTGTATCAACCTCCAACAGTCATAGGTAATCTGGCAAATAAGTTGCCAGGATCGGTTAATTTTGAGTGGGGTTCCACAATTTGGTAGCAGATACAGAGCTCCATAGAAGGCTCTGTATGCGTAGTCCAACACCATTGACCATGCCAGCAGCCTGAATCATGTGTTTGTTGCAGGCTTTCATGGACATGCAAGAACCCAATGTTGGTGCAACATGGAAGAAAGCAAGAAAAGGAAAAATTGTGGCAGATGAAGAAAAGCAGCTATGTCAATCAATGCTTCATGTGTCGCAACTCCTATCATAGGAAAGGGGCAAAAGAATCAAGCTTTTTGGGAGAGGATTGCTACACACTACAACAACAGTCAACCTCTATGTTGTGCAAAACGTCCAACTAGAAGCTTGGAGACCAAATGAAGAGTAATCAAACACAATGTGACAAAATTTTGTGGCAATTATCAAGTAGTAGTTGCTCTCAACAAGAGCGATGAGTCTTTTGAAGATACATTATAATAAACTTTCGAGCTTTTCAAAGTAAAAAATCCAAAACAAGGAATTGAGTCACTTTCATACATTGTTGGTTGATTCTTGAAGACATTCCTAGGTGGGCAGAAACTAAAGAGGAAAGTAAGATCTGACCAACCCCTACGAAGAAGAAAGATCCTATTGAGTCAATGAATTTAGTGAGAGCATGGAAGAAACTATAAAATATCAGAGGCTAGTACAAATGGTGAATTTGGTGGCAAGGCCAAAGTTTTGAAGTGGCCAAAAGGTTCACAAGCAACCAAGAAAGATCAAAAAATCAAAAGCAAAAAGAATGTGCACTCAAAGCACAAGCAAGAGCCACTACCAACATGGCATGAACTATGTTGAAAAGAACTATGATAATGGAAGATTAGAATGCGCGTGCATTTTTCCAAATTCAACCAATTGAATTTGCAAACCTTGAGGTGCACAAGTTCTTAAAGTTGCAGTGTTTTGAAGAACTAAACAAACTACACCAATAACTATGGCTTGCCTTATTCACTTTCAAGTTATTTGATTTTGGTAAAAGATCCAAACTTGGGTACTTTTGCAACTATGCACAATGGACCTAATGTATGTGAAGAAAAAGCTGAAAAATGTAGGATTAGCAATGGTTTTAATATCAAAGTTTTTTATCTCAATGGAGAAATTCTTATGTCAATCAAGTTAGTTGAAACCTTTCACGGCCCACATCTTAAATTAAAACGGGTATGTGAGTTTTCAATATCTTGAATGCCTTATATGAATGAATCAAATGTTAGCCCTCACCTTAATTGCCCAAGATTTTTTTATTGAAACAAAGGTTTCAAATGATTATCTTTCTCATCTTCAATTATCATATTATGGAGAATCACATAAGCAACCATCACCTCATAAATTATATCCAATTGCCATAATCTATATGGATTTTGGATAATCGCAAAATGAACTTGTAAAACATTGAAACATTTGTTAATGTCCTTCTTCAAAGCATCTTACATTTTTGCAAAATGTTGTCTTTTTTCATCTCCCAAGTTTTGCTAACATATAGTTGTCCATGTTGACATAGTTGACTAATTTCCTAACTGACATGGTTGCCCACATGGCATGTCCATTATGATTAAATTGTTTGTAGCTTCTACTAATATGTAATTGTCCATGTTGATGTAGTTGACTAAATTATTTTCATTTTCATAATTATCTAAATAGCTAAAATTTAAATAATGTAATAAATATTCTAGTTTTAATTTTGTGATTGATGTTCAATTGTTGTGTTAATAATATTTCACTACATTGGAATTCACAATATTATGTTGGTATACATACATACCAAACCATAGAAATTCATGAAAGGTGAAAGTTTATTTTTGAATTGAAATTAAAAACAATGTGTATATTTTTATTAAACATTCAATAAGGGTGTACATATGAATATGTCTTTATATACTTCAATGCCTTTTACCCAAATTCATGTTTATTATTTAATATTTCAAAATGAATTATTTGTTATTAATTTTTTAATTAATAAATTAATATATAATAAGCTTAATTACCATGAATTAAGTAATTTAACTGAATAATAAACTATTTATATTAATTCATTAATAAAATGTGATTAATTAGTATTTAATTAATTCAAATAATAAATTATAAATTATCTAATACTTATTTTGATAATTAATTATTTGAATCAATCAACTAACCAGTTATTTGAATTATATTAATCAATTAATATAATAATATAATAGTTAATTATCATATATTTAATTCAAACAATTAAAATTCCAAATAATTATTTTAGATGATTAATTATAAATTTCAAATCAATTAAAAGAATTTTAAAAAACATGTGGGAAATGTTTTTTGTAATTACAACTCAATTGAAACGAGGGTGCCACTAAAAGATTTAACCCATATGTTTTGTTTTCAATATCTCATTTCACAAACTATATAAAAAAGGTGTCTCCTCTTGCATTCTCACATTAAAATGCATGTGCCATGTTGGGATGATCTCATAAAAGCTTAACCCTAAAGGCAAAACACATAACAAATTAAAAAACTTATGTGGTTATTCTTTAATTCACCTACTCTTCTAGTATTCTACCTTCCTACCTACCTACTTGCTTACCTAAATAAGCAGGTCCTATTTTTTTACCTACTTAGACAATAAGTAAGTAGGTAGGTAAGTAAATAGGTTGGAATTATATCAACTTACCTACCTATGGTTAAGTACCGACCTACCTAAGTATATACATATATTTAATTCCAAAATTTAATTAATATGCCATGTGGCAACTTTTAATTATGCCATGTTTCATAATCTAAAACCATCTAAAACAAATAATCATAATGGACGATGGATATCAATATTTCAAAAAAATCACAAAGACTCTTCATAGTGCCATGTGTTCAATTTTGATGGATGGATGAAAAATGACATTAACATGACATTATGATTATAGTCATAGGGGAATTACATAGTAATTGAAAAATAGTTGTTACAACAAAGTTGTAATTGAGTTGTAATGAGTTGCACCATATATATGGTGAGTTGTAAGTGTCTGATGCAACTCAAAAATTGAGTTGCAATGTCGCAACCTTAGCCTTGGGCTCACAACCAAGGTAAGGGTTTGCGAAGGTGCGGGCCAAGTATGAAGCCTAGGAGTCACATTTCATGCTCCCGGGAGTGCAAGAGAATGTGAGGGAATGAACCTTCACACTCCCAAATGAGCTCCCATTTTGGGGAGTTGGAGTCCCAGTGGACTCCCAAATCTTCAAAGAGCGATTACAGGGGTCAAAACCCATTTGATTGAAGAGTTATATCATTGGAAAGCTCTTGGAACATAGATGTCAAAATGGGTTTGCATGACCCATTTGGACACTTAACACACAAGTTATAGCTAAAGAAAGGTCGGGAGTCAAATTGGCAATTTGACTCCTGCCCACTGAAAGTCAGGAATTACCTCAATTTCCTTGTGTGCAGGTGGTGTGAAACATACCATTGAAAAGCTTTCAACAAGGGCTACAACTTTTCTTCAATCTTCATCTGAATCAGAGGTTTTCACGCAAAGTTATGGGCCCCCAAAGTCACAAGAGTCCTAGTTGTGGGAATTTCGGGACTCCCACTTAAACAAAATGACATTTAAGTGTTGGTCCTTTGGTCGGGCACATAATATACTATAAGGGGGAAGGTGATGGCTCCCCCCAAATTCAGGTCGTGGTGAGTCTTATGAGTTCGTGTTTGCCCGTGGCTCATCCGTGCACCAAAGTGCTACAATTACACATTAACCAACTTATTGTTTGGTTTGTGCAGGTCCGTGTGAATAAGTGAAGTGTTTGTCAATCTTCATAGTCCCATCCCAGAGCTCTAGCACACCCTTCTATCCCCGAAGTGTTATGAGCCAGGGAGCACGCCCCAACTCTTCCTTTCATTATCTTCACCTTTGGATTCATAGTTGAGTCCATCAAAGAGCTTAGGGGTGTGTCATGCAAGGCTAGTTGCAAATCACCCCTTTTTTCATAGTGAAAACACATTTAAACCCTTAGCCTTTGTGAAGCAACAAATACTAATGGATAGATGTCCCTAGCCAAAAATTTGACAAAATTATTGAATAGTTATGCATTGAGGATGAAAATTGTTGTTAATGTCAAGGATGAAGGATTTAATTTGAACATTATGACTACAACCCCAAAATCAAATGTAGGTTATGATGTGTTGGGTTTGGAAGAATTTTTTTAAGGAACTTCTTTTGGTCATGCATTTTCTAAAACATACCAATATGTAACAACATGCAAAAAAGTTTACAAAGGCTACAATTTGTGTTAATCAAAGCTATTGAAGGAAATTTGCAAAAGTGGATAACTTGGCCAAAAACATTAGGAAAAGGTAGGCAAGAATGGGAAAAGGCAGGTCCGAATTTAGGTCTTCCCCCAAGGAAATTGAATACTCTAGTGAATATAAGGTTTTTTTGTTTACATTTTTTTTTCAATTTTTGCCATGCATAATCTAACATTTTTTTTCATTCCTATAGATTTGTTAATAAAATTATTCTTTTCCATGAAGCTTTGTAGTGTAAATAATCAATTATGCTATATTATAACATGCATAATTTTGTGAAAATGAGTGCAAGAGTACCACTTCCATTGACATGGCACACATGTCAAATTTTTGTTGATTTTCTTGGCCTTATTATGTTTATTTATATTTTAAACTAGTGTAAGGGTCATTGATTGTTAAGTGATGCTCTAAACTTTACTATATCCATGAGTTTAAAATTCAAGGATGAATCATGAAATTGATTTTGTAACCTTTGACAACTTAATGGAAAAAAATCCAAATGTTGTTTATGAGTTATCATGTTTGGTTTCCAACATTAAAAAAAAGTTATTAGGGTTTTGGATTTCTTTTCCTTTTAAAAGAAATATGAAGATAAAAAATCATATAATATCCTTTTTTTGATGTTGGACCTTAGGTTTAAGCTCCTTCATTTTGTGTTTTCACTTATTGGTTGTGAACAAGGGAAGGCAATTGTTGAAGAATATGATAATTTTTTTTTTGGTTTATTATGTTTCTTAAATGTGATTATCATTTGCATCCTTTGGATAAATCTAAAAGGGGTGTTGTTGATCAAAGGTCAAAAAGGAAAATAGTTTGGATATCTTAACTAATGATATCTTTGAGATAGCCAACACAAGTGAATTAACAATGGAATTGATCAGTAGAAAGCTTTTTATTTCAAGGATTATCAAGCAGATGTTAAAAACTTTAAGTGTCCATTGTAGTAGTGGGAAAAACATGAAAACATGTTTCTTACAATTGGCTTTTGTGTTAGACAAATTTTAGGGATAGTTGGATCCTAAATTGAGATTAAAATCATTTTTTTAGCTGAAATTTTTATTAGTGAGGAGATGTCATTTACAATCAAAAAATTTAAACAAATTGAT
>Ga0209208_10008493_pt1 | contig 13682 bp, 14 predicted proteins | sample S1TSphfallax_3_FD_187694 | JGI IMG/M metagenome (GOLD analysis project Ga0209208, IMG submission 187694) | Host-associated microbial communities from peat moss isolated from Minnesota, USA - S1T2_Fd - Sphagnum fallax MG (SPAdes) (version 2) | ecosystem: Host-associated > Plants > Peat moss >...
TTCAAGTTCGCACTTATGTTTGATGCCTGAGAGGCCACCAGCTCTCAAGGGCTGTCATGTGAGCATTCTGGTTTCCTCCTGGATTCATTCCAGCACTCTCCAAGGGTAACCTACTGTTTCTGTCCTACGTTTTGAGATTGATGCATTGAGTCAGTTTGGTCTAGAATCCTCAGTGAACTTCCATGCTTCTCTTCACCATGCTCTGTTGGATTTGGTTGAAAACCTAAATTCCAATTGTGTTGAGGATGTATTTCTTCGGTGCTTTTCTCATCAGATTGCTCTGAGACTCAGTAGTGGCGAAACATCAAAGACTTTTCTTTATCAGAAAAATCCTTCTGAAACTGCAAATTTTGTAGCATGCCTCTCCAAAGTTGATTTGGACACTATTGCTTTGCAAATCCTAAACAAAGAACCCTCTTTTCTGCCACTCTTCTGAATTTTTGTGACATGGTAGAGGTGAAAAGAATCTCCACCATGAAGTAGCAGAAAGGAACATGTTTTGGGAACTTTTGCCTTTTACTCTAGTGATTCATTGGGTTGGGTTTGTTCATTTACACAATTTCATCTACAACTACTTTGTCTCTGAAGCTCATTCCTTCGTAGAGAGCATAAAAATGTCTTCCACATGTCCTGTAAAGACATGTCAGAGATATAACATATTTTGTAGGTTCTGTTAGTTTTTCCACAATACCTGAGTCACATGTGTAATTTTGGATTCAAAGACAGAAGCTGGGTTTATATTGCTAGCTCCATCGCTGCTGGATGATATTAAGCAGTATGTGTTAACACTATATACCCTGACTGATTAGAGGTTGTGACTCTCCCACAAGCTTGATGTGCTTTCTTTCTGTCAAAGGAGCACTGTGCATTACTAATGTGTGGATTCTCACATGGTTGGCTTTAGTTTCCCTGTACAGGAACTTCCAAACCCTTTCTATTAGAGCTTGGAAAGGCTGCCTCTTCAAGCTCATTATAACTTGATTGCAAATGGGGTTTGTACATGCCTGATTCTCTTGACTTTTTGGGTTGTAGATTGATGCTAGTCGTACATAGATTTCAAATCAGCATTTCAAAGGAAGCCACAGTTGTGTAAATCTACACAAGTCTGTTGCAATGACAAAGAAAACCAATACCCAATATCTTTAGCAGAGAAAATTTTGATCTCAGCATGTTGGCCATATTTTTCATGTCATATTTGAATTTTTTGTGCAATCATTAAAGTCTGGAATTATGTATGGTTGTTTGGATTATGTGATTCTTCACCAGATGGCATGGTGAAGTTTGTTATCCAATTCCTTGATATTATTGCTTGAACTGGCTAGCCATCTCTCCTAACAACATGGCCTTTGATGTTGCATGTACATTGCTTGTGAACTTATATAATTGACAAATATTGCACAAAAATCTTATTACTCAATTGTTTGATATTTCTACATGAAGTGAGCAGCCGTCTCCGTTAACAATGACATGGCCTTTGACAATGCAAGTACACGGTTCCAAACTTACATGATTTGCAAATCGAGTCTTCAACTTGTTGGCAGATGAAATCAAGAAACCAAAGTAATGCATTGTAAGGTTCAGCTACAAGACCTAGATCCATAACATGTTCAAAAATACAATTGGTGATGCAACACTTGTGTCAACCCTAGGAAATAATGTCTCAACAGTTTTTCAAATTCTTCATCATTGGACAGTAGTCACATTTGTTGTTCAAAGCTCTGTACTCCATTGTGAAAGTTGGCTTGAACACAAATTATGGACAATCTCCCTCAATTTGTGTACAATTGGAGGGAGTTTGTCACAATTTATAATTTGGAATGGGCTTTAGCAAGGAAAAAGAATGTGAGATGTAAAATGTTATGTTACAATGGGAACTGGAACCTAATAGAAAAGTGTTCCTTAATGGAAAAGTGTTTCCTGTCCACTCATCATCCATCCCTCATGGTGTGCCAGTTCCCCATCTACTGCCAAAGGCCAACAGTTGAAATCAACAGTGAAATATCAATAGCATGGAAAGCAGCATCATCACCAAATGGTGTCCTAAAAACTGACCCTATGACATGTAGGTAGGGAAAAAAAAATTTAATTAAAATATGCCAAAAGCTAGGGCTCCAAAGTACAATGTAGCACCACCACCACACTTTTGTCACACTCCATCACCATTCAGTTTCGAAGCGCTCAAGGGGTTTTTGCCATCAAAACTCCATTCCATCATACCACACCACCTTCCTTGCTTCACTCTTCCATACCACATTGCCATTGGTACTCCTCCATTGATGCTTGTAGCCATCTTGGATATTGTTCAATGCCAATAGATTGCCTTTACTTCTTTAGAGTCTGGTACTAGAGTAGTTACATCTAGTATGTGTTTGATTTATGTAGTCCAAATCTTTCACCATTGTTCTCTACCTTGATGAGGAAGGCTATTAGTGTACTGAAAACTTGGCAAGTTGCAATTGCTTTTATGTTTGGGGGTTGCATCAATTCAAAAGCTTGTGCTCAAGGTGGCATTGTGCTTAGCATTCACAATTAAAAAAACAGCTAAGCAACAAGCAATGGGATGTGCATTGCAACCCAAACTCATGATTCAAGAGTCAAGTCATAACTCACAACACGAGTTTGGAGATTGGTTGTGGACTTGCAACTCTAGACTTTCTTCTTTTGCAAGTTTGAATTGTGCCCTAACTTAGTCAATTCTTTTTTAGTTTGCACAAATATTTTCATGACTTTATGAATCTACAATGTGTAGGTCAAATTTTGCCATAGCTTTTGTTTGTTTTTTTCATTTTTGAGTTTTTGAATCATCTATTGTTTTTCTTTGTTTATTGTTTCACTTTCCTTAATTGAATAATTTACCATGGCTTTTCCATTTGTTCCTAAAAACTTTAGGTTTAGTCCAATTAACTTTTTTATTACTCATCAAATCAATTCTGATCTACAAGCTTTCAAAGCTTTACAAGCTTCTAAAGATTTATAAGATTCTAAAACTACCATGATACCTTTAAATAGTTATTTAACTCCAAGCCTTGACCAAAAAAATCTAAAGAACATAAGGCATGAGACATTTCCAAAATTGTTAGGTTGTGCATCTTTTTTGGGCAGAATCTATCATAGACACAAGAAGCAATGTTCATCAAGTCCATTGTGCAATTTGTTCAACGGTTGAGGCAAAGAAAAATTTCTTATGCTTAAGTTTAATAGCTTGCTTAACCATGTAGGCAAGTACAAAGCTAAAGTTGCAAATCCAAGGGTTGAAATCATTTTTTTCTACTTAACAAAAACAATGTGCATGAATGCAATGAAAAGATTTTTATTGTGAATAAAAGTCCTTTCATTGTGGACCTTGTTGTCATAGAAGTTCCCCAAGAGAAGAAATGAAAATATGTCCAATTTGTTACCATCTATCAATTGTTTTTAACAAGTGGAGCAATGACAAATTTCAAGGACTTGGAAGATTTGTTCCTTCTACTCAACATCAAACACACGTCACAAATACATTGGAATGACTGAACAAAATGGGGTATTGTTGAATCCATGAATAATTTGTTGTTGCAATCCACCTCGAATGTAATTGTTGTTGTAAATTTTATATTTGTGAATGTAGATGAGGTCATTATGATAAACAATACCTCTTGGATCTCCATTCACTTATACGTTGTTCATGGTTGGAAAAGGATCCCACTTTTAATTTGTGGGAAAAAGGTTGATGTTCAAAAGATAAGTCAAAATGTGTTTATTCTCATAGTCAAAATGTTGATGACACTTGGTGGTGGGAATGTTGAAAAATTGAAAAGCAAGTTGATTTCAATTGTGTTTCATGGCAATAATGTGTTTCAAGGTTCACAAGTTGGTGTGACCACTTTGATGAAAGAGATTATGGCTTCATTCATGATTAAAATGCATTGCCTTGTTCATTAAACCAACCTAGTTGTGTTGGTCCACTTGAAACTCAATTTGGTGGTTTGCTTGGAAGCCCTATTTCAAGGGCTTTATATGAATTTTTCCCTCAATGTTTTTGGATTTCAAAAGTTTTGTGATGTGCTCACCCAAAAGAAAAAACTACCCAAAAATGTGAAAATGCAATGGATCAAAATGTTGTTTCTAGCAATGTTTTATGGAGCAAATATCGACCTTTGATATCATATTGATGCATTAAGAAGAAACTCTACCAATGAGAATTTAAGATTCCTTTGCAATTTGGAGTTTAATTTTGGGGTTACATGCAATTTTGTCATGTTTGGATTGTGTGCATACATCCATCAAGTTGGTGCAATCTCACAATTTGTTTATGTATGACTTCATTGATATAATGAAGCTGCACTTGTGGTTGAAAAGAAAAGGTAAATTGGAATCACAAAACTTTCTTTCTATTGTTGGTATCGTGGTCCTTATTGACTACCACACAAATCTATTCCTGAAACTAAACTACACAACATATCCAAACCCTATGGCTTATGTGAATTAAAAGACTTTGGAATCACTCTCTTTGAGCATCAACTAACTATCTTACGGCATTGCTTCACACCCACACTTTTTGAATCTCAGAAATTTTCACAAGGATAGAATTCCAACATCACCCCAAAATCTAAAGGACCCAAGATCAACAAGTTTTTGTCCAAACCCCAAATAAATGGATTGGTTACATATTCCAAACTCAAAGCACCAACCAAGGCACTCATTTCCATTCATCCCAATTTTTCAATTTCATCTCACTTGATACAATGCCATGAAGGAAGTTGTTCATGAATCTTCTAAGTTCTCCATCATTTCCACCACTAGCCTATGACAAAACTACTACGTAGAATTCTATATCTCCAATGAAATAGAAAATGTGGAAAATAGTACTATGCACATCGAACATTCATCATTCCATGTATTTCAACTTACAACAATTCTATCATCTACTACAAACATAATTCAATCATAGAATATTTAGTTCTTTTTAAGTCTTCCAAAAAACCAACAAACACCATGTGTTGCTTTGCAAAACCACCATCCTTCAAATAGTTAAAGCTCATCACCCTTCCACAATCCAATCCACCAATTGAAACCACACTCCCATAAGACATCATGAAGAATAAAAACCAATATAGCACAACTTGCAAGCTCATCCTCTAAATTAGGATAAACAAGGCGCCCACATTCTCCTTCATCCATGAATGCACAACTTGCAAAACATAAAACACATAAAACAAACAACACATTATTTCAAGCAACACATGATCATAGAGCTCATGAACAATCATGTCAATGCACCATCAACTACTGGTTTAGGATAAGACTTTGTTAACTTTTTCACTTTAGGGTTGCTTTTAGGTCACATTTATTTGAGTTTTACTAACTTTATTCTTGTGATTGAATTCATTGGTGCTAAGTATGTTGTCTTACAACATGCATTCTAAAACTTTTTTTGAAACAAAATTTTCCCTTGGTGAAGGATCATGTGAAAATGAATATAAAAAAATGTCACAACTCTAATCAAAGAACTACTAGGTAGATTTCCAAATCATGAATTAATGTTAACATTTGGTGTGATCTAGCTTAACTTTTGGGCTAATGACCCAACTAATGCTACGGATAATACAAATGTCAACAATGCTATCTATTATGCCTCTTGCAAGGTAGGAAAGGATTGGGTGTGGATGAAAGTTATACTTGATGGCTACCCTTCAAATTTACAATGTTCATTTTTAAAAATGATTATGATTGTAAACAATGAGCTTATCATGAAAGAGAATTTTGATGTTAACCTTGTCACTTGGTTGTGGGCCAACATTGGTTCTTCCTCCATCCTTAAACACAAGCTCTCTAATGTATGAAGCTAACTAAGATAAGTTGTGTTCAAGTCCTTGGGTCTACGAAAGATGAACAATGTTCTTCAACAATGGCATTCATGACAAACAAGTAGAAAAATCATTTGATCACCCATTTGGATTTGTGCACTTGATTCTATGCATAATACTTTTACACTCTTCAAAACTTACCTTTCGAAAAGGCTCTGAACTAATGGACAAACACAAAGGCACAATATTGTTTTTATTCCTAAAGGCAAATGCCTTGTTAATGAAGGCAACTAGGTTTTTACTTACAAGTTATTAAGTGTCTTTTCTATTGCAACTATGCATTTACTTGCAAGTTGCTAAGTCACCTTTTTATTGGGGCACTTTTAAGTCTATTAACGTGTAACGTACCCATAATATTGATTGTGTCTTTTTTTTTCTTTGCTGACCTTGAATATCCATATTCCACTATCAATGCTCCTTGGTATTCCATTTTCACACATTCCTTTTGAACTCCATGTGACATGCAGGTGTGCTGGTCAACAAGGACTACAATCAGTGGAGCAAGGAATGGGGCTTGGGGTTTTCATTTGTGTCTTCTTATTCGATTTGTTGCTTGAAAGCTTCAATCTTGTGCTAGTAAGTTGAGATGTAGTTGAAGGGTTAAATTGGTATCCAGTGAGCGACATAGCTATCCCAAAAAAAAAAACCAAAGTCATTCAAAAGCTTGCATTCAAAAAAACAATGGTCACAAATTACATGACCTTCAAAAAAATAAAAATAGTAGCCAACTTCTTAATCACAAAAAATTGCTCAACTAGCCAATTTGTACACAACCCATTCCTGCCAGCAACTTCCAAATTATTATTTTTTTAAATGCGGATGGAAAAACCTGCTGAATTTCACTAGAGTATTTGGATGACACATTATTCTAAAGCATAATTAGCATGAACCCAAAAAAACCCTAATTCATACCGTGTATTATACGTGCATGCATTGTATTCGACGTCACCAGTGCGTCAGTCGAAGAATGAATGGCAGTCAAGGAAATCACAGCTCTCGTTTCCAACACAAGGTTCCAAATGCTGCGCCGTCGATCTTCCCTGCATTTCTGGTCCACGCGCCCAGTTGTTGAGAAGCCTTGTTGTGCGGATCTCTGGGTTCTTGCTGGTGGAGGTGCGGAAATTCGTCCAGCTTGCGAGCTTTTCCCTGCATGTTTAGGAGCGAAATCCGCTTGTGAAACCCCAAAGGAAAAGGGAGCTTGGAATATGCTCAAGGCTCCCATACCTGATCACAATCTGCAAGGGATTGTTTGATGATATCGGGAGTTCATGAATTCAATCTACGGAGATGTTTTGAAATTTCGGAATACCCAATTGACGATATCATAGATTTTCAGGAACTGAGAGAGCTCGGCATCGGTAATGGCGCCGTCAAGGAATCACAAGAAGAGCAGAACGATGGATCATGGCTGCACATGTCTCCGTTTGAGACGACAACAAGTCTGAAGCTTTGAAACCGGAGAAACAAAATAGGTTGGCCTTGGTGCCCAAGAGTGCTACCATGGCTGTGTTTTGTTCGTCATGGGACACGTGCACCCCAGCGAAATGCTTCCCCTATTTGTTGTTAGGTGCGACAGTCCTTGCCCTCTTGGAATTCCTGCTGTTGCTGTACATTGTTGGGAAGGCTTGGAGGTCCAGGACAAGGCATGGGAAAGCCTCGGAAGTGTCGATAGACACACAGGGAGACTCCATCAGCTTCAGTCTTCAGGTTCCTTCCTTCTCTTGTTTGTGTTTTCTTTCTTTTCTTTTCTTTTTTCCATTTCTCGATCACCCCATTGAAATTTGGACACGAGCTTGGATCTCCAAGCTAGGAGGAACCTTTGAAGGTGTAGCTTCCACGGCCACTGCTACTGTAATATTCTGCTCTGCATCATTCTGCAAATAATTCTGTTAGCCTTAAGCATGGAGAATAATATCAATCTGATTCATATGGGAAGAGAATCTTGTCTGAGAGAAGAAGAAGAGCTTGCAATTCTCAAGGCATCAAGAGATGATCTTTTCTGAGACAGAAGGAGATTCCAATTCTATAGGGTTAGCATTTCTATGCTGTTATTGTTGGTGCTTGTGTTCAATTTGACTTCATCTTTCTCCTTCCTTCTGACCATTTAGCAACATAGATGCACATCTTCTCAGATTTAATGATATTTATCAAATGATTTCAAGTTCTGTTTGCAACCCAGGAAAGAAATTCTTCTGACAATTTCCACTTTTTGTTTCTTTTGGCTTGTATAGCTCGAGATATTGATTGAAATTCAGCTTTGCCAAGTTTTTTTGTAACATCAGCTTGCTGGATCTTGTGAAGTCAAATTCGCATGATATTGCAGGTTTACTTTTCTGGGTGCAGGGAAATGTGTGGGTTGCACCGCTTGTGTGTGGGGATTGGAGCAAAGCCACATTGAAACAAGTAGGCAATGATATGATGCCATCACTGCGACACGCCAATTTGGGTGACAGAGTGTTGCATTTGAAGGCCCATGATGGCACAGATGAGACAATCTCTCTTAATGGATGTCAAGTTTTCGCAGTCTCAGGTGGTGTTGGACCCAAGCAAAAGTGGTAAATGACTGTGTGTTCTTTTTCCATATAACACTCATTGTGCCATACATATATGATTATGCCTTTCCTTGCACATGTTTTATGCCTAACAGTATACCCAATAACCAGTTTTGGTCTAGTATTGGGGTACTTTGTAAAGTTTTCATTGTACATATCATGTGCAGGCCTGTAGAGCAGACCAACACTGGCAATGACCACAATGATGGGTTAAATGCAGTTACATAGTTGATAATTATCTGTTCCTTAATCAGATGCCTGTTTTTTTGCCACTGATATTGACACCTGGTTTCATTTTCACATATGCTAGTGTACTCATAGTTAGTTTGGAAAATTGGGGTGCAGGGATAAGAAGTATCCTATTCAGGTTTACCATACAGAGCGAACCATCTATAGAGGGTGCAAAACTTGTCTACTCTACTTAGAGACCAGCTGGGAGAAAGAGGCTTGGTGTGAGGTTCTGCGAGCAACTGCACAACTGGGTTCCACCACAAATGATGGGTATCTCAAAACCAAGAAAGAGTATGCTCTTTACACACACAATGTTGAGAAGTTCATGCCATACGTCACTGAGTTCCACACAAATAAGGGCGCCAACCATTTTGACATTGGTCCACAGGATAAAAAATCTGATGGTAACAAGTCAAATGATGGCACCTCAAGAAAGCGGCTCATTTGGAATATAGTAACCAGAAGGGGTTCCAAGGCCAAGGCCAATTCAAATCCAAAAGGTGTAAAACTGACAGATTCCAGCAGCAAGCAGGACCACTCCAGGGAACAACTAACCCCTGCTCCCCATCAAGAGGAAGACAGAAACTCTAAAGGGAAAGTGCCAGGCAATACTAGCAAAGTCAATACAAACACATCCCATCAATCAGGGATCGGGAGTAACTTGAATAGTGCCAGATCTATAGATTCTGGTACTAAAATCCCTGAAAAGGATGCAAGGGCCTCAGTTGATAGCACAGGAGAAGATCCAGTTGTTGCTGCCACCAATGCATCCGATGATGAAAAAGCCAGTGACACCATTGTGACCCAAGGAACTGAGGGTGAGCTGAGAGTTGATCCAGGAATGACAATTGAGCCAGGGCTGGTTTGCTTCAATATGGTGATAGCAAGGCTTTACTTTGATTTTTATCACAGCCCAGAGCGGGTTGCTTCAATCCAGCACAGGCTTCAGGCAAGTTGCACTGCTTCCTGCACCATCTTTACCCAGTTGTTAGCTCCTTGACTTCCATAAAATCTCAACCAGACCATAGAACTAATCATGTTTTTTAAGCTGATTTTGTGGACGTTTGGTAATGAACAGAGGCAGTTGTCAAAAATGCGGACTCCCAGCTACGTTAAGTCAGTCACAATCACAAAACTGGATCTTGGGAAGTTACCCCCTTTTGCCACTGCTGTCCACATGCTTCCAGCAGATGAGGGAGGGACTCTGGCTGTAGAGATGGACATGGTGTGGAATAGTGGTGGCTGTGTTACCATTGAGACTAGAATAGACATGCAGGATTTAAATACCCGAGAAAAAATGGCTGCAGAGGCCCAGGAACCTGGCTTAGCTGGAGCAGCAGCAACTGCCCTTCTTACAGGATTGGAGAAGGATTCTGACATCGCCCATACAGGAATTTCAGCAGAGTTTCCTCACAGGAGTGCGATACCTAGTTCTAAACCTGATTGTCTACCATTTGTCTGATTCTGAAGTGGTTGGTGATGGAATTTTGAGTTTTGTTCAATTTATTAAGACTTTTAACAGATGGCAAAGTTGAGTTATTACTGTGACCAAAAGCTGATGATACATACATTGCGGGCATGGAATGAAGAAGACATAATCAGAACTATCATGACCAATATGGTTTAACATTCACACTTTGAAAATATCTAAGGTGCTTGAACCATTATAAATCAGTGTGCAACATTCACTTTTGATCACAGAATGAGACTCACTGTTGTTATACTGGCAGCTGCATCAGAGGGGCCCAGTGGCAGACGAGGAACATGGTTGCATTCAGTGAAGAGTTGGATGTCCCATGTTGCTGAACAAGTTGCACAGGTTGATTATTCCTAAATTGTTTTGTTCTCCTCACCATTTCATTTGTTTGAACTAACACAGGTACAAATCTGCTTAGTTCAGACCTTTTGCAATTACAGTTCAAATTTGCAATGGGAAAGTAGATACTTTGTTAGTATGGCTAACTGGTTTGGGTAGAGATGTTCTGGGATTTCTCCAGCATCTCTAACATATCTCTCTGAAGCTTGTATTTGGGTACACACAATCAATCTTAAAACTGCAGACACACTCTTTGATCCTTAGCCTTGAACATGACATAATAGGTTGAGGGGAAAATTGGATGTGGGTATGATGGGCAAGCAGGTACCTTTAGTGTTGAGGGTTGAGTGCGTCTTAATCAAGGGCACAGGTTTAATGCGGTTGAGAGCACCACCAACAGATCGTATTTGGTTTGCATACAAAGAGATGCCTGAGCTCAAGTTGGTACCAAAGCTTGCTATTGGTGACCATCCCATCAACAGTGGTGCTCTTGGTTCCTTAATTGTGCATGAACTTCAGGTCTTCTCAACTTTGCCTTAGTTATCATAAAGTGTCAATCATGCACATGGCTCTACTGCTGCCGCAATTCTTGTGGGGTGAAGTTCAGGTCTGAAATTGACAGCCAATGTGCTCCATAGTCACACTGTGTGAATGCCTGTCTGCAGGAACAATGGAGGGAGTCACTGGTGTTGCCAAATTATCAGAGTATATCTGTTCGCTGGATGATGGGTGATGATGATGACTGGCTTCCAAAGAGTGCCTTCCCTGTCGCATTTGCACCCACACAGGCCTTTGATGTGGATGAGCACAACTTGAAGATCGATGAAACAGAGAAAAAGACTCAGAAGCACTCCCCCTCAAGAACCCCTTCACATACCACCATCCATAGACCAAGCTCTCATACTAACCAACTGGCAAGATCTCTTGGCTCTCATACACTACAACCAGATATGATAGACAAGGAAGAGGTTGCCAATGGGGGGTTTCCTGTGCTCTCTCCTAGTGAATCTGATATTGGAGTTTCAGATAAGTCAGTTGAGGTTGCAGCACAGGAGGTCGACAGTTCATTTTCAGATTCTGATGTACACCATTTGGCTGATCACAATCATGAGAATTCATCAGATCAGCAATCAAAGCATTCAAAAGTAGCTTTTGTAGGGAAGATGGCAATGAGACTGGAAGAGAGGCGGCACAAGGTGATTGATAGATTGCGGGAACAGAAACATCCTTAGGACTTTGACAAATGTACATTCTTGGCAGTGTTCAGGATGATCATGAAGGTCATCTGTATAGAATCCTAAGTCAAGATTTACTGTTTGCCTTTCGCTACCTGCAAAAGACAAAAGCATAAATCAGAAGGATTGTTCATAAACATATTGTCCCTTCACTGGTACATTGGGTTTGTTTCTCTTGCAATTCACCTCTCTTGAACATGTTATGAATTTTTTTGATGGAAATTTGGATAATATGATTTGCAGTCACATCTTGCAAGCCTTTTCAAATATTGCATGAAACTCTGGAAACAGTATTCATTTATGAATTTCAGCTGATGTGGGCAACATCCAGTGATCTTCAGCTACGGTCCATATGGTGATTCTCAGGCATGACATAAGGCTATAGCAAAGCACAAGGCAACAGAATCCCATCTTCTTTTGAATCTCCATCAAACTAGTATGTTTGACCAGGACCTGCATATGTATCATATCATATCCACAAGCTGAATTACTCCACCAAGAGTTTAGTGAAACAATTCTGAACCATGTGCTCTAGTCCGAAACCTTTGAGCAGGTGGGGGTTTGGGAACTTGATGTTCCCCTTGTGGTTTGCCCTCTTAGGTGATGTTGTTTAGTTTTTCTTGGGTGTGGATGCGGATGACGCCAATGACAAAGTGAAGTGGGAGAACAACATAAATAAGAAGCAACGTTCTGCATAAGTTAAGCACCATTTTTCTTCTTTTTGTTGTAAAACTGATGTTGTTTTGGTTTTGTGTTGTTGTCTCACTAATGAGAAGAATGCCCCAATTTGTATCCCAGTAGGTCTGTGCATCTATCTCCAAGATTTTCGCTGCATAGAAGAGTTGGTGAACAGATTATTAGATACAATGGAGTTTGTAGAGGCATCAATGGAATTGGGTGAGAGGCTCGAAAGGATCAATGTGGTTTATCTTGTTCAAGTTTAGTGTACCTAATTCTTTGTGGTGAATTGTGCGTATATGGGGGGATCAAGTACCTATTAACGTGGGAATTCCAAACATAAACTCTATTTTTTGGGAAATAACTATGTGGTTTGAAGCTCAAGATATGATCTTCATGGGAGTGCAGGGTGTTTTTGCTTGTTTGTACCATCTCCAATTTATGTTTGTAGGAAAATCAATGTTGTCTATTGTCAAGATTTTGTTGGGGTAGGATGGGATATTTGTGAAATGTGTGGGGATTGTTTGTTCAAGTTATCACATCAGAAGATCATAATAGCCTAAAACAAGGAGGTTCCGAATGGTCTGATCCATCATATGTCTTAAGGTGGATGTTTTAGTCAAATATGAACACAGTGCAAGAAGCAATATTGGATGTATGGCCTTGCTATAATTCTATGACTCTTATAAATCTCAATCCATGAGCATTAAGTTGTTGATGAGTAGAGTGTATGGAATCAATGGAATGACCTCCTTCTTTTATTAAAGGATTCAAATCAAAATTCAAAATTGGAGCTTTTCCCTCTTCAAAAGATCAAAATCCAACACCTATGCACACACGAAAAGATTAAATCTTTTCTCCAAATCAGACCCCTTTTTTATCAAATTGAAAACCATGCACACAAAATGCTCTTAACGCTTGCCTAAATGCAAGCTCGAAAATTTATTGAAATGCTCCTCACACCTACCAAAACAAAACCAAAAAACACCAAAAAGGTTGGAATTGGAAACTCTTGCACACCTTGGAAATCAACAAAGTCAAAATCTCTTTACTTCAACAACCCAAAAAATGCTCCCCAAACTTCCAATGAACACAACTCAACACCAAACTCAAATTACCTTGAGTTTGAATGCAAATATGACTTTCATGCCCCATCAAGTACCTTTGTAAAAATTTCATGTCGTCTATTCCATTTCAGCTTGTGTATTTTTGAAACACATGGTTTCAAATTTCAAACCTTAACAATTAAAATTCAAAAAGGTTGAAACAACTGTTTTATGTATAAATCATGAAAAAAATTCCTAGTGTATGTGGTCACCTTGTATAT
>Ga0209208_10008494_pt1 | contig 13682 bp, 8 predicted proteins | sample S1TSphfallax_3_FD_187694 | JGI IMG/M metagenome (GOLD analysis project Ga0209208, IMG submission 187694) | Host-associated microbial communities from peat moss isolated from Minnesota, USA - S1T2_Fd - Sphagnum fallax MG (SPAdes) (version 2) | ecosystem: Host-associated > Plants > Peat moss >...
CAGGAGCCCTCCTCCTGATGTGCAATCAATTGAGAATGAATCCTTGGGTGCACCCTTACCAAAGTGGATTCACTCACAGACTACACAGGCTGTGATTGAAAAGAAGGATGATGGAGACTATCGGGTGTGTGTGGTAAAGCAGATGCTTTGGGTCAATGGTACCTGGTATGAGCTACAGGAGATCTATGGGATTGAAGACAGTTATATGGGAAAAGAATGTGTGATCTGTTTGTCAAAACCCCGTGACACTGTAGTGCTGCCATGCAGACACATGGTATGACCCCTATTGGTTTCTTTTCTCTATTTGTGAGAAAGTATGTCCAACATTAGATTTGGAATTGATCTTGTGACGTTTACTCTAATGCTCTACATTTGCTGCTTGGGTCTTGAGCCTGAAGTGAAGTATGGAATCACCAGCTTCTTAATGTTACCAGAATGCCTGGGTTGGAGAACACAATCTGTCTGCTTTACCATCTGTACTGCCTAGTAAGCAGGAGGTCATGTGCAGTGAATAGGGGCTATATGTCTGGATGGTTGCTACATAGCTGTTTACTTCAAATGAAGAATACATCTCTCTTGTAAAGACCAGAACTAAGTTGTCACAAGTGTGACAACCATGTGCTGCTTAGTAAGCTGGAGGTAGTGGAAAGAGTTCCACCAGCAAGGAGAAAGTTCTGGATTTCTATTTGATTTGATGAGTTGTTTGAATTATCTGTTTTTTCAGACATGATCTTACAGGGTGGGTTTGGTTGCCAGTGCATTTGTAGTGATTGTGCCAAGGTGCTCAGGTATCAGACCAACCGTTGCCCCATTTGCGAAGCCCTAGTGGAGCGCCTGCTAGAGATAAAAGCACCGAAGAGACTCGATTGACATGGCTAGTGGGATGGAGTCAAGTACTGTTGGGTTGACTGCAGGTTGAGGGACCAGCAACTAGAAAGAGAGCTGAACTATGATGCCCTTCTCTGTGGGATTTTGGCTGCCAGAATATGTGCAGATGGTGCGGAATGTGGAAGATTGGTACAATATGGACTTGTGGAAGCTAATAGATGAGCTAAGTCTTTTGAGTCTGAACAAGCTCAGTGAGATATTTACTTTGAACAAGCAAGAAGAGTATAGGTTTTTCTGAAAGCATCTATCTAACTCATTCATGCAACGAGGGAAACAAAAGTGTCCTCAATTGTCTGATGTCAAAATGTAGTATATGTAGTAGTTTGACTGCAGAGCCTCCAGTATTTGGAACTCCGTACTAGACCACAAAGTGTGGTAGAATTAAGACATGGTTTTTAGTAGGAGTAGGTACAGTCACCTTACAATAGGCAGGAAGGTTACATTTTCAGCAGCCAATTTCTCCTCTTGTTTTGTGTATTTTACTACAGAGAGGAGAGAGTCAAATCTGAAGTAGCAACTCAAGCTACTTGTGTGGGCAGGACATGTTTCCAGTTGTTTGCATGGTCATGCATATACACAAGATGTTTTGCCAAGTCTGTTGCATTACAGTCTTATCATGGCTTGAATTCATGAGAAATGGAACTGTCAATAAACTGGATTAATTTCAAAAGATTCTGTGTTGAACCCTGAGTTAAACTATTGATAGTTTGCACAAGAAGTTCAATGGTTAGTCATTTGAAACAATTGATCTGTCTCTCTGAGTCAGCTGTCAGATAGTATGCAACCCACAAGACAGAAGAACAGCAAGGTGGCTGCATGACCCAAGATTTGAGTTCCCCATATGATAACACAGGGGCAGCTTCAACATATGTCTGTCGAGCAATTAATTACTCAAGGTTCCCACTGCATGCCCTGGCTGACTGCAAGCAATGAAATTGGCTCCACAATTGGCAATCCCCATTCCATGGCAAAAGACCTGACAATCTTGGAATCATCATGCAGATAATTTGACTGTACTGAAGGGCCAATTACTCCAATGGGTAAGTAACACCAAAATGGAAACAAACCTTTCAACCTGCCCAATTGGTAGACAGAAAAACCATTTGTATATTTACTTCCCCCACCTTAACAAAAAATTGACAGGCATAATATGACAATACTTCCTAAGGACTGCTCAAGTACTTAATGGTGGCAAACTTTGACACCCAGTTTTGTTCAGAACTTTTGTTTGATTCCACTATATATACCTACTTTCGCAAAATTACAGTTTGGTTCCAATCTGCATAATTTTGCTAATTTCATGGTGTAAGGAAGAGGCCTCCACTAAAATAAAAAAATTATTTCTTTATCAACCTTAGGGAATTAACCTCTTCCACAAAATAGAGGAAGCTTTTCCACGAAGATCCTTCTGGTGCAGTTGCCATTTCCAAAACTGTTTTTAGTTCTTCAATGTTCTTCTTGATAAATTAACCCCTTTGTGTCTTCCATCAACAGTCAGATAATCCTTTCAATCTCCTCATGTCCAACAGCCTGAGTTGGATCCTGGATGTTGTTGAAGATGTCAACAAATAGCATCAAATTTATCATGTGATTAGCTCAAAGTGGCCATGCAATCATTGGCACTCCCATGGCAATACTCTCTCCAGGATTGCACAGTATGTTATTAGCTGGGAGGTTTGTGCAGGGTTAACAAAGAAATATAAACCAACTGTGAGGACATGGATCCATGATGCCCTAGCTCAAGAAATTGCTGTAGTCTAGATAGAACTTTAGACAGATAGAGAAAAAATGGAGTGACCCTAGAGATGTTCCTTCAATTATCTGTGTACCTGGGTCCAGGAAAAATAGAAATCAGAGATGAAGCACACTGGAGGGCGAAGATGAGGAGAATATGGGGATTCATCAATGCCCTTGGATACACCGGCTTCATTCAACTCCATCAAGTGCTAATTCATCAGATCTCTGAGTGGATCTCTCAGCTTCTCAATAACTAGAACTATTGATTGAAAATTATCAACATTGATATCTGAATCAGGGAAGTCAAGAGCAACGACTTGAATATATTAACATGGGCAACTTCCAAGCTGCTTTTGTTTTCCAGTGCTACTGCTTGCCACATTATGGCGGAGTATTTAGTTGCTGTGATGACAGTGATGATGGTAAGCCCGTTCCTTGCCAACCATCCTTAGCAAAGGAATAAAGCGAGCATGGTGACCTCCTTCAGGAAAGGACATGTCCTCCTCTTCCCTTGACTGACATGGTTCAATTCCTTATAAGATGTCATGATGGTAATTTTGCAGCTCCTCAAGCTCTTCAGAATCGGAAGCAATATCGATCAGGTGATGCGTTGGAAAAGTTGATCAATCAAATGTCGAAAAAGACCTTGAACTGTAATGGAAATTCCAAGAGTTACAACTGCTGTTCCTCAAGAATCCATCACCTCAAACACACAAGTTTTAAATTGTCTCCGTCTCGTCTCCGTCTCTCTGCAAAGATCTTGATGTACTCACAGGTGGCAGTCAGCAATCATTCGAGATGCTGGAACTTCTGTCAGCGGAACCTCTGCTGCTGCTGAGAGTAGTAGCGTCCGCCATCGCTGAGCAGCAATAACAACAACCCTGCGCCAAGCACAAACGCCAGCAAGGACAGTTCCAGGTTCTTGGTTTTGATTTCTGAGCCATTTGGCCCTTTTCTCTTTTCTTTTTTTCCTTTGGGGGCGGGGTGGGGGGGGAGAGGGGTTTGTTTCTGCCCCCCTTTTCTTCCTTTTTTGTAATGGGTGCTTCGCCCCCTGTTTCTGGTATCTCGGTCTCTTCTTTCCCTCCTACCTCCGTGCCGGCTTCGGCCTTTGTTTCGCCTTTTTCGCCCCCCTTTTCAGTGTGGTTGCTTCAGCTAATTATGATGGTTGCTTCAGCTAATTATGAGGTTGGGCCCACTTCTTCCCTCGGTGACAAGACTGGGGCCCAACGTGATGTCACTTGCTCGGTTTTTCAGGTTTTTTCATCTAGTGGTTCTTCTTGCCCTTTTCCCCCTCTTGTGGCAGGGGCGTTAGAGGTGGACCCCTTGGTGCTTTTCATTTAGGTCTGTTTTTTTTGGCCTCGTGTGGATTCGCAGATCTTTTTCGCTTTGTGACAGGAAGTTCAGATTTCTTTTCCTTTGCATTTGGAATGCCTTGCTCAAGATTAGGGTTTTAGATTTAAGGCCTTAGATTTAGGGTTTTGGATCTAGGGTTTGGATTAGGGCGTAGGGTTTTGTGCTTTGCACTAGAGTTTTAGGGTTTAGATTTAGGGTTTGAATTAAATTTTTGTTTTAATGTTTTAGATTAAGGTTTTAGTTTTAAGGCTCTAGATTTAGGGTTTGGATTAGGGTTAAGGGCTTTGTGCTTTGCATTAGAGTTTTAGGGTTTAGATTTAAGGTTTGGATTAAGGTTTTGTTTTAACCTTTTAGATTAGGGTTTTAATTTTAAGGCCTTAAATGTAGGGTTTTGGATTAAGGTGTAGGGTTTTGTGCTTTGCATTAAACTTTTAGAGTTTAGATTTAAGGTTTAAATTAAATTTTTGTTTTAACATTTTACATTAGGGTTTTAATTTTAAGGCTTTGGATTTAGGGTTTTGGGTTAAGGCTTACGGTTTTTTTAGTTTGCATTAAAGTTTTAAGTTTTAGTGTTTTGGATTAGGGTTTTAAAGTTTATATGTAGGGTTTGGATTAAGGTTTAATCTTACAATTAAGAATTGGGCTTACATGTGATCACCACATTTAAATTAGACGTCTTTCAAAATTGACTTTAGAACAACACCTTTTGTAGTTCTTTTTGTACATGGAACATGATAATGTTTCCATGTATGATGCATTTGTATAAAATTGGTTAAAGAGTGCAGTTTGTGATGATGCCATCTTCATTGCATTTTACATTAATGATGCAATTGGAAATGAGATTTGATGGCCCATAACACAAGAACAAGTTGTGTTAGGCACAAATTTGATGGAATTCTAAGGTTGCATTGGGTTCATTCATGGCATCTTCATCAAGATTCACAAACCTTGGAATGATGGGGCCCACAAGGTTTGGTTCAATCGGCAAAAGAAGATTTACTCAATGAACAACATTGTGGTTGTTAATCATCGAGGTTTAATTTTTTAACCTAGATTATGGGTATCCAAGTTCGTACCATGATGCCACCATTTTGCACTAGTTTGAACTACATAAGAATTAATGTTAATTCTAATTGAATGATGATGAATATGTTGAATATTTGTTGGGAGATCTTGGTTACCTAGGTGAAAAGATGTTCATCATGAAAAGGATTGGGAGGTGTGAGATAAATCCTAATGATGATTAAGATGTTATCCAAGCCTACAACAAAATGCATGTTGGGTATAAAGTGCAAGTAGATTGGGGGATTGGTGGATTGAAAAGGAAATGGAGATGGTTGATGAAAAGGTTTGATTCCACAAAACAAAAATACACATTTTTGTTTAGAGCTACAGCTCTATTAACAAACTTTCTGCATAGACACCTAATGGACTTCACATTTGAAGTCATAAGTGAATTGCTACCCAACCTTGTTAACCATGGGTGGGATGGAAACTTTTAATTTTACAAGTTTAAATTTGCTTAACTATTGTTTTGAATTCCTCTTCAATAATGACCCCTAACTTCCTAGCAATTTGTAGCTTGTTGGTTTTAACCTTGTTTACTTTGCCAATAGTAATTTGCTTATGTGCCTACATCATAGCTATGCGTTGTTCTGAATCCACTTCCATTATGGATGCCATATGTTTAATGTTTCATGATTACTACTACAAATGAATTGTCCTCCTTTTGATTGTTGGAGTTGGAATGGAAGTAGATGAAGGGCCTGAACTTACAACAGGCCCAATTAATAAGGGATCTGAGTCCATAGAGATGGATGTAGGAGCAAATGGAGGAGTAGATCCAGGAATAAAGTTTGAAATAGATGGGGTTGTTAGATTATTAGTACCATCAATGAAACTTTGTTTGTGTTTCAAAACGTTGCACATAGCATGCCCATATGTTGATTTGAATTGTACCAACATTTTTTTATTATGCAAAACCACTATGTCTAATCCCTCTTCATTTGGTGTCCATGTTTTCAACTCCTGCAATGTTTCCCACAACCTTTCTTCAAAGTTTCTTCCTAGAAGTCTGATTCTCAGTAGTCCGATTTATATGAAACATAAACAACCTTCCACACTACATTAGGAATGAGTTGTGTATTTTTATAATTGTCTTTGTTATAGATAGCAAAGTGATGCTTACAGGCAACACACATGCTGCTCAAGTGAGTGGACTCCACAATGGCATGGTTTCCTTTCTTTCATTATGGTGCTTTTGACACATGCATGCTCAGGAAGTTCTTTCCATGTTGAGAACCTTAAACCTCAACATAAATAGGCCCATCCATACATGAGAAACCTTCAAACCTCCACATCATTTATTTTTGTCTTTTTCTTTGCATCTATATGTGTTTCTTTTTCTTCATGCCTTTATGTCTCTTTCTCTACCTCTCTTTGAGTCTCTATTTTTTTCCTCTCTATCCTTCTATGTCTATCTTTGCCTCTCTCTCTTTCTCAAAACATGGCCAACAATAGAACATAAAATTCCCTATTTAACAAAGGAGGGTAATGGATACACTTGATAATGTATACCATATGGTATACATAAAAGGCCCAAAAAATACATCATGAATTAGTAAACATCTAGTGTACACATATATGGACACATCATATGTTCACCATAATATGTTTATTATACCTCTCAAAAAATCACACTAAATGATCTTTTCATTGAATGTTTAAAAATAAAAACATTAATGGACTAGCCATACACCTAATATAAATTCTACATGAAAAAAAAGAAAAATATGGAAACAATGGTTTCATATTTCAGAAACAAAACATTGGTGATTGCCCATCAAAACAAACACCCAAAAGGGGTGTTGTTGCCCAAAAATAACATATAGAATGAGTTGGATGTAGAAAGTTTTCTTCCACTCATGGACCATCAAAATTGATCCATTTAGTCTAGACTTGGATGACTTGAGATTCAAAACAATGATTGTTTGAAACTCAAGATAAAACTCAAAAGTGGCAACATGGGGTAAGAAATTTTGGGAAGAAAAAAACATGGAAGTGGCTACATTTTTGAAAAATTAATCATATATATTACTTAATTTGAGTAGAACAATGACACTATAATTTCTCAAAATAAATTATGGACACATAAGATAAGGGTAGACATTAATTTTAATGTTGCCACAAGAGTAAATACTTTGAAAGCACATGTAAGGTAGAACTTTCTAAAGAGCAATATGTAAATTTCCTAGTAGTAAAGTTTTGTCTTTCCAAAATTTGGTGTTAAATAGCATAGTGCACAAGCAGGTTGCAAAGCACAAGTTGCAAAACATTAAAAAATAATAATAATCTAGCATATAACGATGTAAGTTCAAAATGTGGGTGCAGTTCACTAGTCCTCATTCACTAAACTAGTGAATTCATTACTTCCCCACTAGTCACTATTCATTACAACTAGTGAATCCACTCAAAATCTAATGAAATCACTGGGCATACATGGACACCTTTTGTTATAGTGAAAGATAGTAACCACCACTTTTGTGATAACTACAAATTGTTAAACATGTAAACTAGATGGCACAACTTTCCTATGCCCATTATGGAGGATTTAATCACAACTCTTCATAATTAATTAAAATAATTTATTTGACTATTTTGCAAACTAAACATGTATTCAATTCCAACAAATGATGACTTCTTTAGTCAAAATGGCAAATGGGGTTTAAATCAAATGGCACATCTAGTCAAATGGGACATCATATGCTAGTTAATAGGCTAGGCTATCTATTAATTAGGTTAAATATGCAAACTAAGCTTGCCTACCTACTTACTACCATCCTACAACCTACCCATCAACCTACCTACATACTACCTACTTCTTTTACTTAATGCATGTATTTTACCTTTATTTACTTACCTATTATCTCTTACCATTATTATAAAAATATGATTTTTCATTAGTAGCATCATGATTTAAATGATTCTAGAATCAAATTCATTTGTTTAAAATGACTGATTATGCCTGATTTGATTGAAATAAAAATTAAACATGTGTATTTAATTGCAAAAAAATAGATATCTAGTCAAAACAAACATTTTGTTGGACACATGGTGTATGTGGCATTCACATGAAATTGTGCAACTTAATTAATGTGATTAATGAGATTAAAATCAATCATTTAAAGATGATTGATCATGATTATAATGTTATTTTATAGAATGTAAAAATATTGAATAATGAAATAATTATTGAATTGAATAACAAAAAAATGAAAATAAAATATGCATTTCATGTTTTTGTTTATTTTTTACAATCAATCACATAAAAATAATAATATTGGACAACATTTAAACTACAAAAAAATTACACGTGAGGAAATGGAAGATCAAACTAAATTCTTTAATTTTGATTTATTAAAAAATACATATAAAGTTAATGTATAAGTTGAACACTTGAATTAATTTCTTGATTTGAAACTAAAAAATCACAAATTTAACATCTTTCACAAAATCAAAGACATGTGAATTTTGATTCTATAATTTTAAAATTGAAATTAATTTAATTCTGATGTTTTCATAAATGAAAATTTAATACTTGATTTTTCCCAATTCAAAATATAAACCATTTGGTATTTAAAATTTATAAATTTCAATTTATTGAAACTTTGCAAAGATTATATAAATTTTAAAATTGAAACTATTTTATAAATATTCAATATTTTCAATGTTATATATAATCTTTGCAAATTTAGTGAAATACATTTAACATTAAAATGGGCACTATAATTTCAATGTAATTATTAAAATATGAATTCAATTGTTTAATGATATTTTTAAATGTGTTTTTATATATTTTGCCATAACAATTTATATCATCATGTGAGGCGTGTTAATAAATTGGAGATCAAAATATGAATGGCTTTATTGCAAGATAATGAAAAAAACATCAAACTAACATGCTCATGAACATAGAACATATGAACAAGAACACACTGATGTTTTTCACACCCAAAACAAACCAATTTGTAACAATGAAAACAAAGTCAAAACAAACCAACACTAAATACTTAACCAAAACACCAAACCCAAAAATAAATCAATTAAAGTAAATAAAAAAATAATCACCAAACCAACCAAGTTATTTTCTTTTAATTTAGTAACCAATAAAGATTAAATAATTGAACTTGGATTTTCAACAAGACTTTGAACAAAATGGTGGTCAAATGGTAAAGGTTTTGCGTTATGGCCAAGGATGCAAGGGTTCAAATGCCACTTTGGACATGTTGTGTTTGTGACATCATCATAATGACTTATGGTAAGTTCATTGCAAATGAAAAAAATGGATTTTTCCCAATAATGGAACCAAAAGTTTAATGTAATGTAACTTTGGAATTTCCATAGTTTAATTTGGAAGAATTTCAATTATTATTATTATTATTACAATAATCTACTAGTAAATTTTGTAATTCAATTAATATATCTACATCAATTAATAGTTTTAGTCATTTTAATAAAAAAGATAATGAGATTTTTGGCATAAATGATTAGTTCAATTTTATTAAGGACAAATTTGTCCTTTGTTTTGATTAAAATTTCAATCATTATTTCAATCATAAAAATCAAAGTAAAAAGAAACTTGTAATAATGTACAACCTATTTACTTGTCAATTACATAACCTTCATACTTACACAAGTCATGTACAATACAAGTTGATGTGAAGTTTGAAAATTGATAAAACTTGATATCTTGTAGAGGTGTAATCCACTGGTTAAGGACTTGGTTTATCATTAAAGAGATTGAAGGTTCAATTTTTACATTACTACAAAATTGAAGTTTAATTCAACAATCCAATTTAGTATGGGGCTTCCAAAATGAATTAAATCATGATTTCATTATGTTATTTTACCTCAAGTTATTCATGTCCAATTTTAGTAGAAGCAATTCATTATAGTATATTTTTTGTATTATTCAAGTAATTATTTCAATTATTTCTTAAATTTTGTATATTAAATAATTCATTATAATGATGTATAAATTTATTAAATATATGTATGTTCAAAAACATTTATACAACATTATAATACTTATTTTATAAATGTTACAATACATATTATGCAATATATAAACATAGACGAGGGCTACAACTTTAGACCTCACCTCAATTGGAGGTCTACACAAGAAATTATGAGCTTCCAAAGTCGTAGAAGTTCCAATTTTGGGAATTTTGGGACTCCCAACATGGGAATCCTAGGACAAAATGACGTTTGGTTGTTGGCCCTGCGGCCAGGCATAGAAAATACTATAAAGGGGAAGGTGGTGGTTTCCCCCAAGTCTGAGCCATGGTGAGTCTTGTGAGTTCATGTTTGTTTGTGGTTTGTCTATGCACCAAAAGTGCTCCAACTATGCACTAACTAACTTGTTGTTTGGTTTGTGCAAGTCCATGTGAGTAATATAATTGGCCATCATTCTTTTTAGTCCCCATCCCAGAGCTCCAACACACCCTTTTACTTTCAAAGTGTTGCGAGCCAAGGAGCGTGCCTCAATTCTTTATCCTTTCACTATTTTCACCATTTAGACTTGCAATTGAATCTATCAAGGAGTTTGGGGGTGTGTCACAAAATGTGTGTTGAATTTTTTATCATTTTATTGTTGATGGTTTTTGTTACCACATTTTTTTGGTTACCCCACATGCACCTATTTATTTAATTATTTTTTTGTTTTTGTTTGTTTATTGTTACATTTATTGTAATTTTGTGTTATTTTCATTTATACATGTGGTGTTGTTTTGTGCAAGACATATATAGATTATACAACCCATTGTACCTTGCAATGTCATACTTGATTTGAACTCATGCACTATTAATTTTCCAATTGCACTATTTTTTTTGTCACAACAAAAAGAAAGAAAAATGAATGATTATTTTTCATTTAATTTTCTCTTTTGAAATGTTTGTAAACTTTTTTTTTGAGTACATAGGACTTGAAATTTTGTTATATTTGAAAATGATTTGATTCTTGGACATTTAAAAAAAAATAGTTTAATTTAGATAATTTACTAAACTTGAATATAAAAAAATCTTGTAGTTCATTGTATTGGGTAGGATAATTGGTGGAATAACTATTTGTTTATGTTTTTGACCTTTTGTTTTGTCATATAATCTTGTTGAAATTGGAACAATTTAATGTGAATAATGATATTGATGTGGATGCTACAAATGCATAGATCATATGTTGTATAATATATTATAAAAATAAAGTAAATGCATATATATCCCAAAAAATCAAGATTGTTTTAAAAATTTCTCATTTTAAAACAAATGGTATAATTTGTTTGAAAAAACATTGAAAGATTATTAATAACCAAATGGAAATGATCATTGTAAAAATAACAAAAATGTGTTTCCAAGTGCAATATTTATTTATTTTTTGGTGTAGGACCTTTCTGAAGGATGAGACAATAATTCAAGGAGAAAATTATGTGGCCTTAGTTGACGCACTCCCAACTCCTTGCAAGACTCAAAAGTGAATCCAAATACAAAACAACAGAAGGGGGAGCAGTCGGGGCATGCTCCCTAACTCACAACACTTTGAGGGGTAGAGGAGCGTGTTGGAGCTTCGGGATGGGACTAGGAAGAGTTAACAAGTTTCATTCACTCACACGGCCTGCATGCATAGCAATGCAGAGCTCCAATTTTTATCATAATGACAATAATCAATACCTATCGATATATTATTGTGCCTATGAAGTTAATTTAACAACATATTGCCAAATAATCTCTTGAAAGTGTTGTGTGGTTGTTAACTGGGTTTAGAGGGAGGCATGTTCTTTTCTAAAGTTCACCATCTAGGTACACAAACCCAAAGGAGCGTGTGCATAAGAACCACATGCATAGGAATAGTGAGATGAATTAGTTACAAAGTACATAATACATGTACCATCATGACTTTAGGGGACTTTTACTACAATGAGTTTCTTACCACTATTTTCATTCTTTAAAAAATAGTTGAAGGTCAATAAGGTGCAAATATAAGATGAGTTTTTCCCATTTTAAACCCTACAATTCTAGTCCTAAAACATTTTTCCAAATTCAAGAACCTCAAGCCCACTTCAAAAATTGGAGTCTGATTCCATGTACACATTACACACTTCATTATGTTAAATATTGTATAGGCATAAAATTTTATAAAAATTAAATCCAGTGTCTATGTAGGTACAAAGTTCAATAACTAATAAAAGCCAATACTTAACTTTGAAATTGAGAATTTTTTCAACTTTAAAAATAATAATCAACTAAAATATTTGAAGAACTTGCCCTTCTTTTCAAAATTATTTTCTCATAGTTTTGGTTTTGAATCTGCATCTAGCAAAAGACTAATTTCACAATCTAATTTTTGTGTTGGTTCCAACAAAAAGGTGTGAACTTAGGTCTAAGTCACAAGAAATTAACCCTGAAAACTTGATTTTAACATTAGAAATCAAACCCTCTCCCAACATTGGTTTGAACCAATGTAAAGGGTGGATATTTTGGTTTGACTAGTTAGAATGTGGGTTTTGGTGTTGGTTCCATTGAATAATAATAATAAGAAAATTGGTTTTGATTTTCAGAACCAATTTTGGAACTGGAATCCAAAATGGAACAAGATAAGAACCAAAACTGGGTTCCGGGTTCCATTTATGTTTGCAACTGGGAACAAAATGTTTGAAAAAAAAACTAAAATTGGAGGGTAATTGAAAAGTAATCACTATTTAAACACCGGATCCAATCTAGGTTATTCAAAACTAGTCCATAACCAAATTTGATTCTCAAAACCAAAAGCATAATTTATTTTTAAAAATGAACTCAAGACCAAATTCCAAGTTTTTTTTTGTGGAACCTGGACTGCAACTAAAACCATTCGAATTTTTTTATAGAATCGAAACTGAAGGTTCTTCATAAAAGTCAACACTAGGTAGAACTTGCCATAAGGAACAGAATCATTAAGTGATGAGTCACTTGTTTCATTAAAAAAAAACTAAAAATAAAAATCCTATGCATATCCATCAACAAACCACTCAGCTTCTATTCCATCTTGTCTAGAATGTTGAAAATAAAGAACTTTGAAACTTTTCATTCATTTAGACCATTTCCAGCGGTGCTCAGTATGTGATCTGCACAGTAAAAATGGATGAAGAAAATCCAACTATGCCGGTTTCACTCAGGAACATAATTTTGGCTCAGCATAATTACGCAGGTAACTGTGGGTGGTAAAAGGCTCAGCAGCCCAGTGCACCTGCGAAAAAGAGTGTAATAAATATGATTTAACTGCTGCTTAGTGTTTCTGATTGGTTCATCATAATGATTGGTCCAGGTGGTTTGTTATTAGTAGTCCCCCACCTATTTGCTGTCCCAGTTTCAGTTTTATTAGTGCGGTTACAAAAGAGTACATAACTAAACTTGGGATGTGAAAATTATTTTCGCGTGGCCACATACTGAGCAGCGCTGGAGATGCTCTTAGCCATGAATCGATCATTAGGAGCCACTAACATTTACAGACTAGGTAACCACCTAGATCACGCAAGTTACCATGAATAGTGGAGGTGTGTGAGTCCCAAGTCTATTCACAATAACCAACGCTTGAGCTAGTTACTAAACAGAATGGATTGTACAAGGGCGTCAAGCTTATGACTTCTGTGACATGAAGTTCGGCCAGTTATGAGGTT
>Ga0209208_10008495_pt1 | contig 13681 bp, 10 predicted proteins | sample S1TSphfallax_3_FD_187694 | JGI IMG/M metagenome (GOLD analysis project Ga0209208, IMG submission 187694) | Host-associated microbial communities from peat moss isolated from Minnesota, USA - S1T2_Fd - Sphagnum fallax MG (SPAdes) (version 2) | ecosystem: Host-associated > Plants > Peat moss >...
ATTACAATCCCATACCATGTATTGTGTAAACCTGCATAATATGCTATTGCTGATGATTGAGAGCTGTGTGCAGTGGGCCCAACAAGTTGCACAAAAATAACCTAACGAATACATGAAAATAACCTAATTAATACATTTCTTTTAAATTGGTGTGCAGAGTTGTAAAACAACGGTTACGAGACATAAGGGTTCAACTCCAAGACTATATTATATTGTTATTGGCTGGGGCATGTGTGGGTATTCTTTCAAGCATGAATGACAGTAATCTTGGGTCCAGTGGTTACTTCTACACACTAATTGCTCTAGGTGTATTTCTCTCCCGTTGATCCTGTTTCCTTTTTATAAGTATTCCCAATTTTATATATTTCCGTTTTTGCAAGTTTTGTGCATCTATGCAATAGATTCTCAATTTACATCATTTTAATTCATGTGAGAAATGATGTGATTGATAAGTAATTCGTAATTCCAAGCCATTAAAGTTTTTGATCGGTTTCTTGTTTCCTTGACAGCTTTGTTAATTATGATAGCATCATTAAGGACATTTTCACAGGAGAAGCTACAGTTTTGGAGGGAGAGTGCATCTGGAATAAACCGAGTGGCGTACTTCCTTGCCAAGGATACAGTGGATTTGTTTAACGTGCTTGTAAAACCTGTTATATATCTCTCTATGTTCTACTACTTCAGCAATCCAAGGTCAAGCTTTTTGGAGAACTTTGAAATCACTGTAGTATTTGTCTACTGTGTTACAGGCCTTGCCTACATTTTTGCCATCCTTCTTCAGCCTGCACCAGCACAATTGGTAATGTTTCGGGGAACTTGGAACACCCCCCACACACCCCCCCCCACTTTTTTTTTTCAGTTGACCCATATGTTTACCCAAATTAGGCCCTACACAAATTTCCTACAGTTCTGAAGTCTTTCTAAGAATAACTAAAAATGTATGCAAAAGATACCAGCAACTCTTAATAGCTATGTCATTTTGCAAGATGTGCAGTGGTCAGTGTTTTTGCCAATCTTAGCAACCATAATTGTGGCAAGTAGACGAACTGGGTTTTTGCTGCGTTTGACCTACTTGAGCTATGCACGTTATGCAAATGAGGCCTTTGTTATTGCCAATGCACGAAGGTTAGTTCATCCATCTTTTTGTTTGAGGTAGTAGATTTCAATTTGTTGCTTTGTGTTTTTTGGGAGATATCTTAGATGTATGGGAGTTTTCAGTTCCAACATGTGAAATTCACTCATAACCTCATGAGATTGGGTGCTTGCTAGGCTAGTCTATGTTGCACAAATGATTTGCATTATTCATAGATTCAGTTTTGTATGAATTGGTTTCTCAATTGTGGGAAGCTTCGACTACTGTGAATTTTGAGAGATTTTGTGTGATGGTCTTCATGGATCAGGTACATAGGAGTTTGGGTGATTACAAGGTGTTCGGTCCTTGGGCAATTGCAATACAAGCTTTCAGACTTTTTGCGCTGCCTATTGATTCTGGTCTTGTATGGTATGGGTGCACGAATCATTGCCCTTTTATGTCTATTTCTGAGTAATCGGAACCGACAAAAGTAGAGTAAGTTACCAAACCTAGAACTAGATTAGGCACCATTGGGATTTGGTTGTGTAGAATGTACTTGTATGGGTTGGACCAAGAAAAGGTCTTATCCAGTATCTTGTCTATCCTTCACATCTTTCTGTAGATGGAAAAAAGGAAGAATGTTAATTTGCAAGTCTGCAGCTTTTGCACTGCTTTATAGTGATAAGTTGCTTTAGGCATTCAAGTGTTGACCCACTCATTTTGGGTTTACTCAACAATTCATAAACTCAAACAAGAATTTTCAACATTAGCACAGTTTTGTTTCAATTGTATTTTTTGGACCTGTTCAGCATGTTTTGTCTTGCTTTTAAAGAATTTACTATTGTGAGAGTATGATCCATGTTATAAGAGGTGCTTGGCATTGCCATTGCATGGACTATTCACTCAATTGGCTATTCAAGAACCAATGATCTAGTCTCTGATGGTGTGCTCGTTGAGAATGGAAGGTTGTAACTTAAGCTGAGATACTTCGCAATTTGTGCAGCAACATTGCACAATCAAGAGTTTGGTACTGCTGAAATACTACAACTGTGCCATGACCCATTTCAATTCAGGGTACTCCCCAAAAAGAACTCCAAACTGCAGACTTGAGGCCATGTTCCAGTCTTAAAAGAATTTAGCTTGTCTAAGCAGAAGCACAGTAACACAGCATACCCATATGCATGTGATTAAAAGAAGTGCAAAATAAAACTCGGCAATGTGACACATAAAACTTTGCAATTAAGTAGTACAAGTAATAAAACATGTGGTGAATGGATTGAAGCTATACCTGATGATTGAAATTGGCAAATAAGCAAGAGCTTGGGCTTGAGAAAAATAATTGTAGCAACAATTAGGCTTTGTTTTCGAAGGTCAGAGTTACAAAACACATCTATTAGATTGCACAGAAAACTCCACAATAACACTTTTGATTGAAAGGTCTACTTGTGCCTTATATTCCTGGTGTCAGGAGCAGCTACCAAATGAAGCTTCAACTGGTTCTGGCAGCTCTGCTTGTGATGTGAATCAGCAGTGAGGAACTCTTGGTTTTGGTGTCTTTTTCAGGTCCAGTGAGGAAGCCCAGTTATTACTACACACTGCAATTAACCTATAGTAGAACCTGTTAACACTTGATGGCAGAGGAGCTTGCTTGTGAGATGTTAAATACCTCTCATTGAGCTTTTTGTCTGGTGCGCACAACAAGCAACAATGCAACACTTGCATGATTGTTGTACATTGTTGATTGTCTTTTTTGCGAAAAATGAAAAACAATTTATAAAAACAAATTGTTCTACTCAAAGTTGAAAAGTAAGCTAGTGATTGAGATTTCTAGTGAATCTCCTTGAAGTTCTTGGTTCAAATGCTGATGGCGGTAATGATAGAACATTTAAACAATTCATTTGCATGTTTTGTCACTAATGGGTTTTAAACTTTTGAAGAGGTAAGGAGAAAACTGCACAGAACATTAGAACCACAATACTCCAAAAACAATACCAATGTGGGGTGCTTTGTATCTCCCATCTCACCTTAGCAGGCTTAATGGGATCTTAAGTGGAATTGGAGGTTATAGACCATGTTTAAGACTACATGGAACTCTGTAGAGGGCAGGGAAGTAGGATCTATGAACACCAACAGACCGTTAAAAACCGTTGCAGTTTCAAATGGAAGTGAAAAAAAAAGGGTCCAAATTTTGGCCATCCCTTCAGGGTTTAGGGTTTTCTTTCTTTCCCTTCCTCAATTTCTCGTCATTTAATGATTTTGGACATGAAATATTGATGAATTTGGGACATGAAAATTTGATTATTATGGGCATGAATTTGGAGATGAATTTGTGGACATCCAAAATTTGATGATTTTGGGCATGAATTTTGTGGACATTGAAAATTTGATGATTTTGGGCATGTTCTTGTGTGAGGATTGAAAGAACATTAGTTTTGGAGCTCGTGGAAGAAAAATCATGATTTAAAAAGTCTATGCAAGGAAGGTGTTTTAATTGTGACGAGAAATTGTATCTTCAAAATTTGCAAGGAAAAGTGTTTGGAGAGGAAGGTGTTCTTGTGACAAGAAATTGTTTCTTCAAAGCTTGCAAAGGAAGGTGTTCTTGTGACAAGGAATTGTTTGTTCAAAAATTGCCAAGAGAAGGTGCTTTTGTGAAAGAAATTGTTTCTTCAAAGCTTGCAAAGCAAGGTGTTCTTGTGACAAGAACTTGCTTCTTGGAGGCTTGGAAGGGAAGGTGTTTTTGTTTGACAAGAAATTGATTCTTCTAAGCTTGCAAAGGATGGTGTTCTTGTGACAAGAAATTGATTCTTCTAAGCTTGCAAAGGATGGTGTTCTTGTGACAAGAAATTGTTTCTTCAAAGCTTGCAAAGGTGGGTGTTTTCTGTGACAAGAAATCAGAAGAACCAAGATGGTGTTTGTGAAAGCACAAGGATGCTGCTGACTGTTATCAAGAAGAGAAGAGGGAGTTGGTCAGTGGGTCTTCTTTCATTTACAGAGAATGTTAGCACACCTAGTGCCAGCAATTATTCAAGAATATTAGGTGTATTTGCTTCCAGGAACAAGGGGAATGGAGTCTTCATCTCCAAAGGCGCAGCAGCAGCAGCAGACCTCCAAGAAGAATGCAGATCATGGTCATCAGGATCTGAGAAGGAAGAAGAAGAAGAAGAGAAGTGTTGCGTCTCTACGGGAGCTTTCTGATGAAGACAAGCACAAAGTTGCTAATCTGATTCACCAAGTGAGAAACATTAGGAGGAAAATCAAAACAGATGATTATGCTGCTCTAACAATCATCTCAGAGGGTTACATCTGCCATGCCTGTCATTGTAGTGTTAGGATGTGTTTTGCCTTCGCTGTTTCTTCTCTCCGGTTTTGGGAATCCATGCCCTTTGTTTCAGGGTACATCATGGATTGCCTTAGTTGTTATGCATTTCATTCCAAATTTGGTTGGTGTGGGCACAGGTTCTGCATGCTTTTGGAGAGATAGATCGATTGTGTACATTGCTTGAGACCGAGCGTATCACTCATACATCACAAATGACAAAGTTGCGGCTGCAGAACCATGAAATTGCTGCTGAGGTCTCCAATATCCTTTTGACATACATATATTACTACATGCTTCTTTCTTGCATGCATGATGCATCATCCACCTTGGTAAAGCTAGAAGCCCCAAAATGAGGACAACAACTGAGTCCTGATAGTCCCCCCACTGCCATAGGCATTCAAGCTATGGGGTTATTGATTGAAAACTCACAACCTGTGATTAGACTTCCAGGGCGGAAAGATGCTGCTTGCTGGAGAAAAATCTATTTGCAGAGGATGGAACTTCTTAACAAGATACGAGCAGCACATCTAAGATCAAAGCTGGCGACTCTGCAATATCTTCCTTCAGGAGGTCACCATGCCAAAGTAAGTAAAGCCCACCATTGCCAGCATCGACGTCCCTTTAGTATCTCTGGCTCCTTTGGTCTTCATATTGTTGCAGGATACAAGAGTCATCCAAGTTCCATATTGTTTGCAATAGATATATCATTGATCTGTGTTTGGTGTGCTGTTGTCTCAATTGGTGGAATGATCCTTATGAAAAAGAGAATGTCAAGTCCACTGGAAGCTGGCGTTTGTTGGATGATGATTGCACCTGTGGAAACCCAAACCACAGAACTCTAGCATGCCAAAAGAATTTTCTGCCTTGGGATGATCTTGCATAATCAATCACTGGACACTCTGTTCTTGCAGCAGCAAAATGTAGGCTCTGATTGTTCAGCTGACAGGTTCATGCTGGAATCCAGGGAAACTGTTTTGCACCCCTTCTCCCTCCCATCCAGGAAGGTCAAGACCTGGATCATGATGACAAACCAACCTCAAGAAACTTCACAGGTGCAATCAAAGATGTCAAGGCAGGAAGAAGTTCCTCTGTCTTTCATACTACAACTGACAAGAACAAGAACAGGGCCTGCGATGTCACAAAAGTGGAAAAGCTTTTGGGACACTTCCCAGAGAAAGAGGTGTTGGAAGACTTAACAAATGAAAGTGCTCACCTCAGACAAATTATGGGAGTGAGAGGCATGGAAGGACAACAACAGTCCATGGAAGTGCCAAGAAGCACCTCAGGTGCAGATTTCCGGGCAAGAGATTCTTTACTGCACATGAAAACTATGACTCGTCAGAAGGAGAATTGGAATCCTGAAAGAGTGGAAGATCAGGGAGCTGCTAAGGAAAAATCATCAACAGAGATGGGGTTTGAAGCAGTTGTTCCAGGCATGCAATTCCTGCTAGCCTCACATGTAAAGTCTCCAAGAACTCTCTCGAATGCAACAAATAACCTGAGGAACTTCCAAACCAACTTGATAGGTGATCATCCTCCTCTTCGGAAAGAAATGGTTATGGAACCTTCTTCTTCTTTAGCTGGCATGCACACCACAAGTTGTGCCACAGCTGGATACATTTCTACTGTTGATTCTCTAGTAACAGCAGAAGTGGCTCCCCTGTTACCAAGTGCCATGGTTCCAGCAGCTGCTGCAGAAGGCGGCAGGAGAATCATGATGCCATCCAAGAACTATCCTTACTTTCCAGACTCTCAGGAGATGGCCCCCAACAATCAACCTTTACAACCAGATGTGTCACAATTGTTCAATCCTGCAGTGACTATGCCAGCTCAGCAGCCAGTTCTGACAACGGCAGCTTCTGTTTCTACACCGCTGGATGTCACCACCAGGTATGCTATGCTACAGAGGTGAAGAAATGATGATGAATGGTTATGGTGTGATTACACATGTTGGTCACATTGCACACAAATCCTTCACCCAATTTCCAGACCCCATCTGAAGAAGCCAGACCCAAGAAGCATGATGATGCCGTTCTCAATTACTTTCCAACAGAGCACCTCTAATGTATTTGGCGAGAATAGGACTTGACTTCCCATCCTTGTGACTCTTCTTACAGCAGGGTTGCTGTGCATGTGATGGGTTAGGGAAGCATCCAAACAGTTGGAAGCACTCACCAATCCAGAACTTCATCTTGGAAGTCATTATCATCATCTGCGACCTCCAGCAGCAACAATGGCTGCTTCATCATCCTCCAGCATGATGAAGATGAAGATGATGGCACCAGAAGGGAACAGAGAAGGACATTCCAAGCTGAAGTTTGATCCATATGTAGGAGCTGGTGGTGTTTTCTACTTTACTCCTCCAGGCACAAATCCACTCATCAAGCAAAGACAGAGTTCCAGGGATGATGATGTGAAGCTGGGATATACATTTCAGCCATTGGAGGGCACTGTGAGAGGAAGAGAACAAAGTCAATGGAATGATACATTGAGAAGCAGTGAAAAGAAACACATTGAGAGCAGCAGTTGGAGGAATGAAGATGTCAATGATGAGAGTAGAAGACAAGGAATAATGGCACCCAATTGGCACAATGAGAATGCAAAGATAGAAACCCATCCCAAACACATGGAGAGGGGCACATGCCATGAGATGCATAATGGACTGTACCCAAGCAGGCAGCAGCAGCACAACTCAACAATCTTAGCAGAAAATTGGTCAGATCAGGACCACAACAGTGAAAGAGACTACACAGGACATGGAAGAGACCAGTGCCTTGAAGAAGCAGAAGGACCCAGGATCTTTAGACATGGTAACCATGATGATCAGAGATCTACCAAGCATGACTACAAGGGAGACAGTGAACAAAAAGTAGGAAGGACAAAAGAAAGAGTTGCTGGTTCGGATGAGGGAGATCTGTTCCCATCAAAACCAGCATCGCTGAGCACACAATCTGAGCACTACTACACAAGTCAGCAAAGGAAGAAGGATCATGCACTTGCAAACAGAGAAACTTTGGAAGAGAATTCCCCCACTCGGAGAATTCCAGAGGCAAGAAAGTTATGTTATGAAGGATGTTGCAAAAGGGCTATGAGAATAGAGAGGTCTCAACATGAAGATGAGCAAGTCCTGAAGAATTGGGACAAGTATGCTAGCAAGTTCATCTATCCAGGAGGTGTCACAGATAATCAGGACCTTCATGAGCCTGAATATATGATGCACAGAGAAACTGGCGAAGTGGTCAGAAGAGAAGAGAGAGATGATGGGTACAAGAACCAGGAGGAGGATCTTGTGTCCGAGGAGGAATCTCTTTTGTGCAACCATAGGCATGGACCTATCTGGCAACAATGGAAAGTTGGAAGATTCAAAGGAGCAGCAGAGCTGCATATACCCACCAACAGTCAGCTGCAGAGAAAACAGACATCTGATCCAAATCAGCAGCAAAAGGAGAGACTTCACCATGTGTCCAGCACCAAAACAAACTCATCAGAGATTCTGAGACATCAAACTTATCATCATCATCTCTGGGCAGCTGGAGAAATTGGACAGGGACAAATAGAAGAAGATGTGGGGTTTGGAATATGTGGGGAAGAGAACTTATCCAAAGCAACAAGCACCTCTAAAGTCTTGGGAGAACAATGGGAATCTGGGACAGTTTTAGGCTCTCCTGACATTGAAACAGGCTCAGCAGCCTGCTGTGCCATGTCCTTGAAGCATAGTCAGTCCAAGCATAAACAGAAACTACTGCCCCTCAGACATGAGCTGAAGAATTCAGTGGACCATAGGAACTCAGACAATCATCATGAATTCAGCTGCAACAATCCTGTAAACACCGTAGACAATAGTGACATAGATACTTGTATGAAGGCTGTAGTTGACTGCAATGAACAAGGGATGAGGAGGAGCAATCCAGGGAGGAGTTCTATCTTCCCCATTGTCTTGCCTAGGTTCCAGCAGCAGCAAGGTTTTGGACCAAACTGCATCATGTTTGGAACTCCCATCATCAACAACCTAGAGTTTGAAGCAGACAACAGACCAGACTGCTCATGCCACAACATAGGACCTCCAGAAAGTTCTGAGAATAAACAACAAAAAGGTGATAAACTTCCAAATGTAAAGCCTGCCTCCAATTGTCGTCCCACTGCTGCAATCAGGTCTGTCAAGTATGCACCACACATGGAGGTCCTTGGAAGACACCGGTATTTGTATGACAAGTCTCTTCTTGAGCTTGTAAACAAGCTAGAGCTAGAGGAGGAGTAGAGGAGGGATTTTGGCAAGGGAGAAACAGCAATGGGATTAAATGATGCAACCTAAGAAATCCCCCATTTGTTTCAATGTTTAAGGGCTCAACCAATCTACACTTGTCCCATGCTAATCCTTCCTGATTAAGGTCCTTGTTTTACCAACTTGTCATGAGTGGTAGTTAGCCCTGGCTCAAGCTTCTTCTGTGCAACAGATTCCACTTGTTGCATCTCCAGATAAACATATGAGCACAATGTCCAACCTCGAGGCTTGCTGCTCCTGCTAATGGATGCTTTCTATAGGCAAATATGCCGACTGATGACTACAGACATCAAACAAGACTGACAGTTACACATTCAGCTACTGATCAGTATCTTCTTCTGCTTCCCCTGCCCATTCCTTGTTTTAGCCCAGTTTGCCAAGAAATCATGTCAAGGACTTTTGAGGATTGAGGCATTGAAGTTCAACAAATCCAAGGTTATGGATTTTTCAAGTCGGTGTGTTATGTGAAGTGCAGTCTTACAATTTGGCACTTTTGAAGCTTTCCCTATCTGGTGCAAAGTGTGTGCTTCTGCTAAAAGAATGTCCAGTTTCCATTGCAGGGAGCAGGAGGTGGATTTCAGCATGATACACATTCTCAGTAGATAGCTATGATGTTGTGTTACAGGTACACTCTGCAATCACTTCTTCAGACAGTAATTATACTCCTAGACAAAATCAAACTTTCAAGTTGTGTTAATGAAAATGGATAGAGGGAATACAAATCTCGGGAAACTCCAGTTTGTGTTTTCTGAATTGGAATGAGATTTCTTCATTTTGTTGGAAGCAATTTGCACTACTGGTGTGGAATTGCCTTACCACAATTGATGCCAGCAAAATTATTCCAGTGGGGTATCTAGTCACCTGCTGAATCTTGTCATCACTGCCAAATCATTGAAGTTATCATGTGATCAATACCAGGGTATTGGTTACCCAGATGTGTTTGCAAGTATGTTCACCCATGTCATACCGAGTTTGATTCAGAATCATGTTGTTACACAGGAATTAAGACAAATCAATGTGCAATATTTGATACTGGTATGGGTTGGACATACAATTTGTTGTTCACCATTAGCACTTATGCATCTATACATGCAATAATCTCTTTGTCATAAGCTCTCAAGGTGCTGAGATTGCTTACCCCTTCTTCAGATCTGATGCAACTTGGGAAGAAGAATTTGAAGCCTGTTTTGACCTACTATAATAGAATGGACCAAAATCTTGAAGATTATCAGTTTACCCAAGTTTGATTGACAATTTGTGGGTGGTCTTCTACACCACAATGGCTTACATCAAACTTCCAATCTCTAGTCAGCCCTTGATGATACCAGCAAGTGATTTCCCTTCTTTGAGGGTGGTCTTCTACACCACAATGGTTGACATCAAACTTCTAGTTTCTATTCAACACTTGCCAATACCAGCAAATGATTTCCCCCTTTGAGGGTGGTGTTCTACACCATGATGGTTCACATCAAACTTCCAATTTCTCCTCAAACCTTGCTGATACCATATCCGCAAGCAAGTGATTTCTCTTTTAGGGTTGTCTTGTACACACCATAATGGCTCACATCAAACTTACAATTTTGGCTTAGCCCCCTTGCTGATGATGATACCAGCAAGTTATTTCCCCTTTTGTATAAGTGAGAGTTTGTTCCAATTTGTGTCTCCCCAATTCCTAACCAAAGACAGGAAAACATGTTTTCAATTACAAAATGAGTGGAGCATTCATGTGCTTTGTGTAAAAGCTGACTTTCCCTTCCCCCCCCCACCTCTCAGAAGTAAATGGGGACATGTCCCCAAGAAGCAGCCAAATCTCCAGTCAAATGTGCTGCTGCTGCTGTAGCTGCACTGCTTGGGTCTGGCTGGCCACACTGTTAATGCTTTACTTTGATTGCAAGCTTGTGTAAGTAAAATCTTTGAACCTCAAAGCAAGCTTTGGTTGGTGGCACATTCAAAGAAGGAATTTGAATTAATTTTATTTTTATTTTATTTTTTCCCCCTTATTAGTGCCTTAGCCTTCACTTTTGCTTCAGGGCAAATTAGTTGATCTCCTTGGGGGGGGTTTTGTTCTTGAGCTGTATTGGCTTCAGCAATGACATGAAAAAGCTTAAATTAATCTTAAAAAAACTCAGTTGTGTCAGCAGTTGTCATGGACCAGTGTTTTTTTGGCTGGCAAACTTTTTGCAAAATTTCAAGCCCAAAAAGTAAGAAAGGAAGATACAAAAATTCCCTTTTTAAGAAGAATAATTATGTCACAAATTCCTTTGTGACATGTTTGGAATAAAAAGTTTGCCAAATTTTTGAGAGGGGGAAAAAAAAAATTCTTGCTAAATTTTTTTGGCCACATGTTGTGAACACACTTTCTCAATTTGGGGCCGTGTTTTGCCAGTTTTCTTCAGTTTTGACAATTTATTTACAAATTTTTCACCAATTAATGCTAAAATATTGATGGGCTTGACTGCTAACCATGTTACATCATAAAATTGAAAGAAAACAAGGGGATGTTGTCACACACTCACTGTGGCCTTAGCCATTTACATTAAAAAAAGTATCTTAAGGCAAAAGAAGAATTATGAAAACTCAAAAACATTTCACCATGCAAAAAATATACCAATCTTCAAAAAAATCCTCCAAAAGAAACCAAAATCCTTGAAGCTATTCTAACTCTATAACTAATCTCAAGTTTCAACACCAGCCCAAAATATCATCTTTCAAAAATCCAAATATAAAAATAGACCTATTATTATTACCTAGGGGCCAAAATCCATTAAAGCTACCATACTCTAAAATGAATATAAACACAATATCCTTGCCTTTGTAGACAAGGCCAAAAAAACACACACACACACCACACACACACACACACACACACACTCCCCCACATCCAATTCTTTCTCCTTTCTGAAAGTGGGTGGGTACTTGCTTTTTTTGGGCAGCCAGAAGCTTCGGCTGCTGTTGCTTCTTCTTTACATAAATTGTATATATTCTATTTTTGTATATTCTATTACTCGTGGGAGACACGAGCTGATTGTTTGTTTGTTTTTTGTCTGGTAGAAGTGTTTTGTCTGTTAGATGTTTTTTCCAACAATTTTTTTAAAATTTGTTGTTTTCCCACCACCACTTAAATAGCTTCAAGACAAGTATTCTTGGAGTTTGCACCCTTCCAAAAGTAGGTTCAATGGTTTCAATGCCTTAAAGGGTTCAAATACCCCTTTTCTTTCTTTTTTCCTCCCAGTTTTGAGATTTTTGTACTAAAATAATAATACTTGAGCAAACCTACCAGATTTTTGCAACAACCTTGAAACCACCAACCCATCCATCCAACCCCCACAAAAAATGCATTTGCATTTGTTGGGTTTGGTGGCCACAATGAACCAGCACCCACCAGTGCACCATGAAGGATGAATGGTAAGTGGTCAGGAAACAGTTTTTCTGTTGGGTTCCAGTTCCCCAGCTAACCATGGTGGTTACCTCAGTTCCTCTCTTTTCTACCTACCTACTAACAACTCACAAGCAGGTTGTTAATAGGTAGGTAGTAAAAAGGTCTCAGCCCTTACCTATGTGTATAAACCATCTACTTACCTAGTAGTTACCTACTTTCCTACCTATCTACCTATATATATGAGACCTCTTTCCCACATAATTGTTTACCAAGGTGAAACTAAATATTAACTCAGTTGAGGTTCATCCACAACTGAGTAGTAAGAGGCATCCAGTGGATGGTGCACTGGTGGGTGCTAGTTCACACTGGCTTTGGGGGAGGGGTTTGGTTTGGTGGGTTGGGTTGGGTTGGGTGGGGGGTGGTGATGGTGGGGTAGGAGGGCTCCCATGGGGTTGGGAGGGAAGTGAGTTTGGGGGAGTGATTTAGAACATACTAATTAAAAAAAACCCAACCCAAACAGCAGCTGACATACACATGTTAATGCCACAAATCACTCACACCCCCTGCAACTTAATATTATAATAACACTGGATTTCATGTTTTGTGTTATTGTTTGGTATGAATTATATGAACCTGGCAAACACATTGCACCATACATAATGCAAAGAATCTATAGAATTTTTAAAAACTATCGGAGAAGGGTTGGCCTAGCTTATAGACCCTTTCCAATTTGAGGCTTTTATCATAAGATCAATAGGTCCTATCGAGTAGCAGGGCCTACCTAATAACTTACAATAAGGACCTCATCATGAAGAAGTTAGTTCGAACCTAAGCATTGCATTTTGTGTTGGTGTACATGCTGAAAACTGTGCTTCAAATACTCGTAATAATCGAATTGTTCCATCAGTGTAGCATTTAATAATACCATAGTTAGTACCTTGGCCATTTCAACACACGTCCGTCCATCCGTCGAATGATTAATTAATTTTGAAATTTTTCATTTCAACAAATGAAAATATTTCCTAAATGTTCATTATTTTTCCTTCACAAATTATTTTTTATTTGGATGAAATTTTTTTTGAAAATTTTAACATTTTTGAAAATAATATATCTAGTGTTGAATTGGCCAAGGTACTACGGTAAGCTGGGGATAGATTTATTACACCCAAAACTGGATTTCTCTCTTCCTTCCTGCTGGACATTCCAAACATTTGTCTGTTCACTAGAGTAATAGGTAGGTCCCCTCTCTGCCCCCACCCCCTACACAATCCCAAAAGTTACCCCAAGATCTCTAAAATCTTTTTAAAGATTTTTGTGCTGAAAATTTGGCTTCCAAGGGAATGCATTGATTTTTACTACCTAGTTGGTGAGAGCCATGTTTCCACCACAAAAGAAAATTATGTAGTTCATCTATTTATATTCATTTTCTATTATATTAAATATTTATCGGCCTTGCCTACTACCAAGGGCAAGGATATTGTGTTTAGATTCATTATAGAGTATACCTAGTAGCTTAATGGATTTTGTCCCCTAGGTAGTAGTAGGCCTATTTTCATAGGAGGCCTTTTGAAAGATGATATTTTGGCTTGTGTTGAAACTTTGAGATTAGTTATAAAGTTATGATATCTG
>Ga0209208_10008496_pt1 | contig 13681 bp, 13 predicted proteins | sample S1TSphfallax_3_FD_187694 | JGI IMG/M metagenome (GOLD analysis project Ga0209208, IMG submission 187694) | Host-associated microbial communities from peat moss isolated from Minnesota, USA - S1T2_Fd - Sphagnum fallax MG (SPAdes) (version 2) | ecosystem: Host-associated > Plants > Peat moss >...
TGTCAAAGAGTTTGTCGTCAGTTTGTTTGTTGTTGTTGTTGTTGTTGTTGTCGCAGTGTCAGTCGCAGTCAGGCCTGCAGCTTCTCCAAGAAACAACTAAATAAGTTTAGTTAGTACTCACCAGCTTCTTGATCTTGATGATGATGATGATGATGATGATGGTGATACCGCTATGTCGTAGTCGCTCGCCCCCACTTTGCATCATGATCGAGCGTCAAAAGCCACGAGAAGTTTCAAACACTTTGAGTAAAAAGTTGTCTGACTCGCGTGCTATTGCACTTGATTGATTATTGTGCACAGCCAGCCAGGGCAGCGTTTCTTTGGGTATATGCATGATGAGAAGAAAGACTTCCTGGGTTGCCAAGGAAGCTGCAAGCATGGTGATGGACAATAAAAACTCCAGCTATAATAATACCCCTACTACACTTCCTTCAATAAACTCTGGAGACAAAGAGAGTCGCAGGCATGAATGATCTCACAAAACTGTCTCAGTGACAAGGAAAGTACTACTAGCCTACCGATCAGCCCTTTTTTTTGTTATTGGCGAAAATGAAGTAAGTGATTTTTGGAGTTTTTTTTTTTCAATCGCCAGAATCGAAGAAAAACATTAGTAAAACTCTCACTAGTTTTCTGTATTTGGTTTTCTTCAGGTCTGTAGCCAAAATTATAAAAGGAGGATTAAAGTGTTTTGTATGTACTTGATATATGGTTCGTAGCCAGATTTGGCTAAATGTTCCTAGGGATGGATGATGGTCACTTTGGCTCATCCATCCTGGCAACAAAATTTCTGAGTGTGATACCCGGAGGTTACTAGAAGGATATCCACCAGGTGTAAAAAAACAAAAATAATGTCACTGTGGTACCCAAAGGGTTACCTTCCAGGTATCACAGTAAAATAATTTTGAGAAAATTACCGCGGCGGTGGTTTTAACGCCAGGTAAACCCGAAACCCTAAACCCTAAAATAACCAGCTCTTAGCCCCTTATTTTGGGAATGCCCCTGCCCTGGGGTTTTACCCTACATAAAATACCCTCCAAGTTCCTATGGAAGATCGCCACTTTGGCTACCAAATATTTTTTAAACATAATTTAAAATTATTTATCAAATTATTTAAATAAATAAATAAATAAATAAATAAATAAATAATTTATATTTAAAAAAAACAGCTACTGATCCTCCTGCTGCACCTGCTGATTATATTGAACAGAAAGGATGAGAAATACTTGGATGAGAACATCGAGTCTAAGTACTCATCGACAAGAGCCGACAGAACGTCAGAGGTCTCTCTCTCTCTTTCTCTCTTTTTAATTTTAATTTAGAATTTAAATAAATAGTTATTTATTTATTTAGTTTTGGCGTTAGTTCGGTGGATTGCGCGCGGACAGACCTGGCTGGCGACCGAAATGAGCGCGACGGATGTCCATTCCGCGCCGTTGGATGTATTCTTCAGAGGTGTGCGTCACGCTGAGCAGCGGAAGCAACCAAGCTCCGCGAGTACCTGCAACAACAGCCCATGTCGACAAAGGGAGTCGGGGTGCCAGTCTTTCGGGAGGCAACCACTCTCATATCTCGAGACTTTTTTTTTTTTGTTTGAAAAATTGAATTGCATTCAATCCGCGGCTTCATCTTATGAAATCCTTTTTTTCTCGTCGTCTGCTGGATTGGAGTGGCCCACAAGATGATCATGAGAAGAAGAACAAGAACAAGTCGGCTCCCTGGACGTACCAGAACTTCGTGTTTGTGTGTTGCCGCAGTGGTGTGTGTCGAAGCAGGCAGCAGGCCGCATTCCTCTTGCTCTGCTGCTGCTGGGAATAGTAATCCCGGTTCAGTCTCCGTCAGTGAATTCGCTGGCGCTGGCTTCATGCTCACGCATGAATCTGCACAACCCATCACTCTATGATTGAGCTAATTCCAGGATAAAAGACAGCGGGGCATGAATCTGCCAGTACGGCGAAGGAAGGAGCGAGCTAGGGGGCTTTGAATGCGACAGTGAACGTTGAGATCGAGACAGAGACAAAGAAATAGAAAACTGACTCATAGCTTGACTAGCCTTGGTCGTTGACTGGAAGAGAGTCCGGGTGTGGGTTGTTCGATCGATCGCTTCCCAGTTGCAATCTTTCTGATGATCTAGTATAAACTCATGTGTTGATTCACACTACACTGCTGTGTACATCACTGGCGGTAGACGTGCGGTTGTTGCTGTTGAGCTTCAGTACTTCTTTACTAGCTCGTGGACTTGTTCCTCTAGGAGCTAGCTGTAAGTACTTGCTCGCCGCGTCCTGCCCGCCTGCATGCACACGGTTTTGGGTGTCAGCCTGCTGTCAGCTAAGGTACAGTACATAGCTTTCCATCAGCAGCAGATCATCACTCGTTTCGTTTCAAATGCACTGTAGTACTGCACTGCACTGCAATTCACGTCAGGAGTTTGGAAGCTTGTGCTCCAAGCTGCTTACCCACCTAGTAATTCACTGTTCATGGATAGATGTCCTTGAGAGAGTCGAGGCCACGAGATGGCAGTTTCTTGGAAGCTCATTCGAACAATATTGCAGGAGACAGCTGCGCGGACGTCGAGAATCTGGGGTTGGAGCTCAAAAACGCTGTGATCTCTGGATAAGTCTTCTTCTGACATGGGTTCACACCATGCGTATGGCGAGGTTTGCGCAGGGAAAAGTGTTCTGTTTATAAGGAATTCAGTTGTCTGCGATGTAAGTATCTGAACTGATCGTGACTGTCCCCGGGGGCGCATTGTCAGAAGTTTCTGAGCATGCTGTAATCAATAATCTGATATAACCTACAGCTCTTGATAAGCTGCCTGATTGAATGTGAAATCTGATTTGCAGATGTCGGGATGAGCTTGCAAGCTCGGCCTTGAGTTTCAGTCGATCAACTTGAGTTGCACGCAGATGTCAACATGACGACGGCTATGGCTCCTTCCGACCATGCAAGCCGTTTACAGTCTCATGGGTACATAGGAGTTTCAGCTGGAGCTAGCTCTAGTCCCAGCAGGCGAAGCACATTCCTCATGGCTCCTGCGTCCTCACCAGTAATGTCGCCCTTGTACTCCAGGTCGCAGCTGGTGTCGGATTCCAACAACAAGTTCACGGTTGAGGACTCAGGAGTCCCATCATCATCCTCATCATCGTTTGCGAAGACAATATTGAGTCACGGAAACACCCCGGCGTCTGCGTCTTGTGCAGTCTGGCAGAGCTTGACGTCCGAGATGATGCCTTCGTACTTCAATGCACCGGGGTCCGAGACAGTTTCCAATATTGATGGAATTCGCCGGTCAGCAGCTGCATTGTTAGATCATTCTCCTTCTCTCCGCAATTTCGACTCCCACAACAACAACAACAGGCCTTGCAGCGCGTTTCAAAACTCTCAGGGATCATCTTCTTCTCCCGCGGAGCTTCTGAGTAGCACCAGCTCCGCAATGGGATTCGGAGCCTGGCCGCAAAGAATGCCATCTGACTCAAATGCCATGTACTTCCAGGCGTCTTCGATGCCAGACTCCATGAATCCCATTCCAGCAGCTACAGTTCCTCCAGCTGCTGCATTGCAAGAAGGGAGGGCTGCAGGCCTTGTGACCACTTCCCATCATGGTTTGGCAACGAACTTCTCATCAGATCCAGGGTTTGTGGAGCGAGCTGCGATGAAATTCTCTTCCTTGAACAGCAATACAAACTCCTCCTCCCTGCAGCAGACTCCGTACTACACCACATGCATGGGCTCAAGCGGCCCTGCAGATTCCAGAGTGAAACCTGCTCGCGGTGGGAGATCGATAGCAGCAGCAGCAGGCGATGCAAATGTGAAGAAGCTCTCTAGATCTTCTTCCAGTTGCTGTTTGACGAGACTCAGTGCGCCGGTAGAATCGAAGTCGATGAGACAAAGTCCTGCAGATGAGACCAAGTCTCAGGCTGTAATGCGCGATGACAAGAACAAGCTAGATCAGGCAACTCATGGAGTGGGAGATGACACTAGTGTGACAATCTCGATGCAGGAAGCCTTTGAAGGAGCAACAGAAATTGGTACAAGAGAAGGACAGTCTGATCAGGTACTTCTTCTTCACTGATCGTACCGCAAACAAGTCTGTACTTCATGATTTTTGTTTCTCGCAACACGTAAGTCTGGCAGACGTCTGCCTTCTTCTTCAAGAATCACATCTGCAGCAATTTGATCATGACAAACTTTAGTTTCATCATCATTGGCAGCGGTCTGCTGCTGCTCTTCATGGCACTGAGGAGACGAGACTCAAGCGTCAGAGAAGCGGCGGGGAGTCTATCAGCATTGGAAGGGAAGAAGATGCCAAGAGTCTAACGACCACAGATCATCGATCCTTCAACGAGAAGACTTCAGACTATGCTGCAGCAGAAGAAGCTGATTTCAGTCCGGCCGGCGGCTCCTTGTCGAGGAAAGAATCGAGTTCCAAACCCCGGCCCGATCCGTCTAAGCAAGACTACATTCATGTGCGCGCAAGAAGGGGCCAAGCCACCGACAGCCATAGCCTCGCCGAGAGGGTAAGAAGAAACCGGCTCTGCCTTTCGAGAATTGATCAAGCCTCTCCTTTGTCCCGTCTCTGAGGGCTGCACCGGACGTCATGCTTCTCTTTTTCTTCTTTGCCCGCTTCTCTGTTCCGATGTTTGGTGCTTTGGCCGCTGGCTGCATCCGAGATCCCTGGAGCTCTGAACACGAGGCTTGTTTTGTAGTCGACGTCCAGTCGCGATGGGTTCATTCTTCGTATTTTTCATGCATTTGCAGTTCTTCCGGAGGAGGCTAACTGTGCGTTTTGCTAACAGGTTCGCCGAGAAAAGATAAGCGAGCGTATGAAGTTCCTTCAAGATCTTGTGCCAGGCTGCAACAAGGTGTGGAACAACACAAGTCTTGCTCCGCCATGGCTGTGTCTGCTACACTAGTCAAGAGTCATCCTAGTGTTTTCTTCTGCTTCCTCTCAATCTCTTCACAACGATGTAGTAAATGTTCTTGAACACTACTGACGCTTTCAGGCTTCTTAGACTCCTTCCCTCTTAAAGCAAGCAAATGGAAAGAGGATTACAAGTCTGCTCATCGTGAACACTCGATGACTCCATATGATTGTTTTTCTTGATGCTTCAGATCACAGGAAAGGCCGTGATGCTCGACGAGATCATCAATTATGTGCAGTCTCTTCAACGACAAGTTGAGGTAAGATTCAGAGATCTCATCTCTCTCTTTTGTTGAACATTCTTCGTTTTGCACTCGAGCACTGTGGACAATATTGTTCTCCATGGAATCGCAATACTTCTTCTATAGCAATACTTCTTGAACAAGACTCTCTGTTGGATAGATCTGTCGAGAGAAATAACCCGCTCGCGTGGTTTCGAGTCTTTTGTGCAGTTTTTGTCCATGAAACTGGCATCCGTGAACCCCCGATTTGCCTTCGACGACGATCATTTTCTCACTAAAGAGGTACACAGAAGATCTCACGAGTGGAAGGAAGTCTTGTCTTGTGTTTTCTCAGAAGGCAGACAACTTCCTTCTCACAAGACTTGTTGAGAGAAGAAAAGAATGCAGATTCCATTCTGAGATTTGGATTTCTCGTGTTTCGTGCTCGCTGCAGAATTTGCTGTCATCACATGCATCAACTGCACCGATGTTGATGATGATGATGATGGACCGCCCTGACTCCACCACTGTGTTGTCATACGGGCATAATCAACGACCGCAGCAGCAGCAGCAGCAAAACCACGTCCACAATCTGCAACAGCCGATTCCAGGAACTTCGACGAGCGTCGCCGCAGCAATTAGTGCGCCTTTGTTGTTCTCAGGCTTGGATGCTTTTGGAGACAATCTCTCGCAGGTAATAAAAAATGCAAGCTTAAGAAGAATTTGTCACTTGGCAGGAGAAATGTGCAAATCTTTTCTCTCTCTCTCTCTCTCTCTCTCTCTTCATGGCAGCGGAGTGTCTTCTTCTTTACAGTTAGATTCATTCAACAAAATTCCTCACAGTTTGTATTGAGTCAACAAACTGTGCAGTTGTCAAGTGCATGGGACAGAGGAGAGCTGCAGAGCTTGGTGCACACAGACTCTTTGCAATGCAGGCTGAATGCCTGCTGTCTCCCACAAGAATTGCATTGTACTGCTCCTCTTTCTTCACTAATAACATATGTCCCTTTCTCATGCCCCTTTCTTAGAGGAGAACTTCCCTTATTGAACTTTGAGTCCAGTCTATGCAAATGTGCAACAGGAGTATTGTGTTCTTGAAGGACTTTTTGGCTGCAATCGTGGACATACTGATTCTGAAGAGCAACAGGGTACTGATGATGAATCAGGTCAAATGCCAACAACAGGCCAGATGAAGGTGGAGCTATGAGGACACATTGAGAATGTCCAAGAAATCAAGTGCTGCTGTTTGCCAATGCCAACAAACACTCCACCAAGTGGAGAAGATGTGATGATCTCTCTCTTCATCATCTCATTCATCTTCAACATCAGAACACCCAATTGTGTTCTCCTAGAGAAAGCCTCTGCAAACGATGGTTGATGGAGCATTAGTAGACACATATACAAGAGCATACAAAGATCGTCATTGCTGGTGATGATATAGGAGAAACATTGGGGGGGAAAAAAGAGAGCCTGATTCTCAATTGAGGCTCATCTTAAATTGAAATTGCCTTCAAGAAGTTTGCACACACCCACCATTGCTCTGATGATATGTATACTCTTTACAAGCAGAGGCAGCAGCAGTGAGGAGGAAGAACAAGCACCCAAATAACTAGACTGACAGAAGACTACAAACAAACCATGGAGACAGGTGATCTTTTATCTATCCCGGGGACCACCATCACCATGCTTTTGTATTGCTTTTTGAAAGTTTCTCTTGGTCACCTTTCATAGACACTTCTTCAACATGGTGGCTTGTTCATAGAATTCTCGTGTATCACACGTCTTTTGTCAACATAATCCTAATCCTTGTATTGCTTTTGTGTCATTTGGAAATTTTGTTGCCCACTTTTCACATTTGATTTTAATCATTTGAAAGTTTCTATTGGCCACTTCCTACAAATTCTTTGCTTCAATTCAATGACCATAACCTAGACTAGAAAAAACATCTTTTTGGCAAAATGCAGTAATCTATAGTTCTGACGAAATGACTATCATCTTTAGTGAGATCATAATTCTTACCTGGACAAAAAAAAATTAGCAAAAAGAGGAAAATAGCATGTAATCGACGAAAGAAGGCAATAAAAAGTCATTGATTTTGGTGTAAACACATTAACACTTGTACACAACACCAAATTACAAGCATATATGTATGTAATACAACTATGAGTTATAGAGTAATCTCTACAACAACACATTGAAAGTAATGGAAAATTCCAAGTAAAGATTAGTAAGGACTTTGGACTTATGGTGTTGAGTGAATGATGATCCAAGTAAAGTACACAACACAAGTACAAGAAATTTTGGATGGTATCTATACCAAGCATGTTGAATGTTTTTATTCATCTTGGATTAGGGTTTAATGTTTAAGCTTTTTTTTTCCCACTCAAAAGAATCAACCAACAAGTAATTGTGTCACATTGTGATGCCTATTTTACAAGAGGAAAACTTTTCTTAAATATGTTAAGGTCTTCTTAGCTAGCAAGCAAATGATTTTATAAGGATGGAAAGTGAACATTATTAAAAACATAGTTGTTTTATTTTCCCCGACTCATTAATTAAGGCTCTACCATTAAAACACTGAGACAATGAAATTGCAATATGTTTTTAAAAATTGGAAAGTTCCATTGCAAAATATTTCACCCATGCAAATAGGCAAACTTCATGTCTTACTACAATTTGAATGTGATGCACAACTAGTTGTGTTATGGCTATAACCTTGACTTCGACTATTTCCAATTTCATTTGGCATTCTAACAAACTAGTACAAACCAATAATGTATAGTTGGAAAGCACATTTATCATTGTTTAGGAACAATGCTCCAAAAAAACATTCATGCATTGTGTTCTTGTAAAATAAGCTCTTTGGTTTCAACTACTCCACAAACGTAAAAGCTTTACCTCTAGTGAAATGTCAATGTAGAGTTAATTCATGTCTAAGAAAGTGCCAAGCCTTATGTTTGTAACTATCTTGTGCACCTATCAAACATATAGACTTGAATGATTTTGCAAAGAAATTAGCTTGCCCTTGTCCACTCAAAGAGTTTTAGTGGAAAATTCTCATTTCTTAACCTTTAGCCACCATTTTTTCAAAAAGTTGATTTGTGCAAAATCTAGGGGATCAATTCTATGAAATGTCCAAATATTTGACATCTAGCACAAACTTATGCATTCAAAACATTTATCTTCTTGCAAATCTTGCAAACAAAAGTTGTAAAGGTACAATATTTGAACTACGGCACTTTGCAAAGCTAGAGACCCCTTTAATGCCATGAACATTTTGCTATCTCCTTAGCAACAAAATTCATTATGTTAGCAGCAAAGTTCACTATATGGTGATCTATTAAGGGTGCACATTCACACAATAAACTTAAAAGTGGTTTTTTTTCTGATTGGCACATGAAAACTAACATTAAGAAAAAATAATTTCCAAAATATGTAACAATACAAACTACAAATTAAGATTAATGGTCAAACATCTTTTAAACTTTAAGTTGTAGAGTGTACATGCAAAATTTCATTATCATTGTCAATATTGACAACAATAGTAATGTGAGAATGGAGTACACATATATCGACTTGCTACATATAAATAAACCATGGATTAACTCAATGAGAACACCTTGGCCCTTTCATTTCAAAGTTCGTCTACACAATTTAGATGATAGAATTTTTTGGGAGGATGCTTACTATTGTTGTGAGGAATGATATATATTATAAATGAAAACACTCCACTTACTTTCTCCAATATGCCATCACCAATATGATAAAGGTAAAAACCAACATCATCTAAATGCACAATGATAAGACTTAATAATTAAAGCATACAATTTAGTTTAACATTTGTTATAAACAATATCCACATAAGGCTCAGAATTAAGTTGTAGGTAAAATACCTCCCAAAAATTCATTTAATGCAAGTTGCAACTTGAGCCTTGTAGTCATTGAAATTAAGAAAAATAAAAATAAAAATTTATAGTCTTAATTAAACATTTAATTATTCTTATCATATAGTCAAAGACTTGTATTATTTTATTTGTATGTCATATATGCACAATGTAATACTTGATGTTATTTTTTATTAATATGCACTATTTGGCTTAACCTTTAGTTATCATTCAATATTAGAGAGTGCATGGTGATATTCTTAAGTACTATTATTTTGATATTTCATATATTCAAATTTCAACATATTTACCATTAAAAACCTTGATGAAAAAAAAGTTGAAGACCATTTGAAGACTTGGGATTGAAACTTCTTAAAATTAATCTCTTTGGAGTGCATTATCTCAAACCAACAAGCAGCAAGTTACATTTATTTAAGTCAATATGCCTTTCCTAGGGAGTAAGGCCATAAGAAAAAGCTATGAGTTTCTTCATTTCTTTTTCATTTTTTTTGCTTGAATAAAGTGTAAACAACATTTACTTCACTTAGTCCCATCCCATTAAACTTAGTAGGAAAATAGAATTGTTGGGATTTTATAGTAATATTGACAAGTTGTTATTTATGTCTTGCACCATATTTCCACAAAATGAAACAAGCACTTGGTGCTTAAGGTAGGAAATATTCAGGTTGTATGTTAAATCAATCTCTTGAAGAGCCACAATTTGCTTTAGTTTCACAGAAATAATATGCAATGCAATATTCTATATATGTTTAAAGACAAAATATAATATGTCAAATATATGATAATGGACATATGAAATTGGAATGTTATGGTATTGAACAAACATGCTCAGAAAATATATATCCATGAAAAATATGTTAAAATATATCCATCTACAAAAATATAAGTGGTATTAAAGGTAATGCCATAAAATCCCCAAACTATTGTCATGAAGAGGGAAAACAACTTCTATTTGTATGGAAATGTTATAGTAGAACCATTTTTAAGGGGAACAACTATCATAATTTCATCAATATAAATGAATTGCATCCACCAATTGCTTGGCCCATGGGTAAAAACATAGTCAAAAGAGCCACCCAAGTGAATGGACACTCCTTAAAATTACATTTTTGTATGTTGGAAAGATCACAAGTGAAACATAATAGTTTGGATTATCTTTTTTTTTTGGGAATATTTTTCATTAATTGCAAATTTTACATGCTCAAAGCTTGACACAAATCAAAAATGTTTTTGCATGTTCAAAGCATTCAAACCTTGAAAGTGGATAGTCCTTGTTTTTTTCCAAATGTCCTTTTTTTTACCAGATATCCACCATTTTAACATTCAGGATTAAAAAGGCAAAAGGATTTGAATTGATGAAAATTATTTTTATAACCAATTTGGCACATTTGGTTCAAAAGTGTTTTTGACTCTAAAAATTATGGATTTTGAAAATGTGCCTTTCACAAAAGTTGTTCATGTTTATGTGATAGAGGGCATGAATGCATAATATATATGATATAAAATCAATTGGTAGTGAAAATATATTTATATATAAATTATTGTGTTAAAAGGAGTATTCAAAATATAAATTTTTAAATTATAAGCCAACATAAAAATGACACATGTCATGTGCAATCCTTGGAAAAGGACTTTTACCTTGGTGCCCTTGGTTCCTTTAACCATGTTTTCACCCCATGGAGGATTTTTGTTTTTAAAAATGAAAAATGTGGTAATAAGTTCAGATAAAAGTTGGGCAAAAATATGTATGAATTTGATTTTAGTTATGAGCCTATTAAATTTTTGTCTTTATGAACAATGATAACAAACTTTTGTGGCTCATTATAAAATCTTGGAATTTCTCCCACATAAGTGACAAGAGTGCAAGGAGGGGAATAAAAAATCATCAAGTCTAGATCTTCTAAATAAAAAGACAAACCAAGTGATATCATCCAATCTTAATGTTTGTTTTTAGATAAACTTTTAGTAAAAACATCAACCACCATCTTTAAAATTGATTTGTATTCAAGTATCACTTGCTAAAGTTGAATCTGTTCACATGTAAAATGATATTGAGTGTCTATGTGTTTGTTTTTTATGTGATATTTGGGGTTTTGAATGAGGGGCAATAACATTCCAATTATTGGCATAGATTAAAATAGGATGTGGTTCTCTTGGATAAAGCCATATATTCAAATTCAATGTTAGAAAGAGATATTAATTATGAAGTTTGTTTTCAACTTTCCCAAGATATAACAGCATTAGTTAACAAAAAACAAAATCCAAAAGTTGAGCACACAAGTGTCTTTATTGCTTGCCCAAACAACATTTAAGTACCCATACAAGATGTGTCCATTATTTTGTCCTTTATATTTGATGCCAAAGATAATGTAGCCTTGATGTAGCTTAACATGTGTCTTGCAGATTGCTAATGTATTTCCTCATAATTAAAAATGAATTGGGCAAAACCACTCACTATGTATGAACAATTAAAAAGAGTGTAAACAATTGCATACATTAAGTTGCCCACTACATGAACATAAGGTTTTTGTTGCACCAAAAGTTGAGTCATTGAATCTTTTACACAAAGATGAAATGAAGGCAATAAGAATTTTTTGGACAATCTTTTTTTTTTCCCTTGCTTTCATTTCCCCTTTAAAATGACAAGAATTCATTTGAATTTGATGTAGAATATTGTAACTTTCATAATAATTTAGTTCCTTTTTTTTTCATTAAAAAAATATTGTTTAGAAATTAATAGTTTGTTGGAAGGTAGTTGTAACAAGATAATAGGAGCAATTTGCAAGCAATTCATAAAGGTAGTGGCTTTAACGAAGTGAACAAATGGATGCGATGGTATTTTTGGTTGAAGGAGGTCCTTTCTAGGGATTGTAAGGTAGTTAGCTTCCAACCCCCCCTCCCATTTCTTCATTTTCACATTAACTATAGACTAAAAGTTCCTCTTCCTCTTCTATGTTTGCACTTTGACAATTAATTTTTAACTTGCGACTTCTTGTCTTGATAATGAGGGTTGTCAAACCCTTAATCATACATTCTTGTTTTAACAACTGATTTAAAACGAGTATATGGTGTAAGTAGGTGTTAACAACGATGCAATCATCAACATATACAATTATAATAACAAGTTGACCTTTGTCATAAGGCTTGTAAATGTTTGAATCAACCTTTGTCCTTGTAAAATGATGATTTGTTAAATAGGTATCTAGTTTTAATACCAAGCCCATCATGGTTGACATAATCCATAAATTGATTTGGTCAAATCAAATATAACATTTTGGTCCTACAAAATGTGAAGTCCATCAATGGGTGACATGAATATGTCTTTTTCTAAAACCCTATATAAAGATGTAGTTTTGATAGCAAATTGATGAACTTTTAAGTCAAATTGGACTACTAATGCCAATATAATCCCTTTTGATGTAATTTTTATAACACGAGATTTTTTTTCCAAAATCAATGCTAAAAACTTGATTAAAGCCTCATGCAACAAAACAAGCTCAAATGTATTTCTTCACACCTCCATCTACATTATATTTTATTTTGAAAACCCATTTACAAGTTATAGGTTTTCTATCTTTGGGTAATTCAGTGAATGTCCAAGTATTTTTTTTTGTAAAGACTTTAATTCAAAATCTATATCTTTTCTCCAATGCAAAAATTCATCATTGTCCAAGGCTTTTAATATGGATGGGGGTTCTAGTATGTGTGCTTATGCAACAAAAGCTTTAGGATGTGTCTTTTGTTTAAAAAATTTGTTGACTTTTCTACTTTTTATAATTTATATAAGTTTAGTAGGTGCTTGCATTTTCCTATGTGATCTAACATGTGTTATTTCTCTTAAAGAATCCTCATGTGTAGGTCTATTTATAATAATTTCATTAATGTGGCTAAGTTTTCAAATGGTTGAAGTAGGATCCAAAATTAATGAAGATGAATTTGAAGTTTGTGCTCCACTTTTTTGCTAAATTGCTTGAATTTCATTTGACTCAAGCATTCAATAGACTCATTATATTTTTGTTTGATGTGGTTTGTATTGATTGTAAATTTAGTTATGAAATTTGTGGTTGTATAGGTGATAGAATAAGTGGAGGAAGATTCATCAAATTAGGCAATTTATTAGGTGTCAATTGATAGTGTGGTGGTGTTCTAGTTATTATGTTGAAAAATGAATAATCTATTGTGTCCTCTTCAACTTGGTTTAAACTAAATTGAATCAATATTTGGGATTTAATGTATGACATCTCACTTAATGTACTACATCTTATAATGGGCATAAGCATGGTAAAGCATATAAAAAAGTGAATGTCTCCATTTTTATCTTGTGTCATGCATATAAATGCAATAAGGTGCATGCACTCTAGGGTACCTCATTTCCGACAACCACTCCACTCCTTAAAAGTCCATACGGTAATGTTAAAATGACAATTTATTTTGATATCATTAATTTAGTGGGGAATTAAATGTTGGGGTAATTGCAAAGTAGACAATCCATTTTTTGGTGTTGTAGAGGGAGTTTTTATGGGGTGCCTTTAAGTTTGGTATAATATGTGTTGAGGTTTGATTGAAAATTTTATAAAGGACTCATTTAATTAAACTATAACACTTAAAAAATAAAATTTTAAAAATTGAAGATAAAA
>Ga0209208_10008497_pt1 | contig 13681 bp, 13 predicted proteins | sample S1TSphfallax_3_FD_187694 | JGI IMG/M metagenome (GOLD analysis project Ga0209208, IMG submission 187694) | Host-associated microbial communities from peat moss isolated from Minnesota, USA - S1T2_Fd - Sphagnum fallax MG (SPAdes) (version 2) | ecosystem: Host-associated > Plants > Peat moss >...
TGGTCTTCCTTCACCTCCTTGCTTCCTTTTTTCTTTAAAGGCACGAATTTGAATCATTTGTCTCTTTTTTTTCGAACATGATTTCCAATTTGAATATTTTAAAACTTGTTCCTACAACTTTCCTTGGGAGGAGAAGAGTGATTAGTCCTAGTAGATGGTGAAAATAAGGATAATATATTGGATGATAATAGTACCTTTGAAAGAATGGAAATGAGTAGGTGTAGATTTGGAGCTTCAAATTTTAAAGAAATTTCATAAAACATATCAGGTTTTGTAACATAACTTTTAAAAATTTTAATGTAGAGTTTGAAATTTGGCGGGTAGGTGTGCCCTATGATTAACTTTTCAATGAATTAATGCAAACTAAATTCGAATTGAGTGTGTGATGATAACAACGTTTTAATTAAATGGAAATCTATTGTCAAATTGAACTTTTTGTTTTTGTAAAACCCTTTCGAGTTCTATGACACAATTTTTTATTGATTTAAGTGCAGGGCTTGAAATTTGATAAGTAGGTGCACCTTATAATGAATTTTCCAATGATTTAATGCAAGCTAGATTTGGATAATGTGTGATGGCAACAATATTTTGAGTGATTAGAGGTTTGTTGTCAAGTTTAGCATTATGTCATATAAATCTTACTATTTATATGGCTATTATGGTTGGTCTTGTGTTATTGGGGTTGTTGGTTCTTTTGATTTTCATAACTTTGACTTAGAACCCCACTCCAACATTTTTTTGGCACATTGAGATGTGCCAATGAGTAATTTGCAAGTGATCCGCTTCACATATGTCATGGTACAAACTACAAGGGCTCCTTTCCCATTGGTTTTCTCATCTTAGCCTTATTCCTCTTGGGCCCAACCTCCAAACATTTGGGGGTGTCCTATTAGATCTTATTAAAGGTATAAATCAAATTTTTTTGTATGATGACCAAGAGATTAGAAAGTGTGTCAAATCTAAATAGTGATTAAGTGCATATATGTTTCCACTTCCTCACAAGAAACAAACAACTCATACCATTCAACAAAGGCTTTCCAATCTAATGTGACATATGTTGTTGATGTGTAGGTAGTGGGAATGTATTTCAAAGTGTGTCTTGATGGAAAAGAGGGAGACCTACGCCTTGTGCTACTTCTAAAATGTGATGAAAATTGTAAGATTACTAATTGGTGAACTCAATGATAATATAAGTGTTGTAAATATTTGTTTGTGTATTCATGCACCAACTTTTGTATGCCACTTAAATATGCCTTCTTTGGCACTATTCCTAGATCTTGCAATTCATAATATTTACTTCTTGTTTGATCGCAAATGTAGTAGGATCTTCTACCTTCTCCTTGATCTCAATTTCAACACAAAATATTTCTTCTACCTCCTTCCTTAGCTTAAATAAGTAAGGATTATACCATCTACTTCCTTCTTGACTCAATTGCAACCAAATTTAAGTCTACTTTCTTATCAATCCCACCTTGTAGTCTTTCAAAGAATGATTAAAACTCTTGCAATGAACTTGTCGTGTTTAGATCTGACATATTTTGAATTAGTTGTTGTTATTATAGGAATTCTAAGTTAAGAATTTCTTTTGTCCCTAGCAAATGATTTTTGGTGGGAAAAATGGATTCATATGAAATGTGGTGGGACAATCTTGCATTCATTTCCTTGGTTTTTGTTCCTTGGTATTTAAAGCTAGCTCTTAATGGGTTGATTAAATTGTTCGTGGTTTTGGTGTTTAGCCCAAATTTGGGCAATTTATCTAGGAATAATTAGACAATAGTTCAATTTTGTGTTCTTGGATGTTATTTTCTATATACAAAATGTCTCATTTCTATGCACTTGATTACGATTTTATATGCTCAAAACTTCAATTTTGTAATCATCTCCTTGTCATTTAATGTAACCTTGGACCCCCATAACCAATCAAGATGTTGTACAAATTTGATCAAAGATTAATGGGCTCTTAAATTTTTTCACAATAAAGGATGATTGTCTTACATTTTATTATTGAACACCAAATTCCCCAAAAATTTTCAAAAAATTAAAAATTTTCACACAACTCACTTATGGGTGAATGATCGATCATAGATGAACTTTTGATTAGTCATCATTAAAGAACAAAACTAAAACCAATATGTTACATGGCTAAATTTTTTATCGTTGATGGGCTATTGATTAATGATGGGTTATTCACCTTATACGAAGGATTTTTTGGAATCCTTTGTATATTTGTCAATAACTTATTTATTTCACTGATGAGTAATTGAAATTAGTATATGGGGGAGATTTTTTGGAATCATGTATAGTCATCAATAATTTATTTATTCCCATGATGAGTAATAGTAACTAATATATGGGGTGATTTTTTGGAATCTTTTGTATGGTCATCAATAGTTTATTTATTCCAGTGATGAGTAATTGGAATTGGAATACGGGGGAGTTTTTTTAAATCCTTTGTATGGTTGTTAATAACTTATTTATTCCAATGAGGAGTGTTTGGAATTGGTATATGGGGGATATTTCTGGATTTTTTTGTAAGGTTGTCCATGGACCATTCCAAATACAAGTTTAGAAATAACTACCTTCTTCATTTTCAAGTTTAACTATTCCATTTTTCTTTTTTAATAACTACTTCCTTTTAATAATTATTTTATTCTATTAATTTTTTTAATAACTATTTCCCATCTTTCCTAGTAACTACTTTCATTTTATAACTACCTCGCTCTTTTACCCTATCCATCAACATGAATATGAAAAAACAAATTAACATGTGTCTTTTCATGTCCATGAAATGTATATAAATTTAATTTAAATTTAACATTGACATAAATAATGATGAAGTATTGAAAACCATATGAATAAGAAAAAAAAATGGATCATCAATAATAGTGCACAACAATGTGAAGCTTGAATTGTTTATGTCAAAAAGTTATAATGTGAGGGCAAAGTGTAAGGAAATGTTCCAAAAGATCAATGTTAATCCAAAAAGACCTTCCCATGGAAGTTTTTTGAATTAGTGCTAATATCATCAACAACTTTTCTAAATCAACCATTTAGACAAATAAAACACTTGGAGAAATTGTGTTGTGTATTTAGAAGGCACCTTATATCCATCAATTTCCCTCCTAGAAATTGGGAAGGATGTTATTCTTACTCCTCAAGGATGGGAAGGAAATTATGTTTACTTATAGGTGTAAAACCTTCCCACTATCGAGGAATAAGCATAAAAGCCCTCCCATTCATACACCTTGTGATTTACATAGGTTTGGTTCATGATAAAATTTGTTTCATGTTTTACAAGAGGCAAAGCCCATGGGTGGGGGACATTCCCCAAATGTGGGGCTAGATTTGGCTATCACCTTGTCCTAGGCCCGTTATATTGAAAATGCCTGCACCCTAGGGCTTTACCTTACATTTAGCAATCACTGTAAATTTTCACTTATGCCATTAAGGTGAGATGTTTTCATTACACATCATTCCATCATTGAATGTTGATATGGTGCAAATTAACACTAATGAATGATTGCACACATATAGATCAATGTTCAAAAAAGGTCTTATGATCAAACATCTAGTCTTGAAAAAAATTGTTCAATTCTTTTAAGGTATCCAAATGGAATGTTTATTTTGGTGTGCAATTATGGGTGTGGGAAAGAACTAATTTTTTAATTATAAAAAATACAATCATGTATATAGTTGAAAACAAATAGAGTGAAAAATATTTTTAGTCATTTTTGAACATTTGGTTATAAGCGTGTTTAAAAAAAATTCAAGAAAAATGTTGAAATGTTACAAGAAATTCAACCTCCTTCAAATATTATTCATGAATCCATGTGTTTGCACAACTTGCTCTTATTGCTTCGTTTATCTAAAAAACAAACAATGATGAAAAAACCATTAGTTGATTACTCCCAATCATAAGCTATGATATATATTAAATACCTAAATATTCAAAGGGAAAACAATATGAATAAGGTAATTGCAAAGGAAATCAAAGAAAGAAGACAAAAGGAAAAGGAAGTAAAGTGATTGGAAAAAAACAACAAATTTGGGGTCTACAACAAATCAAGCAATTCAAAGAGTTGTTAAGAAACTTGCACAATTTATTGTAACCTAGATTCTAGTAGCTAGTTATAAAGAAGGTGGGTGATAGGTACACCAAAATTTTCAAAAAGGCTTGCAAGCAAATTCGCAAAGGTACAAGGGCATGAATTTTCGATGCATAACACAATTTCAACAAGAGGTTAGACAACATGCACAATCTAGGCAACAAGCATGAATGTGTTGAGTAACAAGGTTGTTGCTTTATAATGATTATATGCATTGAAAATGAATGAAATAAAAGAATCTCAAACAAAGCAAAAGACAAACACAACTAAGAGAGTTGCAAAACACATCACAACAAATTAGAACACAACACCATGGTGATAAATAGGAATACCAAAAATATAGTGATTAAAAGGAACACAAGACCATGGCGATTATAAGGAACACCAAAATCATGACAACCTAGAGGAACACAAGAGAACATCAATTAGGAAAAACACAAGAGACCATCAATTAGGAAAAACACAAGAGCACAACGATAAAAAGAAGAACACTTTGCACCCACAAACTTTGATGAATGGGATGATTTCACACCCATTACATTATCTTCCAAGCCCTAAATTAGATGAAAATTTAGGCATATGTTTAAAAGTGAATGATTAATTCATCCATCATTGTTGAAAAAATTGTAAAGTCTAGTAGTTATCAACATATGATTGCTTGGTTTTAGGTGACCAAGTAAACTCTCATGGGTTGCCATGTGTATGAAGAGTTTTTTTTTTCTCATTTTTTTTCATTTGAATTTTAAAGGGGCATATCTTTATCATTTTCACATGTTTTGAACAATTTAAAGTCTTGTGGGTGCACCTTTTAATCCTTTACACTTTATTTACACCCCCCCCCCACAGGTGAATTGATTGAGAAGAAGGTGACTAATATATTAAGTGTTTAATCACTAGCCATTCCACCCTTGTGTTAATCTCCACTGAAATAAGCATAGGTTTGACACCCAATAATTATGTCTATTTAGTTTGCTTTTGTTAACCTTATTTACATTATAAACAAGGATTATAGGATTAATATTAAAAAATTACAAAATTGTACAACATTTGTGGAATAAGCTTATGCTTATAGAAAAAATAAATTACATGACCAATTATACAATAGGAATGAAAGCCTTGAATTGTTTTGAGGAATTAATTTCAATAAACTGGTATTTAAATATTATAATAACATCATAATCTTGTCCCTTAGGTGGAAAGAAAGAAATTGTAGCCAATGGGATTGTTCAAAATTTTGCATCAAATCATTTAAAAAGTTACTTTTGTGAACTAATATTTACATATTGCATGCAAATGACATGTAAATTGCAAGGAACTTTTCATGAAAATTTATATTTTTTACATATTATTCTCTAATTTTACTCAAGGGTTACTTACATGTTTCTAGCAAATTATTTATGTTGTTTGTTTGTCACATTGAGATCTCCCTTTCTCCCCCTATTTCAAAATCCAATATCTCCCACAAATTAAGTCTAAAAATTACAAAATCATTTTCAATAAATCCTACTCATGGTTATGGAGGGCTTTCCAACAATATCAAAGAACATGCCTCAATTTCCCTAATTTATTTATCATTTATTTTGTTTGGTTTCCAATATTAAAAATGTTCAATATTCAATAATTTCTCCATTGTAGGTAGAAGCATTATGAAACCACCTCTATGCACCCCTATTCATCAAGGACTTTCGAATGGTGCCAAGAGCATGACTAAAAGCATTGTGGTTTGGTATGAGGGATTTCAAGATGGCAAACAAACAAAGATTTCAAGATGACAAAATTGTTCAATATCCAATAGTTCTTGTACTGGACCATGGGTCTATGCATTTCGGTGTACCCCTACTCATTGAGAACTTTCTACTAATACCAAGCACATGCATGCAATGGGAGGTGCCATGGTTAGGGAGATCTTAATGCAACAAACAAACAACCTTCCTCAATAGATAGATAACAAGGTGGATGTGTAAACATTTTTCTGACTGATTTTGTCACCCAATATTGCAAGAGGACTAGAGACTTGCAGTAGAGCTTTTGCAGTTTTTCCACGAGGAATTGTCAGCAATCAAAACTCTCAGTTGAGAGGAATTTGTCATAGGAGTTTGGGATTTAGATTATGCAAATTGGGTTTTGAGTTTTTTCAGTGCTCATGACAGAAGCACAAAGTTGTTGCCATGAAATTTTCCTGCAAGTACAAGCTGTAAAGCAAAAATAATTTGTGATTTGCATCATCACAATAGCAACAAGAGCAAGTGCAATAATCATCACAATTCACTAAAGCCACCCCCCCAGCTGTCCGACTACCCTTTCATGGCTGAGCAGATGTTTTCCTGTGCATGCGCAGAGGCCCCCTGATTACAACCAGCATCAACACCATCATCACCATTCCCTAATTGCAATAGTGTGACAAAACATGGTATTTTTTTAAGCTCAAAAACCTGTGCTATGGTTTGCAAAACTTGCATTCACATCAACTTCAAAGGTCAAGTGATCTCTTTGTCTAGACATATTATGTTCCTCATCATTGCAAAATGCTTAGTAAGCAGGAGACATGGCTCAAATAGGGGGCAGAATTTGCTTGAATGCCTCGAGCTTGTGTATCCTGAATAGCATTAGGCTATTCAATTGTCATGTAAGCACACAAAAGAATCAGATAATCAGTGATCAGAGCCGCCGGGACCATTGGAAATTGTTTTGATCATTGTAGGTTGCAACATCATAGTCCTCATCTGAAGCATCTGGATCAAAATCCCCAGAGTCATGAGTTTTATCACTCTCTTCCTCAGATGGACCACCAAAGTCTTCTTCTTCTGGATAGTCATGGAGAGGGTTGTTCTCAGCTGCAAAAAAGATACATTTATTCTGAGTATTTAATAGATGGCAATTGTAATCATGCTGTATATGGATCACCTCCATGCAATACAACTGAGAAAACATCATTTCCAGAACCCCAATATCACCTGACAATTAGATAATGTCCTGGAACCCTTTCTAACCCCAAATAGATCAAGATTTTGAAGCAAATCTGTTACAGGACACTGCAAGAAACATCATAACTATACACATAATCGACTAAGTATACCATTGGAGTCCTCGCTATCATAATCTGAGTCATTCGGTTCTCGCCAGTCGTACCCTTCAGTTTCCAATATCTGCACCCTGCTCATCCATCCACACTCTTTGTGTTGGATTTCTCTTTTACCATGCAATTGGTCAGAGCTTTTGTAATGAGTTAACATCAACCAACAGATAGTCTCTACTGAGCTCTCTTTCAATACAATGTCTTTGGGTTGTAAGTCCCTCAGGTCTAGAACTCACGTGGGGTAGTCTTCATCTTCTTCATCAACTTCTGGCTCATTTGTGTCCTCCATCGCATAAACATCATATACATAATCCTCTACACATGCCACACTTGCTAGTTCAGAGTAGCATTTTGCAAACACCAAGGAAGAGGAGAGAGACCCACCCTCACATAGGCCTGGGTTTGCATGAAAATACTTTCATGAAGATAGAGAGCTCTCTCAGGGCTTTTGGAGAAACTAGTTTCTCAAAGCTACTAACAAGATTCAGTAACAAATAATTCTATGTCCTGAACATGAGATGCAAGACAAATTGCATGAAGCACCTTTTGTGTGAAGGCTATCCAGTGATGAGGCTATTTGTGCCTCAACATCAGCTGCAACCTCTGGAAGGCACTCATGCAGCAAGGGTAGGTAACTGGCCATAAAGGAATTCTCTGCCATTGCAGCTTCCCTGTCCATTGAGCACCAACACAATGTAAGAGTAGATGGTGAAATAGACATAGCAGTGTCATCTCTCCAATTTCAGAAACAACCAACCCTGCATAACAATTGCAGCCAATCATTATCCTAATGATTCCAACAGACCCTGGTGAATTGATACCATTGTTCTGCACTGATCTTAATAGATTGTAGTGAATAAAAATTCACCGTTTGGCCTGCTCCTGGCTGGCAGCCTTCTTTGCAGCTTCAGCTTCTACATCTATACGCACCAAGTCATAGAGATGGAAGAAATCATGCATGCCGTCCATGTGAGCGTCATCTGCAGCTACTCTTTCACCACCTCTCCGGCTCCTCCATACTTGCTCAAAACGTGCTGCCTTTGCAACAGCCTGCAAGATTTCCCACAGATTACATAAGACAATGAGCAAAGGAATTTCATGTGTTTCCTGTTGCATGCAGGCCTTCTACTTGGAAACACCACCCAAGCATTCCCACCACTAAATACAAAAAACGCATTTCAAGAACCTTGTAGGATGCAATCTTTGTTTGTACGCAGCACAAAAAATGTGTGCATTTTCTTCCCTATAGAATACTGACCAACCAATATTTACCTGCCAATATCATGTGCTGCAAAGATGAAATTCATATAGATAAAAGTGTGAAGCCAAACAGAAGGCTAGAAAGCAAGACAAACGGAAGGAAAACAAAGGTTAAACACATGCAAAGACAAAACCTCTGGGGACTTAGCACCCTCAAGAGCTGGGTGAATAAGAAATAGATATTTAGGGGTAGGGTTCAGGACCAAATTGCTGCACAGGTAGATGATTCAACCTGGACACACAGAATTTCTTTAGATTGCAACTTCTGGTCCAAAAGAGACACACAAGTGTAAAGCAAAACACACAACAGGAATCATAAGGAACATTCCAGTGAATGGAAGGAGCAGGAAAGCAGTGGTACCCCATGTTGTTCCTTAGCAGCAGCCAGTAAGTGTTCCTGTTTCTCCTGTAATTACCCACATACAGATCCACCATCACATTTGCCTGTCAGGATCCCTCCAAACTGCAGCTGATGCTAACACTGCTAGCCATCACCCCAGTATCCATTGCCCAAACTAAATCATTGCAAAAGAGGGTGACAGCAGAGTTTATCCTACAAAAGACTTGTTGATGGATGTCATGCTGCACCTTACTCTTCCAACTCTCCCGCTGCTTCTTCCGGCTCTCCCAAACATGCTTCTTGTTATTGACTTTCAACTGCCACAGCAGCACATTGCTGTCCCATTAAGTTCCACATCCTAGATGATCAGAGGAAAACAGTGATAGATATTCAATTTTCCTGTTACACCACCATACCCTAAAGAGAAACCTCTAGAGATCTTTGCTTGGGATTTCAAACAAAGAGCATATACAGCCTTGTGCAACACCAGTAACTCCTCGTCGTATAGATTGTATTGCCAAGACACTCAACATCAGCAATAGTAATGAGAGCAGTTAGCCAATACACTGTGTCTAGGGGGCGGGGGTGGAGGGATTACCAGAAGAGATTCATAAAGTGGCACTCCCTTCTCTCCTGAAGGACTGATTGTTTCCACCCTCCGGAACAGCAACTTCTTTGAAACATCTTCAACTGCACATTAGTGTAAGCCTCAGTTAGTCATAAACCCTAGCACGTATGTCTTCTTGTGAAAAAAAAGTGCAAAAGTGCAAGAATTTATCATGAGCACCTGGAATCAAAACCTTATGCTGTGAAGGAATGCATACACCATGAAGAAAATGTAAATGGGTGGCAGGATGTGCCTCGAGAGCTCAATTTCCAAGATAGACAAAATGTTGGAAGCAAGGGCAGAGACACGAACTAGCCAGAGATAGATGAGGTTCTTTGGAAGATAATGTCAAGGTGCCAATGTCAGGTTCATGGCGCTTGCTTGGACGCTCGCTTACCTCCAACCCTGCTCAGCACACAGTTGCAAAAAAATCAAGTCCAAAATGGGAACACAAACCCTTGCTCAACAATCAGAGATTGTTGCCATTGCCATTGCAGTGATGATGGCAATCTGTGCAGTGTTGTACAAAAAACACTCCAACAGAAGTGCAGCACCATCCCCCTGTGGAATCCACATAGCTGCTTCTAGAATTGATTCTGTGCATTTAGAAAAAAACACTGCTGAAAGAACAAACTGTCACTAAGAAGAAGAAGAAGAAGAAGAAGAAAAAGAAGAGAGTTGTCTTGTCTTTTCTTGTCTTACACAGAGTATCAATAGGTGCCTGCTCTCTTGCCCGCTTCACACGCACCAGTCTCGGCTTCTCTGCTTGTTGTTGTAATGTTCCTCCATCAGCAGCAGAAGCCATTCTTGCTGATACTTCTTCCTCTGCCTCTGGCTCTGACTTTGGCAACGAAGAAGAACTGGATTGTGCAAACGGCGGCGGCTCCTCCTCAAGGATTGTTGACGAATTACTGTTGTTGTTGTTGCTGTTGCTGCCCTCCTCCATCATATGCAGGATTCTTGCTGCACATGCACAACAACAATAACAACAGTAGTTGTTTCACAGCAAAGAAAGTTGTCGCAAACCCCGCGCAAAAACCATCCTCTATTGTCTCTACAACACGACAGTGTACTACAATTGCGATTCTTCTGAGCGAACTCGCATCTTCCTCTCTCTCTAGGGTTCGTAAGAAACAAACTTCTTCTCCCCCTCTTGTTCCTCTTCCTCCTCCTCCCTACCCTACTTTTTCTCTCGTATAGGTTATCTCCTCTCTCACAGCAGAAGAGAAACCGTCACTACAATATCATCATCGCGTCTTGAGGATTTCGGTAGAGAAGAAGCGCACAAGAGATCCCGGTGAGTTTCTTCTTCTTCTTCTTCTTGTAAAACTTGTGTTGGGTCATCATCTCATGTATCCGGCAGAGCTGCTGCTGCGATGCAATGTTCGGCCTCGTTTGCATTCTTTTGTCTTTGCAGGAATGCAGAGAGAAGGTAAATCCGTTTGAGCTTGGCAGATTCGGTGAGTGCAAAGAAGCACTAGGTCCATTCTCAGAGGTGATTTCTGCAACTTGGATGTGTGCAGGATGTGCTTTAGAGTGCTTTGGAATCGATTAGGACTATGGCAGGACTCATCAAGAACCTCCGTGTAACACAGACAGGAAGCGGTTCACGAACTCTGCAAGAGGCTCATCGACGATCTATGGACTTCTTCAGAGAGGCCTGTAGAGCATTGCCTGCTATTATGGACCGCTACAACTTGCAGGAGGTCACCACACTTGCAGATCTGCGCTCAAAGATTGCTGCAGAGTTTCGGAAGCATTCCAAAGTCTCCAATCTCAAGGTAACATGAATGCCCATAGGAATGTCAAGGAATCTCAGATTTGATGATGATGATGATGATGATCATCATCATCATCAAGAAATCAACACATCTATGTGCTGTCTGTATGGTATGCTGATTGATGGGTACTTCTTTTGCTGCAACTGTATTGCAGGTTGTGGACATGTTGGTGTTCAAGGGGCAAGAGGAGCTCCAGTATTGTGTTGACCATTCGAAGCAGCGACACCATCTTCTCGGTCAGTACATCATTGGAAAGGAAGGGTTAGCTGGTGATGTCCACAAGCTTGGAGAGACGGATCATGGAGAGTCTGAGTTTTTGAAGAACTTCTATCGAGGCAACAACTGAGGAAAAATCTGTATACCATGCTACAAAATTTCATGATCCTTCACTCACTCACTCACTCCCTTTCACAAAACCTATGATTCCTTGCTCACTGTTGTTTGATTTTTCGTGAAGAGGACTTGAACCACAAAGATGTGCAGAAGTTTCCTTGTTGCTCATTTAACAATTTTCACTTTTTCTTATATTGCTGTGCATTTCCATGTTGTTGGTGGTGCACACTTCAAGAAAATGTAATCCACTCTCCTGGAACTAGTGTGCATTGATTGTTGCACTATGATCTTGAAGAATAACACTCTGTGGCAATGCTCCTGTCATTGCAACACATTGTTTGTGACTTATGAATTTGTCAGTTGAATAACATTCCAGATCAGATTGAGCTCTGGAAGAGTTGATAGCTCTGAGCAACACAATGGAAAATGTTGCATGGTCCTCAATTGTTTTTGAGTCATCTGTTTGCATTTGCATTCAACTATTTGGAATTGTTTTTGTCTTTTCCTGTTGATATGTTCTGAATCTGGCCCATGGATTGGTAGTAAGAATGTTGTACACTCAACATGGGCAGCTTTGTCAGAGGTTTCTTTCATGACTCGAATGTGTGATTTTTACAGTGTGAAGGAAAGTTTGCATAAGAAGATTTTGTGCTTTTTCCTCTGAAAGCTTTTGTCATTTGGCTTCTGAAAGTTTTGGAGAAAGAGGGACCCGAGTTTCTGAACCCAAGAGAAATGAAAGAATGGATGGCCTCATGTGTCTGTTTGTTTGATTCACTGTTGAGTTGATGATCTGTTCTGAATCCAGTCATGGGTTGGTTGGTTAGAACATACCAAACATGGCATTTGTTGGTTGTCAGAGGTTCATTTTCTCAGGATCCAAATGTGCTCTTTTTACAGGTGGAAAGAAAGTTTGCACATGAAGAGTTCATCCTATTTTGCACTGGAAGTTTTGTGTTTGGCTCCTGAAAGTCTTGGAGAAACAGAGACCCAAAGTTTCCGAATCCAAGAGAAAGGAGAAAAATGGATGGACTGATGACTGTATGTTGGTATGATCCACCAGTGTTTGTGCATGGGCAAATTCTTGCTGTATGCCCAAATTGTGAGCTTCCAAGCATGAATGGTTCTTGACTCCAGTGAACACTAGTGATGTAATTCAATTAGCTGAAGAGTAAGGTGATGTGAAGTCTGATGTTTACAACAAATGGGTAATGCTATCCGAGGAAAGTGTGGCAGCAGAAACTCAGGATGCAGATTTTTTATAAAGGTTTGCTTGAATGTTGAGCAGATTATTACATACTTATTTACACCCACCATAAAGTCAGTGGGTAGTCATGGCAGCTTGCCACTGCAATTCATGGTGATTAAGGTGATGGTCTAACACTTTGTGAGAGGAACTCTATAAAGGTTACGACTGCACTCATTGTCAATGTATCTTCAAATTGTTGTGGTAGAGATTTCTCTGCAATCTCATAGATATGCAGTTGGAAGCAAAACTCCAAACACTTTTGAATGTTGTTTTTGAAAGCTAGCCAGGAGTAATCTGGTGAAGGAATCTGGTTCAGTTTTGTGCAGAAATTTATGGTTTTTAAGATAATCCTGCAGGTGATCTGGGTAAGAGAACTTCACAAGGTGTTTTACTAATGTGCCCTACCTTTGATTGCCTTCTCATTTGCAGGCTCAAATTTAGTAAAAGAAGACAGTCTTTTAGGGACTCGCCCTCATAGACCACACCCTATCTCATCTACCCACATGGTTGGCGTTGTGCTGTTAGGATTTTGTAGGCTTGATCTGTGTGTTGTGGCATGAATGGGGGGTTGTAGACTAAGTGTTACAGCAATGGAATGCATTTCTTTCTTGTCAACCAATTCTTCCATTGTTTTTATGGGTGACTTTTTTCCTTTGTCTTGTGAATGTTTGATTGTTAGAAATCAAATTCTAAGCATTTCTTTATGAAGAGCAAGGGAGGGCCCCTAGCATCCAAGCACATGTGAAGCTCCTTTCCTGAGTACCTTGTAAGATTGTAAGATTCCTCTGTTGCAAAATTAGGTGAAAGTAGGTTTAATTGTAGAATTATAATTTGCTGCTTAAGCTAATTAGGTTTAGAAAATTACCACATACATACATACATACATACATACATGATTTGCCAACTTTCTTATTACACATGTCTGACTATTT
>Ga0209208_10008498_pt1 | contig 13680 bp, 6 predicted proteins | sample S1TSphfallax_3_FD_187694 | JGI IMG/M metagenome (GOLD analysis project Ga0209208, IMG submission 187694) | Host-associated microbial communities from peat moss isolated from Minnesota, USA - S1T2_Fd - Sphagnum fallax MG (SPAdes) (version 2) | ecosystem: Host-associated > Plants > Peat moss >...
TGCCCATTAGGAATTGAGACAATATGAGGTAGCCCATCACACTTTACATTGTCTATACCATTTTAAACTATTTTTTATTTTCATTCACTCTTTCAACCTCTTGCATATAGGATTATTCTTGCTATTTGTATAATCAAATTGCATTCTTTCCCCCTTTACTACTAATTTTTGCATGATCTATACCTCAAATTGGATTCTCTCCACCCATATTGCCTCATTACATCCTTTCTACCTCTACCACATGTTTGTAATCGTTAAACTTCTATTTTACAATGGCAATAAGAAAATTGACATGAATTGTCACACCAAACACTTAAGAATCTATGATCAAATATATGTTAATCTCAAACATACAAAATAGAATATGTGAGATGACAAAATAAACCTTTGGAATATCCAAAAGATGACACCTGACTAGTCCCCCTTCAGCATTTGCTAGAAATTAAAACATGGGGAACAAAATGGAAAACAACGATTGACAAAACAAATGAATGGCGACATGGTAATGGGCGAAAGCCAGAATAGACAAGGAAAAATTCACATTATTCAAAGAAACTATAAACATTTCCAAGGGGGATATGGAAGATTACAATTGAATGATGTTTACATATGCCATGGACTTCTTGAAAGAACACATGAGTTTGAAAAAATCGATTTAAAAAAGATTTAACAAGCTTATTGAATGATTTATTGACACAAGGTTTGGTAACCCTTGGCAACTTGTTACCAATGAAATTCATGAAACCCCAAAGACAATTTTATGCAACTCAAGGCAGGCGAGCTTGGGTGCCACAAGAATTTTAAAACAAAATGTTAAAACATCCAATGAATCATTGGATGATAAGGTTGGCTCCAAAACCACGAATTGTGTACAATAATAAAAAAAAATGACATGTCAACAAATAAATAAAGAACCAAAATCCCATTGTTTGTATTAAATTGTGGTTCAATAGACATGTTAACATGAATATTTGTTCAAAGTATGTGATTTCAGAAGGAAATATTTTGTTATGAAAAAATGAAATAAAATCAAGGTTGAACTTGAACATTGAAGTTGATCATTGAACAAATGTGTTGTGATTGTTGAAACAAATAAGACCAATTAAAATATCATATCAGGACAATAGATGATTATCATAAACAAACAATGAAATACATGATTTTGTGGTTATTTAAACACATGTAGTTATTATGCCAGTTAAAGTTGTTTTGGCATATGCTACTATTTCAAATTCACGAGTCCCAACCAAATGGTCCAATAAAAACCAATGGTTGTCATGTTAGATTTAAATTCAAAATTTGAGTGGACAACTATTAATATGTCACCAATTGGACATGTTCCCAAACATGGGTTATTTTGTACATTCAGTTTAATTTTATTTTGAAGTTGAAAAGTTCATTCAAATTAACCTAGGATAAAGTTTCTTCATTTGCATCATGTCACGATATTCGTATACACAACACTTTTGTTGAACACCACCAAATTTGGATTTGTACCTATCTGTTGAAAAGTAAATAAAAAAATGTAGATGCAAAGTTCAAGGTAAAGGTTGGATACTAAGCATTTATTAATCACTTGCAAGATTACAATATATATGGGATAGTGATCAAAATGTTTATCCCAAAGTTTCTAAACAACTTGCCACAACCACTTGGAGACAATCCATGGTCAACATACCTAATAAATAGAAATTTTAGAACACGATTTCATCGATAGTGTGATTACTTACTAGGATTCCAAAAGCCCAAAAAAATAGGTAACTCAATCCTAAAAAATAAATGGCTATGAAACAATTTGCATGTAGAGGATGATCCATATGAAACACCAATATTTACTTACAACAAGGAAATGGACCAACAAGTGGCGACCCATCATTACACCAAAATGTGTCTTAGTTCATTTTAAGTTTCATTAAATTTTGAGTGTATTTGGACATGTTTACCATGGTGAAACTAGTTAACCCCCTAGTGAACATAGACTAGTTGTTACGGACAATGAATTTGTCCACTAGTACTTAGTGAAACAGGGTTACTTTCAAGTGAAATATGAATTTACCAAGCCATTTCATTTGTTAGTTAATTAATAAGGTACCATGGAAATCAACTAAATCTAAATCATTTAATATTTAATATTATTGATAATTTCATCATTTTTCAACCTATTAATTATTGACACGTGTCACTACTTATGTTAGGTTTAAAACTTAATTTAAATACATAGGCCATGTAATTAACATAAATAGGCACCTACTTTAGGGAACTACATAGGAAAATATTTGGTTAACTCACCACTATTGATCACAAATACACCATTTGTGAAGTTTGATCCCTTAACCTCTAGGATGGAAATAAACATCTCTAACATCAAGCCACCACACTTATTGTGATAATGTGTTACATTACATTATATTTACTAAATACTTCATTTTAAACATTACAAAAACATGAACTTTGAAATTTCATATATTATCAAAATTTTGTCCAAATGAAATTATTAAAGTTTTTTTAAAAATTTAATAATGTACATAATTAAATTTATTTCTTTTGGAAAGTGTAAAATTGTTTGAATAATTTTTATAAAAAAATAATTATTCAATAACATTTCAATCACCATTTTTTTGAAAACCAATGTTTAATAAATGGATAAGATTTTTTCTTAACATAACAATACTACCTATGTTAGGTTACTTTTAGTTATTATAAATTATTTTTCGTTGTTCTAAATTATTTCACCCCACATTATTTACAATTATTTATGGTTATTTTAAATTATTTTTGGCTATTTTTAGTTATTTCACCCTAGGTTACTTTTGGTTATTTTAAGTTATTTTTTGTTATTTCGACTTAGGTTATTTTTTATTATTATAATTTTTTTAATATTCTATATTATTTTGGCTATGGTAGGTTATTTCACTTTAGATTATTTATGGTTATTATAATTTTTATTATTATAATTTATTTCATCTTAAGCTATTTTTGGTTATGTGAAGCTATTGTTTGTTACTTTTGACTATGGAAGGTTATTTCACCTTATGTTATTATTATTTATTTTTGGTTATATTACCATATGCTATTGATAGTTATTCTATTAGTGGCTAATGGTGTAGATTTTATTGGTGGCTATTGTTGGTTATTTTATAATGGTTATTGGTGCAAATTCTATTGGTGTCAATTGTTGGTTATTTTATTAGTGGCTATTGGTGCAGATTTTATTGGTGTCAATTATTGGTTATTCTATTAGTGCATATTCTATTACTGTCTATTATTGGTTATTCTATTGGTGCCTATATATTCTATTGGTGGCTATTATATTGTGGTTATTTTATTGGTGGTTATTAATGGTTATTCTATCAATGGTTATTGGTAGTTATTATATTGGTAGTTATTAATGGTTATTAATGGTTATTTTATTAATAGTTATTGGTAATTATTCTATTGGTGGTTATTAATGGTTATTAACGGTTATTCTATTAATGGCTATTGGTAATTATAGATGTTGATGAATTGATGCAAGAAGGTTGGGGAAAAGTCTAGTGAATATTAACATTACCTAAGTATAAATCATCTACTTACAGAATTGGTTACCAAGGTGAAATCAAATATCAACTCATTTGAGGTTCCATATGAATCACTTCAAGCATCTAAACCATTGTTTTTTTTTAAATGTCAAGTTTTATTGGCAAGTTACATACAAACCCATTTGGAGAGATTGGCGGCATGTTGAAAATGTGAAGAATAAATGGTTGTGGCTACCATTTATTTTAGAGGGGAAGATTGCAACTCTTTAGGCAATTGGGTAGTGATTCAAATAGAATTTATATCCTATGTATTTTGGTTGAAAGTAGTTATTAGGAATGGATGTTAGTTTTGTGTCTCCACACAATTATAATGTCAATTCAAGATTGAATTCATAGAAATATAATCGAACAAATAAGTATTTATTACAATTCTCCACCCAACCATAGGACTACAGAAATGTTCATGATTTGCAATAAAGACAAGATGTGAAAAAACTAATGAAAATATAAAGGAACAAGAAACTATAATTGAAAATCAAAAGGATTCCACCTTGAAAGGAAAAAACAAGATAAGTCTAGACTTTATACATGTATTCAAAAAAGGCCTCCAAGGTTAAGGAATGTCAAGTTTTTTGTGATTAATTATGGCACTTTTTGTAAACATCCATTAGTAGAACATTCTAAAATTGCTCAAATGGGATAATGCCAATGGATTGAATCTTTAAAAAATCATGCACTAGGTTAGGTATTACATTATCCAATTCCATAGACCTAGGAAGACACAATAAGATGGAATTTCCTGAGAATTCAATAACATTCAATTAAAAACATCAAGGTATTAGTGAAAAACAAAGATTTTGACGATGATTCAAAGTTCAGTGACTTACTTATTCAAATCTATCATCACAAAAAATTTACAAGCTTCGTGGGTTCATTTTAAATTTGTGTAAAATCTATTATTTCATAGGTTTGTATTGTTTAAACATGAATGTTGTGCATTATTTAAACACGAAAGTCATGTGCACAACTTTCATGTGTAAACAACATGAATAGACATATAACATCAATGTTTAAACAATACAAATAAAAATATAACATTCGTATCTAAATAATGCACATACATTGATGTTCAAGCAATATAAATAAATGAATGACATTCGTGTCTATTCCATACAAACTTATGAAAAATAGATTTCACATGATTATTATTGCCAAATTGTGACCCATGAAATTTGTGATGATGGTAGTGAGTAGTTCCATAAGACCATGGGATGTATCCAACACAATGGAATCCACCAAGATGTGTTAAGAGACCTCATCATTGTGGACACGTTAGATATAAGGCGGCTAGGCTTACAACTCGTGATTGCCATCCCACACAAAAAACATACAACGAAAGAAAAATCTTAAATCAAGATTTTCAAAAAGGAAGCAAACTTCTCATTCTCCAATCTCTAGTGGGCATTCAAGCCCACTTGATGTGCCTCCAAAAAAATTTCCTCTCCTCTTCAGTTCAATGTAAAGACATAGAAAACCTTGTTTCCTTTGCAATAACTTGTCTAAAACACATGTTCCATCTTCAAGATGTCTATCTTCAACATAGGATGCACAATTGGCATCAAGATCATCTTGCACAACAACATGTTCATGTTCATTTGCACTTTCCGTTTGGGAGTCATTTTGTGCTCGTCAAGGATCTCCATGTTATTGAACTTGTCAGTCTGGACAACTCGGATTGTGATGTCAAAGGACATGGTTTCAATAATTTAAAGAACATACAAAACCTATGAATGCTACACACAAAAATATCAAATAATCAAATTCACAGTATGATTGATAATAGATTCAAAAAGAAATTGAATACAAACTTGCATGATGTCCATATTGTGAATGCTAATGGGTGCCACTACTAAACTCGTGAATTGCAACAATAATAAAGAAAAAAAAATTAAATGGAGACAAGATGGAGCTTAGGCACGAGTTTTAAAAACATGGTCAAATTATTCTTAGTGTTGAGGATAACTAGTGAAGATATGCAATAATAAACTTAGAAAAAAACCCAAGCCCATGCTTGGGACTTTTTAACCCTAGCCAAATTATTTTTGGCCCCAAAAGTACATCAACAAGAAGCAATAAGAAAGAAAAACATCAAACTTGTGTTCAGGTCCTTTTTGGACCCGAGCCCAAGCTCATGTTGTTAAAACCCCAGCCAAGTTACTTTTGGCATAAAAAATAATTTAATGAGGACATGACAAAATGAATGAAAGACCCCAACTTGGGTTCAGCTTGCAAGCTCAGTTGAACTACTATTGAAACCAAAAGTAGTTCGATGAAAAACTTAAAAAACAAAAAAACAAAAATGAAACTTGAACTTGGCTTCAAATTTGAAAAGGACACGACCATAAATTCGAGTTACTACAACCATCACCAAACTCTTCTTGGTGCCAAAAATAACTTAGTGAGGACCTAAAAAAAAGAACCAATAAAAAGACCCAAGCTTGGGCTCGGGTTTTGTTTGAACCAAGCCTAAGCTTCGATTCTTCCTAGCATTTTCGAATTATTCTCAACATAGAAAATAGCTTAGCAAGGAACTTAGAAAACAAAAAACAAAAAAAACCTAAACTTGGATTCAAATCCAAAATGAATTCAAGGCCAAGCTCGAGTTCCTACAACCATAATTGAATTATTTTTGGTGTCGAGAGTAGTTCGACAAAAAGCTCCGAAAAAAAAGAAAAAACCCAAGCTTGGGTTGTTACAACCATCATTGAAACAAAAACAAAGAAAAAATTTGAACTTGGGCTTAAGTTCCTGTAACCAACATTGAGTTATTCTTGATTTTAAAATGGTTTAACAAGGAGTTCAAAAAATAGAAAGGAAAAAAAATCTCAAGCTTGGGTTTAAGATGCCCCTTGAAACACCTCGATAGACTTAATTGCGAATCCAAATGTGAAAACAACAAAAGGATAAAGAGTTGGGCTACACTTCTTAATTCACATCACTTCGGGGGTAGAGGGGCATGCTAGAACTCTAGGGTGGGAACTAGGATGAATGGCAAGTAGGCCAATTATTCACACGGACCTGCACAAACCAAACAACAAGTTGATTAGTTTGTAGTTGGAGCACTTTTGGTGCACAGATAAACCATGGGCAAACACAGACTCACAAGATTCACCACGGCTCGGACTTGAGGCGAAGCCACCACCTTCCCCCTTATAATATTCTCTATGCCTGTCCATGGAACCTACATCCAATTGTCATTTTGTCTCGGGACTCCCAAGTTGGGAATCTTGAAATTCTTGAAATTGGAACTCTCGAAACTTTAAAAGCCCATAACTTCTTCTATAGACCTTCGATTGAGGTGAGGTTTAAGGAAAAGTTATAGTTTTTATCAAAAGCTTTCTAACAATGTGTGTCATGTCACTTGCACACAAGTAAATCAGGGCGATCCTCGACTTTTAGTGATCAGAAATCAAATTGGCAATTTAACTCTCAACCCTTTTTTTGGCCGTAACTTATGTTTTAAATACCCAAATGAGTCATGCAAGCCCATTTCAAACATTTACATTTTAAAATCTTTTCAATGGTATAAGGAACTTTTCAATCTAATGACTTTTGACCCCTATAATGGCCCTCTAAAAACTTGAAAGTCCATTGAGACTCCAATTCCCAAAGTGGGAACTCATTTCGGAATGGCCATCTAAAAACTTGAAAGTCCATTGGGACTCCAATTCCCAAAGTGGGAACTCATTTCGGAATGGCCATCTAAAAACTTGAAAGTCCATTGGGACTCCAATTCCCAAAGTGGGAACTCATTTCGGAATGTGAGGGTTCATTCCCTCACATTCTCCTACATTCTTAGGAGGATGAAATGTGACTCCCTGGCTTCACTCTCGGCCTACACCTTTGCAAGCCCTTGCCTTGGTTGTGAACCCAAGACTGAAGTTGTGACAACTTGGGTCCTTTTTGGACCCAAGCCCAAGTTCAAGTTTATACAACCATCACCGAACCATTCCTGATGCCGAAAATAGCTTGATGAGGAGCTTAAAAAAAGGAAGAAAAAAACACCCAAGCTTGGGCTTGAATTGCTACAAGCATTGTTGATTATTCTCGATGCCAAGAGTAATTTGATATTATGAATAAAATATTAATTGAAATATTCATAATATCAATTAATATTTTACTCATAGGTTAGATGACATTGATTCCATCCACTTCCTTGCTTGGATACAAATTCTTTTATGCTCCTCACCTCTATGTCATTGATTACAATGGATGAATATATTATGTTGTGCATAGATTCCAATTAATTTCAAGAACGATGATTCATCTTGGGGTCCACAAACATCATGTTGCGATTGGAAAGTGCATGGAGTCTATGCATGAGATTAAAAGCTTGAACGTAAAGGAAGTGGATCGCATGCTTGATGCGAAGATATTTTCAATTTCCTTGGGTGCGAACAAGACTTTTTTTACTAGGCATTTGTTCAATGAGATGCAAGTTGTTGGCTTATAACTTGTGGTGCAAGAAGGTGAGACGCCATTCCATCTTCAAATTAACACAACAACACACCAACAATTGGGAGGTTGGCATCTTACTTCTCCAATGAATTATTTCCCCCCTTGTTGATGTCCCACCACCTAGGTATGGATGAATTTACAATATTCATTATGATGACAAAAAATATGATGTTGCTATTGGAAATTTCCCTACAAATGTTCATGTCTATACTTTGTCACAATGTTGGTAGTTTTTTTAAGTGTCAATTGGGCATATGTGCAATGTAAACATGTGTATCACATTTTGCAAATGATTATGTTTTATGGGTTCATGGAAAAGTTCATTCATCACTATACATGGAATTGGGATGAAGTTTAGTGTTTGTTACTACATTCTAAAGCCTTTGAACTTTAATGATAATACATCACAATTGCATCAAATCAAATCAATCATGATTTTTTCATACACAAAACTTAATATAGTTGGTTAGATTATGTAAGAAGTTTAGATTTTGGTTATAACCTAAAGGTTTTTTTTTGTTGTGTATTATTTCAATCATTCTAAATAGATGTGTGTGTATATATATATATATATATATATATATTTGGTGGTGAATATATATTAACGGTGTCGCATAAAAGTGTTTGGTTTCATAAATTTATTTCCATCCAAACCATGATTAATATTAACAATTAAACCTTTGATAGTCATAATGTGCTTCCAATATATTATTTATTTACGTATAATATTGTAGTACCTCACCCATTTCAACATTTAAAAAAATGACATAATTATTGTAAAAGAGCCATAAACATTTGAACATTGGTTGCACTAGGGATGATGAAATGCATCCTTCTATTTTCTTTTGCCTTCAAACCTTCACATGATGCTACACTAGATAGTTTTGTTGGCCAAACCCATGTTCAAAATCAATAAACCATTGTTAATCTTGAAACAAACCATGCATGTAACATGGTAAAATATTCCATGCCAAGTCATGGAATATTTTGCCCTATCGCATAACATTTTCACATGGCAAATGAATATATTAAGAATATTTTATGACATGGCATGGAATATTTTTCAAAGAATCCTTCTTGCTCATGTGAATTTGTTCATTTGTTCATTAGCTAATGTCATTGATATAAATGGTGCAACTCAATTAGAATTTTATCAAAACAAGTAATTTAAATTATTATGCAACTCCATTACAACTATACCATAACATCATGTTGACATTATTAATTTTCATCCATCCAATAAAATTTGACATGTCGCACAATGAGGATTTTTGGATACTTTTTTTTTTTTGAAATATTTGATCTCCATTTTCTATTATAATTGTTAATGATGGTCTAAAATTATGATACATGGTACAATAAAAAATTGTTGCATGGCATATTAATGGAAATTTGAAAAAACATTAAAATAAATATTTATTTTAATAACTAGGTAGGTCGATACACATCGATAAGTAGGTAGGTTGGTAGGTCCTAAAATTTACATTCACTACTACAAAATGTGAATGTAGTTCATTAGTCCTTGTTCACTAAACTAGTGAATTCATTGCTTCCCCATTAGGTTTTGTTCGCTATAACTAGTGAATTCACTCAAAATTTAGTGAAATCACTTGGCGTATAGGGACACTTCTTGTTGTAATGATTCTTACATTACATACATATTTACATATCTACCTACATAGGTAGGTAAAAAAATAGGACCTCCTTATGTATGTAAGTTGATAAGTAAATAAGAAAGTACAAGACTAAGTGAATTAAAAAATAATTATGTCTTGCCTGTAGGGTTAAATTTTTTTTAAATCTCATCCCAAAATGGCATGTGTATTTTAATGTGAAAACATAAGCAAAGACACCTTTATATAGTTTGTAACATGGGATTCAAGGACAAAACATATGGGTTACACATTTTAATTAATTTTTAGATGAAAATTGAATTATAATCACAAACATTTTTTTCCCACATGTTTTATGTTTTTTTTTCATTATGTAAATCATAAAATTAAATTATTAATTATTTGATATTTATATATGTGAAATAATTATTTAATTATCTGAAACTTAAAAATTAAATTAAATATCTGATAATTAATTAATTATATTGATTATTTGAATTAATTAACTAGTGACCTAGTTATCTTAATTAATTAATTAAACTCGAATAAGTAATTAGTTAATAAATTTAGATAATAATATTCATTAGATAAATTATCATTACTATTTTTTTTAATTATTTGAAAAAATTAGTTTGATTCAATTAATTTATTAATTATTTACTTTTAATAATTATTTATTTTATTTCAGATAATTTATTACTAGATGATTACTTATCTAAATTCATATAATTAATCATTTACTATTTGAAAGTAAAATAATTATTAATTAATTTACTAATTAATTCATAATAATCAAATAAATTACGTAATATTTAATAAATTATTGAAAATAATTCATTACAAAACATTAAAAACTAAATTAGAATTTGGGTAAATAAACATTAAGGCATAAATAAACATATCCATAGTTACACATGAATTGAATTTTTAATATAATATACACATTGATTTTAATTTCACATTTAAATTAATTATATGTATCTGGATAAATTTTTTTTAATGAATTTAGATAATTAATGATCTCGTTATTATTGATGGGATAATAATTATCTTATTGATTGGTTTAATTCATTATTAAATATCCCCAACTATGATAAATATTTATTTAATTATTATTTGATGAATAATTATTATTCCTACACATCCATATTATTTAATCTAGTTTGCCTAATGAGTTAGTTATTTAATTTAAAATTAATTATATGAGCTACACTTATTTATTCAGATTAATATTCTATTATTTAGTATAATTAATAAGTTCATAATAACTAAGTGTATTATATGTAGTTAATATTTAATAGTCAAATTATTGAAACAATATATTTTTATAAAATATTACATATGAATTTGTGCCTTTATTAAACTATAAGTTGTTACATAATAATCACAACATAGTTGAACAATAATAGTTCAATAATGGCACAATAGTGGCCTTACTAATTGTATCAATGGAAATCATAATTGAAAACTGGTTGTAAATGTATTCTATAATGGGTAGTGAAAATGTGGACACATGGCATGATCGCATGTATGTACGTTGTACATTAATTGCAACATAGTTGTTACATCAATGACACATTTAGAATAATTCTAAAATAATTTTCACATGTAATCACAATGCAATTCTTGAAAAAATAAAACATGGTTGATTATGGATGTATGTACAGTGTGTACAAATTATTCTATAAAATATCCATTCTCAACACTAGCAATTATAATAAATTGATTTTTTGATGCAAAAATTTAATTATTAATTCTTCATATTTTTAGGGGGATAGTTGCACAATAGTTTTATATGAATTGTTTTTTGAGCTCTAATTGCAAGGCAATGTGATTTTGGTGGATACATTTTTTTATAGTGTTTTTAGCCTCTTTTAGGATATTATATTTGATATTATCCTAGGTTGTTTTAGGTCATTTTACTTTAAGTTATAGGTTATCTTAAACTAACAATAAACTAGGGTAAAATAACCTATAATTATTTAAAAATAACATTAAAATTATATATATAATAGAATAACCCATAATGGAATAGTTTAAAATAACCTAAAGTAACTTAAATTTATTTTAAAAACCTAAGGTTAAATAATTTAAAGTAACATAAGATCTAAATAAAATAATAAAAAATAACTTATGGTAGAATAACCAAGAATAACTTAAAGTACAATAGTCAATAATAATTTAAAATAACATAGGGTAAATTATCTTGTAATAGTCGATAATAATCTATAAGAACTTAAAGTAAAATAACTTAAAATAATATAAAATATTCAATAATAGCCTAGGATTATGTCATTAACATGAAAACTATGAAAATGAATAATGAAAATACAAACCTAAGTCTAAATTCAAACATAGAATTAAAAATTAAAACAAAACCACAACAAGTTAAAAACAAAAATATGAAATGTGTAAACAAAAATGTAAAGAAATCATTATTATGATAAAATATGAAAACATAATTAACGGGGGGGGGAACAAGGTTGTGCTTCAAATTGGTGTTGAATAGATTAAAAGTAATAAGGGGCTTTCCTTTCATTTATATTTGTTTGGGGATCTCACTAGTTTGAGGAAGTTTCCATGGAGGTTTCCATGTGCCCATCAATTAAGGAAATGTTTTAAGAAATTATTGGGGAAGCTTTTTAAAAAACTTTTAAATTATAAATGAAATATGAGTTAACTAAAATTTAACCAAGAATGAACTAAAAGTTAACTATGAATCAACTAAAAATTATTTTTAAATGCATTAGAAGAACTTAAAAGTGAATTTTGAGTTAACTATAAACTATTTAAAAGTGAATTGAAAATTAACTACAAATTATCTAAGAATGGAAAATTAACTATAAATGGATTACAAAGTTATGGATGGAAATTCATGTGAATGAACTCCATTTATTGTGTGACCATGTCTAATATTGGCATCCATAATATATTAGAATAATTTAAAGTGACAAGAAATAGGTTAAAGTAAAATATCCAAAAAATACAAAGTACAATAATTGAATATTAACCCAAAATAAATAAAATAAAATATCCAAGAATAATTTAAGCTAAAATCACTATTAGTAACATGGGGTAAAATAACCTATAATAACATATGATAAAATAACTTAAAATAATTAAAAATATCATAAGGTAGAATAACAAATAAAATAAAATAACATTGAGTAAAAAAGTATTAAATAACTTAAAATAATGTAAAATAACTTAAGGTAGAACATTTTAAAATAACATGAAATAACCAAAATAACCTAAGGTAAAGTAGCCTACAATAATAGAAATTAACATATAATAACATAAATAAACTAATGTTAATTATTTTTAAATAACAAGAAAATGGAATAATTTATAAATAACCAAAACTAACCTAAGTTTAAATAATTTGGAATAACATAGGATAGCCTAACCTATAATGATTTAAGCAAAACTTAAAATGTCTTGTAAATAATTTAAAACAACTAAAAATAACATAAGGTAATTTAAAAATAACTAAGTAATGAAGGTAAATAGGCCAAATCATGTAAGTAAAATATGAAAAAATGTTCATAATGATGCAATGACAAAATTTTCACTTATTAAATTAATGGTGCAATGGTTAAAGGCTTGACTTTATTGTGTGAAGCTAAAAGGTTTGAATCTTCACACTTGTAACTTATTTGAATGTCTTAATTAGCCTATTTCACCTAGCCTTCTAAACTTATCGCAACCCTAGCCTTGGCTCGCGACCAAGGCAAGGGGGTTGCAAGGTGCGGGCCTAATAGTAGACCCGGGAGTGCAATTGTGTGAGAGGAAAACTCTAAGTGTCAATGAGGACATTGACCTCTTCTTCTAGTGGGGGAGAGTGTCGCAACCCTAGCATTTGGCTTGCGACTAAGGCAAGGAGGTTGAGAGGTTGCGGGCCTAGAAGTAGACCCGAGAGTCACATCACATGCTCCCGGGAGTGCAAAGAGTGCAAAGAGTGTGAGGGAGTGAACCCTCACACTCCCAAGTGAACTCCCATGTTGGGAGTTGGTGAGAGTTGGAGTCCCAAA
>Ga0209208_10008499_pt1 | contig 13680 bp, 16 predicted proteins | sample S1TSphfallax_3_FD_187694 | JGI IMG/M metagenome (GOLD analysis project Ga0209208, IMG submission 187694) | Host-associated microbial communities from peat moss isolated from Minnesota, USA - S1T2_Fd - Sphagnum fallax MG (SPAdes) (version 2) | ecosystem: Host-associated > Plants > Peat moss >...
ACCTATGTACCTACCTATATGAATAGGTATTTTACTTAGGAAGGTGAAACCTACCTACCTATTTTTTAACCTAAGTAGGTAGGTTGATATGTAACCTAGGTTTGCAGGACCTTATTTATGTACCTACCTAGGTATTTACCAACCTTTTTAATGCCACGTGGCATATTTACATTGGGCCACATGCCATAATATAAGATCATCCAAGTATTTGAATTGAACGTCCTAAATTATTTCAAAATAATAATAATAATAATTTAAATAATCAAATATTAAAACATGTGATAGCACATTATTTGCCCTCAATTGTGACCAAAATAGTTGCATCTTAGTTGCATGTGACACTATGTATATAATATGTATACAATGTAGTCAAAGGAAATGTATTTGTTGACTTTTTCTTTCATACAATACCTTTTGTCATTTGTGATTAATTTATCACATGCGACTTGTCTTAGGCAATTAAAGGGATTTTAGTTGCAAATTGTCTCTTACAACTAAAATTTAGTCGCAAAGACTAGTAAAAAATACATGTTTTTCTTCTAGTGAACCGGATAAGCTTGGGAAGCCACTTGTAGTAATTGCAGTAAAGAGTAGTTCAAACGAGAGCAAAAGGACAAAGGGCTTTGAATCATACTTTGACCTCAAGGGAAACAAAGATTTTTGTGAGGAAGACATTGAAAATGAAGTAAAGTATGATAGGTCTAGTGAGAGTCAACATAAGGAAAAAGATTTGGTCTAAATAATGTTTCTTGAAATCCCAATTTTTTGATGCATTTGTATTTCATTTTGTGTTTTTTGGCAATTCTTGAAATAAAAAATGACGAAGGAGAATGGAAGGCCCCAAAATGCCAATGTGGCAAGACTTGAATCTGACATTCTAAAATATCAAAATTTTCAATAAATAACATTGGGAAAAAAATTCCAATCTAGAATATATCATTGTTTCATTCATTCCCTTCATTTGTGCTTTAGGTCTTGATGTAATATTTAGATTGATTTTGGATTCATTTGTTATAAAATTTTACATCCAAGAACCACCAAATCCTTCTTATAATTTTTTTTGGGGCTTGATTATTTCCTATCAAATCTTAATCAAATCAATCATTTATTTTGGTAGTCTCTCCCCACACCTTCTTCCATTTTATGGTCTTAATGTGGCACCAAGTTATAGCTTCAATTCTAATAGTGGTTTAAAACATGCGGGCATGTTTTGTGTGCCATGTTTTGATAATAGAAAAAAGGCCATGGAATCCCCTAACCAAAGCAATGGATGGTGTAAAAACCTTCAGTGGCACTTATTGAAAAACTCAATATCCAATTGACTAAATCTCATTCATTCTCACAACAAGATAAACCAAGTTCTAGTGAATAGAAGACAACGAAGAAGGGTAAAGAACATGGAGATGCCTTGGTTGCAACAATTGGTGGCACCACCAATTTTCATGAAACAAGATCTTTAAGCCAAGCTACAACTATTGGTCTAGGTTTATAATTCTTCTCTTGTAATCAAATTAGGTTTACAACATGTGAAAGTAGTGGTGGTAGATTTTTGTTTGTTTACTTTTAATTTGTTTTGATGTTTTGCAAAATATCAACCTCAAGCTTTCACCTATTGTTGTACCCCAAAACCCTCCAACATTCACTAACATACCCCTAAACCTCATGGTACCTATTGTAGTACAACAACACCCCCTAGCACCTTCTTTAACACCCAAAAACCCTTTAGCACCTCCTAATACACCAAGTTGGCCTCTAGGGTGGCCTTGCCTCATGGTTGGCAATAGTCTAGTGGAAGTTAGCTGGTGCCTTCTGGTTGGCCAATGCCAAACAATGTACCAATGCCACCCATTGCCTACCAACAAGCCCCAACAACTAATGGCCATTATAACCATGCGATCTTTCTACCTCCTAATCAATTTCCACAAATGCAGACTACATCTCGTCAATATCACCAAATCACACCACCTACACCTACTCAATACACACATATACTTGAATCATTACCTCAAGGTATGCCAAACCTACAAGCATCTATTCAATATTCACAGTTGCCCATGGGATCTAGTCAATATCAAATGATGGTTTCAACATTTCTGGCAACTCCAACAACAATGTATACATCGCCATAATTACTTGAAACAAGTATTCCAACAATGCCACAATTTCCTACAAACATACAACTTAATGCAATATGAAGTCAATGTATTGTTGGGGTTGGTTTAGGTATAGATGCATTTATCCAACCAGACAACATTGTTGTTTCATATGAGGAACGTTTTCAACAAACTTAACAATGGGTGAATTGTCGACAAATGGACAAGGTGATGAAACACCTAGGAATTGAAGTGGTTGCACTTCATGGTAAGGAAGTCAAACCTATTGTGCACTGCAATGTTCAAGGAAGGCCTATGGGTGGTGGAAGGAACAATTGGCTTACAAGATTTTGAAGCTATGCCTTGAAGCTCAATCTAGCCATTAATGACATTCGTAGGGGCAAAGTCGAATGAGACCTTGACAATCTCCCATGATAGGTTGAAATTTAATATATAACACTAGTTGTTTAAGTAGTAGTTGATGAATTCAACTCAAAAAAGGGGTGAGCTTAAATCATAATCTTTCAGTGAGATTAAGTACGATCTACCTTTCACTAAAAGATAGGTTGATTGCATGATCTATCTATCATTGAAAAAGATAAGTTGATTGTTGATAACAAGGTAGGTGGCAATTGCATTGTTTCAAAAACTTAACCAAACTTTTATCAACACTTATGTAGGTTCAATTTTTTTGTTTTATTGTCGAAGTTAATAGGAAGCTTAACTTTTGAATTACATTACTTGCTTCTAATTTTTAATGCTTACACCTTGATTTTTTAGTGAAGATTGTTTCAAAACTACACTTATAAGTAAGTTTTTTTAAAAATTGCACTAGAAGTACTAGTTGTCACTTGTAGGCAAATTTATTTTTGAATCACACCCAATAATGGTTGTGGAAATTTGTTTCAAATGTGCACTTACTTCTTGATGTAGACTAGTATTAGTCTAATGCAAGATGGAAGCCAATGGATATGAGCTTAAATTTGGAAAGATGCAACATTTAAGAAGTATCTAATTTACATTCAAGTGTTTTTCACTCATGTGAGGTTGAGCAAAGCTTGTTTTATCTATCCCACTTTCACATTTGCTACAACATGTTTGTTGTTGGGGGACCATGGAAAACAAAAGAATGAAAATGAATTGCAATCTATGTTTCCATAAGCTAATAAAACAACTTGGATGGCAGATTTGGAAGAATAAAAATATATTTTTTAAAAACGATTTATGAAAAAATAGATATATTGAACAATATCATCAAAAAATATATATTGCAAAAATATATCAATTCTTTTGATGCAATATATCTTTTTTTACATAAAAAAAGAAGTTGCAACAAAATGTGTTGTGTTGGAGGATGAGTACATTGATGGAGATTTTGGTTGTGGTGTACTAAAAGTATCAAGTCCATAGATGTACAATGGATTCACCAAAGTCCAACAAACCTAATGTGTTGAATGAATCTTCAATCACTACTACAGACACTCAAACAACTTGATTCTATAAATAAAAGCAATTAGTCGTTCAAGACAATATAAACTAGCAATTAAGTCATTTCGGACATGACTAACTCATTAATTATGTTGATGTTATCTTGTCCATTTTGACGCAAGTATAACATGGTACTAGTTGATGTGATGTGTATGTTTTAACTAAAAATTAATATCATGCTAGCGAATGTGGCATATATAGCATGATTAAAAACTAGTATAATGTTACATGACGTGGACCAATAAATGGTTGTTTATTTTGATTAAAAACTAACATAATGCTAATTAATGCTAACTAATAGCTAACTAAAAATTGACACAATATTAGTTGACATGTATTTGATGATTAGATTGTATGTTTTGATTGAAATTTGACATGGTATATTAGCTGACATGTAATGATAGTTGGGTTGTTTGCTTTGACTTTAAATTGACATTGTGATAGCTAACATGGAATGATAATACATGTTTTTTTAACTTACATGTTAGATAATGTTTATTAACGTGTCATGCCTTTTTGTCTTTCTTGTTAACAAATGCATATTGACATGTCATGTCCATTATGCTAGTTATTTATCTATTTTGATTGTTTATAATTTACATGTGACATTTACCAAATATCAAGTACATTAACCATATAACACTTGATAAATGTCTAAAATATTAAATTATAATTGGGGTTTAACACATACCATAACTAGGTATGTCTACAACCACAATATGATTTTTGTTAGATGAAATGTTATGTGATGTTTCAAATACACATCATTGGCTTGCAATGTAGCTTAAAAACACAACATTTGCACATTCAAACATCTCCCAAATGTTGAAATCCTTATTAAATCAATAAACTGCAATTAGCTCTGCTAGTCAATAATGTCCTACAACACTTGACAAATTACTATACCCACATAGAAACACCATACAATTCACTACCAACACACAAAAATCATATATATATACTATCATGCAAATATTGTACAACATTTCCTCTTTAGATATCTAAGTCAAATCTACCATAAACATGTATAAATGAAATGGACAATACCATGTCTTCATTCAAAATTGAAAACTTGTATAAAATGTATACCATAATATATATATATATACGTGAAATTCATATACCTTCATATATATTTGGTTGTTAGCTTCCAAGGCCAAAGTATAACGTATCTTATGGCATACCCAATAATCTACAATGGAACATCTTGACCATCAATATCTAAAAATGGCAAAGAAACACTAGCCATTGTGCTAGAACTTACTGCAATAAATAAAGTCTCTAGTGCCATTGGCATGTTGTGATGAAGTGTAACTTCGCCTCCAAATTTCACAAAAGTCCCCAATCCACAAGACTTCCCGCCTTGGGTCATGAAGGAGATGGTTTCATTTGTCTTGTATTGCAAAACATACAAAGATAATCAATGTGTCAATGGTGGCAAACAAGTTGAACAAAAAATCTAGACCAATCAATTTGAACTTGGGATGTTAGGGAAAATAAACATTCATTAAAAGTTCGTGGAACTTGAAGGACTCTTACCTTTGGTTGGGCATTTCAAACTACTCGAGCAAATGCTTGGTTTGCTTGTAACTTTAAAACTATATTGGTGCCTTGAAAGCCATGGGTGCGTCCCCAAGCCATTTGAGTGTTTGAAAAAATTGGTATCGAAGTAACCATTGTGGTATGGCTAGCTTTGATAGTCTATGAGACCTGCATGTATGTTCAAATGCATATGTCAAAAATATTTTTAAAACATACATTATAAGATGTATCCCATCTAGTGACATAAACACAATAGCATTAAACAAATGATATAGTGAAGGTTGAAGTTCATTACCATTTGCCTATGGGGGAGGCTGCCATGCATAGATTTTTACTACTTTTCAATGCGGGTTATATCTTGAGATTTGCTTATGCCCATGGAGGTGTGAACCAACATAACCTAAGGTGGTTGGAGCCTCAAGTAGTCCAAGCAAATAAGGCCACAAGCATCCCAATAAGTAGTTCTAATCATCTTTCTCACTATTGAACGGTTGGGGAATAATATAGGATGAGGGTGTATTACCTACACACTTGAATGGGCAATCATCTATTAGCAAAATGCCATTCATAGATATGGGCTTAAACCTTGGGCTTATTTCATTAAACACCATGCTCATGTTTTTTAACACTAACTCCCTATTTGGATTTAGTGGGTGGTGAATGCAAGTTTGTTCACATTTTTCATTGCCCCACACAAATACGGGTTTAATGTCTAACCCTTTTAATAACAACTCAACCATGGGAAACAAATTGGGTGTTGTTGTTGATGACTAGAACCCAATGTCAAATCTTGAAAAACACAAGGATAAAAACTGGTTATAATATAATCGTGGGTTCACAAGCTTATTCCCACACCACACGGGAGGTGACAATGGCTTCTAGTCCTTATCACTATTCAAATGCATAGCTTAACAAAGCAAGCCATTGACACCTAGGACTAGGAGATAACATACCCTACTATTGGAGCTATTGTATGTAGAAGGAATGCATTTGGTCCCCATTATTGTCGAGCTCACCTTTTTAGTGGTAGCTCTATGTTCAAATGTTCCTTTTAAAATTGCTCCAACATGTTCCAAGCTATCTATTTAAACTTTGCCGCCATCTTAGGCAATTGATTTTGCATGCATACACAACTATGTCTTCTTGGTATCTACGGTATTCATCATCACATAATCATCTACTATAGCTTCAACTACATATGCAATAGATTGATTAGTTACCTTGAATTCGACTCTATTCACCTCCTTTTTATGTGGCAAGCCACTTGGGGTTGGACATTGCATATTTGTTTCCATTGATGAAGAGTTGAACCCGTTATCCATGAGCTCATTTGGTAGAAGCCCAATTTGCTCTCTAGACCTTTCTAGTGATGATGTAAGCCCACAATCCTATTGATTCCCACTCACCCGAACAACAAATAATAGTTTCATATATTTTGTCTTCTTAGAAACAAAAAGGTTAAATCTACTAACCAACAATAATAAAGTTCCAATAATCACTTAATAAATTAGTGCAATACCAAATGTTAAAATTATAACTAGTTGGAAAACAAAAAATAGAAACAAACATTATAGATTGTAGGCTTGAATTCCATGCACACAAAACATCTGTAAGTTCATGTGACTTACCACTCCCATGTTGTCTTCAAGCATCGGTTCAACAAAGTTGGCAGTTGCATCAATTGCATGTTTACCAAACATTAAGCCATGTGGAATAGTTGTTTGTTGTTTCACAGTAAAAAAAATTGTTCCATCATGGTGGAGATATACCTTTGACTTTTCAATAATTCATCTGACTATATTTAGCTCCTCTATTGTCTTTCACATACCCTCATGATTGGATTTCAATTCTTCAATTGTCTTTTGTATCTCCTCATGATTGGTCTCTATCAACTATTGCATCTCCAATTGGTTGGCCTCCATAGTATCTAAACGTACCTCAAGTTCATCAATAAACCCATTGTTTCCTAACTTGCCATCATTTGGCATACAACCATCCTATATTATAGGCCAAATTACCACTCATTATGCACAAAATTATGGGAAAAAAACACCTTGTTTATAAATGGATTGTTAGGTGGACCATGATATTGTTCATGTATATAAAAAATAGCCAGCTAAAATGGAAATGACATTTGTCTTGAGACACAAAAATAATTTGATGAACCAACATTGATAAATATGTGGCCTCATAACAAAAAATTAATAGGGATTATCTGACCTCATCCCCAACATGCTCCACTTCAACTCTTTTCCATTTTTGTACACTTTTGTTTCGTTCACATTCATCTTGTATCTCAACCATAATGGGGGCCCTACCTAACTCAGTTTATTGTAGTCCCATTCAACATCCCTAGAGGCACCAAGGGAAAGGAAACAATTAGATTAAATGAGGTGAAATAACACAACATTTCATAAATAAACATGCCAATTTAATCAAATTTGGATGGACATAGAAACCTAGCATTTGGAATCTTCTAATTAAATTTACTAGTCTTTCTTCAAGCCCAATTTCACCTACACGTCCAATATGACTTGTAATCTTTTGCATGCCTCTTACTCTAGTCATTTTTGTCATCCCTTATAACATTTTCCTATAGGGCCAGCACTTCTTTCAACCGGTTCCAATGCAATTCAGGACAATTCTAAGGTTTGTCCATGCCTTCTTCAAAAAAAATTATAGGTAGCCATGCTTACCTTTTGAAACAATGGCCACTCAGTCCTTCACATGCTTGTGCAAGTGGGTAGTTGAGGTATTCAAACTGTTGATCCAAGGCATCTTTGATTGCCTCCATTTCTTCAACTAGTTACTTGTGTATATCATCAATTGTAGGATTTAACTTCAAGGCATAGCGTTGAAGTGCAATCAACTAGCTTGTCCTACCACCACCTAGATGCCTACCATCTACATTGTAATGCATGACTGGCACTACTTCAAAACCTGGAATAGCCAACTCAATTTCTAACCTTTTCATTACTTTATCCATGTGTCAACACAAAGCTTTTTGTTCACTTGCCCTACTCTTAACCCCTGATGACACCACCCCATTGTTAAGTTGGGTTGAAGTAGCTCCACATGTACTTAATGTAACACCAGCCCAACTATGTTTTTTGATTGTTGCGGTTGGGTTTGTTGGGGTTGTGGGGATGCTACCATTAAAACCCACTTCTTGTGAAAGGTGCCCATATGTCCCTCCCACTAAAATAAATGTTTGCCAATTATTTCCTACATTAAGCACATTAAGAAGGCTTATTGATTCATGTAACAATGTCATTTCAAACCATCTTGGTAGCATTGGGGTGGGGTTTACTAATTGTTGTAATGGTGACCTATAGGTCAGACTCCATGCATCTGTTGCACGGTTGGAGGTGCCATGTTGCCATCCAAGTGGTGGTGGTGGGGTTAGACCCAATGTTTGAATTGTAGTTTGAAGACCTTGCCATGTTGTTTGTTGGTGTAGGACAATATTACCAACATGTTGTTAGCATGTTGGGGAGCTATGTATTGACTAGGAATGGACCAATTGAAAGGTAGGGGCCAACTAGGAGGTAAAGGCGAGTTGGTTGAAGGCCATTGCCACACCTAGGGTGGCCAAGATGTAGAAGCAACGTTTTGGTTTGATGGAACCATAAATCATATGTGAGAAATAAAACACAAATCATAACCTAATTAAACTTGAAATATCTCCAATCTTGATTAATTATAAGGTGTATTAACATGGTTGAATAATCACTACTACATAAACAACATAAAAGGAACTAAAAAACTACTAGTGCATAAGCAAACCATAAAGAATTGTAGTGCTCTTTAGAACAATGTTAATTTGCATTGAGGTGGTTGATTCAAGAGGTTGTGCCACAATTGCAAGTTTGCAGCCATGTCCATGGCTTGTGGTCCCTTAATTGTCATCATTGCAGAAGATCTGACAATTGGTTGTGTTTTTTCTGGCACCAAATTGGATGTTTGCATCTTCCAACGTCTTATATCTAGTTGCAATTTTGGCTTTGCACCCATCAAGATCACAAACACTTGATTATAATTAATGAGATTTGAAGTTATAATTATAATTGGAGCATTGGCGCTAGCTAGTCATGTATATATAATACCAAGGATTAAATGATGTTCATCAAGCACTATAAGTGGATACACTTTGCACTTCGTAACTTTAATTCCCTACTTTGATCTAGATAAATTTTGGTTACTCATAAAACCTAATAGTAAAGAGGGTTTTGAAATTACAAGAAAATATGGCCAAGTTTTGAAAAAAGTAGGAAGTGGAAAGTTGATGATTAAAACTATAAATGAAGATTTGAAAATGTTGGTTGAAGCATATGCATATCATAGATCTCAACATAGTATTCTTTACGCAATTTAACCCTTTAAAATATGTTTGAACTTCAAGGTCAATGAACAAACTCTATAATTTACACTTCTAAAAACCCTAATGTATTAAAAAAATTCTTGTTGCTTTGGAATCTAAAATCATATATTGCCAAGATGCGGAGCCATAAACAAAAAAACCATAGACTGTATAGTTCAAAAGTCTAATGTAATGAGTACCTATATGTGGTGTTTTTCCTTACCCTCATTGCTATCATTTGACATATTTGACAATTCGTTTTCGATGTTTTCTTTGCCAAAATCCTTATCAACTTTTATGACTTGATTTGATTCCGAGCCCATTTGTTTCATGCTTGAATATGTCAAATTATTAATAATAACACATTATGCTAGCTTGTGTAGTTACTGGTTGTGTTGAAGCATTGGCATAACTTTGCCATTGGCAAGTGTGGCCGAGCCTCGTAGTCGTCATTGATGCATAACTATAGGTTTGACTTTTGGGACTGGCTTAACCTTCCAACAAGTTAGAAGAAACCAAATTATGAGAAACAAGGCTAGAAGGAAGAAAATTAGATAAAACATCAATGAAAAATTGTCATCCACAATCAAAGAACAATATTAAAATGAAGCGTGTACAAAAATAAAAACTTGTGTGGGAAGTTTTGATGAGTGGAAATAGAAGACTATCACAAGCAAAACATGAGAGTATGTGCAAAAAACTGTGAGGAATAGTGAACAAAGTTTGAAAGTAAGCAAGAGAGGGAATGATGGATGAACAATGTTGAATTTAAATTCAAACATGAAAAATATGTTCATCATTAATCAAAAATATATATTTAATTAAAAATTTGTATGAAAAAATCAACATTTCATATTGAAATTTTAAATGATGGATTAAAGTGTTATGTTTGGTTTTTATGTTTCTTAAACCTACTTTAAATTTGATTACATTATCTTATGTGGAAAATTAACATATTGATCGTGAAGAATCTAAGGGCTTAGATTAAACCCTCAATATTTGAATCAAACAACCCATAACAATGTTGAGACACTTGGTTTATGCACATATATAATATGATTGATTTCAATCAAAGGTGTTGCTTACATTGCACTTTTGCAATGTGATATGATTGATTTTAGTTAGAGCACTACTAGGAGATGTGGCCAAGTTCACCTTGTATTTCACTAAGATTTGAGTGAACTAGGATAGATTCACTATAGGAAATCATGATAAAACATGTTAACCCCCCAGTGACCGGGGATCGATTGCTACGGACAGGTCAATTAAGCCAGTGAAACAAGATGGAAACAAGTGATGTCCAAATTCAGGTGGTAATTACACCTATTAGTTAAATCAACCTACAACACTAGTCAATTAAGAGGGTTTTTTCACATGGTGTGATTAATTAATTTAAATTGTTTTTTCATATTGTGTTTAGTTAATTTAGGAGAGTTAATATTTCACAAATTATGGTTGGTTGATTTAGGGAGATTTTTCCATCTGTTAACCATTAAATATGGGTAATTAACTCCATAATATTTTCATCTTGTAATTTCCATGTGTCCATCTAAGAACTCAAGATGACAAGTATAGAAACATGCATAGAAACTTCTAAGGTTTGATGATCCTTGTTTGAACTTTCAGTGTGCTTGCAATTTATACAAGTGAAGAGTCACCACTACCCTTGGATGACATTTTGTTGCCCTAGACTGCCTAGACACACCACATCAATAAATTTATGAACAAATTTGGTGAAGGGTTTTTAGAAGCAATGATTCCATCACTTGAGTGCTATTACTAGCTCCTTGCAAACAAAAAAACATAGAAGCAAAACTTCTCCCACCCCCAAATCAAATCTACCAAACCCTTTTGCAGATTGCTAGCTCCGTATCTCTATCTTCTACATTTGCCATTGCCAAAAAACCACACTAGGAACAAATTTCCAAACCCAACGTTACACACATGCAAGCCCTAAGGGCCACAACAGAGCTAGATCTAAACTCTCAATGCGATTGGTAGCGAAAATTACTTTCACATCAGCATGTGCATCAAATCCATCCAACTGGTTCAACAACTCCAGCATAGTTCTTTGAATCTCTCGCTCTCCCCCTAAGTGTGCATCGTATCTGCCAAGTAGTGCAGGAACCTCAGAGACCCACTCTACAACACATCCCTCAAGTTTGAACTATTAGAAGTGTACTTGTGGAGGAAGAACTGGATTATTCTATCCAATGTTGTGCAAGAGGAAAACCTACCTCTTTGTCCCAACGGCATCAATTTCGTCGATAAAGACAATGGATGGGGAAAGCTCATCAGCAACACAAAAGAGTTCTCACACCAACTTGGACCATCCCCCAAATACTTTTGTATCAGTTCACTTCCAACCACCCGCAAAAATGTTGCCAATGTGGAATTTGCCACTGCCTGTTCCAATTTCTAACCCCAGGTCTTTACTTTTAGATTGCACCTCATGCATTGGTGCCAATAACAACCCAAAACAACAAAATCCTTCAATCATGAGCAGTCCGTCCTGCACTCACAAAGCTCACCTTGGCAAGCAGTGTCTTTCCAGTCCCAGGTTCCCCGTAAAGGATAACACCCTTAGGAGGCTTGATACCAATGTCCTCATAAAACTCTGGATGTGTGAGAGGCAGCTTCGCTGCCTCCTTAATCTCTTGAATCTGTGAATCCAAACCTCTGATATCTGCATATGACTCCAAATAGGCCTTCTCCACCTTCATAACGGATACCATGGGGTCCACCTCATCTTGCAACAGTCCTACCATTGACAGCACCCGGAATACAACAAGAAATCACTTATTTAAGTGTCACTTGGCCATTTATGATGGCTTAGACCATGTATCTCAAGAAACAATGCTATGTATATGCATGGTGATAGATTGAGGTCATAGAACTTTCTGCCCTGAAGATGCTGACACTTCCCTCCTCTGAACTGCTAGTTCCCTGTCAAAGATAGAGTTTGGTTTTTCTCCATTGTTACGGAAGGTCGGTTGGAGGTCATATGCAGCACTCGATTAGCTTCTAGTAGAGAGAGGGGAACTGCAAAAAATGTGCAGAGCAACAAAACTGGAAGGAAAGAACAATAATTGGTATGACCAAGGAGTAGAAATGATCCTTGCCATCAAATGCCACCATAATCAGAGGTCAGAGGTTCATTGACTAAGCCCAAGATGAGGAGGGGTTCATGCTTCACCCGGGCAAGTGACTGCTTAATCTCCACACTTCAATATCAGGGTACAACTTGAACAATTCATCCACATTTGCAACTCAAGGTGAACTCCTTCTTGGTTTGCCGAACCCTACTATTGAGAATCTCGCAACATAATGGACTGACTTCCAGGATATTCAGTACCCTAGGCTTGAACCCTAAAATGTCCATTGGCCCCTAGCTTCCAGTAAATAACATCTTAGATAATTCCCCCCCTTCAATAGGAAAAGATGAGCTTATAGCACCAGATATACTGGATTCCATAGCACCCAAACGCTTAGGTTGCCCGTCATGTGGACAGGAACCAGCATAGTTGTAACAACAGAAAGGCAGAGACAGAAACGTGCGTGCAAACATGTCAGGCCACCATTGCTCCTTTTCGAAAGATATGTGAACTAGATAAAAGGAGAAGAATACCTTGTTGTGCATCAGAATAGCACAGCCTGGCTCCAGTTGGTCCTTGTCCACAAACGATAAGACGTTGACATAGTACTCAGGCCCCACCGACGAGGACACAATGGCGTGATTTTCGTCAATTTTGTCCTCCAAATTGCCCACGCTCATGGGAGATCCCTTCAGGTCGTCCACCTTAGACCGATCCTCTTCGTTTTTATCTTCCTGCGGCTTCAAACACTCCTGACCCGCCACAAACTCCTCCTCCATCAACAGGTAATCCTTCATGTGATCCAGCTTCAAAAGCTGAAGCTTGCATTTGGTGGCAGGCGTGAACCACGAGCAAGCGAGCGGCTGCTTCGGGTCCCTTCTGCTTCTGCTGCTTCTTGTCGACACGGGTCAACGGTGCCGCAGGCTCGTACTTCTTCTCCTTATTGTTAGGATCGCCTTTCCGATCCCCTGTACCTCCTTGCTTGCTCAGCAACCCGCCCGATTGTCCTTGACCCATTGCTCCTCCTCCTCCTCCTGCTCAGTCCGTTTGCTCTGTTCCAATTTTCAATAACTACAATTCAGTCACAAACCTGTGAACGCAA
>Ga0209208_10008500_pt1 | contig 13679 bp, 13 predicted proteins | sample S1TSphfallax_3_FD_187694 | JGI IMG/M metagenome (GOLD analysis project Ga0209208, IMG submission 187694) | Host-associated microbial communities from peat moss isolated from Minnesota, USA - S1T2_Fd - Sphagnum fallax MG (SPAdes) (version 2) | ecosystem: Host-associated > Plants > Peat moss >...
TTGACATTTAATATTATTTAGCCACATAGGGCCAAGGTTTTAATTTGGCTACCTTGAAATGTTAATGTTTTGATTGGATTTTTGAAATTTTTGGAATAAAATGTTGATTTATTTATTTATTTGGAAAAATGAAGAATGATTTTATTTATGTCAAAGTTGCCTATGTACAATAGCATGTACCGAATCCTTGTTGATTGATAAATATAATGAAGTTATTTCATTGGTTTAACCCATGTGAATGAAAAGTTTTGAATGAATAATTGTTTTCTAAAATGTGGGCAAAAACATTTTTTTCACTTTTAAATATAAATGGTTGACTTAAAAATATATATTTGCATTTAAATGAGAAAACCAAAACAAATCATATAAACTTCAAAAATAAAATTTAAGGAGTTTTAAACCCATGATAATGGTTAGATCAATTTTTATTTTTATTTTTTTCAATTGATGATGATTAAAACCAATACACATATAACTTTGTGTGATGAATTGTAAGCTTCTTGTGGATAGGTAGTTGTTCATTGATTTTTCACAATAAAAGTTACTTGTAGTTTTGAGCAACATTAAATTGTTGTATTTGGATAGATATTGTTTCACTTAAAAGGTGACTACTTTTACATGAATATGTTGCTTGCATGATTGCATTTCATTGACAATAAAAAATTAAAGTAAAATCCATAACATATTTCAAGTGTTCAAATGCCATAGTGGCAAATGATGTTTTAACAATGTATTTAGGCAATGTGGTAATGTTGATAACATCTACCATCATTACCATAATTTCATCATCATTGGCATCTTGTAACCAATGTTGGGTGATAGGTAAGTGATGTGGACATTAGATTTTCAAGTGCATCCTTATATATATATAAAATTTTCTTGTAAATATCAAACATTTAATTGTTTAAATTGAGAGGAAAAACAAAAGGAAATTGTTTTCTATGTAAAGAAAGAAAACAACTTCCTATTTTTTGTTTTATAATTTGTTAGTCCATCTAGCATTGTGTGTGCAACTTCTCACAATGTTTTAGCTTTTGCATCAACATTCTTAATTTTGCAAATTCTTACAACATTGTTTGTAGTTTCATGGTGGTTTAGAATAGTGATTAATAAAGAGAACATTAGAAAGCAAGGAAGGGGTGAGGGATGAATGATATCATCGTGATAATCATTCATTCTTTTACACAACACTAACATCATGTTTTGAAATTTACATTTTCTAAATGTTGGATGTTAACAAACAACAATTGTTAACACCAAATTAATTATAACACCATGTCAATTGCCAATTTAAATTTGTTGTCATGTAACATTGTAGGTGTGTAATGATGCCTTTTTAAATTCATGTTAAATATTTTGTTGACACTAACAAAAACATCCTTGCATGTGGCCAAACATAATATGGATAGGTGGACTCAACAATACCAAATCACAAGTTCAACCATGCCACATGCAAAGTTTTATATATTAAAAAACATTTTATTTATTATTTGACAAAATCTTAATTATCCAACTCATCCATCACCATTTTTAATATATGTTGGTATTGCCTTTCCAATATGGTTTTAATTGGATGTGAAAAACTAATGTTTGCCAAATATGTACAATGAAATAATTCCCATGTTAAAACTTTTGTTTAATTGGTTTGGTCAAATATTATTAACATTGGGTCAGAACTAAATTAATTCCATCTTGCATTAATAATCAATCCCTATATTAGTTACTTGAAAAATTGTAAAACTTGCAATCTATGTTCCAAAATGTGCATTCAACTTGGATTCCTAATATTTAACAAAAATCTTCAATGACCCAAAGTTGTTGTCTTTTGCTTTTGTTCTATATATGACACTTATTATTGGTGACAATCAATTGATGGAAAAAATGAATTAATTTTGTGAAAATAAGTTACATTTGAATGAAAGTATTTAATGACATTGCATGCAATCAATAATTGAATAAAAAATAAAATTCTTAAATAAAATTCAAATCCAATCAAATTCCTAAATTGAAATTTATTTTGATTGAATTCAAATCTATATGATAAAAATATTGAAATTGTCCATTAGTCTTGTTCCTACCCATTTTTTCCAAGCTTAACTACCTCACATTTTTTTTTACTACCTACTTCATTTATTTCGCCTACCCACTTACATGAATGTGAAAAGGCACATTCACATATGTGTTTTCATGTCCATGTTATGTATATTAAAATATTTTTAAAACCTACCTTTTTCAACCACATTTATTTAACCCCTTCCCCTCCACATGAAAACTTAAAAATAAATTATGATGAACTATTTGAAATCACATGGAAACATATAAGGATGAGTAGAAAAAAAAGAGGAAATAAAAAAAGATTGGGGAAGAATTTCATTTAATTTGGAACCTTATCTTTTGAGCAAGGGCACTACAAATTGAATTGAATTGAATTGAATTCAAGTTCAATTGAAGACAAATGGGATAGAAATTGGTGCAAAAGGTATTAGTTTTTTTAATTTATCGTTTTAATGGTTTTTAAAAAAAAACTTTGAAAAATCATAAATCCAAAAAGACACATTTCCATTCCTTTTGATTTCTTAGGAACCATTAAACAAATTCCCCTTTGGAAGTATCACTTCACGTCACCAGTTTGTTCCTTCAAATTTCATAAACTTGTTTACACCAAGTGGATCCCCATTTCCCCTGTGTCAGATTAAATGGCCTCTCAACTTGTCCTACCGTGTGAATGTATATCTCTAGGGTTTGGAGCTCTAGGGTTTGCATTTGTAGGGTTTGGAGCTTCTAGTTTCCAATCGTCGTCGCGTCGTCGGCTTCTTCAGACTGCATTTGTCGCAGCGTTTCTTTTCCCGAGTTTTCCTTCGCAGGTACGTAGCTCTCGCTTTTATTTCTCTTGTTGTTTCAATTGCCCTAATTCTTCCTGCGGTATCTGATTTTGTTTCTGTGGACTGTTTTCGCTGTTTCCGGTGTTCGTTTCGTAGCTCGGAAAATGCCCTGATGTCTGTTCCAGATTATTTTTGATACGTGTTTCAAGAAGCGTAAGGAAATCTGAAGAAGCGGAGGAAGTCGAAGAAGAAGGAGAAGGCGGGACCTTGCTGTTTTGGCTACAATGTACGGGGGCGGTAAGTTTCGTAGGCTTGACCTTCCTGTTTTGTAGGGTTTCCCTTCTTTGCAAGTTTGCTCAGATAGCAGCCTTGTGTTCCTGTTATGTTGCTTTACGTCTTTTTTTTGTCAGATCTTTGCGAAACGTTTTCTGTGTCATGTAATGGATTTTCTTATAGATTGTTTGTGTGTATGAAATTGTGGGATGGCGCAGACGAAGTTTCAGCAATAGTCTTGGACTTGGGATCACATTCCTGCAAGGCTGGTTATGCTGGTGAAGATCAACCGAAATGTGTCTTCCCATCTGTAAGATATCTTTCTCTCTCACTTTCAAGCCTAGATTCTGCCAGTGGGTGCCAGAATGTTTTGATCTTGAAAATAGCAGAGGCACAAAATAACCTGGGGGCCGAATATCATATGTCACCCATGGTGGGTTTTGCCAGTCCTCAACCTAGAGTGCTTCATGTGTCCTTATGTTTGAAATCCAGGTACCTTTCATTTGCCTCCAACCGTAAATGCATATCAAGCTGATCAACAATGTATTCACCATATCCCAGGCATAAATGTTATTATATGAACAGAGAAGGCCACACTGACCTTCTTAATCAGTGAGAGAACTTTGTCACAGTGTATTGTATTTATTTACCTTCTGTAGCCTACTACTACTATCCCGATAGTGCAAAGGATCTGAAAAGAATTTCTACCAAAGTTTAGACCATGGCAGTATAGCAACCAAGAGAGAGAGCAACAAGATTGACACTAACAGAGCTATGGCTTCATTTTCATGTTCAGTTACCTTCTCTGATTTGTGATCCCACTGATGCAAAGGATCCAAAAGGAACTCCTGCCACAGTTTCTCTCTCTGACCTCCAGGAACTGCAGAAAAACTTCCTATCAACTCATGTACTTTGATCACATAGAAGCCACTCTTGTATAGATTGTGTCCAATCTTTTGATTTGCTTTGGAAGATATCACTATAATCAGGTCAAGACTTTCTGGCAAACAAAACACACAAGCACTCTTGGATGAAGTGCATTGTAGTGCAAAAGTTGTTGATGGGTATTGTACAACTGCGGGTGCACACAGACAAAGTAGTAGTGAGCTCGTCCTGGTTGACCTACCTCTTCTCCATATGGTGGTGGGGCTGCTGCTTTTGTGGTCTTGAAAAGAGTTGCATCCTGCACACAGCAATTACCCTTGCTGCACTGATGATGAAGACATTTCTTCACAAGAACTGTGGCAATTTCTCTCACTCCTCACAATCCAAAGTAGAACCAAATGCAAATGCCTCTCGGGTGAATAAATCAGTTTCATTCCAAACTAACCTTGATATTAAATTCAGGTGGTGGGAGCGGTGGAGCAGACAGCAGTGGTGGGTGATGGTGGGACAGATACAGATATGGAAGCTAAGAAACCTGGGGAATCTGAGAAAGCAAAAGCAGGACGAAAGTTGTATACGGGTTTCTCAGCTCTCAACTACCGTCGGGACTTCATGGAGGTATTATTATGAGTCCAGGAGCTTCTGAACCTGTGTTTATTGTGCAGCTTGCAATCTGCAGCTTTGGAGATTCTGGGAAGATCGAAAGGCCCCTGCACAGTTGTAACAGAATAGCTGTACTTTAGTTGTAGTTATCAAACAGTTAGTACCTTGTGCTGTTTCCACCTAATTTGGCCTGTTTATGAGCATGCAGGTGGTGCCAGCAATGAAAGATGGACTGGTGGCTGACTGGGAAATTGTTGAGAGCATTTGGGACCATGCTCTGAAGTAAGCCTTGCCACTCTTCTGGAATGACTCTGGTGACACGTGATTGCAGATAGAGAACCTGCAAGCAAATGAGTTTTGTAATTATCACTTTGTGGTTTGAAGCTTTGAGGACCTGAGAACTAGTTCTTGGAGTCATGGATGTTGAATGATTCTCTAATGACAGAGATTTTGAACAGAGATCGGCTTCTGGTAGACCCCAAAGAGCATCCCATGCTCTTGGCAGAACCTTCATTCAATACACAACAAAACCGGGAAAAGTAAGAAATTATCGTTTTCCTCCATATCTATTATTGTTCATAATAGGCTTGGTACTTTATAATCTATCTGTTTTATAGGTTCATCAATTTGCCTTGTAGAGTTCATTTGATCATACTTCTTAGTTTCTCAGTATTGTGGTGAAGTAGAAGCCATTCCAACATAAATAATGCATGGATTTTTTGTGAGAAATTCAGAGCTTTTACATCTTGCTAGATGTAGTGATCAAGGACGACCCAGAAACCTAGTGTTAATGGTGAGCTTACAAATGGATAAAACTTGATGGATTCCGTGTGGCAGGATGGTGGAGCTCATGTTTGAGAAATATGGAGCACCTGCAGTTTTTCTTGCCAAAAATGCGGTATCAACCAATCTCCTTTGACTGTGTGGCACACTAAAGAATTCTGATTCACTGTTCTGGACTTTCTTCACTCAAAATTACTGCACCCTATTTTGGTATTGAATAAATAGTTCTTGTCTGTTAGAAATAGAATATGTAGTTTGAAGGCTCTTACACTGTGTACATTAATGTTAGAAGATTGTGCAACTGATGGGAGGTGTTGGCTTGTGTAGGTCTTGACATCATTTGCATCAGGGCGAGCGACATCGCTTGTTGTAGACTGGTCAGATATCTTACTTCCTCTGCTCTATTGACTTAGATTTAGTTGTATACTTGTATACTTGTTGGAACTCTGTAATTGGAACATTCATACTTGACCTTCCTGATGCTTCTGTCCTTTCTTCTGTACCTAGACTGGCTTCAGGATGCAGAATCAGAGAGTGTTGTATCTAATAGCCATACAGTTGTTGATTACAGTGGAGGTGCATCCACAAATGTTGCAGCAGTGCATGATGGTTATGTTCTTCAGAAGGTAACTCTTGTCAAGTCCTTGTCTGTGCATCCTCAACTTTACTCACAGTTTTAATTCAGTGCAGTTTCTGGAAACCTCAAAAAGCTGTGGCTGGTGGGTGGCAGGCTATTGTGAAATCAGCAATTGGTGGCGATGTTCTCACTGAGTGTCTTCTCAAGACTTTAGAAAGCAAGGGTATTTCTGTATGTTTGCTACCTTCAACCTTGTCTAATTTGGATTCTGTGACCTGCTACTTCAACAGATATCTTTAATTCTAATACAGAAATGTAATTGCCCTTTCAGATCAGACCACGCTTCTCATTCAAGCGCAAGGAGGTCCGTATCGGGGAGTTTGAGGTTTTGAAATTATCTTTAAACCTTCAACCCACTGATGAAGTTGGTGGATAAGTTGTGAAAGATATGTCATCATCATACATACATTACTGTTGATGGTGCCTGAACAAGTGAGAGACTGTGACTGTTATTCATACTGCTAGCTTTATTGTTCTTGTTCAAGTTCTACCCTTCTGTGTACTTCTTCTGTGTGGTTCTTCAGTCCTTATCTGGAAGTCTTGCTTTGATGTCAAGGAATTTTTTTTTGCTGTGTTCTGGGTTTCTCAAGTGTGAGTATGTAGATTTCTCAGTACTCATGAGAGTCAACATTCACATTATCCACTTTGATAATTTATAGTTTCTGAATTTTGGTACATCCACATTTGAGTTTGCAGGTGACACCAGTGGAATTTCCAAATACAACAGAAAGTTACTACAAATATATGCAGGTCAGTGGAAGTAATGCAATCTCAACTCATTTTCTATGGCATTGAATGTGGAATTTCTTAATTTTCTTGGTGAGAAGTCTATTTAGTCACAGTGGTGTGCTACAGCATAAGAAACTTTTATGAGTGCAGGTTAGGGGGCATTTAGAAGCATTGAGAAGTTCATCCATCTAGGTGAATTTGTCAGCTGTGCTCAATGTGGACTCGGGGCTTGGTCGCAGAGAGTCATTGCAGCAGATGTGAAGGAAGCAGTTTGTCGTGTGCCAGACTCACCCTTTGATGGTACCTTGACTTCTCATGCTAGACACATAATGTTTAATACAGTCTGGAATTGTTCTGTGTCTTCTGCATTTGCCAAAGCTGAATGGGGTAGGCACGTTTGAGCTTGGCTCTTTGGAATAGTGCTCTTGGATACTTTCCTTGAGTTTAAATTCTTAGATATGGTTGACAAGGTTGTTGCTGATCAACTGGTGCCTTCTATTACTGCAGATAATTCATATGCAAATATTCCTACAACACCTTATGAGCTCCCTGATGGCCAGTAAGTGGCCGAACAGTTCATGTTTGGATTCAGCAATTTTTTCTGTAGCATGCAACTCCTCTCAAGTCATTATGTTTCCAGTCACTCTTTGAATCCATCAGTAGGTTCCTTGGTACCTGTGTTGAACCTGTGTTAAGCCATTGAGTTCACCTGTGCAGGGTCTGTCCTTGTTATCAGGTTCATTTACTCCTTGATTGGCATGCATTATCTTCTACTGTTCTTGGTTGTTACTTGCTCCTCTACACGCATGAGATCTTACATTGCAGAAGAGATCCATTGGATTGCACCTGCAAGTGTTATGTTCCAAGAGCTTCACTGGATTGGAGTAGGTTTGTGTAGATACAGAGCTAGGGAGAGGGAAGTTGAATTGTGGCATTTGTGCGTCAGGATGATTGAGGTGGGAGCTGACCGCTTCAGAATACCTGACATCATGTTCAACCCTTCGCTTCTTCAGGTGCTTACTGTTATGGGGGTTTTTTGTATGATTAAGATGTTGCTGACCTTTGTCAGTTGCTGGCCTGAGGGTTTCGTGCTTTTGTTTTTGGGGTCAACCACTGTTTGATATTGATAAACCTGAGGGGACTGGCCCAGACAATTCCTGGAATGGAGAAATTTGGTGCCGAGGCCAATGCACCTCTTCAAGGACTACCTCAAATGGTGAGAACACTCTTACTTGGGGAATTTCTGACATTTAGTATTAGTTTGTCTGTTGTAGGATGCCATGGTGTATATGCATTGAAACTGAAATGTGGGTGTGTGAAAGAGACGGGGAGAAGTTAATGAAGTAGTTCTGTGTCACCCAGACTACTAAGATGTTCTTTCTCCTGGGCTTGTTGCAGGTGATTGATAGCATAAACAAGTGTGATGTTGACATAAGAAGAGAGCTTTTTAGCAGCATCATGGTAAGCTGACAATGCTTACCTTTCTTTTAACACAGGTGACAACCCTTCTGGTTAACATCCTCCTGCTCATCTTTTGGTTTCCCTTGAGGTGACAAATAAGTGCTCTTTCTTTCACATGACAGCCATTTGTTTGGGCTTGTGATTTAGCTTGCAGGGGGAACAGCAGCAATGCAGCAAATGAAGGAGCGTTTGGAGAAAGACCTTATGGAGGTATGGCATCTGCTGTGTGATGGAAAGGGTAATCGTCTTCTAGATTGGACCAACTTACTTGGGCCTCATGTGCTGCTGCATTGATTCTCACTTTTGAAATGAATTTTTTTTTAACTCCAACTTATGACTGAGGCTTGCTGTGGTCTCATGTGATGATGATTGCAGGAGGCACCACAAGCAGCACGTGTGAAAGTGTTGGCAAGTGGAAATGCTACTGAGCGTCGCTTCAGGTCTCTCTGTGTGTCTTTGTTTGGTATTTCTGAGCTATGTTTCACATCACAGAAAAATGTGAAGTATATTGCTCTCATAAATGTTTACAGTGGTTTTCAGGAATAGAATTCCAGGACAAGGTTCTTTCAATATGCAATTTGATGCTTAACATGTTGAATGCTTCTGGTTGGGTGGCACAGTGTTTGGATAGGTGGGAGTATACTTGCTTCTCTAGGTTCATTTCAGCAAATGTGGTTCTCCAAATCAGAGTAAGATTCTTTGTAAACCAGATTCACATTTTTGAAGATGTATCCTGTGCTTTTTCTAAAGTACTGAAGGGGTTTTCTCCTTTTATTGATAAGTTTCAAGGAAATGTTTTCTTTGGCAGCAAAGTTTGTGGCAATTTTTTGCCTCTTCATGAATTGTGGATGAGTAAGTATTTATTCTTCTTCTGGTTGTCTTACAACAGATTTGAGGAGCATGGTCCAAGCTATGTGCAAAGAAAATGCCCATAGATGCATGGAAGTCCTTGGTGAAAGCTCAGAAAACTGTCATGGATTGTACATTTTCTTGGAAATGTACATGAAATTATGTGATCACCACATGATCAGTTGCCTAATGGTTCACATAATAGGTTGTGCAGTCACGAGTTATTAATCAATAGGCCTGCCTTCTGTGCCAAACTGTTTGCAGCACAAGTCAACCCCAAAGTGTACAGGGGGATAGTGGCATGGAAATGGAGAGTCTAGGATGTACTTCTAAATTATGGTATCTTTGCACATCTGGAACTACTGCTCTGGTTCTGATCAGAGCATATCAGTGCAGTCTTCAATTTTTGGCCTTGGAGTTTGTCAAGGGAATGATGGCAATGGGTATATGGTCTTGCAATTTTATTGCAGCATGTCTGAAATATGTTGTGGATGTTCTAAATCTTCTTTCTTTCCAGGCAGATGAAACAACACATGTTTTGTTTTAGATGTCCTGGATAAAAAGCCTTGAGAAAATCATGACTTGTACTCCTTTTATAATGCAATACTAGTTCTCCTCATCAGATGTAACATTTTCTTCTTATGAGAAAAATTCATCTCCAATAATATGTTGAAATCATCAGAGAAAATCAGAAACCTGAAATATAGTAGTCCAATGGATGGATGCAATAATCAACCTTCAAGTACCAATCAAAGTTTATTAGCTAATGATGTTGCAGGAAAGATGAAATTTTTTTTGTTGGATTTACTGCTGTTCTTCACCAACCCCTTGTTTCAAAATTGTAAAAGCACTTGGGTAGAATTTTTGGTTTAAATGGAGGATGCCTTAAATCCAGGAATAAGCCTTGTTGAAAAGAGGAAGCAGCTTACACATACTTTGGGCATAAAGGTGCCTCCTGTGCTTGCAAAGTAGGTAGATGCTGCCTGTTTCATACCTTAATACTTTAGTTTGGGGAAGGGCCTTCACATTGGGGACCCTATGTCTAGTGATTGGGTCCCCAACCTGAAGTTATTATGTCCTGACAGCAGCGCCTTACCCTACACATACAGAACCCTCAAATTGCTTTCAAGTGTATTTTGAGGACTCTCTTAGAGCAAAATCTGGCATGGAGCCATCCACTTCACAGACGATTCCATGCTAGCCTATCAGAGCACCTTCCACCATTTGGATGGTACCTCTTTTTTATTTCTAGCTTTATCAATCTTTCTTTTGCATTTAAACTGAATCAACACAATTTTTTTTCAAGATGCTTAATGTAAGGAAAGGGTCTATCTTCAGACCCTTAGGCAATTTTCAGTAACCTGCATTTGCCCTATGACCCTTATCTCAAATCTCAGGAGGGTCTAAAGATGAGCCCTTCTCCTGTATAGAAATCTCCATAAGTGAATAAATCTGTTTGTTATGGGCATCAAGAATGAGATAAAATTTTCACATGCTCATGGTTTTAGCATCTCAAAATTGAGAATTTATAATGGGTTCTGATTATCAAGCTTGCTCTGAGTGCTGCTAAATTACTTTTACATTTTCTAGTACTCCCGTAAGAGTAATTGGCAACCATATAATGGCTTGTAATTTGTAATTTGGATGAAGTTCAACCTCTAAAGAGCATGAAACTGACTTTGGTCCTGTACATATGTCCACGATAAAGTGCTCTTCAAAAGGGTCAATAAAAACTTTGGTTGACCAGTCACTTTGATTGACCTCTGTGGTGATATTTTGCTGATGCTGGCTATACACATTGTACAATATTCCATGTTTATGAGTGACGGTGAAGAAATAACTTTGCATGCTCTTTTGGATGTGGTTGACAAAGAGTAGAGGCCTAGATACTGCTTGTGAGTGGATCTCCATTCAGAGCAGCTCCAGTGGTTACACTGGAAACTACTTGTTACCACCAAACATAACATCCATTTTTAACATAAGTGCTCGCCCCTCCCCACCCATAAACACTATAGCTTACACTCTATTTTCTTTACTTAGCAATAGAAGCAACACATGGATCAACCGTGGTGGCTGGCCAATGAGCAGTAATCAACCCAAAACCATTAACCATTTTTAACATAAGTGCTCAACCCAAAACTCATGGTGGAGGGCTTGGAAAACCCACGCCATCAGGCAGGTTTTTGGTACAGGGATTTTTTTTCATGACACAGAGGCAGAGGGCTCATCCAAAAAGTGGCATTTGCAGCCATTTTCAGCAGCTGCTGGTGCTAGGTTGGCAGAATCTTACTGAGGAGACAAAATGTGCTTCCTGTGAAATCAAAATTGTGTTTACTGTCATGGTAGTGCAGTCAGAATAGGGTCTCACTTTCAACATCTTGACACTTTCTATGACTGATCAAATATAGCAATTACACCTAGCAGAGTGTGTCTATTCCTCGAATAATGAATTGATGTATGTGCCAAAGATGGTGATGATGTGTTAACCTCTTTTGTAAAGTGGGCCTAGTTCTCCTGGTCATCACTCTTTCCTCTGAATTGGAAACCTTACAGATCCACACAACTGCTTTAAATTGTTTCCCGTTGCTTTAAATTTTGTACAAATCCACACAATTGCTTCAGATTGTTCATAACAAAAAATTTGCCTCTTCAACAAGTGAACCCTAATAGCTTCTTAAATCCCTGGAGATTCTACGATGGGGGGGGATATGTCAGAGCAGATTGAAATTTCCCAAACAAATTAGATCATCTATGCTCATCTGGTGCAGTATCAAAATATGGGGTTCAAGCATTCAAACAAGACTGAACTTGCACAACCAAAAGGGTTGAAAGGTTTGCCTTGGGTTTGGTGATGTGGGGAGGAAAAATAGTGATACAATGGTGTCTTGAAGTTTGTCCACTGCCAGCATATTCTTGACCACTACCCAATCTGCAAAACCAGCCATCTTCCTGCTGGTCAGCATGAGATTCTTGTCACCAGAAGCTTGCTCTAAAATATCTATGCCTGCATAACTCATCTTATGCAAGGCAGGACACGCTAAGGCCAAGAAATTCAGCTTTCAACAAACTGCCAATCCGGCTGCATAGAAGATGCTGTTGGAATTGGTTTTCCATAGGTCCTTCAGTTTCTACAGACAGAAATACTCTGATGTTTCCAATCTCCACCCAGCCTTCAGTGCCACAGCGCAAATAAAAGGAGCATAAATGGAAGAAAAACTCTCACCATTCTCACTCATCTTCAGGAGACTGTTCAAAGAAATCGAAGAAGTAGGAATTCTCTGTTTGTAGCAGCAAAAACATGGGATGATTATGAATGTCTTTCAAATTATCTACAAAAATGCACTAGTGAGTTCATCAACAATAAGAACCTAGATGGAAGTGAGATACCACAAAGCATATGAGATAAAATTTGAAGTTTTAATTTAATAATAAATTAAAGTTGCAATTAGGAAGTTTAACTCATATCTTTTGTCTTCTTTTTAAAATTTAAAATTTAATATATAAGTAGATAAGTAACTAACCAACTACTTGACTAGCTAACTAATTATTACTTATATAATAATAAATTAAATTATTTATTTATTTTAAATAACTAATTAATAGTTCATAAATAAATATAATTAATTAATTAATCATCAATTAGTTAATAAGTAGGTAGCTTAGGCTAAGTAGGTAGACCAGCATATGTAGGTACGTAGGTAGTTATCTTGCCTAACTACAAATTAAATATACACCCATGAGAATATGCATTCATTATATTCCTAATAAAATTTAGCAAAAATACATATATCTTTCAAAAAAAATTAATACATTTATTTATATCACTAGGGATTATTTTGATATCCTAGTGTTGTAATTAAGTTTGGTTTCATTTGTAACTAATGAGACATATGAAATGATCATGGATTAAAAAATTCTTAAAATATAAGATTAAAAAAATTAGTTACATATGTAATTGACTCCATAATTGCAAAAATAGTCAAGAGTGTAAAATAATTGTAAAGATGATTAAAGCTAGTTGCAAATAATAATTAGTTCGACATCATTGCAAATGCATTAGTTACATTTTGAAATTTTTCTTGTAACATAAAGGTATGTTTGAATTTGTCGTATTATTTGAATAGATGCTCTTAGGTTGTCAAATTTAAAATATTTGTAAGTCTCTTATTGATTAGTCATCTCTAAGTTTCTTTTAGGTTGAATTAAAATGGAAGCATGGAAACATTCTTGATACTTATCAAGATATATAAGTTTTTGTCTATAATCTTGCAAAAGTAATGTACTATGACAAATGCATCTTTGAATCCCATTCAATGGAACATACCTACTAGCAATAGGGAATTACTATTTGGTGAATGTGTGAGCAAGAGTGTGAGCCTATGAGTAGGAGCTGGAAGGCATATTCCAATTATATTTCATCATGTCATTTGAAATATTCCTTGACATATTCTAATGACATTTCAAAATATACCTTGACAAAAGTATATTCCACCACATCAGCCAAAATTCATGTCATCAATGCCATGTGGATTTGTCACATGGACATTTGACAACAATGTCTTTGTTCACTCAAACATTAATATTGAATTCTACCAAGGTTGGTGCCCCATGTCTTGAACCAAAAAAAATGTTTTTAG
>Ga0209208_10008501_pt1 | contig 13671 bp, 12 predicted proteins | sample S1TSphfallax_3_FD_187694 | JGI IMG/M metagenome (GOLD analysis project Ga0209208, IMG submission 187694) | Host-associated microbial communities from peat moss isolated from Minnesota, USA - S1T2_Fd - Sphagnum fallax MG (SPAdes) (version 2) | ecosystem: Host-associated > Plants > Peat moss >...
AAAAAACAAAGGTTAAAGGAAAGGTTTTAATTTAATTTTCAAACAAGGAACAAGACAAGATTACGTGATTAAAAAACAAGAACATAAAAACTAAAACAAGAACACGAGATGTGCAAAACAAATATGGAAACATATCTTTATTATGTTAACATATGCAAACATGAACATGAAAAGTACATAACAAGATTATGCCTAAAATTGGTGTTGAACAAACTGAAGATAATGAGAGGTCATACTCCTATATATGCCCCTTTGGGAACTTAACTCGAAGAAGCTTCCAAAGAGGTTTTTATGTGTGCATTAAATAAGGAAGTTTTTTGAAAATCTCCCTAACTAAAAATTGATTATGAGTTAACTTGAACTTAACTATGAATCAATTAATAATTAACTAGGATTTAATTAGGACTTAACTAAAAGTTGATTAAAAATAACTAAGATTTAGTTAATACTTAACTAAGGTTTAACTGGGCGTTAACTAAGAGTTAATTATGAATTAATTTGGTGTTAATTTAAATTTAACTTGACTTAACTAAAACTTCAATAAAAGTTAACTGGGATTTAATTAAGAGTTAACTAGGACTTAACTGAGAGATAATTGGGACTCAATTAAAAATTAACTATGACTTAATTAGGAATTATGGATGAACATTATGAATGAATTCCATCCATTAGAAGATGGTGTTTAATGTTCGCATCTATCACACCAATTTATCATGTGGAAAATGAAATGCCAGTTGTACATCACATTGTAAAGTGGTAGGGATGTAGTTATATTATCAACGATGATGAAAGCCAAGTTGAAGGACCCAAATACATCTAATGCCAAAACCTAAACCCAGGCTAATGTAGGCAAGTTGGGAATAAGGGAGGGTATTAAACTTGGGTTGGTTATGTATATTTAAATTAGATGGATTGGGTGTTTAATAGGAATGTTGGTGAGAGGTTAGCCTTCGAAGGGTAAATTAATGTTCACAAGTGGGGCAAGAGGCTCTAGGTGGATGTTGTAAGCGTGTTGGGAGGGTTGGGGTAGGTTGGGGGGTTAACAAAGTGGAAGGGGGAAAAGGTTTTACATGTGCATTATTTAGGGATATTGGGAAACTGTTGGGTTGGGGCTTCACATTTCCACAAAGTGCTAGGGGTTGGTAGGGGGAACTAATGGGTCGTGTGTGATTTGTTAAAATAGTATGAGGGGTTGGTCTGTGGTGCACGGTTTGAATATGAGAGGTAATGGAAAATGGGGTTATGGTGGTGTGTGAAAGGAAAAATGGGAGATGTGAATTTATGAGGTTCAATGAGATAATAAAATAGGGGACATGAAACATTTTATGCCCATGTGAAAAAAAACACTATGAAAAAACTATGTCTATTGCAACTTGTTTAATGCAACTAGAGAGTGTTTGATACAACTAGATTACAACTAAAGAATGGTCAATAGAACTAGATTACAATTAGATAGACTAGTTGCAACGGACATGATTTTTTCATAATGAGGTTTATTAGGAGCACAATTGCAAATAGGCCCCACTTTTTAAAGACTACCTATTTCAACTTGGTAATCCTAAACCTATAAAGCCAACCACATAAAACTAAACAAATCAAAAGGAATTTTTAAAAAAACCGTCACAAACAAACAAACTCTATTTCAAAAGATAGATGAACCTTAACTTTGTTATAACTTTGAACACCATCATCCTTACTTTATTATCTTTAACACAACTTATACACTTTTGAAAACTATTGTGCAAAGATTAGAGGCTTAAAAACTTCTAGTTTTTTATTCTTTGGATTACCCAATTAAGATAACACCCAACTTCAATAATAGAAAAACATCTTCAACTCAAACTTTTCTTCAAAAGAAAGCTTTAGAAAACATATAATTGGTCAATAATTAACTATTATGTATTCACACATACAACACATTCTTTGATTTCTATTTCTTTTTTTTTTAAACACACTTCTCTCCCAATAACTATAGGTGGCATCGGCCCCATATAGATAGCCACGATTGCCCCAATAGCTTATTTGGGTAGTTAGGCCCTTGTAGCTTCAATCATAGCACTTAACTTCACAATCAACCAACGTTTCTTCCTTTTTGAAGCTTTAATGCGAATTGACAACAACACTTCAAAATAACATGCGATCTTTTATCGCCCTTAACATGGGCGTGTCTCCCTCCTTTTGAACAATTCATCAAACAACAAATGGTTCATATTCAACATTATATTTTGGAGTGTTTGCACCATCTTACCTTTTTTAAAGTGCTTTCTAACAAGATACTGGAGGCCCATTGTACCTAATTTTATCATGTTTCAGCCTTAGGGACAACGCTTAATGTATAACTCAACCAATCTTCCCAACCTTTCGATTATTTTCCCCAATTTTTTGCATTGCACTTCGGATATAGCTCAGACTACCACATCCTTCAATTGTAGGCTTCCCCCGATGTGTGTACACACACCCCATTGACCTTATGGGTATTCATTTTTTACATTGCACCCATGGCAATGAACACATAGGGATCCATGATGCAGTTTGTAACACCTTTGTCACCATTGCGCAAAATACTAGCTTCCATGTGGAATGAGGACAACTACAAACGCTTTTCTCAACCATTCTCAATTCCTCCTATTGACGAGTTGACATTGTGTTCACCAAAGATGGAATTTGCATTTTAATTGACGTTGTCATAGTTGACCCAATGTGTGCAAATATATTTCTTCGATCTTTCACAACTCAAAGATTTGTTGCCTTTGATGTAATTCAAACTAAAGAAAGGAACTATTATGACCAACACCCCACCGATCAATTCCTCTCTTTAGCAATTGAAGTATTTGGATGTCTACACAAACAAGCCAATGTGTTTTTACATAAGTGTGCCAATGCTATTTGGAGCTTAAAGGGCTAAAAGGTTCTCCCCCTTTTTGTCTTGGTTACTTTTTTTCATTAAAAAATTTCAATTACATGACAAAAAATGTGACCATCCTCCATCTTAAGTCAAGCAATAACGATAGGCCTAACTACTTCCCAACTTCCACCCTTCATAACACAACCCCCATCTTCACAGTTGACCTATTACAAGCCGTTGGTTGTTGAGATGGAGAGTTTTAGACATGTGGTTTGTACTAACTTGATGCCCTTTTAAATTATCCCTTGTTTTTAATTCCTATATACATTTTTCAAATATGCGGTGTGTTTCATTGATAAAGCTTTACAAGGTTTTGATGATTTGTATGGATACTCTCATCTTAACTGTGATTGTCTATGGGGTACAGTGTTTTCACATATCAGCTGTGTATTGCTACCGGAGAAAAAACCAGTATTGGCTGGTTCCTGGTCTGGTTTTGGGTAAACAGACCAGTAGGAGCAAGGGTTTGTTTTCAATTTTGTGATGTACTGGCGATCATCCACAAGAGGAATTGGCTATGTTTTGACAACCTACGTTACTGGAAACTATCGTGTAAATATGGAAATTTCATATTAAAAAATTTCTCTGAAATGTGACTTCTTCAGCACAATGTTTTCACAAAAATCCTTTGTATGACCACTCTAGATTTTTCTTGTCACCAAGACGCAGGAATTTGCCAATCAATAACACTGGTCTGAGCCAAGTAACGAAAGTTATTAGTTTATTACCTTCTTCTCTATGAAATATCCTAAAGAAAACATCGCATCAACAATCAATGCAATCCAGTAATGCAGGTCGGATCAACTGAGAAGTTTGGGAACAAATTCTCGTGTGGAAAGTGTGTGGAAGGGAGGTGATTCAGAGATTGTTTGTGCTGCTTCAAGAAGCACAAGATGGGGGGCACCAGCATCTAACAGGCTCCAGCAAGAAATTTGTTGGTTCAGCCCAGAGATCATATCTCTGCAAGATTTCAAGATAAAATCTTTGGCTCGAACTGGAAACCAATTTGTGGGTGACAAACTGAAGACCTAGCTGGACTCTATATTATTTATTTTTTAAGCAGCTTGGATGTAACTATGAACACGTGCTTGCATATTAATATAATGAATTTCCAAAATGATCATAAATTCTTTAAAAAATAAAATAAAAATCAGAAGACTTTTATTTTGGCAAATTTTTATCACTTGGTGACAAAAAAATCCAGTCTGACTTGTACAAAGGATTTTTTTGTGAAAAAAATGCACCAAAGTTGTCAGATTTTGAGGAATTATTTTTTGTGAATTTTCCATATTTAGAGAACATGTCACCAACAATTATTTATTTAATTATTTAATTATTTTTCCAAATTTGTGAAGTAGGCAATCATGTACAATAGGAATTAGCCAAATTTGATGAGAGGATAAAGGGGGGAAGTAGAAAATTTTAAGATTCCTCATTATAATTTGACGATTCGTTGAACCTACTCTCTAAATACGGTGACTTTAGATTATCTTTGTCATAATATGATGACTTGGGCTCAATTTTTCCCGAAAAAAAACTCCTTTGTACCTTTTGTATGTTCCTACTTTTCCTAGTGAGGTTGCGAGGAAATTTGGCCCCCAAAAACATAACACTGGTCACCAATATATAGTATGTGATTCTTTAAAAAAATTCACTTTCTTCTCTGACCTGTATAGCCAAATGTGGCTAAATTCTTCTTCTTGTGGACAATTGTCATTGTGAGTCACATCACAAAATTTGACAAAAGAAAACTCCAGTGTACAATTCTTTTTGTTCACGCTTCGAAAACGAATATAAAATTCTGTCACCTTCTAGTTAGCATTATATCAGGTGACTTTAAGAGTGTACATGTCCTCAAACAACATGCTCCTTGAGGACAAGAACATAACAATTTTTTCAATATTTTTTTCCCACTGTCAATATGATAAACATTTCTTTCATCAAAGTACAACAACAAGATATCTTTCAGAACTTCATCACATGTGACGACTAATGGGTTTGTCTGAAAAATAAGTTACACATTACTTATGAGTTCAACTCAACTGCAGGCGGGTGCTCCTTCCTCCTTTTGCCAAACTATATCTGTAAGTATGTTGGTGTAATTGTAATGCTGTGTTTGGCTTGTGCTTTGTTTGTCACCAATACAAGTGTCCATCCTGGCATGTGTTTTGAGCTGCCAACTCCAGTTGCAGCACGGTCGCCACTGAGGTATGTCACTTTGTCAGATTCCTTTAAAGGAGACACACTGGTATGCATGTATGCATGTACCCGTGTCGGGCAGTTATTACAAACATGAATGTAGACAATAGATACACCCCCAGCGGTTATCAGGGTGGATCTTCCAAGGATTCATCATATAACCATGATTCTCAAGACATCAAAGAAACCAGTTCTGATACTTTAGAGAACCGACCACTCTTCTCAAAGTTTTTGACAAACATAAATTAACCGTCCCAAAACCACGGCCACAGTGAACCAGCACCCACCAGCTCACCATGACGGATGAATGGTAAGTGATCAGGAAATACTTTTCTGTTGGGTTCCAGTTCCCTATCGAACCATGGTGGTTACCTCAGTTGCTTTTTTTTCCCACCTACCTACTAACAACCCACAAACAAGTTGTCATTAGGTAGGTAGTAAAAACAGCCTTTACCTATGTATAAACCATCTACTTACCTTAGTAGTTACCTATTTTCTTACCTATTTATCTATATATGAGACCTATTTTTATGGAATTGGTTACGAAGGCGAAACCAAAGATTAACTCAGTTGAGGTTCATTCACAACTGAGTAGTAACAGACATCCAGTGGATGGTGCGCTGGTGGGTGCTGGTTCACTGTGGCCCAAAACCGCCGGTTCTTTGATTCTGATTTATTTATTTATTTATTTATCTATTTATTGTGCAGAGAACTCGAACTGGCAGTGAATCTCCCATTTGGAAATCTTAAAGAAAATTGGAACACATGGTTCTTTAAAATTCAAATAACTGCACAACACTGGTATGTACAATTGATGTACAAATGTACCCCAAGTTTCATGCTATCATCATACCCAACAAGGTGAACTCCTGGAATACCCCATGAGTGTGTGCATCTAGAGTCTAGACTCCTGTTATTCTGCTGTGTGTAGAAGAATCAACAGAAGTGTAACTGAGTGTGTGTGTGTGTGTGTGTGTGTGTGTGTGTACCTATGCAAAGACTAGGTGGCAAGACTAGGAGTGCACTGTGCTCATGTGTGTTGTGTCTTTGCTCCAGTTTTGCATTTGAAGTTGTTGAAATTAGATCTTGAGCCTTGAGAGAAGAGTGCATCATCTATCTCCTGGAACAACTGTGTCTCTACACTAGCGTTAGACTTGCTTTGAAGCTCATTATACAACCTGGTCATGGTGTGGGGACAAAGTTCAAGACCAGACCTTGATGCTGAGATGATGGTGGTGATGATTATGATCACAGTTGCTGTTGTTGTATCCCCTTGAACTTCATTTCACAAGTTTTTTCTCAATCACTTGGATCGGTACTAGAGTTGCAAGCACACGTTTGGTTTTGAGTGAAATCCCTTCAGCTCCTCATCTGTGCTTTGTTATTTCTTCTCTATATATTGACTTGGGTTGTCAAGCTTCATTTCCTTTGCCAAGGCTCCTGAGCTGCTTTTGCATTGCAGCTAGGTGTTTGAATCCTGCAATCTTCTTGTAGCTTTTGCTTTAGCTAGTTTTTCTCTAGGTTAATGTGATCGCGATTTGCCAAAGTCTGGAACTCTCACTCCCACTAGACTCCTGGAGCTCTTGAACCAACCAACCCTGTGGCTAGCTTGCGTTTTTAGATTTGCTTATGAGGTATTGAAATCTCTCCTTTGCGCTCCACGAACAGCTTGGCTCTAGCTCGTACAAATTTTGCTACTTGTAGCTGCAAAGATGTAGAAATTGGACGTCTAAGTCTTCAAGCTCTGAAAGAATGTGCAGCAGCACTTGCTGAGCCCCAACCCCAATTCAAGGAAAGCAATTCGGGCTCAGAAGTGAAGCTGTTCAAGCTGCCAGTGGATCATCTGCCAAAAGCAGCTGCAATAATTCGAGACTGACAAGCCCAGCTTGACGTAACTAGCCAGCTTCTAGTATGTGAATCTTGTCATGAGACGGGCATGATGATCATGAGTTCAAGCTGGTACTACAAATCTGTTACGAAGATAGTCAGGTTAGTAGGCGAAGAAGAAGCAGGATCAGTGCTCAAGATTGTGCAGCAGGGACGGCACACTACCAAAAGCTGCTGCATCTGCAGCAGCATCATCATCGATCAGTACTTTCATGTTCACCAGCTGCAGCAGCAAGTCGTCGACCCGCGTGGGCTGTTGTAAAAAAAGGTGCCTGCATCACGTCCTGCATCGACACTAGCAAAGACTTCATGGCAATAATCTCGTACTTGCAGCAGAAGAGATCAGCAGCACTACTACAGCTTCTAGTACTATTCTTTCTGATCATCTTCATCATCGCTGGTTGCAATACTGGGTTCAGTAGTTGTGGCTGCCTCAACAAGAGTTCTTGCTCGAATATTGAGATTGCAGCCAAGCCGACAATAGGTCCAGAACAAAAGATTTATCATCCAGTTCTGCTCCGATCCGACGACTCGCTCAAGAGAAATGTAGAAAAGCTGACCCGGAGCTTCATCAATGCAGCGCAGATCATGATCTACCCAAGCTGGAGTCCACAGACACTACATGAGCAGCCGCAGATCATGATCAACCCAAGCTGGAGTCCAAGGACAGTACATGAGCAGCGGCAGATCACGACCAACCCAAGCTGGAGTCCACGGACAGTACATGACCAGCGGCAGATCATGATCAACCCAAGGTCTAGTCCACAGCTGACAGTATATGAGCATCGACATGCAGTGCCCAAAGAGATGCTTGTCCTACAACATAGGAAATTACTGCGCGCGGGTAGTACTGCGACGCCGTCCTGCTCGATGGCGGATCTAAGCATAACACAGGGCTTGAGCGGTTACAGCAACGGCATCCCGGCGTACACTGTACAGATTGTAAACTTGTGTTTGAATCCCAACTGCCAACTGAGTAACATTCATGTGGCGTGCGAGGAATTCTCGTCGGCAAGACCGCTGGATGCGCTCGTGTTTCAACGCCTCAGTTACAACGATTGCTTTCTCATGAACGGGGCGCCTTTACGAGCTGGAGAAAGCGTGGCATTCGATTACGCCAATTCTTCAGAGTATCCCATGTATGTGATTTCTGCAGACGTTGGACCTTGTACTCCTTGATCATGCAGCTTTGCAACTCGTCAAATCTCCCCCAAGTCCCAGGCTGCTGCAGATCATCCGCGGTAATAGAACTCATGCTTGAGCTGCACTTCTAGAAAATATTCTCGCGTAGCTCTCATCTTCTGTACATTCTGTTTTGGTTTCCAAACAACAATCCCTTTTTGCAATCTTCTTAGACCACCCCCATGTATGTGATTTGATGTGCAGAAGTGAAAGACCCAAGTGTACACCTTGATGCTCCAACTGATCAGATGATCTTCCTCTAGCTGATCATCCCCAATTCTCATGCTCAATCCTAGAAATCTCATGTAGCTCTCATCTTTCAGCACTGCAGTTTTGTACATTCTGTTTTGGTTTTCAAACCACAATCCTTTTTGGGCAAAAGCATCTTTGGGTGTTACTATTAAAAACATCACATTCTCATTTTCCTAGAGCCATCAAACTTCAGAAAAATATAGGAAACACTTAAATAAGGATTTTCATAGAGTTTCTTTTTGATGAATACGTTTACTATTCTTTTGCAATCTTCTTCTACCCCATGTATGTGATTTGATCTGCAGAAGTCAAGGAGCTTGTACACCTTGACATTGCAACTGATCAAATTTCCCCTGGGCTGATTGATCAACCCTAAATCTCATGGATGCTTTCATCTTCCAGCCGGCACTATTTTGTACATTCTGTTTCCAGTTTCCAATCCTTCCACATGATCAAAACAGCTCATGTGCAATGCAAATCTGGTCCTTGATGGCGGCCAGGTTTGCTTGCTGCTGGCTACAGGACCTGGTTAAAGCTCAAGCTCAAGCTTTAACCCTTACTTCCAAGAAGACATGTAGGAATCCGTAGACTTAGAATAGTGGTTTCTGTCTGTCTGAAGCCTGCATAGCTACCTACAAACCTATCCTTACCTTTTATATACCTACCTATAAACCTACCCTTTCCCTCTTACAAACCTGCTACGTCAGACCTCCCAACCTACTTGGCAACAAATGGAGTGGGGTGGTTTGTACCTCCCAACCTCCTTGGCAAAAAATGGAGTGGGTGGCTTGTACCATTAAAAGATCATATACTTTGATTGTAACTCCTTTTCGAATGCAAACATATTGGTTTTGGATTTGTAAATCTAAGGCACTTGTCTTTTTACAAGTCTAAATTTGCTTGCAACAGAGTGCGATGATCATCTATAATTATGTTGCTGCTCATTGAGATTTTGTATCAAATTTTGTTGCAATGCATGCAGACATTTTTTTCCAAAATTCAGTTCAAATCTATTGATTTCTTTCTACTATGGAATGATGTAGCTTTTGTTCAGTCCTGCATTTTGAGGAATGTTCCACAAGGTGTTGGTGTGAACTATTTATTTTCTCTCTACTGAATATGTGTTAAGTACATTTGTTTATTGATTGTGCTGTGCAAGGGAGAGACTACAGAATGATGTAGTTTTCATTTGATCCTGCATTTTGGGAGATTCACCTAGAACCATGTAGTTTTCATTTGGCCCCACAATTTGAGGAATGTTGGAACCATGTAGATTTCATTTAATCCCATATTTTGGGGAATGTTGGGACAATCTAGTTTGCATTTTGTTCCACATTTTGAGGAATGTTGAAACCATGTAGTTTTCATTTGGGCCCACATTTTGAGGAATGCTGGGACAACGTAGTTCTTATTTGGTTCCACATTTGGAGGAATGTTAGATGATGTGTCACTGTGAGACTTGAGTTCATTTCTTTTGCATCCAGTGTTTGCTCATGTTTCTTTTATGTTATATGGTGTGTAAAGTATTGGGTTTAAGATTCCTTTGAAAGACTCTTTGCTAATGTGGATAGGCTCCCTAAATATATCTTACAGACATGTCCAAGCTTAATCTTTGTACCATAAGAGCAGCCCATTCAATAGACTGAATGTTGTTCCTTATGGATCTTGGAGCTAAAGTTGCCAAAGAAGACATGGTTGGGATTCATGAGAAAGAGATGACAATTGATTTGCAAGTTTGTTGATGGATCATTGGATCTTTTCGGTGATTGCAAAGATCTAAGGGTCCAACATATATGGGTCAAACTAGGGACAAATAAGGCTTAAAAATATTTTGTCATGAAGGTGTATAATGGCAATTTCTTACTTAATAGCTTATTACATTAAATATCTTGTCAGAAAATTAGCTGCCTCTGCAGAAGAGCTTCAAGAGATGAAGCTCCCCTTTAGAAGATAATTTGTATAAAGCTTTGTAACAAGTCAGGTTGGGGAATTATGTAATATGGAATGGTCAAGCCCATACCCATTATATTGGGTGAGCCACCAAGTGAGCCCATTAAGGCGAGATAGGTGATGCATGGGCAACATGATGGACTAGGGTGAGGCAATCCCACAACATTAAGGTCTGGGGTGGCAGATTCAACAATTTTAAAGGAATATTCATGTTCTAGCAAACATTTGAGTCACTATTATGAGTGTATGATCATCATTGGAAGATTGTCATATAGTGTGATCAAGAAATGACATAATCTGCCACCCCAGACCTTAATGTTTTTTTGAACCAGTGTTGTGATAATATATCTTTTGTATACAAGCATAATTGTTGGATGTGTATGCAAAGATAACCAGAACATGGGTAATTTCCAATTTGTGGTAGTGTACATAACCAGTGGAGTGCTTCTCAACCTTTAACGTTGTGGGTATGCATATCCTTCTTAGAGGTAGGTACATATTATTCATATCTGCTCATTAAGTTTCAAGGTGCATCAAATATTTATCTTGATTACAAATAGCAGCACATCAATGTTCTTGTGTCATGTCTTTGTGTCTTGCCTTTGGCCATTTGGGTGTGAGGTAGCTTGCCTGTGTTTTGCAATCTAGTCTTCAGAGGAGTTCTTTGCTCTTCAATTGTTCATTTCCCCTATGATTCTGCAATTTGCACGAAGTAGCCATAATATTGTGGTGTTTTTGTGATCATGTCTTTGTGGATTGTGATTTTGTAACTTATTGTAGTTATTGGGTCTTTGTATCAATTTGTTTTATATTGTTCTCATTTGTTGCACTGTGATCGGAAACTACAATCACACACATAGCTAATGGGCTACCTCTATATCGAGCCATTGCAGCCAATGGGGCAACCTCAATTTGAGAACTTAAGCAATTGGGCAATTCATTAGAGTCATCTGTAAAGTCTTACGATTAGGGGGCAAGAACAGCCAGTTTTAGAATAATAGGGCATCAAATGTATAACTGGGAACGAAAATTTTACAAAGCAAAATAACTGGGACTCAAACTAGTTTTTCCACCAATTTTGGTGATAAACTGAGTTTCATCATGTCTTTCCTTTTTCTCGAGCGCCTGCACTATTGCTACATATATTTTCACCCCTCCAACCTGTAGGACTACTACTACAATTACTCTCGAACCTTGTGCATTAAATGCTGAGTTTTAGCATTTCATAATGAGATTTTAAAATTTTCCTTACTTTGTGAATACGACTTAAAGAGGGGATAGGGAGTGAAAGCAGGCGCAAAGACAGGGTGACTTCAAAGAGAAGTCTATTGACAAACGCCCTTTTAGCAAATTGGCAAGAGGGCAACTGTAATTTGAAAACAAGCACGGCCATAACCTTCCAAAGACAAAATGCAAACTTGGACAAATATATTACATAAACCCGTAATCGATATCCTCTTCTTTAAACACTGTACAGAATATGTTATGTTGGTTTCCAGAGGGTGAAGACTAGGGTAAGGCCTGAGGTTGAGGGAATTATCAGAAGAAGGGGCAACACAAGGCGAACCCACTTCTGGTAAAACCTTTGACTGAGAACCTTACCAATTTTGTTCTGTAACTTAACATATAAACAGAAGATCCCTCCCCCACAATAACGGAAGGTCTCACTGAAATGGGAGATACCTCTGTAATACAGATTGCCCTGGGACTTCTCAGAAGTCAAATTTCGGTGTAGAACCTGGCATCTGAATACACCAGAAATTTTGTTGGCAGGTCTTTACATCTATACTATCATAACCAGACAACACTGATATGAACATCCCTAACATGCTGACCAAGAAAATTTTCTGCCTTGTGCATTGTATATGTAACAAAATAACTATATGTGAGAGTTAACTTGGATTAAAAAATAAACTTGTTTGATCTCACTAATAAATAGTAAATTGGTCATCTCATTAAAGGGTATATTTAATGAGATGACCAATTTACTATTTTGGATTATCCAATTATTAACTGGGAAAAATGGGTTTTTCACAGGTACTATTTCCACTTGCCTTCTGTTCTGGGGTATTTTAAAATCTTTCAATCCTTCTAGTTTAAGCCAAGTAGTATGCATATTTCCCCAACTCATATATGAACCTAATCTTTTGCAAAATGTGGGGGTGAATGTTGAGTACCAAAAGTAATTATATTCCAAATTACAACTTTCTGTTCCTAAAACACTTGAGAAACTTACACCTATTTACAACTAATTTACATCTACTTTGTGTGGACTCTATGTGCAAAGTAGGTGTTAAAGGCGATACCTCCCCCTCCAGTTGTGTTGTTATCAGTTCATGTATAGGCCCATCAATATGTTTGTTTGCCTTGTGCTTTATGATGGGTAAGGTCCAGAAGTGGGGGACATTTTCCAAATTGCAAGGCCAGATTCACTAGATCTCCTTATCATGGGTCCATTGTTTTGGAAATTACCCCATCCTGGGGCTTACCCTACACAAAAGAAGATCAGTGCAAAGCCCAATGCCTAATTGCTTTGGAAAGTAGAGATACATCTCGAAGTCAATCTCTCCTCTGGTGTTAACTTTGTACTCCCTCCTGAATTTGCCTTTTATATGGGGCTGGTGTCAAAATCCATCAAGAAATATGTTGTGCAACCTTGACCCTAAAGAATCTTAAATTGGCCACCATGTACATAGATGGTAGAATGTAATGTGTCGATCTCAAACATACCACATGTCAACCTAAGCAATATTTTTACACTCTTAAAAAAGTCTCTTACGTTTCATATTTCTAAGGTTCTCCAGAAGCATCATACTCTATTTTTGGTAACTATGCTCTCCTATAGTCTTCTGACTATACTCTAACAAGCCCTAACATACATGTCACGACCGCATCCTCCTCTGAAGGTTGTGTTGAGAAGAACTCGCACAGCACATCATTGTTATTTCACTGGCACTCAAGTTCTAAACACAAGTTCACCATTATGTAACAAGTACCACACTGAGATCTACCATTGCTTATATAGCCACTCAAAACAAGCTTATATGATATCCTTGGGCTAACAATTGATCACAGGGCTGTTGAAGAACAACTTCTTGGTATATATAGACTAGTGCAAGAAACATTTCCGACATAACTAATAGCTAAAAGAGTGGAAACCTCTGATGAATTAAAGTTGAATTAACAAAACATATAAGGACTAAGAAAACACTCTAAAAGGAATCATGGGACCAATATTTCAATGTGTTATTCTAATTTTCCCATTGTGAAACAGAGGAATGATGGTATTTTCCCAT
>Ga0209208_10008502_pt1 | contig 13670 bp, 12 predicted proteins | sample S1TSphfallax_3_FD_187694 | JGI IMG/M metagenome (GOLD analysis project Ga0209208, IMG submission 187694) | Host-associated microbial communities from peat moss isolated from Minnesota, USA - S1T2_Fd - Sphagnum fallax MG (SPAdes) (version 2) | ecosystem: Host-associated > Plants > Peat moss >...
TGTGGGTATTTTTTAATTAAAATGTTGAGATAGGTTCTTCAGGAACCTGTATGTATTGAATGCAAGATCTCTCTTGGGATGAGGATGCTCACAACACACGCTAATATGTCAGAAAAGTGAAGAACAAAACCTTGGCCCCCAGCACACCCATGCAAGTCAGTTAGAGCATCTCCATCCCAAAACTGTAAACAAACTCCTTTAATGTTAAAATAGAACAGTGTGTAATGATCACTGTCCCCACGCACAAACGTCATAAAACTCCTTCTGAACACTCGAAGACCATTTATGTCTTTACATCTGGACGAGTAATAGTCATTGTCCAAATCCATAGTAGAAAAAAAGATTTTGAATGGGTAAAAATGGCCACTGCAAAAATGGACATCAACAATTCAGGAGCACAGCAGGATTCACGCTTTCTCGCTGCAAGATTTAATGAAAAGGCGTGTTTGCAGGTGTGGGGTGGAGATGCCCTTAGGCCTTTCTAAATATTGAAATGACACAAAAATAATGATGTTCAAGTTTTGAAAATTTTGTCACAATTATTATGGCAGGCTAGCTCCTTTGCTATGAATTATTTCATTACTTATATGGCATTATTGTAGTATATACTGTAGGCTAGTGTAAATCACAAGAATTCTCAAATATGAAAAAACAAGTTGATTTGTTAAGAAAATAATTTGGGATCAGACCTGCTGTGCCATACCTGTGATGATGACGATCAACTATTTTATGTTTTCGTATGGTTTCCAATAATTCGTCATTATTTTTGTTGATGTCAAATTTTCATTTAAATTAATATATATTTCATGGACATGAAAAGAGACAATGTTAATTTGGTTTTTCATGTTCATGTTGGTGGAAAGGGAATAGGCGTGAGTAGTTAGTTATTAGGAAAATTATGAGGAAAAGGGATGATTATTAACAAAGAAATGATGTAATTAAACTTGAAAATGAGGTAATTGTCTCTCAAATTTTCCAAGGAGGACCATATGATATATTACAAAAAATATGAAAAACAAAGTGATTTCTTAAGAGAATAATTATACATTTTTGCCAATGTGAAAAGCATAGCCACCCTAAACCATGTTGCTATGATGTGGGGGGTCAGGTCAGACCCTTGGGGACTTGGAACCAAAAGCCCCCCAGCATACCATCCATTGGAAGCCTGAACCCAATTGAGGTTGGGGTCAGACCTCTTTCACTTTGGTAACCTATCCTGTGAGAAATAGGTGACCTAGGGTTTAGGGCAACTGAGAGTATCTTCTGCAGCCCTTCAAACCAAAGGTCGGGAACAGGTACCAAAGTACCTTGGCCATTTCAACACATGTCCATCAAATAATTAATTAATTTTGAAATTTGCAAATGGAATATTCATAAATATTCACCATTATCCTTCACAATATTTTTTGATTTGGAAGAAATAATTTTTTAAAATTTCAACATTTCTGAAAATAATATAATTAGTGTCGAATTGCCCAAGGTACTAAGGTATTCGGCCACAAGTGCTGAAACTGTCATCCCAATGGGTTGCCAATGGGGGGAAAAAAGTGGACAAGGATTCGAATATATTCTTGTGGGCATGGCTTTTTTGTGTCGGTTTGTAAGGTCACCCATGTTTGTTTGCCCTTGGATTGGCCTTGGATGCCATCTTGACAATCTTTCTTGACTTTTCAGATGAATCTCGCCAGCATTTTGTTGAACAAATTTATGCAAGTGAACCTAACATATAATGCATCCTTTAAGGTGTTAAATATGCTTAAGAAATCAAAATATATTGTTTAATCTTTGAAAAAGCCTAATTTTGTGCCAATCCAGGTGGGAATCTTATATTGTTAACAAAAACTCATATTTGTATAAAGAATTAATATATTTATGTGAAAGTATGTGGATGAAAATTGAAATCATCCATGTATTAGGGGGAAAAGGGACGACTACAATTAGGAACGGATAACAATGGGGGTGTCAACATTTCAATTGAGTTAACTTCATTACATCAATGTTCAAATAAGCATCTAGCTTTTATGGCGAGCATTGTTGCTTGGTTTGCATGTTTATGGCCACCATGATTCTTCTGCAATGTGTTTAAAGTCGCCTTTGAACTTCACTTGAGATTGAATACTTGTTGAAGAGGTTCTCACATAAATTTGAAGGGTGGATTGTGTTGTTAAATCTTGCCATGGATTCACGCCTAATGTGCTAATTGTTATGCAAAATTGAAGTTTAGATAAGTTACAAATACAAAGTCTAGCGTGGTCAAAATTTGAGCCTCCAATAGCTTCTTAGCTTCTATTTCAATGTATCAAATGCTACTTTACATTGTGGTGTCCATTGAAATCCTGAACCTTTTTTCATCAACTCCAACAATTTTTGCATATCCACGTATGAATGTTTGGTAATATTGTAAGGCCCAAAAAAACCTTAACATTGGTGATAATCAAAGGAATTGGAAACCTTGAAACAACATGTATTTTGACAAGATCCCCATTGCTCAACCACATGTCCAAAAAACATGATCTCTCTTGCTCCAAAACAACATTTCCTTAAATTCAATTTCAAGTTAAAACTTAACAATTTTCAACTTTTCAAACAACATTTTTAAACGATCAAGGTGATCATTGCAATAATTATGGTTAATATTGATGTCATCCACAAACACCTTTATAAATTGATTAGTCCAATCTTTGAATATATTTTTTTACATAGTTCAAGAAAAAATGTTGGTTGCATTCTTCAACCCGAATGGCATTATAATCCACTCACAAGGGTCAAATTTCCTGAAATCCATGAAATTTTAGGATCATGAAAACATTTGAAATTCTTTCAACAATTTTTTTTGTTTTTTGTTTTGTAGATATGTAAGTCCAAGATTAAATTGGAATTTGGAATAAATTTCTATCCATTTTTTTTCCATCCTAGATACTTTAAAAACATTAAATGTGCCTACCACTTTGGTAATCATAACATGATATAAAGAATAGAAGAATTTTTTTGCAAATTGCTCATTTTTTCAACGTTTGTCCATAGTATCCAATTGTGCTAGTCATCTTCTTTGGTCAGTTATCCTTCCAACAAATTTGTTATGTTACTCCTATAGAATTAGATTCACCATTTGCATTTGCACCTACACTTAAATAATCCCATTTAGACCTTAATCCATCTAATCTTCCATGGACATATTTACATTTTGCAAGATCATTTTGTGATCATCATTTGTTTCATTATTACATTCATTCATTTCATAATTAGTGTCTAGATCATCACATGGATCATTAAATGTTACATCCTCCCAATGCATTAGCTCAATAAAAAACAAACCTTGAATATTTTCATCAATTTGTTGGATGGTATGTGTGAATTTATGTTCAAGTACCACTTGTAACATGTTAACAATAGTCAATGGCAATTACTCTATTTCCATACTTGGTCCATTAAGTACTTGAATTATTCCCTTCTCAACATCAACCATTACCCCAATTTTCATTTAAAAACTTTAAACCCAACAATATGTCATAACTATTGATGTCTATGATTAAAAAAAACCATATTACAATGAAAATTCCCCACCTTGACAAGAAGATTAATGATTTTGTCTAGTACTAGATAATGATGGTATTGGATATTGTTTTGTAGTTTTCTATTTTTTACACCAATACAAATGCATAATCCCCAACTTTCAAACAATTCCTATTGCCATTACTAACATAAAAGCACTTATGTCCACAAGTATTTTTATCAATCCAATTTGGATCTTAATTGTCAATTGCAATGTCTTGCCGATGTGATTTTTGTTGAAGTTCACCTTTTTTATTATAAATAACATTCCAAAATTGCAACAATGTTTGTTGTTTATTGTGTTTTTTCATCCTTATGTTTTTTGGCCAACTTCAATAGTCCTTCAAGATATTCCAATTCCCTAGGTATGGTCAAAATTGTTTCAAAAGGCGTAAATGCAATCTTGCAGTTTAAAAAATGGGTCAAGATTTCAAACTTCGTAATACATATTTCATTGCCAAACTTCCTTTGTGCTTTTGCTCCCTTTTCCAATAGGTTTTTCTTCATTTTTACAAACCTCATGAATAGACATTTGATTCTCATTTCCTTGAATTCTTGTACCTAAAAAAATGAAATGATTCAATTGGTTTAGCCTTATTAAAGATTATTTTTCGTCATTAACCAACACCTTTAGATAATTTGTTGTGGCAACAAGCCTTCTCCCATTCTTTTTCCAACATCACTTTTTTGTAGGTTTTAAACCAAAATAGTAAGTACATTTAAACCCACAATTTTCCATCTTATGCCCCCCTTTGCATTTGCAACACTTTGGTCTATCAAAAAGTTTAAAGCATGCAAATGCACTATGGCCCACCAAATAGTTGACACATATTTGAACCACTTGGAAGTCTTAGATGAACCAGTTTCTTACCATCAAACCCTTTAAAACAATTGATCAACATTTCATTAACAACATGAAATCCCTTCTAGTAAGCTCTTTTCTTTCATCCTTCAAAGGTTCATAATGAGTTTCATTGCTTTCTCCTAGTACCTTCTCCACCTCAATAATTACAATCAATAATTCATTCATGTCTAATATGTATGCACAACATACAATTAAATTGAATTTCTAAGTTGAGATGAACCATAAGTCTCCCCCTTTTCTCTACATTTAGTATTTTTCCTTTCACAAATAATTGTTGAAGCCTATCATAGTAGGTTTGAATGCATTGTTGTGGTTCTTGTTTGATGGGATCCATCTTCATCATATACTTGATACTTAGTTAGCATCAAGGTCCTTAATGATTATTGATCGAATGGTGTAGGGGTTCAATTAATTATACCAATCCTTGGCTTTACATGTTGAACCTAGCAATTTTGAACAACTTATCTTCATCATATTCTCACATTTTTGTTGCTATCTACAACCTTTCTGCCCAATTAAGCACATCTTCCAAATTGTTTTGCCACAATAATTCATCCATCCCTTTAAGACTAGTCATTTTACTAAAGACACAAATGAGACTTCTTATGTTGAAAATATTGCCCTAAGTCATTTGTTTCAAACATTTTTTCTTTACTTATTTGCTCTAATTTATCCTTATTCTAATATCAAAGCATATGTCACTTCTTCCTACAAATTTTCACCCCAATTGCCCATACAAACTCTTGAAGAAAGTGCAACATACTAAATGAGCCCTTTTACTAGAAAATACGGACTTAAAGATTCTATTTCCTACTTTGATTTTATGATCAATCTTAGGCCTATAAAACTATTCACAACATGTTACCCTTTCTAATTTACATGGATCCATATATCCCCGAACCTAAGCACAAAAAAATAAGTTTTCTATTTAGCTTTTGTTGCTCAATTTTTTCCAAATGGCCATTAAATTGTGAAGAACTTGGATTCTCATGTTTGAATGATGATCCATTTGTTGCCATTAGATCTTGTTTTGGTTTTCATCTAGAGTGTAGCCTTCATGAATAATTTAGAATGAATCACTCCAATTGCTACGTTTCCAACTTCAATAACATTCATGTCAAACCTAATGATGATAATTAAAGCAAATCTAATAATCCTTAGGATAAAAGATCAAATTGGGCTTCTTTGGAAAAGATATTTCATCAAAAGCTAGAACTCCAATTTGATTTTTAAAGCTCATGATAGGGTGTTGGTAAGTTAAATAAGCAAAAAAAAACAATTCGCCCAAATCTAGTTTAAAAATGAAACAATTTTTGAATCTATACACAAGAAAATATATTCAAAATATAATATTCAAATATAAATACGAAGATATGTCATTGCATTTAATTTAAATTACACACAAAATTTGAACAACTTTGCTATCATAAAAGTAGATTAAAAGTACTTTTGAAAATGACTAGTCAATATGATGTTCAAACTTACTTCACATTGAAAATTTGATTCATTATGATTATAACATGCATAATTTGACAATACATAAGTATCTTTTAAGTCTTTATTAATTTGAAAATTTAAAAAATCAAATTTTCATTTACTTGCAACCCATTTTGTAAGATTAGACATTTATTGCAAGTAGATGCATTTAAAAAAATCTATTTAAATCTATTTTCAAAAAGAAAAATTTCAACATTATAATCATAAAGTGAAAGATTATCATCATATTAATCCTTATATAAAATAGTAATTTTATTTTTAATACATCAAAGTTTTTTAATGGCTATTTGTAATTTTTTTGAACTCATATTAGTGAGTTGTCTACTTTACCTTGCTTGAACACTTAAACAACATTTTCACATCTTTTTACAAAAACCTAGAAAACAATCATAAAGTCCTCCTCCTGTTTGTTACAACCTATCATCCAATTTTTTTTGATATTCACCTTTTATTATGGGATGAAGATCTTGAAAATACATGGGGAGAGAGAAGCATTATGCTTATTTGAATTGTCCAATTGCAAGTGAAGTCGAAATTCAACATTTTGACATAATTTCCAACACACTTGACAAGATGACAATCCTAATGCCTCCACCTTGGGAATTATGTCTTTAATTTGAGACAATTCTTCAATCCTTGATATGAAAAAAAAAGAAATGATAAGGAGAACTTTAAGGATTTTAATGTTTCCAGTTTTGTGTATTCCCCCACACCTTTCAAATATGGCAAGACAAAACCCCTATGCAAGGTATGATGTGAAATGGAATTGTTGCTAAAATTATGATGTTGTTGCCTATCCATTTGGTCCATCTTGCATTTTTACCCAAACTTGAAGTCTAGAGACAAATCCATTGTAGGTCATTTTGATGGCAATATCTCCAATTTGTATTCATATGAATCAAATCCTATCACATTCACAACACCAAAACTAAATAACCTTAAAACTAATGCCCTTGATTGCAATGCTTCCAAATTAGTTGGTTTATGAAAACTCCAAGATATTTGTTAATCATAGGTTGTTTGAACATTAGTATTGGTAGTAGGTTCATCACCAAAACTAGACATTGTTGTGGTAAGTCTAAATCTATTCTAGTTCACATAATCTTTGTCTACCTAAAGTGACATGCCTCAAGATTGACTTGCTTTGATACCAAAAGATAGGAACAAAAAGATTCCAGTTTCCATCACGCTTAATGGTTTCCACAAAAAGTCCCATACTGTAACTCCCATCAACAAATAAGAACGGTTACATTTGATAATGCTATCTTTTGCATTGTTTGACGTTGAAAAACTACATGTGTAATATTACAAGCTTTGGTGAATCGAAACACTCTGGATTCACTTTCATTGACCCTCCACATTCTTTATCATGGCATCATTTCTCATTTAAGATGATTCCCAATTAGAAACCCATTCCCACAACAACCCAAAAGCTCGCACAAGGTAGGAATTACTGTTCCACCCCTCATTTTTCTAGCCACAATGCCCACAAACCCTTTATTTCCGCAATTCCAACAAAGGTTCAGCGGAAGATCTTGACTTGGAGCGCTCATAAGGGTAGTCACTTCCCTCTCCATTTCAAAATCCCCACACAAAAATTGGTTATCTCAAGCATAACTGCTCTTGAGACAAATGCCAATGATAGACAACTCTAAAAATCCCCTCAATTCTTCATCATATTCACCATCAACCCATTCTAAACATTCCACTTACTAAGACCCTAAATTTCCAATGCATCAGAAAATTCAGAGACTCGAGCTAAACACCTAAAGCATTCATCTCCTTGGCGCCTCATAAACAAATCAACAAAAATAAAAATGGACCAACAATTCTTCTGGTCTAGAGTACTTAGCTTCCTTCATCTATCCTCTCATGAGCATTCCTCCACTCCTTATAGCCAAAGCTTCACAAGTTTCCTGACATCACAAAATCCTTCAAGCCAATTGTTGCCCAAGTACTTGATCCACCATGAAGAGCAAGAAACAAAGTTGATAAGCATTCGAGCTCAACATCAAAACAAATAGACCATGTGCCCACATTTCAGCAGCCTTTGAGAATGTTGGCACCAACACACACAATGCTAAACAACAAAACAACTCCTATCTGGAGCAAATCACGATCGCCATGATGGTGAGTGACCAAAAGTAACCATCATGTGCTGAATTTTGGCAACTTGCTGCACTTTTCCCTTTTTCTCCTCTAGGTTCCTTTTAGGCCATGCATGGATGTTGAAAATGCTCCCTCATAGTTCAACCGATATTCAATATCTTGCATCAACCATGATGGAAGGGGAAGCAAAGTTGTTGACCTACCCACCTGAAAGCCATGGAGAAATATTGAATTTAAAGCAATGGATGCACTTACCTGCACATAGGAGGATCAGAGAATTTGCTATGTATCTGAACTTTGTAATTCCAACAAGGCAACCAATCAACTGCATATTACAGGTTAAGATTCTATCCTGGCTCAAGGCTCATAGTTTCCCCTGCAAAAAAGGTCTCTACTATTTGCACGATCCCCAATTATTGACCCAAAAATACATAACCCTTTTGGTGTCTTCAAGAAAATGTTCTGCAAATTCACATATTCTACAACAGAGTAGCAACTTGTAAGCCCATGGAAGACCACTGAGCTCAAGGTGATCTTTATACAATGTTCGAAGTCTTTGATTCACTCTCTATGATCTAGATGAGTTCTTCCTATACTAATTACATGCTGCAAGCCTGCCTAGAAATAATGCTGCAACCACGTTAGAACAATACAGATACTTCACTTATCCTTCCTTGTGACTTGGCTCCATGTGTCCTATTTGCTTCTACTAATGCCTCCCCCACAAACTTGTGTTGCAGCTTTGCCGGCCCTGGATCTAGATTGGTTTATCAACACCTAGCTTCAGGAATATTGAAGCCTAGGTTTGAAACCATCAGGCAAGGTATTTTGAATACTACCTAAGATGCTGTCACCCACATCAGGAAATATTTTGTAGGCAGGATGTGATTCAATAGAGCCATTTCAGTTCCCTCAATGGGATATGGCATAAGATGTCCCTTCATATTGGTGACTTCCTGAGACACATATTCCTCCCAGTTTTCTTGGGCCATCTCATTCACCCTCAGCACACATTCAAGCATTTCTGGGTCACAAACCTGTAATATAACCAATATAGCCTGCTACTATCCCATTGAGACACTAAGAACCAAGAAAATCCAGAAGATCCACAATATTACATTTCATCACCCTTCTCATCACAGTCCATTAGGAGTCTCAAGAAGCATTTAAACAGCTGAATATCTTAAGGAAGAGGCTCACTTGACCAAGGGATGAACAAGTTTATGGGCCCATGTGTAGTGCGGTTGGTGATCCCCTGTAGCAACCTTAGTATCAATGCTGGTAGACCCAGAAATGATGTCCATCATCATGCCCTTGGAATGCACATATATCATGAACCTCCTATGCTTCTGCCCTGAACCCTGCAAGTGAAGAGAACATGCACATTTGACACCAAAACATAGCATTCTCTATTAATAGGTTTTTGACATGCATCAAGGTATCCTCTCCTCTTTACCAAATTGATTCCTCACTGGACTCTCTGCACTTGGTGCCACACTTTCCTGAGGTCACAGACATTATGCCATTGTATTGAAAGACCATGTATAAATTTTCTCTTCTACAGACCTTTGTTTGTAAGCTGGAATAAATTTATAGTAACGCTTGGGAAAGGGAAAGATGTTTGCAGAGAATAGCTGAGAGAATGCCATGAATAAAGTGCTAGTGCTATGTTGCATTTAATTTTCTCCAAAAATCAAATGTTGGATCATCAAAACCTAACACTGCATCTCAGTCAAAGAAGAGGTTGAAAGGTCAACTCACAATCTTTGAGTTCACATCAGGTGGATCTGTGGGCTCCCCTTTCATAGGGTTTTCTGGTTCATGGTAAAAGTTCAAGTAGTCCCAAGGGTGGTGTTTTCAAAGCAGACTAACATCTCACAATGCAGGCACTATCACACCATCCATCATCTTCATTTTTTGCATTCAAGGATTCATCCCACTTCAGACCTGAAGATACAATGTCATTTTGACTACAGCTAGAAGGATTGTAAATAGACAAAAGGTGTAATTGACTCTTGATGAAAGGTACCTGGAAAATGAGGATGCCTTTGGGCCACTGTTCACTCTTTGGAATTCCAGGCCACATTAAATTGACCTGGGTTTACATGGTGAATATCTGACTTAGTTGAAGAAGTTGAATGATCCACTTCTCAGCAGAATTCATCACAAGAATGAGCCCATGTGCATACTGTGTATTGCCAGATGAGGATACAATATAGAATCAATGATGCAGATTTCAGAAGCAAGGACAGAAACTTGGATAGTTTAGGGAACATAGGGACAAGAGGCCTTGAAGTGAATATACCAACATTCTTGTAGTCAGGCCAATTGTTGAGGAACCAATGAAGTATTGATTCTCAATATACATGAGAATGAATGGCTTTTGCATTAGCCATTGGGATACTGATGTCTACAGATATTTCCTTCTCCTGGACAAGATGCTGTGTTAAGTCCACCATTGAATCAAAAATTACAAACAACAAGTCTAATAAAGTTTCAATTGCTGAAATTTTGATAGTGTTCTATCTCATGAAACCTTGAGATAAGTTTAGACTTAGTAATTGTGGTTTTGAAATCTTTCTTTGATAAGAATGTCTAGTGGATTTAATTTTCAGATTGGACTTGTTCAAATCTTTCTGCTCTCCCCTGTTTGTGAAGTTGCACATGGAAGCTCAAACTGTCTATATCCAAAGCATTCATTAGGGTTAAAATACCTGCCGTTCATGGGGAAACCCTTAGCAGATCCTGAATCAATGGATCAAAACACTTGTTTCACATTAAGGTCAAATTGGAATACAACAATCAATGATTGTAAAACCATTTCCAACACTTTGCTCAAAAGGACAGGCTGAACAGGCTGATAGACCAGAAGCTTAAGGCATATTGAACAATGCTCATGTTGTTCAGAACTCAGTTATGTTCAACATGAGGTTTCAGCACAAAGACACAAGGTGGTGGAGCCTGGAGGAGTACCTGAGCATGCTAAGTGCTTGGTTCTTTGTCATTGGTCACATATAGCTTAGGATTCAGGAGAGGCAAATTTATCTGATGGACTCAAAATCCATGGAATCCTATTCATTTGAATTAGTTCTTTCTTGTGCCACCAAGCAGCCTTTCTCCAGCACTGCTCAAAATGACTAAGGACATCAAAGGCTGCTGGTACCTCTATTTTGCAGCACACAAGTCATGCCATGTCTCTCTGGGACCTCCTGAATTGTCCATTGCTTGTGCCATGGCCTATCTCAGTGTGTCTTACCTCCAATTTTCTGTCCAACATGGGGATACAGCTAGAACTGAGTGCACAACACTTTTGAGCATGGTGTGTGCACAAAGTTCCAACTATCTGCAGTTTATAAGCTTCATGAGATCTGAGAAGTTATGCCTTCTATCACACATTCATAATATTGACAAAATGAAAACATCAATAAGAAAGATTCTATGGATCAATAGTCAATTGGCTATGATTTTGATAGTCCATGGTCACAGGGAAAGTTCACAAACTGCCTGGCTTGACTAATGAAAGAAAAAAATTTGCATAGCCTTACACCTCCAAGGTTTTGATCAAGCAAAATAAAATGCTATGTCATTTCATTTGGTGTGCATTTTGTGCACCTTTTGATGCCAAAGATGTAGAGATGGATGCATCTAAGATGGGCACATGTTATCAGAACCAACTCAGCTTGCTGTCTGCATAACAAGGAGCCAGCACACAGTCAACTCCAGTACTTTTGAAGAACTTTAGATTGTATCTTTATCATGTATGCCCAGCAATCACTCCTGTGAATGCCTCAAAAGGTAGATAAAGCTATAGCCATCAATGAAAGTCTAGACTGTAAGCATACATCGACCTCCTAAAATTAAAACATTCAATGAAGTTTTCATTCTTGATAGTGTGCAACAGATATATTTGAGAGACATATACTTACAGTCTCAAAGAAGAGGGGGTTACTGTGAGATATTTTGTCATCCGAAGCCTAACCTATCACATGCACTTCTTCTGCTCCTTTTCTCCTTAAAAGTTCTCCAAGTGTCAAATCTCCACCATCAGGTAAAGGTTGACTACTGTCATGAATCAATCTGGTTTTGACATTTAAACAGACCATCTTGCAATGCACACCATATAGCCTAACATGCTTCTAAGATCTAGCTGTACACATTTCCTCCCAGTATTGCCAGTATTGAAAATTTTCCTAGTTCTCCAGTATCACATCTGGAACCTCAGCATCAAAAACGTGAGCATCTTGATATAGTGGCAGCAAAACTATGTGGTGGGTACCTCATAGAAATGCTTCCCCTCTGCAGCAGCTCCATGCTTGAAGAGCAGATTTCTGTCAATTGGATGGAGTATGACATAAAGGTGCAACTTAGCCACTTCATGACAGAGCTTCCCAGAAGTATTCAATACATGATACCAGCTCAGGCCACAACCTGTGTCTTAAGCACTTCCTCTGCTGGTATCCGCACTTCCCCAATATGTTGTGCAGCCACCATGTCTTCATCTTTTATCACAATCAGAATTTCATTTGTCAAAGTATGCAACAGGGATCTGGAAATGCTCATTCCATCTGGCGTTGGCATTATTTGAGATTACCTATGTGGATGCACCTTAGCCCCTGCAAGCACGATATATGCATATGGGTCACTAGTAATGGCCTTTTGATGGTGGCCATGAGGGTGATTCTTCACCTTCACCTTGGCTTTTACAAACGGGGCTAACAAACTGACAAGATGGAAAGGCATCACTAGTGACCCATAAACTGACAAGATGGAAAAGCATCAGCTTTCCCTTTAAAATCAAACCATAATCCCTAGTTTATTTATTTTCTGAAATACATATCATCACCAGGGTTTTTTTCTCCCAATTTTTTGATATTGAAAATTTGGCAAAAGTTTCCAAAAATTCAGAAAAACTAGGCAAATTTACACCAGAAAAACACATTATTAAAAGATTACCCAATTTTACGCTGAAAAATTGGCAAAAGTTGTAAAATAATCATTTTTTATCACTGCAAATTTAAATTATATTTCTGGTTATAATTTCGTTTCATAAACATAAAAAAGATATGCAAAATACCAATAAAGCATTTTGTATAACCTGGAGGTTCTGCAAACATCATATATAATTTACATAATTTACCTATGTGTGTATAAAATTATTTTGCTTCAAAATTATTTTCCTTCACAAAAGTTTGTTCTTAATTTTATTTTATTTTTGAAAACTCCAACATAATTTCTACAAATAATATAATTAGTGTCGAAGCTGCCAAGATAAGTTGTGGCATGTAAATATTTTTCAATCAATATACCAATTGGTTAATATAGGTTAAAATGTTTATGAAGGTGGAAACTAAGTTGAGAGTTTCAAATGTTACAACACACAATCCTCCACATCTCATACACACAGTAACAGAACCCACAACCCTCATGTAGCCTGGCATGCAAGACCCTAAACCCTGAAACATCTCAGCCATTGGTGCTTGTCTAGGTTGGTTTAGGGATTAGGGTTAAGGATTGCTGGTGTCTATCTTTGGTACCAAGTGGCAATGTAATGCTCGATGGATCACAGTTCCACAAGAGATTCAACAATCTACATTTTATGGATAGCCAGCCACCTGCAGTATAACATGGCTGGCACTCATGAGTGTAA
>Ga0209208_10008503_pt1 | contig 13670 bp, 9 predicted proteins | sample S1TSphfallax_3_FD_187694 | JGI IMG/M metagenome (GOLD analysis project Ga0209208, IMG submission 187694) | Host-associated microbial communities from peat moss isolated from Minnesota, USA - S1T2_Fd - Sphagnum fallax MG (SPAdes) (version 2) | ecosystem: Host-associated > Plants > Peat moss >...
TTTATATGTCCATATAACTCCGGGGATGCGATGCGAACCACTCAAGCGAAGCGCTCACTGCGGTCTTTGTCTTCCCAGCTGTTGCTTTTGAGCATCGCCATCGGTGGCGGCGCGGCCGGGGCCTCGCTGGCGCTCGCCGATCCCGCCTCGGATCCCGCGCCCGCCCCGTCGGGCGCGGGCGGCGGCCTCGAGGAAATCGTCGTCACCGCGACGCGGCGCGAAGAGAGCATCAACAAGGTGCCCATCAGCATCACGGCCATGAGTCAGGACGACCTCGATCAGAAGGGGATCCGAGATTTCACCGATATCGTGCGGTTCACCCCCGGCGTCTCGATCGACACCTCGGGTACGAACGCGATTTCGATCCGCGGCATTTCCTCGTCGGGCGGCGCCGGCACGACCGGCATCTACATCGACGACACGCCCATTCAAATGCGCGCGCTCGGCTTCAATCCGGACGACACCCTGCCCAAGACCTTCGACCTGGACCGCGTCGAAGTGTTGCGTGGACCCCAGGGCACCTTGTTCGGCTCGGGCTCGGAGGGCGGCACGGTGCGCTACATCATGACTCAGCCCAGCGTCACGACCGATTCGACCTATGCGCGCGGCGAAGCCTCCTACACCCAGTACGGCTCACCAAGCTACGAAGCCGGCGCGGCGCATGGCGGCCCGATCATCGATGATGTACTGGGCTATCGCGTCAGCGTCTGGTATCGCCATGACGGCGGCTGGATCAACGACGTCGACGAGACGACCGGCGCCATCACCCAGAAGAATGCGAATTACGCGGGCACCACGGCGATCCGCGGCGCCTTGCTCTACAAGCCGGCGAGCAACGTCAGCATCACACCGAGCATCACGTTCCAGAACAAGCAGCAGAACAACGAATCGACGTACTGGCCCGCGTATTCCAATCCGGGCGCCGGTGAATTCAACAACGCGACGCCCGAGCGCATCGCGATCCCGGACAAGTACATTTTGCCGGCCCTCAAGATCCAGGTCGATTTCGATCACATGAGCCTGATCTCGAACACGTCGTATTACTATCGCAATGAAACCGATTCCTATCAGGGCACGGTCTATGATCTCGCTTTCTATCAGTCGATCAGCTGGCCCGCCTCGGGCTACGGCCTGAGCTGCACCGCCGCGCAAACGGCGCCGCCCTGCCCCTGGTATCCATTGATCAACGGCACCGGCATTCATTTGCCCCCGGGGTTCTCGGATTACGCGACACCGAACACGATGACCAACGACCAGCGCAACTACACCCAGGAAGTGCGCCTGCAATCGACCGACAGTGGTCCCTTGCAGTGGACCGTGGGCGCGTTCTGGTCGCTCGCGCAAGAGACCAGCATCGAGCAACTCAACGACCCGAATATCAACGCGTTCTTCAACTACCTCTATGGCACGGACGCGATTAGCGTCTTCGGACCCTACTACGGCTGCAACGGCCAGGGCACACCGCAGACCTTCCCCAATTGCGACATCTACTACAACTACAACCGCAGCTACGATCGCCAGCTTGCCGGCTTCGCCCAGGCCAGCTACAGCTTCACGGACTGGTTCGCGCTAACGCTCGGCGTGCGCGAGTCACGGCTGGGCACTTCGCTGAGTCACTACTCCGATGGCCTCGAGAATTTCGGCCCCGCCTATGCGGGCGGTCAGCAGCACGAGAACTCGTTTACGCCCAAGGTAGGATTGTCGTTCCAGGTCGATCCCGAGGATCTTTACTACTTCACCTATGCGAAAGGCTTCCGTCCGGGCGGCTACAACCCGCCCCTGCCCGCCGCGATTTGCAGCTCGGGCTTGATCTCGGAGGGCTTCACGAGCGGAGAAGCGCCGCTCAGCTACAACTCCGACACGACCCAGAGCTTCGAGATCGGTTCGAAGAACGAGTTTTCCAATCGCTTCAAGATCGCCGCCAGCGCCTACTACATCCTCTGGAACAATATTCAGCAGAACGTCTACGTCGCCGGGAACTGCGGACTGCAATTCACCGACAATCTCGGCACGGCCGTGGCCAAGGGCGCCGACGTGCAAGCCGATCTCGTGGTCGGCGGCGGACTGTCGGTCGAGGCCTCGGTGGGATACACCGATGCGCGCTTCACCAAGACCTCGGTATCGAATCTCGCGGTAAACGGCGACGCGATCTCGGGTGAAGCGGGCATCAACTACGCGCCGGGCACGAACTCGCCGCTGACGATAGCGCTCGGGCCACAATACGACTTCAAGCTCGCGGAACGTCCCGCGTTCGTGCGCTTGGACTGGACCTATCAAAGCCGCAATCCATGGCTCGCGCCGGTTCAGGATCCGAACAGCAGCCAGTACGACGTGAACTCCTACACGCTCCCAGCCGAGAGCTACTTCTCGGCGCGCGCCGGCGTGAAATTGGCGGGCTGGCAGATTTCAGCGTTCTGCGACAACCTGCTCGACTCGCATACGCTGCTGAACTACGCCCAGGTTCAGCCAGACGCGTTCAACCCTAACTACGAGTCCGTCCAGCAGAACAATTACACGTACAGGCCGCGCACCTTCGGCATTACGGCGACATTCCGGAATTAGGCGACGGCACGCGCCGGCTCCCGTCCGAGCGCCGCGTGGATCGACTCGGACAGCAGGTCCAGGCCTTCTTCGAGCACCGCGTCCTGGATCGTCAGCGGCGCGAGCAGGCGCACGACGTTGGCCGAGACGCCACAGGACAAGAGGATCAGGCCGCGGCGCTCGGCCTCGGCGACGATGCGGGTCGTCAGCGCCGCATCGGGCTCCTTGGTCTTTGCATCCTTGACGAGTTCGAACGCGATCATGGCACCGATGCCGCGCACTTCGCCGATCACGGGCAATTCGAGCGCGAGCGCATCGAGCCGCGAGCGCATGCGCTGACCGACGCGCGTCGCGCGCGCGAACAAGTCCTCGGACTCGATCACGTCGAGCACCGCATGGGCAGCCGCGATCGAGATCGGATTACCGCCATAGGTGCCACCGAGGCCCCCCGGGTGCGCCGAGTCCATGATGCTGGCGCGGCCGATGACTCCCGAGATCGGGAACCCGCCTCCCAAACCCTTGGCCACGGTAATGAGGTCCGGCACGACCCCGGTATGTTCGATCGAAAACATCTTGCCCGTGCGGGCGATACCGCCCTGGACTTCGTCGGCGATCAATACGATGCCGTGCTCGTCGCAAAGCTGCCGCAGCGCCCGCAAAAAATCGGCGGGTGCGACATTGAAGCCACCCTCGCCTTGCACCGGCTCGATGATGATGGCGGCGACCGATTTCGGGTCGACGTCACCATGGAAAAGGCGGTCGAGGTCGGCGAGCGACTGCTCGGTCGTCACGCCGTGATAAGGATGCGGGAATTCCGCATGGTAGACCTCGGCGGGGAACGGACCGAAGCCGCGCTTATAGGGCATGACCTTGCCGGTAAGGCCCAGGGTCAGGAGGGTGCGGCCATGAAAGCCGCCGGAGAACGCGATGACCGCGGAGCGCTTCGTGTGGATGCGCGCAATCTTGATAGCGTTTTCGACCGCCTCGGCACCCGAGTTCAAAAAGAGGGTTTTCTTAGCGAAATCCCCAGGCGCAGCGGCATTTAGGCGTTCGGCCAGATGGATGTAGGACTCGTAGGATGCGACATGAAAGCAGGTGTGCGCAAACAGCTCGCCTTGCTCGGCGACCGCCGCCATGACCCGCGGATGCCGGTGGCCGGTGTTGAGCACGGCAATGCCGGCCGCGAAATCGATGTAGCGCTTGCCGTCGACGTCCCAGAGTTCGGAGTTCTCTGCCTTGGCGACGTAGATTCCCTTGGAACCGACACCCGGGGGTACGGCTGCTGCTTGGCGGGCCTTGAGATCGGTGGTTTTCGACATTGCAATCCCCTTCGATGACACATCCGAGGTATGGAACGGTATCATCGACGCGGATTTTGGGCAAAATCGGGGGCAATCGGCAGCCGAAAATGCCGGCAAACTCCCTTCATGACCACCACACCGTCCGCCACGCCGCCCGCCACACCAACCACTGCGCCCACGCAGCCGGATGGCACGCTCCCCGCGAGCGCTGGCACGCTCGGGGTGCGCATCCTGCGCTTCGAGCAAGCGCGCGGCGCGCAGACGGCGGTTCGCACCGATCTGCATGACCGGGTCGCCGTGGAGGCGCCTCTCGAAGTGCAACTGCACCATCCTGCCTTTGGCGGCGAAGCGGTTTCCTTTGGCACCACCATGCGTACGCCGGGCGACGATGAATGGCTTGCGGCGGGTTTGCTGCACGGCGAGGGCGTCATTGAAGGCGCCGCCGACATCACCGGGATCGAGACCAGCACACGCAAACCGAATGTCGTCAGCGTCGGGCTGGCCGCGGGAGTGAACCTGGAATGGCAGGCCGCGCCGAGACGTTTTTCAGCCGGCTCGAGCTGCGGAGTCTGCGGTACGACCGGACTCGATGCGGCGATCGCGCGTGCGGCGGCGACCAGAATCGACAGCGAGCTGCGCGTGGAACTGGCCACGCTGCTCGATCTGCCGCGGCGCATGCGTGTCTCCCAAGCAGCTTTCGGAGATACGGGCGGGATCCATGCGGCAGCACGGTTCGATACCGCCGGAGACCTCCTTGGACTCGCCGAGGACGTCGGTCGCCATAACGCCTTCGACAAACTCGTGGGCGAACAACTGCTCGCCGGCCGCTTGCCGCTATCGAATCAGGTCGTGCTCCTGTCCGGGCGGGCGAGCTTCGAACTCGTTCAAAAGGCGCTGCGCGCCGGCGTCGCGGTGCTCGCGGCCATCGGCGCCCCTTCCAGTCTCGCCGTGAATCTCGCCGCCGCGACCGGGCTGACGCTGATCGGATTCGTGCGCGAATCGCATTGCAATGTGTACACGCATGCGACGCGGCTCAGGTGACTGCGCCAATCCCGGCGATTGGAAAAGTCACGCCGCATGATCAATGCGGCCGAGACCCAGACGCCGCGGGACTCACTACGCGCAGAGCGCGCAGCCACGCCTGCGCTTGCGGACCCGGGTCGGGCAAATCGTGGGGTGATTGGTCCTGACCTGGACGCTCGGGGCTCGGCATGAGGGGTACGCTCTCGGCGCGCAAACGAGTCCAATCGGTGTGTGTCATGTGCCATCCCTCTGCGCCAGAATGAGTCCGGCGACCATGCCAAGTACGGCGACGACGCCGAGGGCGGTCCAGGGACTCGTATGCACGAAGCGATCTGCGTCGCGCAACGCGGCGCGGGTCCGTTCGATCCAGGGGTTCGATTCGACCCACTGGCTCGATTCGAGGATTTCGCTCGTTTCGCTCATTTCGTTGCGCTCATGAAGAAGCCCTCGTGCAGTTTGGATCGACACCGGACGTCCCCCGCGTGCCATCACGGTATTGATCGTGCACGAAGCCGCGCGGCCGTGCCGTCGGCGGCTTCAAGCGACCATCGTAGGACTACGCTCACGCCGCGCGCGATCCGCGCTAGATCGATGCGCGTCAGCCGAGCAACTTGTCGAGCGTCAGCGGCAGGTCACGAACCCGGATCCCGGTCGCGTGATACGCGGCATTGACGATGGCCGCGGCAACTCCCGTGATACCGATCTCGCCGATCCCCTTGGCACCCAGGGAGTCGATATAAGGATCCTCCTCGGGAACCACGTCCACGTCGATGGAGCGAATGTCCGCATGGGTGGGCACGTGGTATTCCGCGAGATTGGCATTCACGACGCGACCCACGTGAGGATCGACGAGCGTCTCCTCCATCAACGCCATGCCGATGCCCCAGACGACGCCGCCCAGCAACTGACTGCGCCCGGTCTTGGCGTTCATGAGCTTGCCGATGCCGTAACGAGCGACGACGCGCGGCACGCGCAGGGTGCCGAGTTCGGGATCGATTTCCACTTCCGCGAACACCGCGCCGAACGAATGCATCGAATATTTTTTCGCCTCGGCGCCGGGCTCGGCGGAACCCTCGGCGACGATCGATTCGGCCCCGTTACGCAGGAGCGAGGCGGCGATCGGCTCGCGCCGTCCGCCGGCGCGCAGACCAATGCTGCCGTCCTCGAGCACGACATCGGTCGCCTGCGCGCGATACACGGGTGAGGCCTCGTCGCGGACCGCGATCGCCACCAGTTTGTCGCGCAAGGCGAGCGCCGCCGCTTGGACGGCGGGAGCCACGCTCGCGACGCTCTGCGACCCGCCCGAGACGGGCGCCGCCGGCAGCGTGCTGTCGCCGAGTTCGAAGCGCACTCGCGCCAGAGGAAATCCCAAGGTTTGAGCGGCAATCTGCGTCATGACCGTATAGGTACCCGTACCGAGATCCTGGGAACCGGAACTCACGACGACGAGTCCGTCGGGCGAGATACGCGCGCGGGCCTTGGCGGGCGAGCGTTTCGCCGGATAGGTTGCGGTGGCGTAGCCCCAGCCGAGCAGACGATTCCCGGCGCGCATCGAGCGCGGCTGCGGCGAGCGCCGCGCCCAGCCAAATGCGGCCGCAGCGGCCGTGTAACAGGCCGTGAGCGAGCGACTGGACCAGGGCTGCTGTGTATCGGGATCCTGCGCCGGCTCGTTCCGTCGGCGCATCTCGATCGGATCGACGCCCAAGGCAATAGCCAACTCGTCGAGCGCGCAGCCAAGTGCATAGGTACCGGTCGCGTGGCCCGGGGCCCGCTGAAAAGTCGGCGTGCCGAGATTGAGCGGCACGACGCGATGCGAAGTGCTGACGTTGGGGCAGGCATACAGCAGGCGCGTTTGGATCGCCGCGGGCTCGGCGAAATCCTCGATATGCGAGGTATGTGAGAAGACGTCGTGCCGGAACTCGGTGAACTTGCCGGCGGCGCTCGCCGCGACGGTCAGGTGTTGTTCCGTGCGCGGCCGCGCGCCAACGGGCCCGAACATCTGTGGGCGTTCGAGCACGAGTTTGACCGGTCTGCCGGTCAGGCGCGCCGCCATGGCCGTGAGCGGCACATGCGACCACACGGAGCCTTTGCAACCGAAGCCCCCGCCGACGTAAGGACAAATGACGTGCACGTTCTCGGGCGGCATCCCGAAGATCTTCGCAATCGTCTTTTGCTCGCCGGAGATACCCTGCGTCGTGTCATAGAGCGTCAGGCCCTCGCCGCTCCAGACCGCGACGGTTGCATGCGGCTCCATGGGATTGTGATTCTCGATCGGAGTCGTGTAGACCTCGCTCACACGCTGCGCCGCCGGCTCCGACATCGGCCCCTCGCGGGTCGAATCGGCCGCCTCGCCATTGATCTTGCCGGGCGAATGCGCTTCGGCACGGGTTGCGGCGAAATCGAGGACGGCCGACTCCCGCGCGTAGTGCGCCGTGACGCAGGCAGCCGCCGCGATCGAGCGTTCCAGGCTCTCGGCGACGACGACGGCGATCGGCTGCCGGTCGTAATGCACGAGATCGTCCTGCAAGAGGCTCAATACCCTGCCGCTTGGGGGATCGACGGCGTCGCGGCCCCCATTAGGCAAGGCCGGCGCATTGACATGGGTCATGACCAGCAGCACGCCGGGCATGCGTTCTGCTTGCGCGAGGTCGAAGCCTGCGACCCGACCGCGCGCAGTGGTGGCGAGCACGAGGGTCGCATGCACCATGCGCGGCAACTGCAAATCGCCAATATAGGCCGCCTTGCCCGTGACTTTCGCGGGCCCGTCAACGCGCTCGATACCGGCTCCGATGAGATTCATCTCAGGCTGCCTCGCGACCGGCGGCGACGCCCAGCGCACGCACGATTGCGCGGCGCGCAAGTTCGGGCTTGAAGCCATTGTGTGCGAAGGTCTCGGCGTCCGTCATGGCCGCCGCCGCCAAGGCGCCGAGATCGAGGTCGGCGAGTCGGCGTCCGCGTAATTCGGCCTCGAGGGCGGCGAGCCGCCAGGGCTTGGGTGCCACGCCGCCCAGCGCGACCCCGGCGGCGGCGATGTGCTCACCGTCGAAAGCGAGGCCGACCGCGACCGACACGAGTGCGAAAGCATAGCTCGCCCGATCGCGCAGCTTCAGGTAGTGGGAGTGCCGCGCATAGCGGCTCGGCGGCAACTCCACCGCCGTGATCAATTCACCCGCACCGAGGTTCGTGTCCCGTTGCGGCGTGTCGCCGGGCAAACGGTGGAACTCCGTCATCGGGATGCGGCGGATCCCGCGCAAGCTGCGGACTTCGACGACCGCGTCGAGCGCCGCAAGCGCGACGCACATATCGGATGGGTTGACGGCAATGCAGTGCTCGCTCCCGCCCAAGATCGCGTGCATCCGGTTGTAACCCTCGCGCGCGCCGCATCCGGAGCCGGGCCGGCGTTTGTTGCATCGCTCGAAGCCGGTGTCATAGAAATAATAGCACCGCGTTCGCTGCAGAACATTGCCGCCGACCGTCGCCATGTTGCGCAATTGCGCGGACGCACCCGAGAGCAGCGCCTGCGACAACAGCGGATAGCGCGCCACGATCAAGGGATGCAGCGCGAGATCGCTGTTCGGGGCGAGCGCACCGATTCGAACGCCGCCCGGCGCCGATTCTTGCACGGTCGCGAGCGCCGTGATGCGTGTGATGTCGACGAGCACGCGGGGCTCCGCGACACCCCCTTTGATCAAGTCGACCAGATTCGTGCCGCCCGCGATGAACGCCGCCCCGGGCTGCGCCGCGAGCCGCAGCGCGCCGTCGATGTCGGCGGCACGCACATACGAAAAGTCGTTCATGGGCCATCACCCCGGACGTCGCTCCGGACGTCGCTCCGGGCGACCTCGCGTATCGCCGCGACTATGTGCGGATAGGCCCCGCAACGACACAGATTGCCGCTCATGCTTTCGGCGATGCTCGCATCCGTCAATGCCGGAGCACCGGCGCCGAGTCGGCGCTGCTCTTCGAGCAAGCCGACGGCGGAACACAGTTGTCCTGGAGTGCAATAGCCGCACTGAAATGCGTCCTGGTCGAGAAACGCCTGCTGCAGGGGATGCAAACCGCCATCGGCCCGGGCCAGACCCTCGACGGTCGTGATGTGATCGCCCTGATGCATGATTGCGAGCGATAGACAGGAATTGATGCGCCGGCCGTTGACGAGCACCGTGCACGCGCCGCACTGGCCGCGATCACAGCCCTTCTTCGTCCCCGTCAATTGCAGCTGCTCGCGCAGGGCATCGAGCAGCGTCACACGGGGCTCGATGCGCAGCTCGTGGCGCAATCCGTTGACCTCGAGGCTCACGGAGACGCTGGATGCCGCCGGCGGGTCGATCGCCGCGGACGTGTCCGCTTGCAGCGCTTGCGGCAGTACTGCACCACCCGCCGCCGCCGCGCCCGCTGCTGCTTGCAAGAACGAACGGCGGCTCAGCGGCGGATTGGTTTGATCTCGCTCATCGGAATCCATGAGCGGAGGAAAGCAATTTACGTACCAGTGGAGAATCGGTCCTCGAGGGGCCAATCGGGGCTCACGACCGGCCCCGATGCGTGGGGCCGGCCGTATTATTTACAAGGATGCAAAAACAGCCGGCGACAAATTACAGCCGGCGCAAGGATGCTCACGCCTGGTGCTCGGGCTCCACCAATCAGTTGACCTGGTAGCCGCGCGCCGAGAGACAAGCCGAGTCGGCCCGATCGTAATTGCCGCGAGCTTGGTCCGGGTTGCCGTTCGCGACGCCGCCATTGGGCTGGGTCGGATCGAAGCCGGTCTGGCCCTTGGCCCAGTTATAGCATTCGTACTTGTCTGCGGCCTGTTGATCCGCGGACTGACCGTTCTTCGGATAGACGATCAAATCCGACTGGGCGGGAGCGGAAACTGCATCGGCGGGAGCCGTGCCGGGCTGATCCGCACCCTCGGGCGGGGCGACGACTTGATAGCCGTTTTGCGTCGGATCCCAAGTGTAGTAAACGTTGTCGGCGTAATAATACGGGACGCCGCCGAACCAAACCGTCGAGTAAAACGGGGGCAAAATCGGGATGACCACGCCGAACGGCGGCCGCACGACCACGAAGCCGCCGGGTCCCGGCCCGTACCAGACTCCGGCGCTGAAATAGAACGGGCTGCCATGGAAGTAGACCGGCCGATAACCGACCGGCAAGGCGCGCACCGAGGCGCCGAAAGCCGGGTAGTAATGCCCATGGTTATAGCGCCCGTCGAGCACTTGACCGCGGCCGTCGATGCGGGCCGGTCCCGCATGCGGCGGAGCGCCGTGGAATTCGGCGCCGCGCCCGGGTGCGCCGCGTTCTGCATGCTCGCGCTCCTGCGCGCCGGCCGGCAGAGACAACTGCACGCCGACCAGGGACAAGCCCAAGGCCAAGGCCGCAATTTTCAAGGTAGTACGATTCATACTCTACGAACCTCTTCGATTGACCGTTCTCGCTGGTTGACTGATCGCGTACCGTTAGCTGATCGTGTAACCGCGTGCCGTGAGGCAGGCGCTGATCGCTCGGCGATAGGACTGCGCCGCCGCCTGGTCGGAAGCGCGCTGCTGATTGATCTCATCCTGGGTCATTCGCGCCTCTTGCTGCGCTTGGGCATCGGCTGCGGAGCCGACGACGGCGCCCGTCGCGCCGCCCAGCAACGCTCCCACACCCGAGGCGCGCGGACCCGCGATGATCGCCCCGAGGATCGCCCCGCCGACGGCACCGGTTACGGTGCCCGAGCCCGGCGCGGGCGCGACGACCACGCGCTCATAAGGACGCGCATCCGGACGGCTCGGATCGACACCGGTCTGCTGCACGGCCCAGGTATGGCACTCGTAGCGATCACGATCCAGCTGTTCGGCACTCTGCCCGTTTGCCGGATAGACGAACAATTTCGGCGGCGGCGGCGGCGGCGGCACTCGCACGGTCCGAACCGGTTCCGCCACGCAGGCTGCGAGCATGCTCACGAGCACGAACGGCGTCGTACAGCGCATCAGGCGGCGCGCGATGGATGGTTTCTGTTCAATAGTCATGATCTCGACTCCTCGTAGCAAAACGCTGATCGCATGCATCCCAATAGCCTCCGGGAACGCACACGCTGCCTCGACGTTGACACCAATCGCGTCGCGGAGTTCGCCACAACCGCTCCTCGGAATGTCAGGGAATGTCAAGCTTTCGAGCCATCGACGCCGACCGGAACGATGACTCAAACGACGCTGCGAAATCGGTCTACGCCTTCACAAACCCAGGAATAAATTGGTCCGTTTCGACCCGAATCAAGGGCGTATCATGCGGGGTCATTCGCAAAGCTTTACCCGCGACCAGGTTCACCGCATGAGTTTGAGTGTCTTCGACATCTTCAAGATCGGTATAGGACCGTCGAGTTCTCATACGATGGGGCCCATGAATGCGGCGCGAACCTTCGGCCAGCTGCTCATCGATCGCGGCGTGCTCGAACGCACGACCCAAGTCTCGGCACAACTCTACGGATCCCTCGCCCTGACCGGCCGCGGCCACTGCACCGATCGCGCCGTGTTGCTGGGACTGGAGGGCCTCGCGCCCGACACGATCGATCCCGCGGTCATCGAGCCGACCTTGCGAAGGATCCGCACGCAGGGGCGTATCCGCCTCGCCGGGCGGCATGAGATCGGATTCGACGAAGCTCTCAATCTGCTGTTTCATTTCGACCAGGTGCTTCCCGGACATTCGAACGGCATGCGTTTCACGGCGCAAGACGCCGGCGATGCGGTACTCGCAAGCGAGGAGTACTACAGCATTGGCGGCGGCTTCATCGTTCAAGCAGGCGCCGAGAGCGGCGGCGGCGAGCCGCGCGCGACGCCACCGTTCGAGTTCGACTCGGGGTCGCGGCTGCTCGAACATGGTCGCCAGCAGGGTCTGGAGATTCATGAGCTCATCGCAGCCCGTGAACGCACGTGGTATGGCGACACCGAACTGCGCAGCGGCTTGCTGCGCATCTGGCAGGTCATGCAGGATTGCGTCCGTCGCGGTTTCGAGGCCCAGGGCTTGCTGCCCGGCGTGCTCGGCGTGCGGCGCCGCGCGCCCAAGCTCTACCGCCAACTGATGAGCGGCGATCCGCGCAGCCCGATGCACGCGCTCGACTGGGTCAACGCATTTGCCCTCGCCGTCAATGAGGAGAACGCCGCGGGAGGCCAGGTCGTGACTGCGCCGACCAACGGCGCCGCGGGCATCGTTCCGGCGGTGCTGCACTATTACCGCCGCTTCGAGCCCGGCGCCGACGACGATGGCGTAATACGGTTTCTGCTCACGGCAGCGGCAATCGGCATGCTCTACAAGCAAAATGCTTCGATTTCCGGCGCCGAGATGGGCTGCCAGGGAGAGGTTGGGGTGGCCTGTTCGATGGCGGCGGCCGGCCTCGCCTCGGCTCTCAATGCCAGCAACGAGCAAATCGAAAACGCCGCGGAGATCGGCATGGAGCATAATCTCGGACTGACCTGCGATCCGGTCGCGGGCCTCGTCCAGATTCCCTGTATCGAGCGCAACGCCATGGGTTCGGTGAAGGCGATCAACGCGGCGCGCCTGGCGATGCGCGGCGATGGCTCACACAAGGTGTCGCTCGACCAGGTCATCACGACGATGCGGCAGACCGGTCTCGACATGTCGACGATCTACAAGGAGACCTCGCAGGGCGGCCTGGCCGTCAACGTCCCCGAGTGTTGATCAGCGGCAGCGCGTGCTGATCAGCCGGTTGCCTGCAACCCGAGAGCGATCCCGCTGATCGTGGCGCGCAGCGCGCCGAACAAGGCTCCATCCTGGCGCTGCGACGCGCGCCAGCGTTTGAGCAAGTCGACCTGCATCAAATGCATCGGATCGATGTAGGGATTGCGCAGCAAAATCGAGCGCTGCAGCGTCGGATCGCGGTCGAGCAGACGATTCTCCGAGCGCAAGCGCAAAACGGTGGAGACGGTGAGCGCATATTCGTCGCGGATCGCGGCCAGCGCCGCCGCGTGATCCGCTCCGGCCAGCCGATCATAATGCGCCGCTATCCCCAAGTCGGTGCACGCCAGCATCGCTTCGACGTCGGCGACGAGATGGCCGAAAAACGGCCAGTCCGCGAGCATCGCCGCCAGGACCGCCTCACCATGCCGCAGAACCGCGGCGTGCAAGCCGCTGCCGAAGCCATACCAGCCCGGCAGCATGTGGCGGCTTTGCGTCCAGGCGAAGACCCATGGTATCGGCCGTAGTGCGCTCACGCCTGCGCCACCCTCGCGCATCGCCGGCCGTTCACCGATATGCATCCGCTCGATCACGTCGAGCGGCGTCGCGGCGCGAAAAAACTCGAAGAATCCCGCGCCGAACACGAGTCCTCGATACACCTCGATGCTGCGCTCGGCGAGCGTGGCCATCGCGGCAAGTTGTTCCGCCGGGGGCGGTTGCTGCGCATCGGCGTGCGCGGTGGCGAGCGCGACCGCCGCAAAGCTGCGCTCCAAAGTACGCATCGCGATCGGCCGCAGGCCATAGCTTTGATTGAGTACGTCGCCCTGCTCCGTCACCCGGAGCACGCCGCGCAGCGCGCCGGCCGGAGCGCTCTCGACCAAGTGTTCCGTGCGGCCGCCGCCGCGCGCCGGCGTGCCGCCGCGCGCGTGGAAGAGCGTGATGCGTATGCCGGACTCGCGTGCCGCGGCCAGCAGCTGGGCCTGCGCATTCTGCATCCCGAAACGGGAGGCGGCGATGCCGCCCTGCTTGTTGCAGTCGGAGTAGCCGATCAGCACGATCTGCCGGTCATTGCGCGCCGCGAGGTGGCTGCGGTAGGCCGGCTCGCGCAGCAAGCCGGCGAGGATCTCACCG
>Ga0209208_10008504_pt1 | contig 13670 bp, 10 predicted proteins | sample S1TSphfallax_3_FD_187694 | JGI IMG/M metagenome (GOLD analysis project Ga0209208, IMG submission 187694) | Host-associated microbial communities from peat moss isolated from Minnesota, USA - S1T2_Fd - Sphagnum fallax MG (SPAdes) (version 2) | ecosystem: Host-associated > Plants > Peat moss >...
GTATTGAGACTGATATAGCCCTCGTATTAAACTGGTATTACCTCAAGCTCCTACCAAGCAGGTACTGGTGTGAGGCCAGTATTACCTCATGTCCCTACGAGGCAGGTACTAGTGCAAGGCTGGTATTGCCTCAGGTCATACCAGTCTGTTCAGTTCTTTGATACCAGGACCAATATCTAAATACCAAGGTTTCAGCCCAGTACCCACACAACACTGGTCCAAACATCCCAAACAAAAAAAACCCTTGCTATTATTTGTTGCTCCCATCCTTTGATGGCTTCCTACTATCGAAGGCAGATTGAATCCAAGCACAGCACCACTTTCACCACCACATGAGAAAGAAAATTCTAACATGATTACAAATGCTTAAAATTGTGTGCAATGAAAGCTCACAGATCATCCCAACAGATTTCATGCAATGCAGAAGCTCCTAAGCTACTCCAACAAAGTTGCATGGAATGAAGAAGCTCCCAGGCCCCAACGACAAAATTGTATGCAATGAATGAAGCTCACAAATCCAGAAACATGAAATTTGTGGCAGACAAAAAATAAATCAAATTCTCCATTACTTTCAATCTTTCTAATTAGGTATATACAGTGTGAAGGAATAAAAAACTCACGATTGTCATCTTTGTCACCATACTGCACATCTGCAATCACTCCAAATGAAAACAAAGGTTTGCAGGTCTCCTCCATCACCGCCAATGTCCGCCTTGCAACGGACAATCCAGGTTGCTGCTGCAGCAGAAACCTGTTGGATTATCATTTTCTAAATTATCATAATTGCGCAGGAGTTTGCAGTTAGGGTTCAAGTTCAAACCTCCAGGCAAAAAAAATAAAAATTGGGAAGAATCCCATAAGAAGAAAAATACTGGTGAGAAAGAAACTAACAAACAAAGTAGCTCTCTGTCTGCAATTGATCAAACAGACGCAACCATTATGACGAAGGATCATGAAATCACACCGTAGATTTTGTGTTCGGCAAGTAACTGGAGCTCTTGGAATTCCACCTCTTGGAAGACTCGGCTGGCTTCTTCTTCCTCTACTAGTACTACTGCTTGTTCTTCTTTTCCCAAGGACTAACGACCCAGCAGGAAAACGAACTAGCAGCAACGCCAGATCTCCTCTTCCAACCTGCGACGGAATAAAACCCACCCAAAACAACAAAGGAATGTTTACTTGTGTATCTGCGAGGATCCGGGTGGGGAGCTGGGGGTGCAGGTCTCTCGCTCGCTTTTGCTTTTAGTAGAGTTCCAACACGAAGTCCGCGAGACGTTCGAGACAGTGGTACATGAGCCTGGCGATCACACACAGCAAGGCCATAGAAGCCATGCAGAGCTCGCTCGAAAACTGGAGCTTTTTGTTGGGTAAAAGTTTCTGCTTCAATTCCCACCTTCCTTTTCTGCATGGCGTAGTTCTCTCCTCGCCCCCGCACTCCTCCTCTCTCTCTTTCGCGTGGTACGACTGCTGCGCAAGATGCTTCGCGTTGACCAAGTTGGGCGACAGTATCAAAAGGGCATCTTCTGTAAGATGCTTCCAGAAATGACGGTGTTTTTTTCCCAATTTTGTAATGCACCAGAAGTTAGTGATTTTTTTGTGTCGAATTTTCGCCATTTTGCGAAAATAATTTGATTTTTTTGTCACAAATTCCCTGTTTAAATTTTTTTGCCACAATTGCCTCCAACATGAAAGGGTGTTTAAGATTATTCTGTTTTCATATTTGAATATCACCAAATTTAACTAAGTATATTCTTATAAATAATTGCCAAAAAGAAAACATTGACCCAAACCAAGGGGTTTTTTTCCACTTTTGTGAGGTAGGTGGGCTACCAAATGTTTACAAGAGCTTCTAGCCAAATTTGAAAAATGTCAAAGAGGAATTTTCAAAATTTTTAGGGATCCTTTCATGTTTTCACATCAAACTAGATTGTAGTATGTCTAAAGAAAATGATTTTGCCTCAAAATATGAAGAATTTGATGGATTTTTTCCAAATAAATCCTTTGGGGCCTTTGTAGTCCTTTTTTGTTTGGCCAAGTGGCAATTTTTCGTTAAGAAAAATCATTGAGCCAAGATCAATATGTTATGCATTATCATTTTTAAACACCTAGTTATCTACAACAACACATCAAACATAAACTTATGTTCAAAACACACACGCATAAGCACCCTCCTATCTAGGGATAAGGTTCCTTTAACTTAGATTGTGAAACTTATGTAAGTTTGAAATATACATGCCTATGGGATGATTGAAAATGGACACCTTGGTTTCAAGTGATGAATTTACCAACTAGTGCCCCAAACTAACTCAACATTTGATTCAAGAAAGTATAAGTTGCTCTTTCATTAGATGTGTTCAACAACGACACTAGCTCAATCCATTTGAAAAAGTGTTTCACAATCACAAATACACATTCATTGTGTTGCATGGTAAATGGCAACAATTCAATACATCACATTGTCATGGTTTTTGAGTTTGATGGAGATCAAGGTTATAGTGCCAAGCTCAAGTTTGTAAGGTTGGGCTATCGAGGCACTAGCAATTTATTATATGGCTTGTATCCAATGTTAGAGGAATGTAAGCAAATAACCCATACATGATTCACCTTCTTCAAAGACATGGAGAGCAAATTAACAATTTGTTTGCAAAACAATAAGTTTTGATTGAGAATATTTAGATTGAAAGCATAAATATATAGTTGTGGCCTAAGATCTAAGTTTAAATTCTAAACACAACTTATTGCTTACCATTCAAGTTGGATATTGTAAAATCTCCAACACTTTTGATTCCACATGTTTCAATGATTAATGAATATAACTTGGTTCAAATGCCAACCACAACTTTTGAACCAAAGAAGTTTTGTAATCCAATAGAGGTGAAAACATAACCATTATAACTTGCTTAATCCCTCTAATTCACTTCCACACCATAGTCTTTGAAGGAACAAAATGTAGGACTATTTTGCAAAGGATGGACCATGGTAATGAAATCAAGTTAATGTCCACATTCTTAGTGATTAATGTAACATGGGTCTAAAATTGTTTCCTATGATGACAATTTGAATGAGATATATGGACCATGGCAATGAAATCAAGTTGGTTTTCAAATTCCTAGTGAATAGATCAACAATAGTTTGAAATTGCTTCCTACAACAACAATCTAGAGCAAATGGACCATGGTAATAAAATCAATGAAAATACATTTCTATTTAACAATTTTTTAAAGATCCACTTGCAATATTTCAAGAGGTGTAATAAACCTGCAGTGCTTCAACAACAATAGTTTGAACTACAAGTGACTACAACAACAATCTAAAGGTGGACCATAATAATGAAATCAAGGAAAACATAATCTTCTTTAACAACTTTTGAAAGAATCCACTTGTGCTATAATTATTCTAGCCACCTATAATTGTAATTTAATTCAATAATAGTCTTAATAATAGTACAAACTTTTTGTTGAATTTTGTTTAAAAGTTTGGTGCTTAATCTGTCAAATGTGGGAAATATGTATTTGGAGTTAATCTTTTGAATAACTCTTTCATAGCTTTTGGGCAACCCATCAAGACTACATTAATGTCCTTGGAGGTATTGGCTTTCCTAACATTGTAAGCTTGTTTTTGACCTCCTTTGCTTGCTATATGTATTCATCCATGTTATTTCCTTCATCCTTAGTGAATGTAGTTGTGTGGATAGTAGACTAATTTGGGAAGGATATCTTGTCTACAACATGTTTTGCAAGGCTCTTCAAGTTGTTGGGTTATCATGCTTTACAATTGTAGCCACAAGATCATCGTTGATTCATAAGGTTAATCATTCTTTTTCATTTGATTTAATTGCAACTATGTTATTTGAAATCCACTCATTATGGCTAGATACAACATGAGATTAGTTATGACATTAATAATGTCCCATAACCTTTCTTATATTAAGAAAGCTCTCATCTTGAACCTCCCCATGTTGTAATTTTCTCTTCCTTTTAACTTGTTTGTCTCACCAACATATGCATTTCTAGAAATTTTGTTAGCCATTCTACCTTATAAACTCTTTGCTACTAGTGGTCACATCTTTATTTTCTCTTGTTATCATTCTAATACCATATATCAACTCAATTTTATACAAGAAAAAGTAAAAAACCAATACAATGGGTGCATAGGTGTCAAATAAAACATATAATTTATCCACTACAATGATCCTATCTATTAACATCTTAAGGTTTTATTAAAAGTTGAGATTATTAGCAACTTTCTATATCCATTAGTCTAATTTTAGTGTAGTTTTAATTCTAGGAAATGGAGTGCAATGGTTTTTTTTTTGAGTGAAATTTTGTCAAATTTTGACTTCAAAAATATGATTTCAATTGTAAAAAGGATTTTGCATGGAAAAAATGGCCCAAATTTGCTAGATTTTGAAGAAAGAAAATTCCAAATCATGACATATATGTTTCAATAGGTAGCCAAGAACATAGAAGGATTCTAGTTTATTTCTACTTTGATATTAGCATGTAACCAAATTAACTTATGGATGATCACCACTTCAGCTACATCATAAAATTGAAAAGAAAAACCCTAATGGAGTGTGTATCTCCAACAATGCCCTTGGACTAGGGCCTTACTTACCACTTTGTACAATAGGTAAGGGCCATTTTTACTACCCACCTACTAAAAACCCGTTTGCAAGTAGTTGGTAGGTAGTAAAAAACAGCAAATGAGCTAACCACCGCCACCATGGATGAGCAAGAAACTGGAACTCAACAGAAAACTGTTACTTGACCACTTTCCTTCCATCCATCCAACCTTCATCGTGCTGGTGGGTGCTGGTTCACATGCACACATGCACAAGACTGGCCCTGGAGACCGAGGAGGAGCAGCACAAGGAGACGGAGGAGGAGGAGGCGAGGACCAGAACGAGAACAAGAACAAGAACAAGAGTGGGTTCGTCAGAAGAGGCGTGCGAAATTGGGAGGACGGCGAGAAGCTGAAAGTATGTGGAGAAGGAGCAAGCATGCATGCCTCAGGGCAACACAATTTGCCAAGCTCCTGTTTTCCCCCCACCTCGCTGATTCTTCTTACCTGCACATTTCCACAGGTGGGCCATCGAAAACACACACATATATTGAGATCGAGATCGAGATCGAGATCGAGAGAGGCTTACTGAAATCAAGTGCTTTGGTTACATTACGGAGCTACTTGATTGTTTAGGTTTTTAGGGTTTGTGGGGCATTTTGCGATATAATTCGTAGGAATTGTGAAAGTTTTTGAACATTTTATTGACGGAATCTGGAAATGCTTTTGGTGTGTCTGAAGAAGCTTTGGGAATTTGGATTTTTTTTTTTCGTTTTTCTTTCAAGGCTTTGTTGAAAGTTTGAAATTTCTACTGTAGATAGGGATATAATTCCTTGCAAAGAAATCTGCAATGTACTTGTGAATTAGGTCTGAAAATATGGTCTGAAGCATAATCTGATGTGGTCACAGATTCATTGGGTTCAGTATCAATCTTTCCCCATCATGAACAAGGCTTTGAAAGTATTAAATTTCTAGGGTGAAAAAGGATATAATTCTTTGGAAAGAAAACTGCAATGTACTTGTGAATTAGGTCTTAAAATATGTTCTGAAGCATTGTCTGACGTGTTCACAGATTTATTGGGTTCAGTACTGTAATCCTTCCCTTGAAGAACCTTGAAACTTGTTGTAAGAATGCAGCACTTCAATGTTTTTGAGGAAGAATAAATGACTCTAGATGCTCTGGTGTTCTAAAATCCAGCTTTGGTGCCTGCAAGGGCTGTTAGATGCATGCACATCATATGTGGGTGGGTGTAGAAGAAAAAAATACAATCAAGATGCCAATTGGTATGCAGTGATTAAGGTCCACTAAAAATGGCATTTCAAGTCTAACTTTAAAGAAGTTTGCAGGTTTACATTTGCCAGCCCTCTTATCTGCAGATGTGCAATCTACATGCAATGCTGGAGAGAGCACAGGCATCAGAATAGTATCCGGAGTTTATATGAATTGGAAACGACCACTTAATCAACAATTCTGGAAGCATTGGCAACGGGGTCTTGCTACTTCACCTGGAGCCACAAAAGTCTTTCGTGACCCGCGGTTTGCAAAGCTTGAAGAAAGTGATGTGCAGCATTTTCAGGAAATTGTTGGAGACAAAGGGGTCATAGTTGACAGTAGTGAATTAGAAGTTGCTAACACAGATTGGATGAACAAGTACCATGGCCAGAGCCAGCTTCTTCTCCGACCTCAGACTACTCAACAGGTAGGGTCCATGCTATATGATAGCTGCAAAGAGAAAAAAGAAGAATACGGAGTATGTCTGTGGTACCGCTGTTGGTGTTGTATATGTGCACGTTGTCAAGCACAAGTAATTTTGGGCACCAGCAAACTGGCTAGCCATAATACTTCAATACATGGACTGTACATGTGCATGAATCACAGGTGGCTGAGATTCTCAAGTTTTGCAACTCCAGGTGTCTGGCAGTTGTGCCTCAGGGAGGTAACACTGGTCTGGTTGGAGGCAGTGTCCCAGTCTTTGACGAGGTAAGTATTCTCAGAGCAGACTTGCTTTCATCAAGGTTTTCATGTGTCCTCTTTGTTGACCCCTTTTATTTGTGGAGAGCTGAGCTTCCACTGCTGCAGTGCCCTTTGCAGTGCCTTGATGGGCTCTGAATTTCAAGGAGTGTAAATTTAGGTCAGATCTAAATACACTAAATCATCCCTTTGACTGTTCTATGCCACTAGTATTGATGAGTACAACATTGTGATGGTATGCAGATAATTCTCAATCTGGGAGCTATGAAGAGTATTCTAAGTTTTGATGAGGTGTGCCTATCTTAATTTGCATGGTTTAAAGCAAATCCTATTCTCTTATTTTGTCTTGGCTCTTGTCTGCACAGGTGGTAAGATCACTTTGTCTCTAGTCAAGAGAAAACAGTGCAAGTGTGGTTTACACAGGTTTAGAGCTTTTCTTTTTCAAATGGCATGTGTTTAACATGAGTTTGAATTGCTGAGTTGTTCACAAAACAGGTCAGTGGTATCCTGGTATGCGAAGCAGGCTGCATTCTGGAAAACCTTGATACATTTGTTGGAACTAAAGGGTGAGGCAACATCTTTCTTCATGGGCTCTGAAAGCTGTCTCATAAAAATGCCTCTACTCTACACCATGAGAGTTTTGTCAGAAGACCCTGAACTGCCTCTCAATGCAGTTTTCGCCCTATTCTTGTGCTTGTTCCTGAATGAAGTGAGCAGCTTGAGCATACAGCCCTTCACAGAAGCCAGACTGTTCCAGAGAGCAAAAATTAAAAATACAATGTTGGAAATGAATCATTTATTCATGTTAAATGGATGAAATTTTCTCTGTCCACCACCAGATGTTCTGAAAGTGGTTATATCCGTGGTTGTATAAAGGTTCACAATGCCTTTGGACTTGGGGGCAAAAGGTAGCTGTCAGATTGGTGGCAATGTATCCACAAATGCAGGAGGTTTGCGTCTGTTGCGATATGGCTCTCTGCATGGAAATGTGCTTGGTGGGTCTCTCTTTCTTTTTCAGTTTTGTAACCTGTGCCCTCTAAAGCCTCAATGGAGCTTGTAAATGGTGGGTTTAGATTGTTTTCTGAAATTTCTTAGGGATAGAGTGCTCACTGGTGGATTTGACTGCGTATGCATATGGAAACCTAGAAGGGAATTACTTCTGACCTTGTGATTGAATGGGGCAGGTCTTGAAGTTGTGCTTGCCAATGGGACTGTTGTGGATATGCTGGGAACACTAAGGAAAGACAACACCGGCTATGATCTCAAGCAGCTCTTTATTGGTGAATTTTATAGATCTGTATATTTCACCTAAAGCTCAGCATGGTCCTGTCAACTCTTTAAGTGCTAAACATTTTTGGTTTCCAAGGCCAGTAATTGCAGGTTCTTTGCCTGAAAGCTCATGCTGCAGACCTGGTGTTTGACATGAAAGCTATTGACAGGAGGAGAAGGAACTTTGGGAGTAGTGACCAAAGTATCGATATTAACTCCTCCAAAGTTGGCGTCTACTAATGTGGCTTTCCTTGCGTGTGAGGACTATGAAAGCTGCCAGGTCAAACACTTTGCAGTTCAGCCTTTTGACTGAAAGCATTTTTTTGTTGATGATCACAGGAATGAAAAGTTGAGGTTGACTTGGGACCCTCAGAAGCCTTGTTTTTTTCCTGTGCCTTCAGAATGCTTTGAAGGAAGCAAAGAAACAACTGGGTGAAATTTTATCAGCATTTGAGTTCATTGACCGTCCTGCTTTGGACATGGTAATTCTTTGCAGTACCAGAATGTTGATTGCACAAGATTAGAAGCTGTTCACTTGTTTCTTGAATTCCCTGACCTCTTTCTGATTACATGACGAAATATCTGTGATTCAGTATTCCTTTCTCCTTCAACATCCATTGTGTCTTTGTCCAGATTTAAAACATCTGACTAATTCACCTGCAGATGACATGTTTTGTGGTTGTCCTACTATGTCTGAAGTTTGTTGACTTGATGAATGGCAGGCACTGTGCCATCTTGAAGGGACTAGGGACCCGTTGCCATCAAAGCATAACTTTTACTTATTGGTTGAAACCACAGGAAGTAATGAGGCCCATGACAAGTAAATTTCTTTTCTTCCCTCCAGATTTTTCTGGCAAGTGTAAGTGCAGACATTCATTTTACACAAGCCCATGTACATGAATAGCCCTTGAATCTATCTAAGAACACATGAAAATGAAAAACTGCACAGTTCTTTGCTTGTTTTCTGTTCTCACCATGACCATATTTGCAGGACCCTAATGAGGCTTTTGAATGCAGGAGCACACTGATTTGGATTTCTGGCCTGATTATCAGGGAAAAGTTAGATGCCTTTTTGGAGGCAGGGATGGAGCTGGGCTACTTTGTGGATGGCACAGTTGCTCAAGACAGCACTCAGGCTGGCAGTTTCTGGGAAATACGGGAGGTTAGCTTGCACATGTTTGTGGATTTGATCGTGTTTGAATGGCTCAAAAGAAAAAGTTAATTCTATTCTCTTATCAACAGTTTTTATTGACACCTTGGAATCAATTTCTTTTGGGCCTGCTGAGGTGTTGATTGATACCTTGAAAGTGGTTTCTTAGGGGATCTCAGAGGCATTAGTCAAAGCAGGGGCAGTGTACAAGTATGACTTGTCTGTACCCATCAAGAGCTTCTATAGGATTGTTGAGGATCTGCGGGCACAACTTGGTGAGGAATCATTCCTCTGTTTCTCCCCTTATCTTCTGTTTCTTCAAAGATTTCTCTTGTCCCAGATACCTTCTGGCATTGTGCATTCTTATCTTTTATCTACTTGGGTTGTGGTAGATAAGTGGGTAGTATTTACCACCTGCTTATCTGTATACTGTGTCCGGAATAGGTAAGGAATTATGTCCTCTGTTTCTCCCTTCTTTTCATATGTTTAATCTTGGCCAATATATCTAGTCCCACAAGTTCAAAGCTTCTCATAGCTGTGAGCTCTTATTTAATCCAGTCATGTCATAGTAGAGTTCTTTGTCTTGGGACTGTCACTACAGACCTTGGATTGCATCTAGTTCATAAGACACTACCTACTTTAGCAGGGGCATTTGAGATACTTTTATCAACTGGCTTGTGTATACATATGTGCCAGGAAATGCAGCGGTGGTGGTGGCATATGGCCACTTGGGTGATGGCAATGTGCATTTAAATGTATCTGCTCCCAAATATGATGAACAGGTTCTCATTTGACTCTCTAATATTTTCCAATGCCTCAATTTTTCTTTGCTGATTGCATCAGTGTTAGATTAGATGTCTTGACAAGATAGATTGTTAACTTTGAGCCATACTTGGGAAGCATCTATAATGAGTCTCAAGTTGGTATGATATTGTTTTGTCTGCCTGCTGGACAGAAGAGTCCTGAAGGTGTTTTTTCAGAATACAAAGCAACATGGTAGTGTGGTGTGTCCATTAAGAAGGCTTCATGTCATGCTGACCTCTAAATCTTGCAGGGGATTGGTAATCCTTGAGAACATATCTATGGATTGACTTCCTGATGTTTATGATTTGAGTCTCAATCAGTGACACTAGCTGGGTCAATGCATTTTTCATCTTGGGAGGAGCTGCTAGAATTCTTTTTTAGGTAGATGCTGATTTTGGAAGCAATTTGTCAGAAGGAATCAATCTGGAGTTTCTGGACTGGTGCCTGCAGCTCTTGGCAAAAATAGAACCATTTGTGTACGAGTGGACTGCTGCTTGCAAAGGGAGTGTGAGTGCAGAACATGGTTTAGGATTCATGAAGCCCCATGCACTTCACTACAGCAAGTCTGAAGAAGCAGTAAGTCTCCAACTATTCAAAGTCAGGGATTAACCATGATCTCTTAATAAGCAGATATTTCAACTCAAGTGGGTGCTTCATATCTAGGTACCCACTTGAAAAGTATATTCTCATTACTTTCCTAGTCAACTTCACTGAAAGTTAATGGTCCAACTCCTATTTTTAACTTATTTTGTTTGGAGGTAGTTGGATTATTATATCCTTATCTATACCCACTGTTGGGAGCTCATGAAGTCAGTGGGTAGTCATGGCAGCTGGTCACTGCTTTTTTTCAATGGCAGTGATGGTCTGACACTTTGTGAGTGGTTCTCATAAACTTATGAATGCCCTCATTGTGGTGTTACCTTCAAATTGTTGTTGTGGAGATTTCTCTGCATTTTCCTAGATATGTAGTCAGTGCATGTCTCTAATGCATGAATGACCTGTGTTTTCTATGGTTAGAGGGGACTGTAAGGGTTGGCTCATGTTCACCAGCTTTTTCTCATATTTGATGCTTGGAGTAAAATTTCTGAGAGGATGGTAGTTATTACCTCAGCAAGTCTCTACTGACAAAATGGACATGGAATGCACACCTCTGTACCAACTGAAGTATTGTGGGGTTGTTTACTGGAAATGGGATAGATACATCTGATGGAAGGCTTTAAAAAGTTGCTTGATCCAAAGGGGATTCTGAATCCATACAAAGTGCTTCCTGCTTGTGCTGCAACAAGTACCTGTTTTGTCTCTGTTTAACATGGAGTATGACTGAGTCATGGATGACTTCCAATTTACTTAGCCACTCATTCATGCTGAGGTATGTGGACACTATAGCACTGCCCTAATGTTTTGAGACATGGAGTCAAATGATCAACCATGAGCTCTAAAGGGGATATTGAATGATGAAACTGGTATTATTTGGTACCTTGCAATGAGCTAGAAGACACAATAAGCACTGACTGAAAATAGGCACATGAGAACATGAACTATGTGAATATGTAGTAGGGTCTTGCTTGGAAAGTAGTGGAACCTGCAACTCCATGTTGTTGAAATTCCTTGAGTTGAATGAAGATCTGAAGGCTTGAATTTCTTCAGTATCAAAACCAAGTTCCCTGCAACCATTCCCATATGCTTGTTGCATCTATCTAATGATAGATTGTGGAACCTCAGGAGTTATCATCTTCATCTGCATTGTAGATTTGTCTATCCCCACCTTCTTTGTAAACAATTGATGTGAGGAAAGATCTTGGTTTGATGTAGGCACCAATGCTTCCTAATGACCTAATACTTTCAATGGTATGTTGCAGATATGGAAATGGTAAATTATTTTCTGGCCAGGGATGTGTGTCTCCATCTAGGAGAACAATGGCTTCTTTTATTAGCATGGTTAATGTCTTCAGGTTGCAGGTACAGAATTTTGGGAAATCAGTTTTTCTTTGTAGTAGTGCTGAACCTAGTGTGCAAATCCTTAGCAATTGAAATTTATGAGACTCAATATCTGTGTCACCTTAGGTCTAAAAATAAACTGATGAAATTGCCTCCAAGAAATCTCACTCATGCACTCAGTTTTGATTTTGTTGAATTTTCTTTGACAAAATTATTCAATATTCAATATCTGTTGCACCATAGGTCTAAACATTTCAAAACCATCTCAGTATATCCCTACTCATCAAGGGCTTTTCAATGGCACCAAGAGTGCAGTTGGGGGCACTGTGGTGTGAGATATTTTAATGTGACAAACAAAACTAACGAGGTGGCATGATACATGGACCTTGCCAAAGAATTTAGGGTAGCAGCGAAAAGTTGTAAATATGGTTACACTTTACTTTGAATTTCAGACTATGTGGTGAAATGAATTGAGGCACATGATTTGGTAAGGTGAATGCAAGATGTATCAGCTTGTGATTTGTCTAATAAGATAGCATTGTTGTGTTGATGCATTAGTCCATGCACAATCTTTTTATGTATCATTGAAAGTGGTGCTTTTGAAAAAAACAATGTTAAAAGTTGTATTTATTCATAAAGTTGAGGGTTTGTTAACATATTTATGTTGGAGTCACAAATTATTATTGTTGGGCCATGTGTGGGCATGTCTTTTGAATTGTTTCTAAAAATGCGCAAAATAAGTTGCTTGCATCTTACATGATCTATAAAATGTGATTCTATATAAAACTTATTGTGTATTTTTGTTGAAAGAGCCAATGCTTTTATTCAACACTTGAATCTGTTACTGTAATTGTTTGTGATAAAGACATTATTTGATCATGAAGTACCATTGTTCCTATTCATTGCAGCATGAAAAAATACTAAGTTTTTTTTATATAACATTGCTCTTTAAGAAAATTGCATGAATGTTTTGGATTCTTGTTTCATGTGGACAAAGAATATGGGATGCTAACAAGTTTGGATTTACTACAATGTTTTGAAAATGTAAAATTAAAGAAGTGTTGAGAGATTTTATGATTACAATTTTTTTCTTGGTAAGATTTGAAAGGGGCAATTGATAGTTTGTTATTGTGAACTTGTTCTGCATTTGTTCTAAGATGAGATATTTTTCTTCAACAAGGGGATCTACTTGGAAATTTTTATTTGATAATCAAAAAATAAATACAAGCATTCTTTTGAGCAAATTCAAGATAATGTTATGTATGCTAAATCATGTTTTGTTACACTAGTTAGGTTAAATGTGAAATGGTCAAGAATTAAACCTTATGCACAATGTATGATGTGTGTTGCAACAAGTTGAATAGGGAATGAAATTCTTGTAATGGTATGAAGAATAGTTTTTTTTTGGCATGAAATTTTGCAAAAATGTGAAAAGCAATAAGAAGATAAAGGAATTTTTTTTGCACTTATTTTTTCAAAAAATATTGTCAATTTCTTTTTTTAATTGCCTAATGGTAGCCTTGTTAGGACTTGGCCATCAAATATACTCACATCCATTTACAAGAATTAAAGTTCAAAACACAAAAATGAATCTCAAAAAATAGAATTTGATGTTAAACCATACCTTTAGTGTGCTTTCGAATTTCAAAACTCAAAAAGGTCAGACTTCAGAGCCCATTAACGAGGATGAACCCCAAAACACAAAAAAAAGTATAACCTTATGCACATTGAACTCCATTACACCATCAAATCACAACCAAAAAAAGAAAAACTAAAGTCTTGCATACTTGATATATTGATTTTGATAGAATCTCTTTATTGCTCAAATGTCTCTTTGGTGGACCACTGCACACCTATTTCATGCACTTTGTCAAAAGTGCATGACAAAGGCATTTCAGCATTTTGTGCATTCATAAGATTCAATTTACATCAAATATGGCAAACTCTGTAAAAGACACAGTACACTCTTAGACC
>Ga0209208_10008505_pt1 | contig 13669 bp, 6 predicted proteins | sample S1TSphfallax_3_FD_187694 | JGI IMG/M metagenome (GOLD analysis project Ga0209208, IMG submission 187694) | Host-associated microbial communities from peat moss isolated from Minnesota, USA - S1T2_Fd - Sphagnum fallax MG (SPAdes) (version 2) | ecosystem: Host-associated > Plants > Peat moss >...
ACTTCACTTGGCAATTCTTGTTGGGAAAAAATGGAAAAATAGTGCAAATTCAAAAAACAATTGTCAAAAAATTGAAATCACAAATTTCAATGAAAAAAGGTTACCCCTACTAAGTAAAAAAAATTTAAATAATTTTAATAATTCCAACATTAAACACATAAATAATTCCAACATCAAATTTATGTGAAAGCTTTTAAGTTTAATCTTTGAAATCATTATAAACCTTATCCAATTTTTTTGAAAATTTAAAATAAATTTTAATGATGTAATTGAGTTTTTTTTGTGATGAATTTCCACCATTTTGCACACATAAAAAAATCCACCAACATCAACAATGATTTTTTTTTCACATTTTTATATTTTAAAAATGATATAATTATACAGTGGGTTCTAGAACTTGTAGCCAAAATATAAAAATATTTTAACAAATTTATACTTCCATATATGGCTTATAACCAAAAGATGGTAAAATTTTCTTATGGATGATTTTGAAGAAGATTATGAAATTGAAAAAAAATGAAAAGATTAAAAAATCATTGATGTCATTATTATTATCACCATTTTCAAATTATATTTATTAAATAATTTATTGAATTCATTTCTGAGTATTTAAATATAAACTTGTAACAAAATAAACTTTAAAATTTTGATAAATCATATTTAAAATAAATATATAAAATATAAAATATTTATTTTTTCATAATAACAATAATAGTACTTTTTTTTAAAAAATTTAATACTTTTTTAAACACTTTTTTTTCATACATTAAGAAAAAATGGGAGAAAATTAAAGATTACTTTTGGGGTTTTTTTTGGTGTGACATCATGAACATTCATAATAATAAACTTGTCCATGATGCTTAAAATAAAATAGGGGAATTTTTTTTTAAAAATTTACATAAATGTATAAGAATTTAATATATGAAAAAATTATAATTTAAAATTTTACATGCACCTTAAACTTTGTAGGCATGAACATTTTGATCTGACCACTAACCCATGCAAATATAAATGTGAAACCGCCCAAATTTTTATACATCCATTTCAAAAGATTGTGTCGAGTGCAAAATGAAACTTATGAGTAATGGATTTAACAACATTCAAAGTTTTGATTCAACTCATGTGCAAATGTTAATAGTTCAAGAGATGTGAAAAAATTCACTAACCCATTCAAGTATAAATATGAGGCATTAAGTTATTATGTGCATTTCAATATATACTAGTAAGTTCAATATGTAATGTTTGAATAATGATTTCAATAAGCTCAAAGTGGATGATTCGACTCATGTAAAAATGTTGATAGTTCAAGAAATGTGAAAACATTCACTAAACCATTCAAGTATAATTGTAATATATTGAGTTGCATGTGTTTTAATATATTAAAATTGAATGGTTCAACTCTAATAATTGAACAGATGTGAAAAAAATCATTAATTCATTCCAATATAAATGTGGGGTTTAAAATTGTTACATGTGTTTTAATAAATTATGATAAATGTAAAATGCAACTCTTAAATGATGTTTTCAACATGTTAAAAGTTGATAGTTCAACTCATGTACCATGTTGATAGTTAAAGAAATGTCAATAAAATCACTAACCCATTACAAAGCATTGTGTAAATAAAGTTAATGACTACTTCAATTTCCACGTCAACAATTTGAAATTATTAAATAATTAAATAAGGTCCAAATTATACTCATAAGTGAAAAACATAGTGAACGTAACAACTATGAATAATATTGACTGCTAATTAATGCAACAAACGACTTGCAAACTTAAAATGGTCAAATGTTGTTGACATGTAGTCAAATTGATCAATAGTTGGAATGTGTGGAGGTGCAAAAGGATAAGATTTATTCTTGTGATACCATTACAAAGGGCATTTGCATGAACCTTAAAAAAATAATTATAAGGATTACTCATCGTATGGCCACATTATTAAGTGGATATTTTGATGACATGGTAGAATATTTCATGTTGTTAATGTCAAAACAATCTATCAAAATTTGTCAAAAAACATTATCATGACATGGATGGAATAAATTTTTGAATGATTTTTCTTGCTCATGTTATGGTTCATTTGTTCACCGAATAACATTCATGGAATAGGAGGCACGTTACACTTATAAGAGGCCCCATATACCTTTCTAATAGGGTGCAAATAGAATGTAAAAGACCTTTTGTTATGAATGTTAAGGCCACCTCACAACTAGTGTTTAGTCCTTGGTGTTTACAATTACCCTATGGCATATCTCTACGTTTGTCAAATGGTAGTGGTAGTAAAGAACCTCCCTAATTTTCACTTTTGTAACATGATGCAAATTCAAACACACTCCCTATTTCTTAGCAAGAACAAAGGTGTGAGAGCTCCAAAATGGGATCGGGATAAGCTTTTCAAGTTGAACTTACAAACATGTCAAATTACACAAACCAAACAAAAGGGCAATTAATGCATTTTGGAACCAAAATTATACACATGTGAATCACAAGCTAACATGAACTCATAAGATTCAACAAGGCCCAAACTTGGGGGGAAATGTCACCCTTCTCCTTATATTATAATTTACAATTCTCCACAATGGACCAAAATGATGAAAATGTGAAAGTTCCAAAATATTTGCCAAGTTATGAGTCCCAAATGTTCAACATTCATAAATTTTTCATTTATAAAAATTTATCTTATATTCCTTTTTTTTTTAAATTCCAACATTTTACAAGCTCCTCAATTAGGATTGATACAACCCTTTAAAATGTCATTTAAGTGGTTAGGAAACACTTTAACAATTTGATTTTGGCCCTTCTTCAATTGGCCATAACTTGTGTTACAAATCTTTATTTTGGAAATGCAACCCCATCTTATTGTAATACCTTTCCAGCAATCTTACAAAGTTTCAATTTAAACAAAGTTTGGTCCATCAAACCTTAATCCAAGATTTAAGAAACTTTAATACTTCCAATTTCCAAAATGGGACTACAATCATTAAGGAAAACCCTTCCAAATTTGTAATTATGTGTTTCAACTATAATTTTAATTAAAAACTATGGTTTTGAGTTGAAACTATTTATTTGAAATTTTGTCGATTAAAAAGGCCTAAAACCAACAACGACAAGTCAATCACAACAAATAATCAAACATGACAACCATGTGTCAATTGATGGTCAATATTTATTGATTTAGTCAAAATTTGTTTTCAAATGTAGCCAACTAGGAGTGTAGACCTTATTCATTGACAAATCATTTCATCCTTCTTAGTGAAATCAAGGGCTTGACCTTTGTTTACAACTATTTCAAGAAATGAACATCCATGGGTTACAATTAGACTAGACATGATTAGACTAGGTTAAACTAAGTTAGCTAGGGAAGACTTGGTAGCTAGGTGTTGTGGCATTAACACATGTTGAATGGGCATTGACGAACTTCCATGAAAAGGACATAACCATTAATGTGTGTAATGTGTATGGTAGGGAATTTTCTAAATTATATTGAAAACTTTGGATGGATTAATAATGTCAAGTGACATGTGGCACAATTTCAACGCTCACTTTAAATATGCAATTGTTGTTGACCTTACACTCATCAAAATATCATTACTTTTGTTGATGAGATTAAAATGTCATGTGTATAACATAATTAAAATGATGACAAATTATTTGTCGCCACATGGTGTTTAAGGATACATTGATTGTTTCATGCATAGTTAATCAAAATTTAATTGAAAAAAGGTTAAATTAGAATTAGAATTGGTAACAAAAAGTTGGATTACTATCACAATCATAAAACTACCATGTTGGGACAACACACCCATGTGAAATTAACTAAAGAAAATCCAACCATAAGAAAGAGATAGTTTACTATACACTATTAATTAAAAGTGAAAATACTTTATGTCCATGTGATGAATGGTGCAATTACAAGTCCACATATAGTTCAAAAACCTCACAATGCACTAAAGACAACCTTCAATTGCCCAATTTGGAAACTATGCAAAAAAAAAGAACATTTCCTTTGCACAAAAAATGGTGCCACCTACATCCCAAAGGTGTTAATGTCAATTAAATATTTGGTAGAATGATGAAAACAAATTTCCACAAGGTGATCAATTTATGTCAATACATTAATGTTAAGGTGAACCTATTGTTGGCTTACTTGGTTGCTTGGATTGTTGTTTTGTTGGACCATGTTGCAACTATTTTTGCTTATTCAAGGCTACACCTTGCATTTTTGAATTAAAAAAAGTGGAAGTTGTTAAAATTGAAAAACCATAATAAGAGTCAAAATTATAATTTGCATGAAGAAAAAAATGTTGCATCAATTGCAAACACATTGAATATCAATAAAAAAATTCCATCAATAGTCAAGAATAGGGAAATCAATGATCAAAAAAATAAAAAACACCTTGGAAGATGGAAAAAAAATAGAGCTACATAACTAGTAAAATGGGACTCATCTTAGTTTACCTTACACATAGTCAAAACCTAGTTGAAACCTAGTCAAATCCAATTGAAACATAATTGAAATCTAATCAAAGCTTAGTCAATTAAAAATTCAAATTAAATAAGAGAGTAGAACTTCTCATTTCATGCATTTTAGAAAAAGATTTTGAAGTGTTGAAGTTCTAATGTAATAGTTGTAACACCACATTAACTACTTGGGAAAAAAAAAGAAAATAGACAAAGGGCATGTTAAAGAGATTGATGAATAACCAAAATTCTAAGTTGCCTATTTATTTGAATGCCATTGACATGCATCAATGGTTGAAAAGCTTCATAAGTTCAACTCCTCGTTACCCAAGTTCTTGTTTTTGAAATGGTGGAAATAAAATAAAATCAATGATAGTTCAAACAAAAACCAAATTAAAAGAAAAAAATTAAAGGAAATGTAATAGAAAACATGGTGGATAAAGAATTCAAGGAGCGATAAAATGGTAAAGGGAAAATAAATAAATAAATAAAAATATTTGAGCGTTTGCAAATTAAATGGTGTGCGTGATGATGATTTCAAAGATCCATAATATGTGTCTCCTCATGTTAATCACATTTACTTGCCTTGACACCATATGACCTTAATGTGCCTAATAATTAGGCAGTTGAAACAAGTGCAACATTTGAAGAGAAAAATAAACAATTTGAGCACAATGAAAAAAAGTCCATTTAAAAATAAGTTGATAATGAGAATTTGAACCTCCAAAATGAAAGACTTGAAATTCCTCACATGCAAAAGGCAAGGTGCACTCTTTTGAAGAAACTTATAAATTTATAAATCACAATATGAGTTTAAACTTAAACACAAATTGGTCGGACCAAAGAACTACTGGCCTTCATGAAACTATTGCCAACATTCCCCTTCTTCATTGGTTTTGTTGCAACTATTGTCTAATGACCTTGATCTACTTTAACTAAACAATAAATAAAAACTAAGAGAACATTGAAAATTGTAATATTCTACATCAAATAAATTGTACTAAACTACTTGCAAATTGTGCCAATTTGATGGTTGCCATGTCAACACAAATCTATCTATGAAAGAAGCTAGTTTGTTTTGTTTTGTAGTTATGAAATCACTGAACCGGGATGCTTTAGATTGTGTTCTTGATGTCTTTGGAAAGCTCTCAACGAGGAGGGGTGCATGGGCTTGACCCACTTGGCGTTTGGACTTGCCATGCAAAAGTTCTTGAATATTGAATGATTTTTTCACTGAAAATTAAATTATATCGTAGCTGAAAATTTCAGAGGAATTGGAATGTGCCTTTGGTGTTGTTGGAAATATCTTGATGAGTAGGATATAATGGAATTTATTTGGTAAGATTTGGATTCAGAATGTGGGAGATATTGATTTTAAAGTGATTTCTGCAGCTGAAAATTCAAATAAATTCCAAAAAACCAGGTTTTGGAATGAAATATCAGTTGAGAATGTGGTAACACTTGAGGGCTTACCATTCAATTCAAGCATGATTTCCTTTCGTATTTGGTTATTCAAAAATTGATACATACATTGCAAAAGAATGTCCACATGTTGAGTTTCCTATTTGGTAACGGGTTCACACCAGTGTTGGACAGTTCTCACCCACTGGTTGAAAACTGGCATCTGTTTTCAGTCCGATTCTAAGTGAGAATTGGCCAATGAGAACCGCCCAGTGAGAACCTAAGTGATGATTTTAGAGTAGTTTAAATCAGTCAATTTGTACCAAAAAAAATAGAAAGTTATGCACTAATGAAGTAAGGAGGGGTCAAAATGAAGAAAAATGAAAAGAAACATGTTTTACAATTCAAATTTTTTTTCTTTTACTATTTTTTTATTATTGGTCCTTTGGCTTTGTATTTCAAAGATGATTTGCAAATTTTGAGAAGGTGATTTTATAATATTTTAAATCACTCAAAATGGAGAAGAATTGAGAAAGATTTGTCAAAGTGTTCGATGATAGGCTAATGTTTGGCAATGAGCTAGTTTATTCTAAAACCACACGGTCTAAAAGTGGTGAACAATGCACTGACCTTGCGAATAATGTAACCGGATTTTCTTTAAAATTCTGAAAACTGAGGCGATTTTTAGAATGGGAAAAATAAAAAATAAAAAATAAAAAATATATATCTTATATATTAATTCTTTTGTCTGTCTGTCACGGAGCTCGGGTCCATCACAGAAGGCCGACCAGGCCCGGCCCGGCACTCTCGGACTCCCGGATTTCCACCGACCGGGCCCACCGTGCGGGGTGCCGAGCCGGGTCTGTCACAGAAGGCCGGCCGGCTCTCTGGTCCCCTGCACGGGTGGAACGGGCACGACCGTTCTCTGGTTCCCAGCACGGGGGGAGCGTGGCCTGGAGGAGGAGCGTTGCGTTGCTGCAGGCAAGAGAAGAGGAGGAGGAGGACAGAGGAGAGAAGAGAAGAAAAGAAAAGAGATATCTTGATTGGAGCTGATCAAGATCAGGATCTTTTTTTTTCTGTTGCGACTCTCTCGTGTTTTCAAACAAGAAGTTATGTCTCTGGTTTTCTTTCGATGGCGTTGTTGAGGAAACCAAATCGTGAAGCAAAAGCCTGGTGGAGATGGTGGTGGTGGTGTTGAAGCACGCGACTTCACAGTGTCCGAAGGTCATGGGCACCCACTAGTATATATATAAGAACTGGGGCAATTCTCAGAACTTGCCCCAAAAGCTGGAACTGACGATTCTCACGAAAAAGTGAGAACCGCCCAACACTGGTTCACACTCGGGCCAACAGCACAGGCCGCACTAATAATTATAAAATAACAAAACATGCATAGAGTTTTTTTATTTAAAAATAAAAAAAATAATAATAATAATAATTTAAAAAACAAGGAAAACTGCGCAACATTGTTTTGCATAGAACCATATAAGGTGCAAAACAACATGCCCAACTTTTATAAAAAAAAACAATATCTCACCATAGGATCACAACTCCATTATCACAATTATAATGCAACCCTAAACATCTATGTTCATGACCTCCATTCACACACAAAGAGCCAACATATTACAAAAAAGCAAAGAGTGACTTGCATCATTCATCCTTGAAAAAAAAAACCTAATCCACATCCATTTTCACACCATTTTAGGTCACAATTTCACTATCTTCAACAATATAGGTTATACTTGAACATTACCTATTTTTGTCCATAAGGGGCGAATATTTGTATCATTATAAAGGTGTTATAGCTAGCCTCAAAAAAATCCATGGTCCTTGCTTGAAGGTGTGGCTCAACAAAGTCACACACATAAAAACATGAACACAAAAAAAAGAAAAAAAAAAGGAAAAAGAAGCTGAAACCTCATTCACATTAAACTGGGTTCCAACAACAAAGAACTATGGAAAACTGATATTTTGCAATAAATTGTTGACATGTGCTTTGGCCTTTGTCAGTGAGCTTTGAGTGTGCATGTGGAGAGATGAATGTTGATGCAAAAGATGGATGAAAAAATGATTATGAACGTTCATCAAATAATTAGACAAAGGGTTGTGGGTGGATTTCATTTTGATAAATACCCTACACTTTCTTTTTATAGTTTATCCGAATTTTGTGCCAAATTTCAAGATTTCCCTGACTCTTTGCCTAAACCCTAACTCCAAGAAACACATCAACTTAATTTTATTGATTTTCTTCCACAACTAAACCTATTTTGGATTCCACAAATTTGTTTTGTGGAATTTGCTGGGCAATTTGTGTTGCTGGGGTGCCGCTGATGTCTTTCAGCTCTTAAATATGTTTTACTCCTTAGATGTTATTTCTGATTAATCACTAATGATTACTATAACCTGCTATGGTTATTCAATAAATTGCCCCTTGTTTCTTTTTCTCTCTCTCTTTCTTGGGTGCTTTCTTGTTATGAAGTTTGGCAGGGTCTCATCATCATTTCATGGTTCTTTAGGTTTTTGAAATAAACATAAGCAAAGGTTTTGCAAAAAAATTCTGAATTAAAAAATAAAATTTCAATGGTTTTCTATTTCAAATTTCAAAAACCCAGAACCAAGGGTTACTAACAAAATCAAATACTGCACAACATTGGCATATATACTCATCAATTGGTCCATCGTGCTTTGAAAAATTTCCCACCAAAAAAAAGGGATATGGTGCAACTTGATGGCCTCCAACTCTTTGTGTTTAAACCAGTGTTGTGTGAGTCTTTTGTTTTTGATATACTTTAAGGTTGTCGTGATGTGTAGTGTTGTGATGTTCGGTGTTGTAAGGGTGTAAATCCATAGTAAACTCTACTGAACAAAAAAAACTAAAACCGGTCAAAGGTAGAAACTAATCAACCAAAAAGAAATGCACGCATATATATATATATATATAATGCACAAGAGGAGGTTAAGATGAAATTCTCATTTATATTAAATTGAAAAGAAGGAAAGAAAACGTAGTGTATGTAAATGGTGGTCATGTAGTAGCAACTATGAGCATATGAGCATCTAGAAATCTAATCTGACTATGGAAGAAACTCTTCCTGATAAAGGGATTTTAGAAAAAACTAACAAGAAAAAGGAAGAACTTGGCCTTTTATACAACTGTCAACAAAGTTGAAACCCTATACAAGCCATAATCCTAAAACACCTAATAATGTATAGTAACTTAATAACGTACATTAACCCTAAAAATATGATTGACATGCCTGTAATTGGTTGTCATGTATGAGGTCATGCATACGGGCATGACAACTGTCATGATGTGTAGTGTCATGACATTCGATGTCGTAAGGGTGTAAATTCATAGTAAATTCTATTGAACAAAAAAATTAAAACCCGTCAAAGGTAGAAACTAATCAACCAAAAAGATATGCATGCACATATATATAATGCACAAGAGGAGGTTGAGATTAAATTCTCATGTATCCCCCCCCTAGACTTGAGCTAGGAAAAACATGGCATGGTCTAAGTAGAAATCATCAAGTTGCAGGAGAACATGACAAACAGTACCAAATGTCGATGGGAACTTGAATGAGCTTCGGCTTGAAGTAGAATAAATAGTATCCACCATTACAATTATCACAAAGCAGCATCTGATCAACATCGTCTATCCTCTGACATACTTGACATTGATAGTCAAGTGGAGGAATCTAAGTCGATGTGATGATGGTAGGATCCAAGTTCGGTAGGTGGCAGGGCGCACATTTTTTGAAGTGATCACAAATTGTGCGTCCCTTAGCTCCTTACAACTCCAACACACTTGAAGGCATGATTACCTTAATCTTCAAGATAATGTGACCGGAAGAAGTGTCTAGAATATCATTAACTTATTGCTGGAGATACACAAAGTCACCAACATCAAATTGTCTGACCTTAGGTTTGTAACTCCCACTTCGTGTGTGTGCATACCGTAAGGTGTCTCGATGTTGTGCAATGGACAAGTTCTTCATGGCCATGGGCATAACCTTCCTAAATAAAGCAGCCCTTTTTATGATGACTTTAACTTAAGTGGCTGGGGAATCCAAGTCCACAACCTAGTCTGTTTGAGCAACAATAGAAGAGGGTGGAATGGATGTTTCCCAAAAAGTAAAAAGTAAGGAATGAAATGAGACAAAGAGGTGTATTTGGACATCATGTAACCCATGACGATGTAAGGTAGGGCCAGGTCCCAATCCTCTTTGTTCCTAATGAGGCAAATCTTTCTAAGTCCCTTCTTGCATGTATGAACCATCCTCTTTAGAAGGCCATTAGCTTGGGGATGATCCTTTGAAGTCCAACGATGGTCAATGAGAACATGATCAATTAGGTCGTGGAATTTTCCTCTTAATTCTGATCCTTGATTAGTAAGGCACTTAGCACAAGCCCCAAACCTACTTAAAACTTGTTCTAAGAAAGCTTGGCTGGTGCTATGTGATGATTTATCCGGCAGCTCAACAAGCTTAACCCATTATGAAAATGCTCAATCATAATCATGATGTAGACATTACCCTTAGAAGTCTGTGGTAATTCTCTAGTTAAATCACATAATTAATGATAGAACATGCCCTGAATAGGGAGTGGAGAAAGCATGAGTTGTTAAGAGGAGAAGGAAATTCTAACTCTATCACATTGTTCACATGTAGCAATGATGTTTCGAACTTGAACATGCATACCTTTCCAATGGTAATGAAAAGCAAAAAGGCTATAAGTATGTTTAACTCCAAAGTGTCCAAGCTTTGAATGTACCTTCTAAATAAAACCAGGCCATTCATGTGGTGGAAGAACCATTTTGTTGCCTTATGGTAAGCATCAAACGAGGTGATTGTCCCTCCATGAGTAATATTTGGACCATTGTTGTATGCAATCCTGTTGATTTGATATAACTTGGGGAGGGTATTCCCCATGTTAAAGAAACCTCAAAGTGTCCAAGTCCTCCCATATATCCACAATGGGATGTTCAACCAGGTTACATTGTAGTAGTGCAAGATAGTTAGATGCATAAGATACATGTACTATTGGAATTTGGTTGAAGTTTTGCCTAGCTTTTGAGAAATCTTCAGAGTTAGTGAAGGGTTTCCGTGACATGGTATTTGCGTTCTGATGTGTAATACTAGGTCGGTGAATAACCTTGAACTCATATTCCTGAAGTATAAACGCCCAATGAGTTAATTTACTAATAAGCTTGTCGTTAGTCACTAACCACTTGATAGGCTGGTGGTTAGTATACAAAATAAACTTGGTGCCATAAAGATAAGGCTTGAAATGTATGACGGCCCATATAATAGCAAGACATTCCCCTTTGTATGAAAAGTAGTTGTTTTTAACCTTGTTGTTGCTTTGGGATGCATAGGTGATAACATATTCCTTGCCTTCCTCATCAAGTTGGCCAATAATAGCACCAATACCAAGAGCACTCTAGTCAGTGTGTAAAATGAAGACCTTGTTAAAATTAAGTCTTCTCAAAATGGGGAATTTGAAGGCTTTTCCTTGAGTGTGTTGAAAGCTTCCTGAGCTTTCAAGTTGGCTAAGAATAACACCAATACCAAGAGCACTCCAGTTAGTGTGTAGAATGAAGACCTTGCTAAAATCAAATCTTCTTAGAATGGGGAATTCTAAAAGCTTTTCCTTGAGTGTGTTGAAAGCTTCCTGAACCTCTTCATTCCATGTCCAAGCAACATCCTTCTTTAACAATGCATAGAGAGGATGAGCAATTGTACTAAAGTCTTGGACATAAATCATGTAGTAATTACATAGTTCAATGAAGCTCCTCAAAATGTGAACATTAGTAGGATTAGGCATCTCCAAAATGGCTACTACTTTGGCCCAATGAACCATAATACCATTTGGTAAAATTATGTCTCCAAGGTAGACTATTGAGGTGACAATAAACTCACACTTTTTAAGATGAATCTTCATATTGACTTCATGGAACCTTTGGAATAACTCCTCAAGATGAGCCAAATGTTGCAGGAGTCCTTTGCTATGCAGTAGGATGTCATCTATGTAACACTTCAAAAAATCTACCCCTTCAAAAACTCGATCAATCACTAGAAGGAAAGTTGACTTTTTCGACTGGTCCTTGTGATTGTTTTCTAGTCGCAGGCGACATCCACAATTAAAAGTTATGTAGTCGCCTTGGACAAGTCGCAGGCGTCCTTAGTCATAGGTGACAACAGGGTGGACGGAAATTGTTCAGCGTATAAATACTAGTTCATGATAAAATACGAGTATACGTATGTGGTGCTAGTATTCAACAATTATTTTGGTTATTGTTTTCCACCAATGCATAGAGACCACGTGGTATATTAGATATTTGATTTAAAAATTCTTCATGACATCTAATAATACTACCCGTCCGATTCAAGCACTAGGATTATGACATGTGGCTTTTAATATGGTATTTACTCTATTATTAAATAATTACAGTATATATGGACCGTTCAATTTTACTCATAACGATTATGACATGTGGCAATTAGTTTTTTATTTTAGTTTTAAATAATGCATTTATTTACAGATAATGCATGAATAATACTACCCGTCCGATTCAAGCACTAGGATTATGACACGTGGCTTTTAATATGGTATTTACTCTGTTATTAAATAATTACAGTATATGGATCGTTCGATTTTACTCATAACGATTATGACATGTGGCAATTAATTTTTTATTTTAGTTTTAAATAATGCATTTATTTACAGATAATGCATGATTTTTTTTTGTCGTCCAATTTCATGTTGCACACAGTAGATCCTAAGCGTTTATGGCTTTGCTTAATATTTATAATAAACACAATATATACTTCAGTTGAGTTTTGAAACCTAATGGTAGTTAGGAGCATTTATAAATTGCCTACGATCCCAAAACTTTAAGCACCCAAGGTAAAATTACATAAGAATTTGGTAGTTTAAGCTTGACATGCCAATTTGCTTTGCCTCCCACCAAAACCAGGATAGATTTTATTATTATGGCAATGGGTTACAAGTTCTTGCACTCATCAGTCCAATTACACATGAACTATTCCAAGCATTTGAACAGCCCACATGGGTTCACTGGGGAAAAATTGAACATACATAACATTGAGTTCACCTTTCTGCCTGCAAGGTCCCTGGTGCAGCAACCCAATCTTAGCCCACATCTTCCAATGTAAGTAAGTATATTCAAAACCTGGTAGTGCCTAGACTGCTACATTCGGCTACAACCACATCCACGCCCTCATGGGTCCTCTTGCTACCTCTAAATGCTCCTTGACCTGCACCATTGTTGCCATGATCAACAATACTCCAAACAACATTCCTACTGCTTAACATCAGACAAACCAACTAGGGTCTAGTGCCATCGTCCATTCCTGCGCAAATTGCCACAATCACATGTTTGGGCCCAACATTGAAAGAATTTTCTTAGTACAAATCTATGGGAAGTAAATAGTCAGCCCACCCAATGACTGAATTTAGAAGCCAACTCTATAGTAGGGCTACTCCTTATGGGTGTCCCATCATAGCATGTGTCACTGTGTGCAACCCCATGATGGTGTTAGCTACATACAAATCCAAATTATGCCATAGGATCAAGAATAGAACCTAGTTTACATGACAGACCTACCATGCCAAATCACACCCATCATCAAGTACACTTCAGGCTTGGGACTACCTGGTCTGATGGTTGTTATAAAGTTCACTTGTTCCTCTACCTCCACCACATCTGAGACAGAAGATCTCTCACACAACTTTGATGAATCACCATCACTTCTGGTATGAATTGTAGCAAAACTA
>Ga0209208_10008506_pt1 | contig 13668 bp, 8 predicted proteins | sample S1TSphfallax_3_FD_187694 | JGI IMG/M metagenome (GOLD analysis project Ga0209208, IMG submission 187694) | Host-associated microbial communities from peat moss isolated from Minnesota, USA - S1T2_Fd - Sphagnum fallax MG (SPAdes) (version 2) | ecosystem: Host-associated > Plants > Peat moss >...
TTCAATGGGTGGGTCTTCTTATGTGCAAGGAAAAAAAAAAGACTAATGTGGTGGACATTTCACAAGGTGGTTTTTGATGATTTTTCATTGCTTGTTTGATGTTCACTTAAAAAAAAATCTCTTTTGATGATGCACCACTAGTTTCTTTTTCCTTCTTTTGGGGGTGGGGGGGGGGCGGGAGAGGGAGAGGGGGCAAAGAGGTCTTTACAAGTAAGTTGTTCCGATGGCTTGTGAAGCATTCCTTTTGATAAGATGACCCATCCATCCATCCATTCATCCCTTTGTGATAAGATGACTCATCCATCCATCCATACCTTTGTGATAAGATGACTCATCCATCCATCTATCCATCCATCCATCCATCCCTTTGTGATAAGATGCAAAATTCCTTTTGTGACTTTAATTTGACATGTGACGGTGTAGTGATGGGTGCAAATATTGAACCCCATGCCACTTACGTGACACACATAATGAATGATGTGTGCAAAGAAAAAAATAAAATAAAAATCCAACCCAAGTAAAAGTCTCTCTTAGGTTTCATGCAACCAATGGGAAGGAAGGCTCAGCATGCACTCATGAACAATCCAATTTTTTCTCTTTTCGAGAAGCGGGGAAGGAAGGGGGGGGTGGGGGGGAAAAAAAAAAAAGAAAGGTATTTATTTATCGGTTTTTCCCAATGTGTTCCCATCATGTTCTCAATGAGTTCTCAAATTCTCAAAAGGGGGTTCCCAAGTTTCCAAAGTGTTTTTTCAAATGCATTCATTCCCCCAAGATTTTTATTTTTATTTTTAGTTTCGGTTTTTGGGCGAAATGTTCGCCAATTTTTTTTTATAAAAAAAAAAAGGCTGGTTGTTGGGTGGTGCTGGAATTAGGGTTTAAAAGGAAATTGCAGTTGCAACAACTCTACCCTCACTCTTGGTAGCTGCTGGAGGAGGAGGAGGAGGAGGAGCTCAATAGAAATATTGGCTTTTGAGCTTGCACTTGCTAGTTTTGCTCACCTCAACAAGTTGTCATGTCATGTCATGTCATGTTCTCACAAGCTTGAGAAGAACTCTCCACTAGTGTTGCATGTGTTGTGATCATCAGAACTGGGGGAGTTGAGAATCTCTTGTCTTCTTTGCAGATCTCTCTCTCTCTCTCTCTCTCTCTCTCTCTCTCTATATATGTCTATTTTGTCTTTCTCTCCCCTTGCTTCCAGGAGTCGTGAACGTCCAGTAGGTTTTGTGCAGTTTTTTGAAGGACAGAAGAAAAAAAGATTAGCCCTGTGAGCTTGTCACAATCGGGGTCTTTGAGTTTCTAAAAAGCGTTTGTTTGTCGCCAGGGAGATTTTAAGATCAAGATGAGTAACAGAGCAGTTGTGTTGCAGAAGTTGGTTCCTAATGACCCTGAGGCTGGGTTAGCACTGGTTACCAAGCCTGTGCCTAAGGCAGAGCCTGGTCAGGTGGTTGTTCGTATCATACTACGCGCCCTCAATCCCACGGATCTGTTGTCATACCGTTTCTCAGGATACGCACATGCGAAGCCTGGCTCTTTCACTCCAGGGTCCGAAGGTGTTGGAATCGTGCACGATGTGAGAAATTCTTTTCATGCGCTTCTAGCTTCCTTTCCTTTGGTTGCACTGAAATTTTCTAGGTTATTATTATGGTCATACACCCAGCATGACTGTTGTGTGATTGATTGCTCTAGTTATCGAGCTCATATCATTGCTCTTTTCAAGTGTGTGTTCGCTTGTAAACTGTTTCTGAAAATGCCGGCAGGTAGGAGAGGGAGTGACAACAGTGGTGAAAGGCCAAAGAGTTGTGCCGTTCGTACAAGTTGAGAATCTCGGGAAGGGAGAAGGGACATGGCAAGACTATGTTTCAGTGAGAGCAGATCTTGTATGGGTTGTACCCGATTCCATTTCAGATGTTGCAGCAGCTCAATTTGTTATCAACCCATGGACAGTACACGGGATGCTAAGCGATCTGAAAATCCCGAAAGGTGAATACGTCTTACAAACAGCAGCAGGCTCCGCACTCGGCCGTCAATTGATCAAGCTTGCAAAGCATTGGGGCATCAAAACTATCAATCTCGTACGCCGTAAAGAACAAAAGGCGGAGCTCAAGGCATTGGGTGCGGATGAAGTCATCTCCACAAGTGACGAAGATGTGGTAACAAGAGTGAAAGAGATCACAGGCGGAAAACTCGCATACGGGGCTCTTGATGCTGTATCCGGCGAACTTACAAAACGAGTTTGCGCGAGTGTGCGAGATGGAGGTCAAGTGTTCATCTACGGAATATTAGCAGGTTGGGAGGCAACAGTGGGAGTGGGAGATCTCTTCAGAGGTGTTCATTTGACAGCATGGTATCTGTACAGGGAGCTTGCCATCCCGGAGAGAAGAAGGGTCTTTATTGATGAGGTTTCTAAGCTCATTGAAGACAAAATCATTGAGCCACTTGTGGGTGAGACTTATGATCTTGCTGATTTCCAGCTTGCAATCAAGAAATCCGAAGAAGTTGGACGAGGAGGAAAGGTGTTCCTCAAGAGTTGAAAAAACAAACCCTAACATGGGATTTTGGTATCTTCTTTACTATGAGTTAATATTTTGGCCTTTTTTCTTCTTTTGTTTTGTTGGCTCTGGCCCCTCCACCCCCATAGGGAAGAGACAAATGCATTGGTGTTCAATTTGGGCATAAGATTTTAGCTCAAAGTTGACCCATTGTGCAAGTTGGAGAACTATGTGAGCGTGTGATGGATGGGCATGTTCCATGAACTTTAAAACTACATGCACTTTACACTAGATTAGGATGTGAAATTCTAATCTAGTGTGCAAGGGAAGTTTTTAGTTTGAACCTGCCATAAAGGCCAGAGTTGTTGGTATGTGCTGAGTAGCTTGCTTGTAAAAACATGGTTTTGAATGTTGTTAGTGGCTTAATGTCACCAAATGTCCAAGTTGTGGTTTGTAGGATTTTGGATTGGCCCTTGTAGCAACGTGTAATGACAATTTCCCATAAAGAAAGTAATGTATAAATGCATTGTGGTAACGCATGCAGGTGAGGGTATTTACTGAAATCGGGAGCAGCACTCAGCTGCCACCTTGCATGCTGCCTTGTTTTGATAATGCTTGCAGGTGAGGGTATTTACTGAAATCGGGAGCAGCACTCAGCTGCCACCTTGCATGCCGCCTTGTTTTGATAATGCTTGCAGGTGAGGGTATTTACAGAAATCGGGAGCAGCACTCAGCTGCCATCTTGCATGCCACCTTGTTTTGATAATGCTCTCGCCCTTGTGCTCTCTACCTTACACTAAAAAGGTCCTTGCAAAATGGTAGCAAACCCACCGTGCGAGCAATGCTATGAAAGAACCATGTATCAATAACAATAGGGCAGAAATTTATTTCCATAATGATAAAGTTTCTTTGTGATATTTTAATGTGACATATTTGCAAAAAGCTACTGAAGTTCACATTACTGCAAGCCCCACCACCACAAGCTCCACCAGGTTTTTCTCACACACAAAAAACTTACAAAAAGTTACAAAACCAAGCATTTCAAGAACTTTGTGAACTATGAAATACCTTTGCTACTTTATACTTTTGCCCACAAATTTAGCACCATCCAATTTTTTTTGAAGTTGTTGGATGTATGATGAATTTACAGATAGCATACTACCACTTTCAAAGTGGCATTTCACATATTTGACACTAACAAGAGCCATACAGTAGTAGGGTGAGGTGGGTCATTGTTGATCTAGTATAGAATATGTTTTGCAAGGTTTAATTACAAAGCAAATTGTCCACCTTCTATACAAAGGTTGGTGAATCGAAGAATCAAATTTGCTCCAGTGCTTTCTGTACCTGGCCAGCATTGTAGCCTGATCCAGACACAATTTCTGCCACTTTTTTGTTTGTGTGACATAGACACTATAGGCCCGGTAGTGTTTGTGCTGTTCAACATGAACATGCATGGCTGACATTGGATAGATAATGTTGAAGATTGCATGCCGGAAGAAGATACATCATTTTCTAGAATAGAAGATTATGCTCCATAATCTACTCAGATTGCTGATTACGATTATTATGTTCTATTGTAGAATTCTTGCAGGTGGGTGAATGTTATCATAATAACCAATATACATTTTCATAATATTTCAATGAGAAAATGAGTAATACATACAAATGGAAATTGAACTAACTGAAATGAATTCTTGAAAGTTATTATTTCCCTACTGAGATAGTGTTGTTGTGATCATTTAGGCACATATGCATGCCCAATTTCAGAGGGAATTTTGGGAAGTTTTCCTTGTACTTTTGACTGTGCTTATTCTCATGAACTTGCCTGGAGCTTAGTTACAGTGCATTCACAAAGTCTAAGGCACTCACCAAGATGGCAGAGTGGGTAACCTTTCATCAATACCCTTTCCTTTCTTTAAAATTCAAGTTTCTTTATGGAAGTCACTTAATTGTGGGCCCTCACAGGTTCTGATGAGTATTGGGAGGTTCTCTCTTTTTGGAACCTGAAACTGGCAGGTAAAAAGATAAGGCACCACAAAGATCCAATAAAGGATCACTGGCTGGAACCATAAAAGAGGAGACAAAAAGGGAAGGCCAAAAGACACACAACCCACAGGAACCAAGAAAAAGGGGGAAAGCTAGTCCTTCTTGTGGTGGGAGGCAATCTCACCCATGGCCCCTTTAATGTTGCATGCATGCAAATCGTGAGATCTAATAGTAAGGGGGGTCTAGAATAAACATCACTTGTCATTGCAATCTTCCTCTTTATAGTAAAGGTTAAAGCATGTTGAAAAGCAATACTAACAGATTGCCTAAAAAATTGAATGCAAAAAGATAAAGATAAATGACCTTTCGAACATCTATCTTGGAAAAGATGGGCATGTTCCCTAATGAAACAATCCATATCCCACCGAGGTGCACCGTGCACCTCCATGGCCATCAGAATAAAGTGGTGCCCTTCATGAAGCCTTCTATACTTGTGGATCTTAGCAATGGCACTAAGATTCGCAACTACACTTGTTGGTTAATTAATGACACTCAAAACCATTGTCTTTTGCGTCAGGTCAGTAATCATCACATCAATAATGAAGACCTATTCCTTTTAAGCTATGTAAAGATTGACTCATAATGAAACTCTTGATGTAAAAATGTGCCACCATTCTTTCCATACAATGTGTCCACTTTCTCAATCGAAGGCATACATGACATCTCGAATGGTGTCGTGTGTGGTTATCCATTAACCTCCAAACAGGCAACGAGTTAAATGCGTGCTTGATGTGTCCAACTTGTGTCCACATTAGCACGTGAAAAGACTTGATGCTAAAGGTTGATTCAAACCAAAATGAAAACACAATGCTAAGGTGAAAGTAAAGTGTGTGATGCAAAATGAAGAGATAAATGGCCTAACAACCAACCATAGCCCTGTCCCTTTGCTTAAACAAATACAAATTCAAGTTTTGTACACTAAAGGAATGGAATCACCTTCCAAGATAGACCTTGGGATGTGTCATGGTGGATATCCATCAAATATGCATGTAAACTTGGGGTGCCAGTGACTACTAAATTTTAAAAAGAAGGGTGCATATCCCTAGTTATAGAAAGAAGGTCATTTCGCACTACACATAAACATAACTAAAGCAGGTGTGGTGTCACAACGTTAGCCTTGGGCTCATGACCAAGGCTGACACGCCCCTAAGTCCCTTGTTGAACCCACTTGAGGGTCCAACTATGTAGAGTTGCGGAAAGTTGGGACTTGAGGGCCGCTCTCGACTTCCAACACAAAAAGGGGGTAGAGGGGCGTGCTAAAAGTCCTAGGATTAGACTAGGAAGAGGGACTAGATTATCAAGCTTGAATCTGCATCCAAAACCAACCACAAGAGGGTTAGTTAACATTCGGGAAGACCCTTGGGTGTTGGGACAAGCCACGGGCACTTTGACACACTTGACTCACCACGGCCCGGATTTGAGGGAAGCCACCACCTTCCCCCATATAGTATTCTCTGCAGCTCCCCGCAGGAGCTACATCCGAATGGCACATTTTCCCGGGATTCCCAAGGAGGAGTCTCGAAACTGTCCCGGGTTGGACTCCCGGGATTTTGGACACTCACAACTCCTGGTTCTGACCTCTGATTGGAGTGAGGTCTAAACCAAAGTTGTAGCTCTCCTCGAAATCTTTCTAATGCCTCATCACACTCCATCTGCAGACGTCGGAAAGAGGTCGATTCCTGACTTTTAGTGGTCGGGAGTCAAACTGCCAGTTTGACTCCCGGCCTTTCTTTTGCCCATAACTTGGGCTGCAGATGTCCAAATGGTTCATGCGAGATCATTTTGGACATTTACACTTCAAGACCTTTCCAACAGTATAAATAACACCCCAATGAGAGGTGTTTTGACCCCTTCTGTCGAGCTCTAAAGATTCGGGAGTCCCGCAGGACTCCAAGTCCCCAACTTTGGGAGTGTGAGTTTCATCCTCACACTTGGCCAAAATGGGGTTGCGACAAAAGCAAAGGCATGGAAATGTGCAAGCTAGAAGTTCAACCCTGGAGTCACATTTGCATTCCTAAGAGTGTGAAGGAATGAACCCACACACTCCCAAGTGGACTCCACTTTGGGAGTTGGAATCCTTATGGAATTTCCAATCTTCAAAGAGTTATTTCAGGGGTCGGAACTCATTGGACCAAAGAGTTCATTATACCATTAAAAAGTTATTGGAATCTAAATGTTTAAAATGAGATTGCATGATCCATTTGAATACTTAAAACACAAGTTATGGCCAAAAGAAAGGTCGGGAGTCAATGTGCCAATTTGACTTTCGCCCACTAAAAGTCAAGAATCCCCTTAAATAAGTGCATGCAGGTGGTGTGCCATATATTGTTGGAAAGTTCTTGACGAAGGCTACAACTTTTCTTCAGACTTCATCTCAATTGGAGGTTTGCACAAGAAGTCATGGCCTTCCAAAGTGCCTGGAGTCTCAATTTTGTGAATTGGGAGTTTCAGGACAAAATGACATTTGAATGTAGCTCTCGTGGTTAATCATAGAGAATACTATAATGGGGAAGGTGGTTGTTTCCTCCCAAGTTTAAGCTATGGTGAGTTTTGTGAATCCATGTATGCTCATGGTTCGTTGTTGCACCAAAAATGCTCCAATTACACACTAATCAACTTGTTGTTTGGTTTGTACAAGTTTGTGTGAATAATTGAACCACTTGTCACTTTTCCTAGTCCCCATCTCGGAGCTCCATCACGCCCTTTCTACCCCCAAAATGTTACGAACTAGGGAACGTACCCCAATTCCTTTCGATGTTTTCACTTTCGAATTCATATTTATGATAAACCCATTTTCGAACTTTCTGTCTTTCAAGGAGTGTGGGGGTGCGTCACATGGTTGCCCCTCAACTTAATAAACATATTTGTCCAAAACAGGTTTATCGAAAATATGAAACCTAGAGCACAAATAAGGAGCCACCATAACCCAACTCCCCAAAAAACAGATGGGACACAATCCTCGATAAATAAAAAACATATACCACCAAAGGATATCAGTAGTTGAACTTGATGTTTTATTAAGGGGCCCTGAAAAGTCTCCCATGATCTTGGACCTATAATGGGGACACATACCTACATAACTCTTTCGTTGAAACTTGCCAAAAGAGACAAGAAGGAAGAAGGAAGTATTGTCCATGTGAGATAGGAAGGTCGACAAATTACACATGAAAACACAATGCCCAAAACAACTTGGGCATTTCCCAAGAGAGGGAGATCATTAATATGTGCCATGTTTTAAGATAAAACTTCATCCAAAAAATGTGTGGCAAAGTCCTGAGAATCCACTCACACACCCAAAATGTGTAAACCATTTGTGACCATAATGTAGCTCGGAGGAATCTTTATGCTTGGAGAGATCTTTGATGAATTTCAAAGCTTGCACTTTGACACTTTGACCTTAAGCCCAACTAAGGTTAATTGTGTCAAAAGGTGGTCGAAGGTGTGGGTAATTTGACTCATAAGCCCCATAATGTGGATATCATCCGCTAAGGATGGAAATATGTAATTGGGGGTTCGAGTGATGGTCTTTATGAAAGCTCGATAGTGGGCCAAAATAAATAAAGGACCTCTTAAAGGATCACCTTGCCTCATGCCTAAATATGATTCAATAATGGTGACCCCTTTTACATGACGCCCATGTTGATAATAAAGACAAGAATGAACACTATAAAAAAACTTAGTAAAGGGGACAATGTTCACCAAAGGCCCCTGGCATCACACAACTCTATAAAATTAGCAACTTGAGAAACATGATTAAAAACACTTTAATTGTGTTTTACTACATATTTGAAAACAAATGATAATCTTATCAAATATCATATTAGTACCAAATGCAAATTATGCCACATGATATAGGAAAGGCATTTGTGCCATACATATAAGATTACAAGCATAACTAGTGGTTGTTTAGGCTTTTGCAGAATGTAATCATTCTACATATAAGCCACAATGCACACGTCCCTCGCTATAATTGTTTCCATAAGCTTTGTTCAATAGAATTTTTAGTTTAGAAATTAAAAACAAGTTAAATTCATGGATTCCCAAGTACATGTGTGCCCATCTAAAAACATGCTGAAATACATGAGAAATTTGGATGACTTGCTTAACACAAATTCAGTAGAATTGGAGGAACATAATTTTTGGAATAAATGTATATGAAAATTTTATTGAAGTTATTAAAATCTTTGTGTAAATGAACAGAACTAGACAATAATGTCAAATCCTATTAATCATAATCAGTAAAATCAATCTAATGTGGGTATAGAAGTGGCTAGTCAAAAGAATCAAACCAAAAGCTATGAATTTTCACAACAATTAGAGGCTAAATCAACTTACATAGACAAAGAAAATAAGACTTTCTGTAATCCTTGGGATGATTAAGAAATTTCTCAATTGCAAACTACCTTAACCATAATAACATACTATACTTTCCACAGTAGTTAGGAATCTCAGTTATGATCAATCAGATTCCTAATGTGATTCTATTATAGAAAAATAGGACCCAAACCTTGAAATATTTCATTTAAACATTACACAAAATCTCAAATTTGATGATTCATATTTTATTGGTAAATTGTCCAAATGAAAAAATCAAAAACTTATTCATAAATTTCCTTCAATAATGTACACAAATTATTATTTATATATATATATATATGTTAAAAAAAGAATTCATTAAAAGAAAAATATTAATTTTTTCTATTCAATAATATTTCAATGACCATTTTTTGGAAAAGAAAAATTCAAACACATGATTTGTAAATGGAAAAACCTTTGTGGGTAGTTCAAGAATAAATAAAATATATCTTTCATATCTTAAACCTTCATTTGATTTGTGAATTTATATTATACAAAAAATCTTGCAATATATCATAATTTTATTAATAATTTTTAATTTAAACATATGAGTACATAAAATTTATCCACATAAATATTTATAAATGGATCAAAAATAAATTTATATATATATATAAATTAGTCGTATTAAGTTGATTTACAAATTTAATTCAAATATTTTAATTATACTTAAAATAGTAATTGAAATTTCTTCTAGTGATGCCACGTATAACCTCCAACATAGTAAGATTTTGTCACAATAACAACAATAATTGAAAGACTAAGGTATTATTCTGGTTGAAAACACTTTGCCAAAGTTCAAGAGAAAGTGAAAAAAGAAAAGATAATCAAGAAGAAATAGAAGAAGTTTTGTGCAAAGCTATTGCAATAGATGTGTGCATCAAAGAGTGAAATCAATCAATTATTTGTTATAGTCTTCCAAAACTGTCCAAATTGCTAAAGCTTCTGCAAATTGGAGGTGCTACATATACTAATAGTAAGATTAGATAACGAGGTTCAAGATAGGCAGTCACAAATGTTAGTAGAAGAAAAGCATGCAAGGACTCCTAGCATTTGCAATTCTTTGACATACAACATAAGAAGATGAAGGGAAAGGTCTACAATTAACTTGATTACCATTAAAAAATTCTAATTCCAATAATTTTACTATTAGTCAAGTTATGGTTCTATGGTCTAAAAGCTACCTTGTGATAATGTTAAAACATAATGGAATAGTTCAAAATGCATTCAATCAAACCAAAGATATGAATAGAATCACACTGAGGTCCATCATATTTGAATCAAACCCCACTTTACATTAATTCTTTCCGAACAGTTTACATATAGTTATACCTATCCACATGGACACTACCAGTTCTGCCATTGAAGTATACAAGTTCAATTTGACCATCTTTTCACAACTATTTGACATTTTTAGACCATAATGAAAACTTGTAAGTTACACAAGTTCATGAACTATCACCAAGTTGTTCAACTACGGGACAAATGTTTGCTTCCATTCCAAGCAACCAATATCATTGTATAGTGCCAACCTAGAACATACCTTAACATTACAACATAGTAAAGCACAACCAAGCATAAAAGCAGTCACCCATAGAACCTAGAGAAGTGTGATTTTTAAGGAGAAGTCTAGGTAGTTCAATGAAAGTAATGCACCTAGTGTGTATTCATCATCATTGGTTTTTGTTTCCATGGAAGCCTCAATGTCCATGGCATCTTTGTTGCTATCGTCAAACTCCAAATTGCCAAGTGTTGAAATAGAGTTGGTAGTTGCAAGCCTTATGTTGTGTTGCAATGGTAGGCCGGGTTTAGGCATGAATGAATGGTCTTGTGCTCTCTTCTTGTTCACACAAGCAATGCGCATGTGTGGGGGCTCTCAACACAATGCACATGAGCAAAACGATTAGACTTGCCTATTGTAAAACTTCATCAACTGCTTTTGTTAGTAGGAGAAGGGACACTTTCAACACAATGCAAAGTAGCTAGCAAGATTTCAAAACACCTTTCACCCATTTATAAAACTCAAATGCAAGAAGATAGACGTCAAAGCAATGAACATATAAACTTACAACATTGAAGTAAACTTTGCACAAAGATAGAAAGCTAGAAGGTGATGCAATCATTGACATTAGAGTGGGAAATTCAAAACGTTGTGCCAAAACCTAAAACCTAAACTTAGATCCTTAATTGTTCATTATAGACATATAACTCATCTATTGTGTCTTGCAAAGGCTTCAACAAATAAGCAAGCCCTGCAACACATGCATCTCTATCAAGCTTGTATGTACCCTTCTCAATGTTTGTGGTTAGCACAATGGTGTCAACTAAATCATCATTAACATAGGTTGTATCTTCTGGCTCCTGCATACTTCCAAGCAATAAGTTGCAGTGTGCACACTAATCCTTGTAATATGTACTAAGCAAAGAGCTTAATCCCACGATCACCAATTTAGGTTACACAAGTGTAGATAACCCAGTCATCCCTATCGATGAACACACTTTAGACCTAAAATTTGGTGCTCAAGTTTGATGATTGTATCAATCTTACTGTAGCCAGCATGGGCGCATAAGAAAGGTTGTCAATTTTCAATTAAGTTTAGGCTCCATGGACACCAGCACAGCCTCATTTGGATCATTCGCGGGTATTGCCTACTGTTGCTGATCTGCACTTGTCTCAAGCTACGATTGTGACTTTTCCCCTTCTTTTGATCCTGCAATCCTTTTTCATAGCTGAAGATATAACTGGATTGAGACGAGTATTAGCAGCAGCTCAATATGTAAAACTAGATTTACACCAAAGCAACAAATCAGCTACGATCTGTATCAACTATGTTTGGTTGGGTAGCTGCAAGTGACATCAATTGGAATTGAAAGCAAGGGATGTGAAGATCAAGGTACACCCATTCAACTCATTTCAAATAATGGAACTTTTATTGGATAGCTTAATATTCCTCTATTCATGAGTAGTAATTGGTTCTTTGGACTTGAGTTCTCCTTTTTTGGCTTGCCACCTCCTCTGTTTTGGCTTCTCCCCATTACAAAGCAAAGTCCAACATTGCAAATCATGAACTCAATTACTGTCATTCAGATGAATTGCAAGTGGATTGTGCAATAATTGAACATTTTTTTGCTTCTAATAAAAACTTTAATTTACAACAATTTATGCACACATTTTGCTAGGCAGTGCCAATGGATCCAGACTCTGAAGTAGGTGGCTCGAATGGTTTTGGGTGTCCACTGTAAATTTTTCTTCTTCCCCATGAAACTTTCCCAAGTACGGGCACCTCTTCTAGCTCATCCATTAGTAAAAGACACATGGTGTGGCCTTTGGAGCATTGTAGAAAAAGAATTGACCTTTGGGTACTATTTTTTTCTTCCCCATGAGACTTCCCAAGAAGTACCCACCTCCTGTTGGAACCTTGGAGCCTACTTCCCTAACTAAAGCAGCAAGTGGGTTAGTAGAGAAAGGAAGGTATGATCCATGATTGTGGTCCAGACCATGTCACCTAAAAGAATAGATTTGCTTTTGAAGTTTTATTGCAATTAAAAATCTGCATTTCATTTTGAAAGTCCACCTATGTTTAGCACAAATGTAAAAAGTGATGCGGTTTTCATCAAAATTGAATACCTCGTGATTTGACTCACCTAACCTAACCAACTAGGCCCTTAACTTGATTTAAATGTTCAATATGTTGTAACAGATTGAGGAGGCAATAGAGAAATTATGCATGATCCCAGGTCTAGAGGATTTGCTTTCATTGAGACTCATCCTCTCGCCAAGTTGGGGGTGCTGCAGCCAATGTGGAAATTGGGAGTTCCCATTATTGTTGGGCAGTTGCCACAATTACATCCTTTTCTTCACCAGGTCCAAATCTGTCTGTTACTATTGAGAATAATAAATATATGCAAATCAAAGAGTGTAATATCTATTGTTACGAAAGAAAGAGTCAAATTAAAAACCGTCTACACAAATATTTTGAATGGCACATAAAAATCACACTTCATATTCCATGTTTGGCATCAATTTAGGTTCTTGATTTAGTTCATCTTCTCGGGGTTTGATCAATTACCTACTAGCTGTAGGCAGTACACAAGAGCACTTGCATTGTATCTTATGTAAAGAAAGAGGGAAGGATAGGGAAAGAGGAAGGGTGCTTGAGAGCTTTTTTCTTGATCTTCTTTACAAAATATTGGGGTAAAAAAAATTACAACACAATTTGTTTGCAAAAAAAAAGTGAAAAAGAGAAATTGTAAATCCATGCTGCCTTTGAACCTTAAGAAATGCATTATGGTCAAAACATGGGGCACCTATGCTTCGTGATTTGACCATAACTATTTAAATAACAATAAAATGTTATCATGATCATGCAATGATACATATATTTCATGGATTCCTTGAATAGGAAACTGTTTTCATCTTTTTGGATATTTTTGAACAAGGAATAACCCCCTATGTTGTAAGTACTTGCCATGAAAACCTAATGATCAATTTATGCTTCAGCCAATCCTCAACTTGGGTATATATTCATTTGCCCATTAATTCTCAATTTAAAAAAACAAAAAGGGTTTCACATATAATCATAAATTTCAAAAAATATGAAATGGTTAAAAAACTAGCCAAAGAATCGTCGGTCCTTTGCCATTTTGTGCATGAAAACCAATGATTCTTTATGGCTTTCAAAATAATCAGAAGTGGCAATTTTTTTGTTCTAATTTTTTTTCCAAAACTTTTGACCCGATGATTATTTCATTTTGAAATATTATAAGAACCAAA
>Ga0209208_10008507_pt1 | contig 13667 bp, 5 predicted proteins | sample S1TSphfallax_3_FD_187694 | JGI IMG/M metagenome (GOLD analysis project Ga0209208, IMG submission 187694) | Host-associated microbial communities from peat moss isolated from Minnesota, USA - S1T2_Fd - Sphagnum fallax MG (SPAdes) (version 2) | ecosystem: Host-associated > Plants > Peat moss >...
AAATTTAAAAAAAAAAAAAAAAAGTCCTATTTATATATTTTTGTCTCAACTACTTGCATCATGTATAGTGATCTAGTGACATTTAAAATTCTTTTGAATTTTGGCAATTGATAAGCTAAGAAATCACTTCATTTTAGCATTTTAAATTTTGAGTTTTTCTTTCTGTTGAAATTTTATTGTGAACAAAAGGCTAATCTGTATTCAACTGCCAACTGCTTCTAACAAAAATCGACAATGGGAATGGGGTGAATAAGACCAGGGTTCTTTTTTTCAATTTTGTGATGTAGCCAAACTGGCAATTGTTGACAAGAAGATTTAGCCAAATTTGGCTACAGACCAGATACAGAACTAGAAAAATTGAAGAATCTTTTCCTGGAAGTTGGAACCCGTTGTTAAAGTCTTGCAGATTAAAAATATTATTTTTCGAAATCTGGCAAGTTAGGGCCCAATTTTCTTTCACTAAAATGCTTTGTTTGTGTCAAAATCATATTTTTCAGGTCAAAAAATGTGAAAATTCACCACCCCCCAAAAAAAGAAACACTGATTATGATGCAATAAGGTTATGGCAGGTTTCCATCATGACATAGTCAGATCTCTATTATAACCTTGAGAACATCTAGTCTTAGAGATTTGAGTTTTAGCAATTCAAATGGGGTTTATCATATGTGTTTTTTTTGAGGTTTGGGATCAGTGGTTTTTTTTTTTTCAATTTTGAAGTTTTGAAAATTTGGCAATTTTTTTCATTTTTTGGCCATTTTTCTAGAATTTATACTAAAAAATCGACAAATTTCAAATTCTCCAAATGTTTTTTTAACCACAGTGCGAAAATTTGCCAAAAACAATTTCACTGGTTCCTGCCCTGGCAGACATCCACCAGGAGATGTAGCCTTGGCTATAGACTAGCTATGAAAGTAAAAATGTATTAAAATCCTTTTATAACCTGGCTACTTTTTAATTCGTAGAGACATGGTGATGTTTTAGAAAATTGGATGATTGCTACTTCAGGAAATTCTCAAAATTGAAAAAAAAAAAAAACACTGGTGTGGTGTGGGGTTGACCTAAGGTCCAAGATATCCAAATCTTGTGCCATCTGATGTGGGCAGAGAACGATATAGGGGTCCTTTAAATGGGTAGGTAAAGCCCAAGGCTATTGGTTCTCCTGTAATAAGGGCCTGCGTGAGGTGGAGCCAAGCACAAGCCTGATTTTGATAAAGCCTGCATGTGAGGGCTTCACTAACCACAAAGGCTTGGGTGAATTTTTTTTTCTTATTTTTTCTTCTGATACGTGGATGCATAATAGGAAAAAACATGGCTATATTTTGAAAAATGGAATGCCTGCAAGAGTGGACATTATGCTTTAGAAAAAGCCCACCCCTTGGTGAGGAAAAATTACCAGATTTGACATTCCCTCAAACTACACTACAAAAAATCTGCCTGGCTATTTATGATAATGAAATTCCTCTGAGTCTAGTCCACATTTGCTCTTTCTTTAGCTCCTTGAGTACCCGAGTACATTGGCAGGTCTGACATATGTCTGTCAATTAATTATTTAATTTTGAAATTTCCATTTCAACAAATAGAATATTATTTAAGCTTCTATATTTTCCTTAAAAAATTTGCATTATTCGAGAATTTTTATTTCTAAAAATTTCAACATTTCTGAAAATAATATAATTAGTGTCAAAGCTCCCAAGGTAGTAGGGTATTTTTTTGGATTCCAAATCACATGAAAGAGGTGCAAACATGAACAGGTTAAAGTGAACTAACAAATGAAAGCAAAATAATGGTGGGTATCAGCACTATTCAAAGAGATCTAACCATTGAAAATGGAAAAGATTATATTATCTGACAGCCAATAGCTAAAGACCTCATAGCGCACCCCAAGCTACTTCTCCACCAATCCAAACATGAAGCCCTTGAATCTACATGTCACAAGTTCCAAAAATCCATATTTCTATGTTATTTTGCCTTGGTTGCAGCCTCCTTATTGGTGTCTTCCCAACTAAGGATGTAAAATTTGGACTTGTCACTTAGGGGTACTATCAAGATTCTTGTACAAATTGGCATCATTCTTTGTATGGCAGAGTCACAAGTTTGAACCCTTGTGAGGGTGAAAGGTGTGACAATTGAGAACTTGTGGAGTGTCAAAGGGGGTCCATTACCTACAACATTAATTTCTTAAAAAAAAAGACATTAACCCCCTCTGCCAACTTATAGAGTGGATTACACTATATGAACCCATGCCCAAGCATGTTCATGGGATTATGCCCACTCCAAATGCAAAAGGATTTGTTTCAAAACATGTAATGTACTGAGTTTTACAACAAAATAAAATTGAGATGTGTATAGGCATCAAGTTTAACAACTAGGTAACTAAAATAAAAATTTAGGTATAAAATTCAGCTTCTTTGTCAACTTTTCAAAAAAACAAAAATCAACTTGCCTACCTAATGAACCTGACTTTTTATGATTTCAACTTCAGTTTCTGGATTTAGGAAAAGGTTAATTCCATGGTTTGATTCTTGTGCTATTTCAATCAAAAGGATGCTAGCTCATTTCTAAGAGTAAAAAAAGCTTGAGCCCCAGATTTAACATGGCAAACTAGGTACCCTCACAACACTAGTTCTAACTGGTGTTGTGGTTCTTTGAATTTTCAAAGAACTGTTTAAATATTCCAAAATCAAAGAATTGTCAATTTTGGTTCTTGGAAAAAATTCAGAATCAAATAACCGCCAGTCATGGTTATTACAACCTTCAGTTTCTGTGAAAGAACTCGTGACGAATTTAAGTCTGTTCAGTTACAGGTTCTTTGAGTTTCTTTAATTGTTGTGCAAAACCCCAGTTATATATCAATTTCAATTGATGTTTTGATGTTTGATAATTGGCGGGCATCTTTATGCTGGGAGAAATGATTTTTTTATTGCAGATACAGAAGGCTACACAGACAACGTATGACTTCTAAGTGAAAGAAGCTAAGTCCATGAAAACTTGTACAAAGCCTTCATGCAAGTGAGTCAACATGCTAGCTCTGGTAGGTAAGCGGATAAGTCAGTCCACACACCTGGATGTTTCTTCAAATTATTTTGAAGTTACATAATATGATTACATTGGTTCTATTGCAATTGTTGACTACTTTGTACCTCCCAAAAGTGTTGTACAATTTTGTCCCAAAGAATGATGATCAAAGGATGGCAAGGGTGGTTGGAGTTGAAGGATTATGTCAAATGGTTGTCGAGTGTATGACATTGTCTAGATTAATGTTTCCCTAGTTGAAGTGCTAACCAAATTGTCATCGATGTTCTTGGTTGTTTTCAAAAACATCATTGTCCCAAAACAAATCGTGCATGAATGACCTTGCGTGGACATTTTCTTCATCTACTTCTTTCGGCTACACATAAATTGCATTGTTTAGTAGTGCTTGTAAATCCCGCAAATGCATTGGTGTATTGAAATTCCTTTCCCCTAGGAAAGCTTCAACAACATGTAACATCATTTCTTAGTAGGAAGTGTTATGATATGTACCTATGTGATAGTTTGCAATCCTCTCTATAATTGCCATTAAGACAATTCCACTTGTTTTTACACATCTTTCCAGTGCATGCAATTTTTGATCTTATAATTACTTGCAATTCTTCGGAAAATTTGGTCCATCATTGCGTTGCAAGAATCTTTTTTTTTTTGGATTAATGATTTGCTTCAAGACATTATGCTTTTTTTGTTTACAATCAATCAACGAAAGGATTTCATCTTAACTCTAGCATGAGGTACTTGAAATCTACACATTTGATTCACTTGAAAATTTATTATTAGAAAAAAAGATTTAATTACAAATTGTTTGAAAATCCATGGAAACACATGTGAATTAAACTTTTGAAATTGGGACTATCATCCTATAATGGGCCCTATCCAAAACATGGAGGCCATTTTTCAAACTTGAAAATGCATAGTTCTAAAAAAAATACATGCACCTTGAGGCAACTAGCTCCTTTTATTGTGAATTCACCCTTAACACAAATAATTAGTGTTAATGTTAATGATGACACATTAATAGCCACCTCAACTATCTATCCATGGACTACAACATGTTTGAACAAAATTAGTTGATTAATGATTTAACAATGACCATAACTTAAGGTCTAAAAGTAGCTTTAATAATAGCCTAGTAGTTTTGACTCTTGACAAGGGAATTGATTTGGCAAGGTTGGAGATTGGAAAGATGTGGTTTCTCATTGTTCAATTTTGAAACATAATTGTGCATCTTATTGGTTGCATTACTATATGATTGAAATCTTTGGCAAACAAAATCTACTATTCTTATGTAAAGATCTCTTAGAAATTTTAATGTATTTCAACAACAAATTCTAACACATAACGTTTCCATTGGCAACAAATTAGGTTTACAATTTTGGTTTTGTGCTTAATAGAATTTGCCTATCATTAAAAAAAAAATTTGTAGATCTTTTATGTTGGGTAAGGCTTTGAATTAGTCAAGGGCATAATCAAAATTAAGCTTGCAAAATCAAACAAACCCATCCTTGGGTGGTATCATTAAGAACATTACACCTTGATTTTTTTAGATTCATCAAACTTTGAAAAATCACACTTAAATGAATATTTTCATAATTTTTTAAATAAGTACATTGATTAAGTTCCATAGATTTTGAAATTTCAATAATATTAAGAATATTTTTTATTTCAATGTTCTTAGTTGTTGCATTTATAAAAAGTTTTAAGAATGTAGTCTTGTTTCATTTCTTTGAACTTTTTGGTTAGAAATAAAAATTTGAAACATGATTTGAGAATTTTCTTGAGAATTTTTAGAATAATTTTGAAGTCATTCTATTTTCAAATTTGTATTAGGCAATCTATTGAATAAATATAATTTAGTTATGAATTTCCAAAGTTAAAACTATCAATTTTTGAATGGACAATTTTAATTAATAATTTGAAATTCTAAAAAAATCATTTTTTAAAATTTCAAAATAAACTTCAAACCATAGATTTGTGCATGCAATGGATAAACATAAGAAAAAGAAAATCATATTTTTGAAAATGTTTGAAGGATTGGGCCCAAGAAAATGATTTGACCACTTTTGATTCTTTATCCATTCTTTGAGGTGGTTCCTAGTGGTACCACTCAAGGATGTGTTCACCCAATTCCTTATTTCAATTATGTTCAAAATACCTTCGAGCAACGATTTTACTCTATAATTCATCATACATAAAATTTTAGCATCACGAGTTGTGGACCCTTGACTCATTTGTCACAAATTAACATGGATGAAAACAAAAAATAATAATTATATGGCTTTTAACTAATGTGGCAATAACCTTTTGACACTTGATTGTTGTAATGGCACACGTTACACAAGTGTCAAATTAGTTGCAAAATTGATGAAACCACAAAGTTTACCACACATATGTGTCATGATTCATGAACCATAGCTTTGTCAAATGAAACTTTTCAACATGAATGTGTCATTTAGGTGAACATTGTTTTCTTGGGTTGTTGAGCCTAAGGGTGCTCAATTATATCCTCATGGATATAAATTGTGCAATATTTTTCAGTTAAGTTTCTATCTCTTCATGTATATGTGCGATTTTTTGAATTGCCTATTTCAATCCATGTCTAATATTTTCTAAACTATCCTTAATAAGGAAGTTTTTGTAAACATTTGTTGGTTCCTAATATCCCTGATTTCTCTCACTTCATGTATGAAGATGACTCTATTAGTGGTGGCACATAAGTTCAACCATTTTGCTAGCTTAACTGCACGAATAATGGCTTTCTTTCAAAAAAATTGGATCCACATTCATAATTTTTTAGCTCAAAGTTACAAAAAGTTGCATTTGCATTCATCTTTTGTTTGCGTTTGCTTCTTGTTTTCTTTGTCTTTTCCAATGTTGGGCAGATCAATCCTTTTACCTTGATATACCCACAGGTATATCATAGGGTAAAAATACCCTACCTAGGTGGTAACCATTTTTTCAGTTACCCTGCTCAGCTGGTAAAAATATTAGGATAAATGTTTGTCATTTACTTTTATTCTTCTGTGGGTTGATAATTTTGCAAGGATTATATATTACCTTTACCTTTGTGAGAAATTTTTGAAGCCTATATACATTTACTTCGATGATATATCATATACTAAAATGGATATACCAACCCAACACCACTCTTTTCCAATGTTGTGTGGTTCTTTGAATATTCCAAAATCAGAGAACCACTTGTTCTAGTTCTTTGAAGAGTTTTCAAAGTCAAAGAACCATTAGTTCCACTTATTTCAGAAACCTTAAAGAACCAAGGCAAATCATGAAAGAACTGGCAAAGCGTCAATGGTTCTTTGACATTTTCGTATTTTTGAAAACCACAATAATATGCCAAAGTCAATTCTTTGAATAATTTAAGAACTAGTGAGTAAATGGGCATATACCCAGGTTGATATTTAACAAGTATATGTCCATCCTTCTAAGAACCACCCAACATTGATCTTTGCCTTCTTTTTTGTATTTTGTTGAACTTTTCATCTTTTTCTTTCCTTTCCTTTTATGATTCTTTGAGTTACATATACTACTACCATCATGGTTAAGACTGGTTGGTCGTTGGCACTGCCACTGAGTACCAGAAACTTATTATGTTTATTGAATCATGTGACAAGGACCATGCATTTGCTTTGATGTACAACACCTTAAAAGCAACTTGGACCTTATGGTGACAAATAAGTGATCTGCAAGAACACTGTCCATAGAAAGGAGTGTGAGGTATCTCATCTCATTTCCTTCTTATGCAGTTTTCATGTTATGTTAAGTAATATAAATAATAAATAATAAATAGAATAATATGAACTAAAATATAATTAAACTTTAAAAAATAATGCAAGATCATGTCATGCCCCTCCTATAGTTTACATCTTTATCTTATTAAATTATGACAAATTTCTTGGAACAATTAGTTTTTTGTGTGTGCGAAATTTCACTCAAATGTGAAGTCCAACTATAGGTTGCAAATTGTATAAAGGAAAAAAGGAAAGACATTTAAAGATTTGTCAAAAACCTAAAACTTTGATTTAGGGTTTGTTGTATTTGCACTGGGTGATCATTGTTCATTGTCACCTCGCGCGAATTCCAAATTTGCAAATGAGCTTGACACCCTCTATCATGACCAAACACCTCCTTCAAGCTTTGTAATGGCCATGATTGACATAGTTTCTTTAAATTCCTGTTTTCTTTCACAATTTTTCTCTTCCCTCATTGTTTTTGTAGTTGCAAGGACTTCACATTCAGGTTGAGGGTCATCACTTAGGTGTTCATCTTCATAAAATGTTAGTTGTTGTCTGTTAAATTCATAACAAGTTTGGCAATGGGGTGGTGGTTAGCAACAAATCTTGAAGCATTGTAAAGATGGGTAAATCTTCAAATACTTGGTTAGGTTTCATTGATCATTTTTATTTTAGCTGTGAGATTGAAATTGAACCAACCTGTCAAAGGACTGAGACACAAAATACTCCCCCTTGAAATGCCTATGGGACATTTCATCAAAAGCTAACACTGACTATCCTTTTGGATATCCTCCTCATCAACTTTTCTTTTTCTAGTGAATTTAAAAATAGTGAAATACAAAAAAAAAAAAAAATTGAGATTTTTAGTTCTCTTGTTTTCATTAAAAAATAAATCTCAATATTTCGTAAAAACTGCATGTGTTCTTTCTAATATACCTAGAGATCGCCTGCAATTACATTGTTGTACAACCCACCATTGTTTTTTCCCGATTATACCCACCACCTCTACATATGACTGGAATTTCTTAAAATAAAGGCACACGATTTTTATTTTGTGTAACACCCTTGGCAATTACTGGAATTGGGCCCACCTCAGCTTCGCCTTGCACATATATATTTCACCTCTCCTAGAATAAGATAAGGTGCCTCCCAAGTTCATTTTTATTCTCTTGCAATGAGCCAATTTGACTGGCCCATCACTCAAAATAAATGAAACTATGGAGGCTCTCCAAAATAGAAGGTTCCATTTTGAAGTATAGAGTTCCCCACCTTTGGCCCACTTATATAGGTGAGGAGGACAACATTTGCCAAAGCATATGGGATAAAAGTGAGGTGTTATTTGGAACTTTTTGGGAAACATGTGAGAACTTGGGAACTCTTTGCTTGGGCACACCCCCCACCCCCCACAAGGAAAAAAAAGGGAGGTCCCTTTCATTCCACGAGCTTCTCATTGGTTGCATGGAAATTATATTCCTAAAATTGGCTGCCACTATTTTGGCCTAGATTAATAGCCCTTCCTAAGGACACCTTTCCTATTCTGGTAATGCACACAGCTCAGGGCATTACCCTATATACTATATTAGGTTGGAACAGGTAGCCATGAATATGAAAGGGTGCTTACATGTTTTATTTTCAGTTCTCATTTATAGTAAAATTTGACTAAGTCTGCTTATGATAGTCATTCTTGTCAAGGCTGTATGCCTTTTTTGGATGATGGCCACTTTGGTTACATAAACACCTCTCTTTTTATTTTTCTTTGGCCACCAGGGAGTTATGCAGTGGGGGAGATCGCACTATATTTCTATGTTCCCATGTTCTCATGGAACAATTTTTGATGGGACGGATCAGGAAAATTAAAAAACACAAGGAGGAAGGGGACAAATCAGGAAAATTCAAGAAAACAAGAAGGAAATAATTGAGGAAAGAAATAGAAGAGATCTTTGCATATGTGGAGGTTCCCATACTCGTGTGTTCGCCATTGGTTGGGGATGCCCCGGGCTACCACCCTTGTGTGACCCTCTCTCAGGAGAACCCACTCATATGGGAACCTCCCTTTCAACATCACAAGACTGGAAAAAAAAACACGCTCCTCCTAAGTCCTTGCATACAAGCGATAGTATCAAGTGTCAGGTCCAACTACTGCAAGCAATTATCACACGATTTATAGTTTCTGTAGAGGGGGAATGACTGGAAAATGTTCAACTGGGCAAGGTCTTTACTACGTTTACCTGTAGAAAATGTACTCTCACAAATTATTTAACCTGTCTGCCCTTCGACTGTCTAAAATTTTCCCAGAAATTTTTATTTGATACAAGATGCATGTCAGACACCTTTGGTATCCATAACATGCCATATTATGTATACAGCATACTAGATAGCACACTATGTACACATTAATGTCAGGTGACAGATTATGTCATTTTCTTGATCCATTATATGACAGAATCTTCCATGACAATGATACACTCATAATACTAACCAATTTCTTTGTTGAATTTCTTAAAGAATTGCTGAAACTGTTCTATCAGAGACCTTAATGTCATGGACTGGTCTCACCCTTGCCCATTATGTTGGGTGTGTCACCAAGGTCACCATAATTGCACCCAACATATTTTTGGTTGCATTATGACTAATATTAATTGGTTGAGGGACCAGGAAGTTTCATTTATTTTTCTTTTGTGATGGGCATCTTTGATTGGCCCATCACAAAAAAAATTAATAAATCTTTTGACAATCTTGAAATAAATATATTGTAATCTCCTCCTTTGGACTGGTTATGTAGATTGCAAGAGTAGAACTTAGGGTGAAGGATTTGGAATAAAATGATGAGCTATTGGGAACATGTTGAAGGACACATTAGGAACTTGATGGGAAAATATTGAGAACAACAAAAATTCAATGCTTCACTTTCATCCAAGGTTATACCCTATAGTTCATCACATAGTTTTTGCATCCTAAGCTTTGTACCCCATTCTCATCTGTCACAACCATGGATGATAACAAGAGAGTTGTATGGCTTTAGCTGATTTGGCAATAAACCTTTTTGACACTTGAACATTACACATATTACATACACATCAATTTACAATAAACACCATCTATATGTTATATAAACATGAATGAAACCACAAAGTTTGCCACATAAGTGTCATATTACAATAAACATTATCTAAATGTTGTATAAAAATGGATGAAACTATACCTCACAATTGAATTTAAGATCGAAACTATGTATGTTTATTACATAACTATGAAAATCTATGTTTTTGTTTGCATGAATGTTTTTTCACATTTCTATTGTGTATGTATAACTAATATGTCACATCATTTTCCTACCATGGATTTCACATAAACTATTACAAAAAAAATTTAAAACAAAAATTTTAATTCCTTTCGCAATTTTATTCGATGAAACTTTTCATTCATATAATAACTTTTTTTTATTATCAAATGAAGGTGTTTCTAAAAGTCATAAACACCCAATTATATATGAACCAAAAGCAAACTAAATAAGATTTTAAAAAAAAATTACACATTATATGACTCTCATGTGATTTCACATGCATAATAAAGTGACAAAAAAAATTTCACATAAATTATCATGTTTGAGTCAATGCACATTAATGTGCCAAAAACTTTTCACATGAATTATTATGTGAAAGTCAAGCACCATGATCAAATCTATGAAACCCTACCAACAAGTAAATCATCAAACGTACCTGTTAAATAATTACATAGGTAATAATTTAATTACATCAAGTTACAAAACCACAAAGTTTGTCACGTGAACGTGTCATCAAATGGCCAAAGTGAACTAGCACCCACATCAATATTCAATGTTTCAGCATTTTGGAATGAGGCTTCTTAATAGCCATATTAAGCCCAAAAAAATTACATTCTGAGAGCAATGTTGGGGATGTTCCAACTATTGAATATACTTACTTTTGGCATTTTATTTCCTTGAACAAAAGTATTATTACCATATGTTCATGCAACCTTTGTAAATATTAGTACCATTTGCCAATCTGAATGTTTTGAATGTATTTTTATGACTATTAATTGGTTTCATCCAATTTTGTTTAAATTTTTTTATAGATATTTAAATTTTCATATGTTATTTTTGAATTTTCATGATGTTTTTCCCAAAAAGCAGGGAATGTCTGACAGAATATTCAGCTTATACCAGGTAGTTTCCTGCCTTCTTTTTTCCAGCTTTTACCCTACCCCAAAATGATAAGTTAACAAGACAAGTCCTTGCATGTCCAGACATCAATTACATCTTGTAACCAGTGTCCAGGGATGGACACTACTTGTAGTGCGCTTCCAGTAGTGGTGGAGTGGGTTGCAGTGTTGACTCCCTACATATTAGAAAACAAACTGTTTTTTGCAACTTGTTTTATGCAATTAAACATGTCATATACAACTAAAAATGTTGCATATAATTATTTTTTAATTGCATATGACACATATAATTGGATGAGACAAATTGCAAAAGACAAATTTTCTACCAGTGAGATATTATTCACCTAATATGGAAAGACTTCCTCCAAATTCTGTAGTATAATTGGAAGTCACGTTACCCCAGCATATTCTTTCCTCCACTGATTGCAGGGCCTTTTGGAAAATTGAATGCCTACCAAATGGGATGTTCTGTGTATCAGAAGGCCTTGCAGGGCACTATGCCCTGGCATCGAGGGTGGAGCCTGAGGTCTGGGGAGTCCTGCCCTGAAACCAGGCATTAACCAGCACCAACAGTGACTCAGTTCGCCCTGTTTTTCAACAGTCAAATAATGGGTGCCCGTTTCCAATGCCCCCAATTACTAAATTGTACAGAGGGTTCTTCCATCCAATATTTGGCATAATGCCCTCCATATGGGTGATAGAACCCTCTCTCTGGGATGGGGTCTGATTACCAAAAATGAGGGTTCCCCCCATGCACTGAAAAAAATCTAGAGTGCTTTATCAGCATTTTAAAAACCCCACTTTTTTTCAATTTTTCCTCTTGATACCCAGCGGGTAGGTACTAGGTGGTAGTAGTAATTACCCCCACAGCCGTGGGCTTTAGCCTGCACAGGAACTAAATTGATGAATATGTAGCATGTGGTAGTTTCAGGTTTGACATGGTACCTTCGGTCCTTGCGCCTTAAACTGGAGGCTCACTGTGGGTTTTCGTGCAGTAGTTAGTAGTTTTGAGAAGGGTGTTTTTTCAACAAGGTTTACAGCCAAGTATATGGAACTTGGACCAATGATTTTTAGCAAATCAAACAATTGATTTTAACCCCAAACTACAGATTTTAAAAATTCAAAGAAACAGTCAAAGAATCTACCCTGAACGTTTGGTTCGTAGTTGTTTCTTTGAGGAAACCAGCCAGTCCTTTGAATTTTTTTCAAATACACAGAACCTGAAATTAATTTAGTCTGAAGTTTTAATAAAAGCCCAGCACACGGGTTGCTTGAATTTGAAAATTTTCAAAAACCTGGAGTGAGAGGTTATAACAAAATCCAAGAACCACCGAACAGTGGTTTATAGGGCAAGGAAAGATGTGGTCTTTCATGGCTCATTATTGAAACAAAATTTGCATCTTGTCAGCTGGTGTGACCCAGCACATAGGACCGCAACACCCATGGTTTCCCCTTTTCATGGGCTTACCAGAGTAAGTGCCCAGGACCCACCATGCACCATGACACATGGATGACAAGTGGTCAGGAAACAATTTTCTTTTGGTTTCCAGTTCTGTAAGTAACCATGGTGGTTACCTGAGTTGCACCTCAAGTGGGTTGTTATTAGCTAGGTAGTAAAAAAGAGCCATTAAGTCTATATAAACCATGTATTTACTTAGTTGTTATTTTTTCATACGTATTTACGTACAAATATAGGACCTACTTCTGACAAAATGGGTTCCCAAGGTGAAACCAGATATTAGAGTTATCCACAAAGTAACTTAGCGGTCTTCACCCTGTCTTTGGGCCTCTTCTCACTTCCTATCCCGTCTTTCAGTGGTATCTGCAAAGTCAAGACATTTTATTAAATCTCAGTATGAAATGTTGCAACTCGGTATGAAATGCTGAAATTCAGCATTTAATGCACAAAGTTCGAGTTCGAGATTAATTATAGTACTTGTACAGTTAGGAACGCTCAACATACATGTAACAGCAGTGGAGATGCTAATGAAAATAGAAAGACAAGGTGAAACACAGTTTACTATCAAAATTGATAGTTTTCTGAGTTTCATCCCCGCTTGAACGCTAATGTACTTTTTTTGCCGGTTTTTTTTAATCTCACCCTGTGTATGACCAAAGTCAAGGTTACGGTGCTGTGTTGTTCTTACTTTACGGATAACTCTATTAATTGAGATTGGGTTCAGCTACTAATGAGTCATAAAGGGCATCCAGTGGATGGTGCGCTGGTCGGTGCTAGTTCACTTTCGCCCATCTGTTGTTGTACTCTCTGTGGATCAGCTGGCGCGGGGACCTGAACAACAACCTCGATAATCAAATAGAAAGTCCGGTACACAGCTGGGACTCATTATCTTTCTCCTACATATACGCGCAATAAATATCTCTGGTGGGAACTTGGAAGCCAGCTAGGGCACTTTTTTGGGCTTAAGTGAGGAGCTATTGGGAACACATTAGGAACTTGAGGCACATGTTGAGAACCCATTGAGAACTTCATGGGAACACATTAACAACACCAAAAATCCACACCCTCCCCCTCCCCAAAAATTAACATTGGCCCCTTGAGTGCATGCTACCTCACCTCATTGGCTGGAAGATTCTTTTTGGCTAGTTGTGTTCTTTGTAACCTTTTGGCCTATGCTAATGGCAGGAGGATGAAGTATGGGTGTATGTTTGAAATCCTTGGCAAACGTCAGGACAAGTCTGCTATCC